>Ga0222715_10000321_pt1 | contig 48257 bp, 63 predicted proteins | sample C33_9DmetaG_FD_165056 | JGI IMG/M metagenome (GOLD analysis project Ga0222715, IMG submission 165056) | Estuarine water microbial communities from San Francisco Bay, California, United States - C33_9D | ecosystem: Environmental > Aquatic > Marine > Unclassified | place: USA: California...
AGATGCATTACGATAAACAACACATTAACTAACCCGATGAACCGATCTGTCTCTTAGTTTATGCCGCTCTTTGTCCAAAAGGTTTTGACGACGTACACTGTAGCATTAACAACTTCATCTACAACTTCACCAACAACGGAACCACTATCATTAGCATAGAGTGAATTCGATAACATTAATAAGAACAAAACAGTGGACAGGAAGAATTTCATGTTGGTACCTCTTAATTTTTAGAATAATTAGTCTAATTAGAATTTTTCAAAAAGTATGTGATTATTATCTCAAATAATAAATAATACGAAAATAATCTATGGGACAATGGGACAGCATTAGAATTGAAATGTCTTGAAAGCCTTTAAAATGGCGCGCCCGGAGAGATTCGAACTCCCGACCCCCTAGTTCGTAGCCAGGTACTCTATCCAACTGAGCTACGGGCGCGTTGTTTGAAACTGCTATGTTGTTAACCTTGTTACTATATCTTGGAACTCTACGAGTTGCTGTGCTCTCGTCGCCTTTGAGGCATCACTTGTGCATGCTGTACATCGTCCACTGAGCTACGGGCACGTATTTTAGAACGGCGAATAATATAGAACTTCGATTTTTAGTCAAATGGCGGAGAGAGAGGGATTCGAACCCTCGATACGGGATAAACCGTATACTCCCTTAGCAGGGGAGCGCCTTCAGCCGCTCGGCCACCTCTCCATTTATACCTACATTACGATAATTTTTTTACAGAAATTACAATAACAAAACTTTATTAAGCAATAATCCAGGGCAACAAAGTACAATTACATGAAAAATACGAGGTAAAACTATTAATGGTAATAATTATTTAATCTGTCTGGTGCTCAAACTTCATCCGTTTTTTCATCCTGAATACGGTCATAAATCTCTTCCCGATGAACCGCAACATCTTTTGGCGCATTCACACCGATACGAACCTGATTACCTCGAATCCCTAACACCGTAACGTTTACATCGTCTCCAATCATCAACGATTCGCCAACTCGTCGTGTTAATATCAACATCTCAATTCTCCTAAATCTTCCCTAAAGTTCTGTGCGTCCATTATATTATTATAAATACAGTCCCTAAACATAATCACTGTTTCTTAAGTATTATGATATTTCTTCACCATAACATACTAGTCGGGCACTAATTATTTGCTATCTAAGATAGCGCCGCCATCCAGACCAAAGGCCGAATGTAATGTTCGAACTCCTAACTCTAAATATTTTTCGGCCACTACAACAGAGACCTTGATTTCCGAGGTAGATATCATTTGAATATTTATGCCCTCATCAGCCAATGCCTTAAACATTGTACTGGCTATTCCAGCATGTGAGCGCATACCGACACCTACCACAGAAATTTTTACTATCTTATTATCACCCGAAACGTCCTTCGCATCGATAGCTTTTGCAGTTTTCTTTAAAATTGCCAAAGCATTATCAAAATCATTACGATTCACAGTAAATGTAAAGTCCGTACTATTATCCAACCCCACATTTTGCACGATCATATCGACTTCAATATTAGCATCTGCAATTGGTCCGAGTATTTGAGATGCAATACCTGGCTTGTCTGGCACACCCACAATGGTCAGCTTTGCCTCATCACGATTGTGGGCAATACCTGATATCAAAGCCGCTTCCATATTTTCATCCTCATCGGTTATCAACGTGCCCGGACCTTCTTTAAAGCTCGATAAAACACGCAAATTAACATTATATTTTCTGGCAAACTCAACTGACCTAATCTGTAAAACTTTGGAGCCAAGACTCGCCATTTCCAACATTTCTTCGTAAGTAATTACCGGTAAACGTTGTGCGTTGTCGACTATTCTTGGATCTGCGGTATATACACCGTCAACATCCGTATAAATTCTGCATTCATCTGCTTTTAAAGCCGCGGCCATTGCCACTGCTGTTGTATCAGAACCGCCACGACCTAAAGTCGTGATGTTCCCGTCTTCATCGACGCCCTGAAAACCGGCAACAACGACAATATTACCTTCGTGCAACTTCTTATGCACCCGTGCCGAGTCGATATCGACAATCCGCGCCTTATTATGTTCATTGTCTGTCCGAATATGTACTTGCCCGCCGGTATAGGAAACCGCAGGGTAACCTTTTTCCGCCAGCGCCATACTCAGCAATGCTATCGTGACTTGTTCACCGGTCGATAAAAGCACATCGAGTTCTCTGGGCGTAGGAGTATGCGAAAGACTTTTTGCAAGCAACAAAAGACGATCAGTTTCACCACTCATAGCAGATACAACAACCACTATCTGGTGACCCTGTTTTTTTGATTCGATTACCTTGTCGGCAACTGCTTGAATTCGCTCAATTGTGCCAACGGAAGTACCGCCGTATTTTTGGACTATTAATGCCATATATTGCTTCTATAAAAAGGCGTGCGATTCTAGCTGAACTGGAAGATATAAGAAATAGAAAATCAGGTTGAAATTTGGCTACGAATCCAGTCCGGAACATTTTTCAGCGCTTCTTCCAGTCCTGAAGGGTCATTCCCGCCAGCTTGAGCCATATCCGGTCGCCCACCGCCTTTCCCACCGACTTGTTGCGCAACAAAATTCACTAAATCACCCGCTTTGATGCGTTTTGTCGTATCGTCAGTCACACCAGCAACTAAACTCACCTTGGAATCCGTAACTGTCGCTAATATCAAGGCTGCTGTACCCAATTTGTTTTTCAATTGGTCGACTGTATCGCGTAAGGTTTTAGGATCAACACCTTCAAGCAATTTGGCGATAACCTTGATGCCATCAATTGATTCTGCTTCATTGAGCATATCCGAACCCGCGCTACTCGCCAGTTTTCCTTTGAGTTGTTCCAGTTCTTTTTCAAGTTTACGGGTTTTATCCATCTGTAAAGTCAGTCTGGAGTCAACCGACTCTATATCGGTTTTTAATATTTCAGCTATTCGTTGTAGTTTAAATTCAGCATTTTCGATCCAGTTCAAAGCACCAATACCAGTGACTGCTTCGATTCGTCTTATACCTGAAGCAGTACCTGATTCAGAGACAATTTTGAAAAAACCAATATCACCCGCACGTTCAACATGCGTGCCACCACAAAGTTCGGATGAGAAATCACCACCGATATTCAGGACACGAACGGTATCTTCATATTTTTCACCGAATAATGACATCGCACCGGACGCTTTTGCATTGTCGAGTGACATAATTTGAACCTGAGTTGCTTCATTTTTCAGAATTTGTGAATTAACCAGTCGTTCAATTTCCTGAATCTGTTGTTTTGTTAATGGCTCGTTATGCGAAAAATCAAAACGCAATCGATCATCGGCAACTAATGAACCCTTTTGCAACACATGATCACCCAGCAGCTCGCGTAATGCAGTATGTAATAAATGCGTCGCGGAATGGTTGCGCATGATGTCGATGCGTCTTATTTGGTCTACCGACGCGGTGACAACATCACCTACATTGATATTGCCTGTTCTAAGAACACCCAAATGTATATGCGATAATCCTTGCTTCTTGGTGTCTTCAACCTCAAAAAATACATCACCGGCAAACAATTCGCCTTTATCACCAACTTGACCACCGGACTGTGCATAAAAGGGTGTTTCTAATAAGATCACGCCACCAATATCGCCTTGCATTAAAGTTTTTACATTTCGACCATCTTGATAAAGTGCGATTACAGTCGTTTTTTGTTGTAAACGATCGTAACCGGAAAACGAACTCACCAAACTTTCATCCGCATCAACCGAGACACCCACATCAAACTTGCTCGCAGCACGTGCGCGTTGGCGCTGCTCGGCCATAGCTTTATTAAAACCATCCATATCAACTTTCAGGTTTCGTTCACGTGCAATATCTGCCGTCAAATCAAAGGGGAAACCGTAGGTATCATACAAACGAAATACATCTTCCCCCTGAATAACATCACCACCCATTTTACTGGTTACGTCTTGTAAAACTTTTAAGCCTTGCTCAAGTGTTTCAGCAAAACGTTCCTCTTCATTTAATAATACTCTTTCAATATTTAATCTTGATCTAATTAACTCAGGGTATGCATCGCCCATCACTGCTTCGAGCGTCTCAACCAACTTATAAAAGAACGCTTCTTTAAAACCAAGTTTATTACCATGACGTATTGCACGACGTATTATCCTGCGCAGAACATAACCACGACCTTCATTTGACGGAATAACACCATCAGCAATTAAGAATGAACATGAGCGTATATGATCTGCCACTACCTGACATGAGATGACATCAAGCTCATCATTCCCTGCAAGCTCTTTTATTGACTCAATAATTTTTTCAAACAACTCAATTTCATAATTATTATGTACATCTTGCATGACCGCAGTAATGCGCTCCAACCCCATGCCAGTATCTACCGAGGGGTGCGGTATAGGCTTGAGTGTTCCATCTGCGTCACGATCATATTGGGTAAATACCAGATTCCAGATTTCAATATAACGATCTAGATCGGCATCTTTTGAACCCGGTGGCCCGCCAGGAATATCCTTTCCATGGTCGTAAAAAATTTCACTGCATGGCCCGCATGGACCCGTATCGCCCATAGACCAGAAATTATCTTTTTCTCCGCAACGACTAAAGCGATCCGCTGAAACGCCAATTTCCTTTAACCAGATATCCGCTGCCTCGTCATCATCTTCAAATACTGTTATCCATAATCTGGATTCAGGTATTTTTAATTCTTTGGTTAAATATTCCCAGGCATAAGTGATCGCTTCACGTTTGAAATAGTCACCAAAACTGAAATTGCCCAGCATTTCGAAAAAGGTGTGATGACGTGCGGTATAACCTACATTTTCAAGGTCATTATGCTTACCACCCGCCCTTACGCAGCGTTGAGATGATGCCGCACGTTTGTAAGCCCGGCGTTCTCTGCCTAGAAAGACATCCTTAAACTGCACCATACCTGCATTGGTAAATAACAAGGTCGGGTCATTAGACGGCACTAGTGAACTACTAGGAACTATTTCGTGATCTTTGGATTTAAAGAAGTCGAGAAAAGACTTGCGAATATCATTACTGGTTTTCATTAATAATTCTATCTGAAAAGTTGATTAATAAGTTCGGTGTTAAAACCGCGACTATATAAGAAACGTAGCTGTTTTGCTTTCTTTTGGTAATCATCCGGTATCGAATCACCAAATTTTTTTAGCCTTACTTCGTTTGCCAATGATAACCAGTCGAAGGACTCAGCAGTTAATGCATTATCAATCAAAGCTTGATCAACACCACGTTGCCTTAATTCCTGCTGAATCTTTATAGGCCCCTGCCCCATGCCAATTCGATGATGAACAAAACTTTCAGCAAAACGTTCATCACTCTGCAATCCTTCACTTGCAAGTTTCTCGAGCAACTCTTCAATTAACGCTTCATCATCACAGCGACGTGCAAGTTTATGTTGCAGTTCCTTGCGACTATGTTCACGTCTTGCCAGGAAGTCACAGGCGCGTTGTAAGACTTCCTGGCGTTCTGTACTCAGGCGATTACCTCTTCTTCATCAAGCGCTTCCGCCGCGACTTCTTCCGCACTTACCGGAATGGATGGTAACAGTTTTTCCCTGATCAATGCTTCAATTTCCTGAGCCATTTTAGGGTTTTCTTTTAGATAATTACGCACATTATCCTTACCCTGACCGATACGTTCATCCCCGTAGCTATACCAGGCACCGGCCTTGTCTATAAGATCCAGCTTGACGCCTAAATCGATGACTTCACCTAGTCTTGAAATGCCTTCACCGTAAAGTATGTCGAATTCTGCCTGTTTAAAGGGAGGTGCAATTTTATTCTTAACTACTTTCACGCGTGTTTCATTACCAACAACTTCCTCACCTTTTTTGATAGCGCCAATTCTTCTAATATCCAGACGTACAGAAGCATAAAACTTTAACGCATTACCACCTGTTGTGGTCTCAGGACTACCAAACATAACACCAATTTTCATACGAATCTGGTTGATAAAGATAACGCAACAGTTGGCGCGCTTGATATTTCCGGTTAACTTTCTCAATGCTTGAGACATTAAACGGGCAGCGAGCCCCATGTGTGAATCGCCCATCTCACCTTCAATTTCTGCTTTTGGCACTAGTGCAGCAACTGAGTCAATAACGACAAGCTCAACAGCACCACTTCGCACTAACATGTCACAGATCTCCAATGCCTGTTCGCCGGTATCCGGTTGAGAAACCAAGAGTTCATCAATATTGACACCAAGTTTCTCGGCATAGACCGGATCAAGCGCATGCTCCGCATCAATAAAAGCACAGGTTTTACCCTGTTTTTGAGCTTCAGCAATAGCTGACAAGGTTAATGTTGTTTTACCGGAAGACTCTGGGCCATAGATTTCAACAACACGGCCATAAGGCAATCCACCTGCTCCCAATGCTATATCAAGACCCAATGAACCGGTGCTGACTGTCGGTATTTTTGCGACCGGTTGGTCACCCATTTTCATAACCGAGCCTTTACCAAATTGTTTTTCAATCTGGCTCAGTGCCATTGATAATGCTCTTTTTTTATCTTCTTCAACCTTGTCTGCGTTTGCCATGCTTATTCTCCATTTATTGCCTGATTAATATTCCGAAGCCATTCTCCGAACAGCTACCTTGGAAAGAACTATAGGCAATACATTTTTATATGTCAATACTTTTTATCACCTTAGTATTTTTTACTATGTAATATATTATATTAAGGTCTGGTCTGCTTTAGTATACTTTCGTGAATTCATTCATCTTTGGCACTATTTTGGAATCAAATGCTAAACGAAATTAAATGGGCGACACGTCAGCGACTTCAATATATTGAACTGATGGCGTATTACACAGGTGTTGTGACACGTAGTGACGTGGCAAAGGCATTTGGAATCTCAGATGCAGCAGCAACTAAAGATTTGAAGTTCTATGGTGATATCGCCCCCGAGAACCTGTTATACAAACATAATGTCTTCGGATTTGTTCCTACCCCGGGATTTAAGGAAGTGTTTGCTGATTTATCACCAGTGACAGTTTTACCGATGATTGAGGCTAATCTTACTGTTGTCGGAGGCCCAAATAAGGATAGTGCTGTTTTCGGGATTCCTGTTGATGGTCTGGCATTACCTAATAGATTGCCTGATAAATCAGTGCTGGCCGAGGTGACTCGCGCCATTCATAACCGAAAAAAACTACAAGTTAGTTATCATTCACTATCGCAAAGAACCCCAGATAAAAAAAGAATAATAGAACCACACTCCCTAGCCAACACTGGTTTTCGTTGGCATGTCCGTGCCTACAACGAAGAGACGTTTGATTTTCGCGATTTCGTATTATCTCGGTTTGAAGACGCGCTCTGTCTAGACAAAGTGGCTGAATCCAGCATGCAATATGATGATGATTGGGTAGAGATCATTACCTTGAAACTCACACCACATCCGAAACTGGACGAAAAAAACCGAACCAGCCTTTTGATCGACTACGGCAGTAATAACGAAATTATCGAAATCAGGATTAGACGGGCATTGATTGGCTATCTACTACAACAATTGGCTGTGGATACGACAAAAGATCATTCACTTAATCCCAAGAAATATCAATTGATAGTCCTTAATCGTGATGAAATTGAACCGTTTGCGAGTTGGGCGTTTAACTGACTTTAGGGGTAATTATTCGGATTCTTTTTGCAATAAATCAACTAGTCCTTCCATTGCCAATAAACAAGCTTGTTCCCTTATCTTCAATCGATCACCTTTAAAACAGATTTTTGCTGTCTTCCCTATCTCATCGCGTTTAAACCACGCAAAACAGACTGTGCCAACCGGTTTCTCCTCTGTACCGCCATCGGGTCCGGCGACTCCGGTAATTGAAACACTTATATCAGCGCGACTATTATCTAGTGCGCCTTTTGCCATGGCAATCGCCGTTTCTATACTGACTGCTCCAAATTCTTCAAGGGTCTCTATGGGAACACCAAGCATTTCTTGTTTTGACTCGTTTGAGTAAGTCACAAAACCACGTTCAAACCAGGCCGAACTGCCTGGGATACGAGTGATGGTTTCAGCAAGACCTCCACCTGTACAGGATTCAGCCGTAGTCAACCGAATGGATGACTTTAAAAATAATTCAGCGAGTTGTTCAGCTTGTCTTGTAGCAACTTCACTCATCATTATTTCAATCTTTTTTCTTTAAAGAAATTTTGTATTAATGAACGACATTCATCTTCCATTACGCCCTTATCTATTACAACCTTATGATTTAATTCTTCAGCTTGAAGTAGATTAAACACACTACCACAGGCTCCAGTCTTTAGATCTTCGACGGCATAAACAAGCTTTGTCAATCGTGAATGAACAATTGCACCAGCACACATCGCACACGGTTCTAGTGTGACGTACATGGTCGCACCTGGAAGTCGATAATTTTTATTGGTTTGTCCGGCATGTCTTAATGCCATAATTTCTGCATGTGCGGATGGATCATTAGATGAGATCGGTTGGTTCCAGCCCTCACCAATTATTTTTCCTTCAAGAACAATAACTGCACCGACAGGTACTTCATCCTGCTCCTTTGCATTTTGTGCTAATTCAAAAGCACGTTGCATCCAATAGGTATTTTCACTCATGCAATTAGCGAGGAACTATTCCCACTCTATAGTTGCGGGAGGCTTTCCTGAGATATCGTAGGTCACGCGCGAGATACCATCAATTTCATTGATGATACGGTTAGAAACCTTTCCAAGAAACTCGTAAGGCAGATGCGCCCAATGCGCTGTCATAAAATCTATCGTAACTACCGCACGCAATGAAACAACATAATCATATTTACGACTGTCACCCATAACACCGACAGATTTTACTGGTAAGAAAACAACAAAGGCCTGACTGACTTCGTCATATAGTTTATTAGCACGAAGTTCTTCAATAAAAATATTATCTGCAAGACGTAATAGATCGGCATACTCTTTTTTCACTTCGCCCAGAATTCTTACGCCAAGACCGGGGCCTGGAAAGGGATGGCGATAAACCATTTCTTTTGGTAAACCGAGTTGTACTCCCAAACGTCGGACTTCGTCTTTAAATAATTCACGTAGAGGCTCTACTAATTCCATTTTCATGGTGTCTGGCAGGCCACCTACATTATGATGTGATTTTATGACATGCGCCTTACCACTTTTAGCACCTGCAGATTCGATCACATCAGGATAGATCGTGCCTTGCGCCAACCATTTCATATCATCAAAATCATTTGAATGTTCCTCAAATATCTTGATGAATTCACCGCCGATAATTTTGCGTTTTGCTTCAGGATCTTCTACACCACCAAGTGCCTCAAGAAAACGTTGCTCTGCATCCACGCGTATCACTTTAATACCCATGTGTTCAGCAAAGGTTTCCATTACCTGGTCACCTTCATGCAAACGCAACAAACCGTTATCGACAAAGACACAAGTAAGTTGATCTCCAATTGCTTCGTGTAACAGTGCAGCTACAACTGATGAGTCAACACCGCCAGACAGGGCCAACAAGACTTTATCGTTACCTACTTGTTGTTTAACCCGTGCTATTGCATCTTCAACTATGTTTTCAGTCGTCCAAAGAGAGTGACAACCTGCTATTTCATGCAAGAACCGTTGCAGAATAGCTTGCCCTTGAGTTGTATGTGTTACTTCCGGATGAAACTGGAGGCCATAAAAACCACGTTTTTCATCTGCCATACCGGCGATCGGAGCATTATCAGTGGAGGCTATGATCTTGAATCCATCAGGTAAGGCTTCAACACGATCACCATGACTCATCCAGACATTAAGTAAACCATGTCCTTCATCATTAGCTTCATCTTGAATATCTTTTAGTAAATTTGAATGACCGCGTGCCCTTATTTGTGCATAACCAAATTCACGTAGCGTTGAAGTAGCGACTTTACCACCAAGTTGCTCGGCCATGGTTTGCATTCCATAACAAACACCAAGAACCGGAACACCCATGCTGAAAACAAGATCGGGCGCTCTTACACCATTAAGCATGGTGACAGATTCTGGTCCACCGGAAAGGATGATAGCATTAGGATGAAAGTCTTTTATAGCTTGCTCGTTCATATCAAAGGCATGTATCTCACTATAGACACCCGCTTCACGGACACGTCTGGCTATAAGTTGTGTGTATTGCGATCCAAAATCCAGGATCAAGATACGTTCGGAATGTATATCAGTCATTCAATCTTCTACTTGTTAGTTGATTAACGGCACGGGTATTTTTATGTTTTCAGTTCAGATGTATAACCTAAAAGGTTAAATGTTGAATATAAAATTCTTTTATTTTCTATCTGGACATTAAACCTTTAGGTTCACGCTTGAAATAAATTAAACACGATAATTAGGTGGCTCTTTTGTAATTGTCACATCATGCACATGGCTTTCTTTATAACCTGCGTTAGTAAGCCGAATAAATTTTGCTTTTTCCCGCAGCTCTTTCAATGTAGAACAACCTGTGTAACCCATAGCCGCACGTATACCACCGGTCATTTGATGTATTATCGCTGCCAGCGGCCCTTTATAAGGTACACGTCCCTCTATGCCTTCCGGCACCAGTTTCTCAATTTCATCATTTTCCTGAAAGTACCGATCCGAAGAACCATGTTGTTGCGACATCGCTCCCAGCGAACCCATACCACGATAAGACTTATAAGAACGCCCCTGATAGAGTTCAACTTCACCTGGCGCTTCTTCTGTACCTGCAAACATGCCACCCATCATTGTACTGTGAGCCCCAGCCGCCAATGCTTTTGCAATGTCACCTGAATACCGAACACCACCATCTGAGATAAGCGGTACGCCTTTACTTTTAAGGGCGGCATAAATATTAGCCACGGCAGATATTTGAGGCATACCAACACCACTCACCACTCGTGTAGTACAGATAGAACCTGGACCTATCCCAACTTTAACCGCATCTGCGCCAGCATCAACTAATGCAAGTGCTGCTTCAGCAGTCGCGATATTGCCACCGATAACCTGAGTGTCTTTGAAGTTTTGCTTTACCCACCTGACCATATCCAGAACACCTTTGGAATGACCGTGCGCAGTGTCAACCACAATCACATCTACGCCAGCTTCGACCAAATGTTGGACTCGTTCCATTGACGCTTCACCAACACCCACCGCTGCTCCAACGCGAAGTCGTTCAGAAGTATCAATACACGCATCTGGATACTCCGATGCTTTTTGCATATCTTTTACAGTAATTAAACCAGCCAATTGAAATTTATCAGTAACCACCAATACTTTTTCGATTCGATGTTTGTGTAATAAATCTCGCACCTCTTCCTTACTGGCATTCTCCCTGACCGTAACCAGGTTTTCCTTACGCGTCATAATATTGCGAACGGGATCATCGGTTTTCTTCTCAAAACGCAAATCACGACTGGTCACAATTCCAACAAGTTCATTACCATCTACAACCGGCACACCTGATATATTTTTTTCACGGGTTAAATCGATGACTTCCTGAATACTGGTATAAGGGCTTACTGTTACCGGTTCCTTGATTACACCGCTTTCATATTTTTTAACCCGTCTTACGTTTTTGGCCTGTAATTCGGGGCTCATGTTTTTATGAATAATACCGATACCACCCTCTTGAGCTAACGCTATAGCAAGACCAGATTCTGTCACTGTATCCATTGCAGCTGATACGATAGGGACGTTTAGCGTTATCTCCCGAGTGAGCAGGGTTTGTAATGAGACTTCACGCGGCAAAACCTCGGAATAATCTGGAATTAGTAAAACATCATCAAAGGTAAGCGCTTCTTCAGCAATAATCATGACAGGCCTATATGTTGGATTTGAAATAACCGCTAATTATAGTCTCAACTGAGATAACGGCAAACAGTCTTCTGCTTTGTTTCAGTATTCTTTTCGCTTAACATAAATATCATGGCATTAATCAAGAATAAATCACCTGATCCAGGCGATATATATACAATAAGTCGACTTAATCGTGAAGTTCGTAGAGTTCTCGAAGACGTTTTCCCCCTGATATGGGTCCAAGGTGAGTTAACAAATCTTGCCAAACCCAATTCAGGCCATCTTTATTTCACTTTAAAAGATAACGCAGCGCAGGTTAGATGTGCAATGTTCAAGAATCGTCAATCAGGTGTACGTTTTACTCCTGAAAATGGCATGCTGGTTATGGCCAGAGCCAATATTGGACTGTATGAAGGTCGTGGCGAATACCAACTCATTATTGAATCATTGGAGCCTGCAGGAACTGGCTCACTACAAATTGCTTTTGAAGCCTTGAAACAAAAACTTGCCACTGAAGGCCTGTTTGCTGAAGAACACAAAAAGCCGCTTCCGATTTTTCCGAAAACTATTGGTATTATCACTTCTGCAACAGGTGCTGCAATTCAAGATATTCTTAGTGTTTTGAAGCGCCGCTATGCCTATGCCAAGGTCATCATTTATCCTGTCCCGGTTCAAGGCGAAGGAGCAGCAATTAAAATAGCCAATGCGATAAAGCAGGCGGATCAACGTGAAGAATGTGATGTGTTAATTCTTACGCGTGGTGGCGGTTCACTCGAAGACCTGTGGTCATTTAATGAAGAGATAGTTGCACGAGAAATTTTTGCCTGTGATACACCTATCATTAGTGGTGTTGGCCATGAAATTGATTTTACCATTGCTGACTTTGTAGCTGACCACCGGGCACCGACACCTTCAGGCGCAGCAGAATTAGTTAGCCCTGATAGCGTTGAAACCATTACAAAATTCAAACAGACGGAGCAAAAGCTCATTCGCCAGCAACAACAATTAATTCAAAATCTTCATCGTCGTATCGAATACCTTTCAGTACAGATACCACACCCAAAACAACGTCTCACGGAATTAATACAGCGCACTGATGAGTATGCAATGCGGTTAAAACATCATCTTGAAAATAAATTATCTGATAGAAAAATGTTGTTATCAAGCTGGAGCCAGCGAATAAGTGAGTCGAATCCGGCACATAAAATTTCACAACAAATAGAAAAAGTTAAATACTTACAATCACAGTTTGAAAAATCTATTACTCATATCCTTGAAAAATCAAAAAGTGATATATCAAGACTACAGCATATCCTACAGACCGTCAGTCCTGTTTCTACTCTCGATAGAGGTTATGCCATCGTTACAGACACTAAAACTAATTCCATTGTTACTAACACCCGGAATCTACATATTGGCGATAAAATTCGTATCACCCTGTCAAAAGCAGATATTGACACAACAATTGATGGTATCAATGAAAAATAAATTGCTCATCTTGTTACTATTTTCAATATCCGTTTTATCAAGTGCCGATGCTCTAGAGTTACCGGTCGAATCACCCGTGCCTGGTGGCATAGTAATCATTCCAATTAATACGATAGAAAAACCGGAAGCTTACTTTCACGGGACGAAGGTCATGGTTATAGGAACAAACAATCACTGGGTAGCCATTGTAGGGATCCCACTCGATGAAAATACTGGTTCTAATGAACTAAAAATCAAGATTGACAATATTGAAACGAGTTATAAATTTGAAATCAAAAACAAAGATTATGAAACACAATATCTAACAATCAAAAACAAGCGGCAGGTTAACCCAAATGAACAGGACATGACACGCATAACAAAAGAGACAGCTTTAATTTCAAAAGCAAAGTCACACTGGAGTGAAAACGAAAGTATAGATTTAAAGTTCATCAAGCCCGCTACAGGGCCTTATAGCAGCCCATTTGGTTTACGTAGATTCTTCAACGACCAGCCGAGAAACCCACATAGTGGTTTGGATATTGCCGCAGCCAGGGGAACACCAATCATTGCACCAGCAAATGGAGTTGTGATTAATACTGGCAATTATTTTTTTAATGGCAATACCGTATTTATCGATCATGGGCAGGGATTAATAACAATGTACTGCCATATGGATCAGATTGACATAAAAGAAGGCACACAAATAAAAGCCGGGGATATCATTGGCAAGGTAGGCTTGACCGGCCGCGTTACAGGAGCTCACTTACATTGGAGCGTTATATTGAATAATACAACAGTGGACCCGTTATTATTTCTCGCCCAGGATTAATAAAACTAATATCGAAGTTTGTACCAAAAAATACCAATATATTCATGTAATGCTATATTTACATTTTGTAATGCATATGCGGCAGGCAAATAATAAGACGAGGATATATTGGTCATCATTTCAATGAACATCGTAGGTGCCGGGGTTACATTGATACCTTGCTTTTCAAACATCATCACGGCACGTGGCATATGCCATGCATGTGTCACCAGATAAATTGTTTCGATATCATTTTCTTTTAAGATCGCTGCTGAATACATTGCGTTTTCAGCGGTATTTCTGGATTTTGTTTCTTGCCATTTAACTTGCACCTTAAAACTATTACTTAATGTGTCAGTCATAATAGCTGCTTCAGAGCTGGTATTAAATCCAACAGTCCCACCAGAAACCAGTATAGGTAAGTCAGTCTGGTTTTGTAGAAACGCTGCGTACTGATTCCGTTGTAATGCTGCAGCGCCATCAATAGCTTTAGCATATTCCTTTGCGTAAGGATAACTGCCTGCAGATAATACAACAATTGCCTGCTCATTATGAACGGTTACTGGAGGTTCCAGGGGCGGATATTGCTCGAGTCCTTTAAGTAATAAAGCGGAAAATGGCGGAAAACAAAATAAGACCAGAGATAATGCACCGACCGTTATAAGAAGATAAGAAAAGTGTTTATTTATTTTATTCAGTAATAATCCAAATGCTATTATTATAAAATTAACAGTTGGTGGAAGAATTATCGCTTTGATAATAGCGATGAAAGATAACATTATATGCTCATAAATCAGCTTTTGATGGACTCACCTGAAGCTTGCAGATCAGCATGATAAGAAGAACGTACCATCGGCGCACTCGCAACGTTACTAAAACCTAAACTTTCAGCATATTGTTTAAGCTCTTCAAATTCTTCGGGATGGACATAACGTTCTACTGGCAAATGATAACGACTGGGCTGCAGGTACTGGCCGATAGTTACCATATCGCAATCATGCTCTCTTAAATCGTGTAAGACCTGTTTAACTTCTTCTAGTGTTTCTCCGAGACCTAACATCAATCCGGACTTGGCCGGCACTTTAGTATTGTTCTGTTTAAACTTTTTTATCAACTCCAATGAGGCAGTATAGTCCGCACCAGGCCTGACCTTTTTGTATAAATTCGGTACTGATTCAAGGTTATGGTTGAATACATCAGGTGGGGCATCCTGCAAAATATTGAGCGCTATATCAATCTTGGAACGAAAGTCAGGCACCAGTATTTCTATTTTTGTGTCGGGGCATGCTTTCCTTATTTCATTTATACAAGCCACAAAATGACCTGCGCCACGATCCAGCAAATCGTCCCGATCAACAGATGTAATCACTACATATTTTAATTTCATTAATTTTATCGCATTGGCAAGATTCACAGGTTCGTCAGGATCGAGACCTTTTGGTTTGCCATGCGCGACATCACAGAATGGACAGCGACGAGTACAGATATCACCCATAATCATAAACGTCGCTGTGCCGTGACCAAAACATTCACCAATATTAGGGCACGAAGCCTCTTCGCAGACGGTATGCAATTTATGTTCGCGGATAAGCTTCTTAAGATCTAATACTTTAGTATCGGTCGGTGCCTTTGCCCGAATCCAATTTGGCTTTCTTGAAACCGGGCCATCAACCGGTATTATTTTGACCGGATTTTTATTGGTCTTTAATTTGCCACGTTTGTCGCGTTCGGGTTGTTTATGAATATTATCTTGATACATCAATTTATCCTTTAATTAACTATGCAACATCAGAAAAAATACCGGTTGCCTGGTCAAGGTGTTTAACCAGACACTCAGATAATTTAATCTTTACTTCGGCAAGTGTAATGTCTTTATTATGTTCAATCATATGTGTACACACCATTTCCTTATAACCACAGGGATTAATACCTTTAAAAGGCATCAAGTCCATATCAATATTTAATGCAAGACCATGATAGGCACAACCTTTTTTTACTCTAATACCCAACGCCGCAATTTTCTCGCCATTGACATACACCCCCGGTGCACCGTACAGACGTTCAGCTTTAATACCATAATCACTCAAACAGTCGATGATTGATGCCTCTATTAGCGATACAAATTTTTTTATTGAGTAAGCACGCCGACTTAAATCAATCAATAGATAGGCTACCAATTGGCCAGGACCATGATAGGTCACCTGCCCTCCACGATCTGTGTTTATTACTGGAATATTATTTGTGTTCAGTAAATGTTCTGTTTTGCCAGCTAGACCCAATGTATAAACGGGTGAATGTTCCAGTAACCATATTTGATCTTTCGTAGCGGAATCGCGGTTCTGGTTAAATACACACATGGCATCATAGGTCTCACCGTAATCCCGCATACCCAGATCTTTTATTTGGATAGTCATAATGCCATTAATACTTTTTCATGTGCCGTAAGTTCAAGATAGATATTATCCAGTTGTTGTCTACTTTCTGCTTCCACAATAACCGTTACAGAAATATATTTTCCTTCCTGACTTTGTCGACTTTTTACGGCTCCTTCGGATAAATCAGGGGCATGTTTTCTAATTATGCTGACAACTAGAACATCAAAGCCCTCTTCTGCCATTCCCATAGCCTTTATAGGGAACTGACAAGGAAATGACATAATGCTATCTTCTTCAGTGTCTTGCATATGATTCTACGGTTAATCAACGTTCTAATTTAAAGATTAACACATTTACGAAATCCCTCAATTATACTAAAAACATGGTACTCAAACATAATCAAACTCTGTCAGACCTACGTGATAATCATGCATTTACGGGCGAATTGAGCTGGATCGGACTCAGACCTGCACATCAAGGGGCAATGGTAATGCCTGGTGAAGCTACTTTAATCGAGAATAAAGGCCTTAAGGGTGATCATATGGCCAATGGTTCCAGTAAAAAGCGCCAGGTTACGCTTATTCAGGTGGAGCATCTCGCGGTAATAAGCAAACTAATAAATAAGAATTCAATCAGCGCTGAAAATTTAAGGCGAAACCTCGTTATTGAAGGTATAAATTTACTGGCATTGAGAGACAGGCAATTTACCATCGGAGATTGTATTCTGCAGGGTACAGGCCATTGCCACCCTTGTTCGAGGATGGAAGAAGCTCTCGGTGAAGGCGGATATAATGCTATGAGGGGTCATGGAGGAATCACGGCTATCGTAATTCAAGGCGGAGCCATTAAGATTGGGGATATGGTTCGAAGTTTACCTGAAACATAGCGGATAGAGAGATAATCTGTTGAAATCAATTGCTAATTTAACACACTCGGTCAACTATTAACTATAATAGACCAATCGATTATAGGAGAGGAAAATGGATATTAAAGAAAACGCCAAGAATATAGATGTATGGACTCGTGGTCTGTTCATTGTAATTTATGCTGTCATATTTTATTTTCTGTTTGCCCTGATATGGTTAGTAGTCATATTCCAGTTTCTGATGAAATTAATCACTACCGAGCTAAATGAACAATTATTCGATTTTAGTGATTCCTTAAATAAGTATGTCAGTCAGATATTACTCTATATCACTTTCAAATCTGAAGAACGCCCATTCCCTTTCAGCCCCTGGCCTAAAGGTGAAATCTCAGCCAGTGATAGTAAGCCCGTAGTGAGAAAGAAAAAAACAGCAAAGAAAAGAATAGCTAAAAAAGAGTCAGATGAAGATAAAGAATCCTAACATAAATTCATGTTGTGTATTTATGTGATGCAATTCTCTATTCAAACAACAAACAAGTGAAACATGTGATATGGATAACAAACACTGACATTCGATTTATGAAAAAGAGGTGTATTATTCAGAAAACACAGACTTATTCTATTTATTGAATTTTAGAAATTTATCCAAGGTAAAAAATGACAAACAAAAATATAACTCCAGACTATCTTCGTAAAGTCCCTATTTTTTCAACACTAAGTGATGCTGAATTACAAGAAATCATCAAGTCTTCTGATAATGGTTATGAAGAATACAATGCGAAACAAGCCATAATTCGTGAAGAAGAAATCGGTAATTGTATGTATGTCATTCTAGAAGGTTCTGTTGAGGTATCAATTCGAGGTGGTGGAGGTGGACGCGAAATATCTATTGCCACATTACGTGAAGGTGATTTCTTTGGAGAACAGTCTCTATTGCCAGGTGGCAGTGGGAGACGTAATGCCAGCGTAAAATCATTTCAGCCAAGCAAACTTTTCCGTATTGATAAAAAACATGTGTTATTGAATCTGGGTGGATTAGAAGAATCTGAAGATGTCACTGTTCAGAATTTCAAGGTAGGCGATCCCAAAGTTCGGGAGATGTTGGGTAAATTACGACTATTCCAGTCTTTATCAGAGACTGAACTTGATGCTTATAATTCATGGACTGAAGTAGTGAAGGTTGGACCCGGTGATTTTGTTGTCAAAGAGGACGAACCAGGAGAACATCTGTTTGTCATTCTGGACGGTGTCGTCGAAGTTTTCATCATTGATGAGGATGGAAAAATAAATATTCTGGCCAAGTTAAAACCTGGAGAATATTTTGGTGAACAGGCCTTAATAGAAGGGGCTAGCGGTGAAAGAAACGCTTATGTTAGAACAGATAACGAAACCAGACTTATAAAGGTATCAAAAGATTATTTTAAAATTGCCTTAAAACGAGATAGTGTCCTGGCAATGGCCTTAAAAAAAGTAGGCCAGGCTCAAAAAGAAGAAATTTCGAAACTCGAAGGTAAGTAGTAAGCATATTGTTTTGATGTGGTTCCCCAATCAAGCTATTACAAATCAATTCATTTATACTATAAAATTTTGGCCACACAAGATGTAGCCTGTTTTATCTGTATGAATAAATCTATTAATTGTCATGTCAGCGTTAGAAATAAAAAACTTAAAAAAAACATATCGAAATAAACTTGATGCCCTTAAAGGGATTAATCTCAATGTTCAGCAGGGTGACTTTTTTGCTCTGCTGGGTCCTAACGGCGCTGGAAAGTCTACAACCATTGGGATAATTTGTGGATTGGTAAATAAAACTTCAGGCTCTATCAAAGTCTTTGGGCATGATCTAGACACAGCCACAAATGCCGCGAAAGCTTGCATCGGCATCGTTCCTCAAGAAATAAATTTTTCACAATTTGAGACATGTCTGGGTATCGTACTTAATCAAGGTGGTTATTACGGAATCAAGCGCAGCATAGCCATGGAGCGTGCTGAAAAATATCTAGGAAAACTTGGTCTATGGGAAAGACGTAATGAATATTCGCGCAACTTATCCGGTGGAATGAAGCGCCGTTTAATGATCGCAAGGGCCTTAATACATGAACCCAAAATGCTGATACTGGATGAACCAACGGCCGGAGTTGATGTTGAGTTAAGGCGTTCGATGTGGGACTTCTTAATAGACATAAATCAACAAGGCATAACAATTGTACTGACTACACACTACCTTGAAGAAGCAGAAAGTCTGTGTAAGAACATAGCCATTATTGATAAAGGAGACATCATTGAAGACACATCAATGAAAAACTTATTATCAAAATTGAATAAAGAAACCTTTGTATTTGATCTTGTTGATCCAATCGAATCACTACCGGAACTTAATGGTTATCAAGGCAGATTAAAAGATCCCTCCACCATAGAAGTCGAAATTGAACGCAAAAACAATATCAATGACCTATTTAATATTTTTTCAAAGCATGGAATTAATGTTTGCAGTATGAGAAATAAATCTAACCGTCTGGAAGAACTATTCCTTGATTTATTAAATAACAATAAGACCCACTAAATATGTATACCCAATCACTATTCATTCCATTCAGCACTATTGTTATTAAGGAAGTTTCCCGATTTACCCGTATATGGGTACAAACGATCCTGCCGCCAGCTATAAGCATGACACTTTATTTTGTTATTTTTGGCAGTCTTATCGGACCAAGAATTGGCACTATGAACGGTTTTGATTACATCGACTACATAGCACCCGGCATCATCATGATGTCAGTTATAAATAACGCCTATGCCAATGTGGTGTCTTCTTTTTTTGGTGCTAAATTTCAGCGACACATAGAGGAGATGTTAGTTGCCCCTATACCTGTTTTTGTGATTTTGGCTGGCTACATTACTGGCGGTATTGTGCGAGGTTTTCTGGTTGGAACAGTTGTCACTATTGTTGCTCTTTTTTTCACAGACTTACATCTGTATAGTTTCCCCATTACAATTGCTGTCGTCCTTATGACATCGATTGTTTTTTCTCTGGGTGGTTTAATCAATGCCATCTTTGCAAAAAAGTTTGATGATATTTCTATCATCCCTACATTTGTATTAACGCCTTTAATCTATCTGGGAGGTGTTTTCTATTCAATCGATATGCTGCCCGAATTCTGGCAAAAGGTATCGGTATTTAACCCTATACTTTACATGGTAAATGCCTTTCGATATGGCATGCTGGGGGAATCAGATATTAGTATTACCCACGCGTTTATTATGCTGATAATTTTTACAATCACGTTATTAATAGTCTGTTTACAGCTTCTAAATAAAGGTATCGGTATTAAAACCTGATAAACGGCAAAGGAATAAAAACTGAATCAGCTTCCAGTGTAAATACAACCCGCTGTACAGGTCTCTTTAACCACTACAGAGGTTAATAGTGGCAGTTTTAAATGCAGTTCCTGCCAAATCCACTTGGCAAGATTCTCACTGGTAGGATTTTCAAGACCTTTTATATCATTAAGATAATGATGGTCAAGCCGCTCATATAACGGCTTGAATGACTCGCTAATATCTGCAAAATCCATTACCCAACCAGTTATATCATCAACATCACCAGAAACATGTAACTCAATAGTAAATGAATGACCATGTAAACGACTACATTTATGATCATCCGGTAAATTGGGTAAGCGGTGTGCCGCTTCAATAGTAAATGATTTGTATATTTCCATCTTTAATTACAGTAATTAGATTTAAAATCCTGATATAGCTTATTAACGCTACTCCATAAAGCACCCGGCTTTCCGGAACCAACAGGCTTATTATCGAGTTTAATAACAGGCACGATCTCCCAGGTTGAACTCGTTACCCAGATTTCATCCGCGACCCATAATTCTTTTTCAGTAATCGCTGTTTCAAAACAGGCAATCTCCTGTTTAGACAATATTTCAATAAGCAAATCTCTGGTTATACCCGGCAAGACATGTTTGTTTTTAGGCGGGGTAATTATTTTATTGTTTTTACAGATAAAGACATTACTGGCAGCTCCTTCTGTAACATATCCGTCTCTTATAAGAATAGCCTCCTTTGCGTTGCTTTGTTTTGCTTTATGCCTGAGTAATACACTGGGTAATAAAGTTATGGCTTTGATATCGCAATATTGCCATCGTATATCTTCATGCGTAATTGCGCTTATGCCGGAACTAAAATCTTTTTTGGAAATTGGTCGACTCATTGCAAATATAGTCGGTGTATCAGCAAGAGAAATATCGTGGTCTCGTTCTGAGACACCACGTGTAATCTGTAGATAAATTGATTGTTCAGTATCATCTACAGAAGCAATCAATTTTTCAAAAATAGAAGACCAGCTTTCACTCGAATATGGGTTCTCGAGAAATATTGCTGTCAGACTATTTTCGAGCCGTCGCATATGTTCATCAAAGCGAAATACCTTCCGATTGAAAACCGGTATAACTTCATACACACCATCACCAAAGGTAAAGCCACGATCAAGCACGTTAACTGACGCCTCTGAAAGTGGTTTATATTCACCATTTAGATATACGAGAGTCATCTTTAAAATTATTCAAATAAAAGACGAACTTCATCTTTCAGACGATTAATAATCCCTCCTTCAGGGATAGATTCCATTGCTAACAAAGGCATACTGGCAATAGTCTTGTTACCAAGCATGATATTTAACACTCCCTTTTGTTCACCTTGATCAACTGGTGCAATTACCTGATTATCGATCTCAACAAGCGGTTCGAGTTTATCAAATTGACCTCGTGGAACTGTAATATAGAGGTCTTTATTAATACTTAATTTAAGATTATCAACATCCCCTTTCCAGACTTTCACGCTCGTGATTAAATCATCGGCACTATAAAGTTTATGTGTTTCATAAAAGCGGTAACCATAATTCAATAATGCCTGACTTGCTTTTGCACGAGTATTCGGTCCATCTGTACCCATAACTACTGAAATTAGTCGCATGTCTTCCCTGATCGCTGATGCGACCAAACAATAACCGGCCTCCTCTGTATGCCCTGTCTTTATGCCATCAACACTACGATCTTGCCAGAGTAATTTATTACGATTATGTTGTTTTATCTTATTAAAGGTAAAATCTTTTATTTTATGATAGTTATAAACTAGCGGATAATCCCGTATCAAAGCCTGTGCCAGTTTAGCTAAATCACCAGCTGTCGTGTAATGATCCGGATCAGGCCATCCGGTACTATTAACAAAATGTGTATTAATCATGCCCAAACGCTCTGCATGTTTATTCATCAAATCAGCAAACACTTCTTCTGTACCGGAGATATATTCAGCCAAGGCGACACTGGCATCATTCCCTGATTGGATTATTACCCCGTGTAATAGATCATCCAGTTTGACTTTTTTATCAACCTCTATAAACATTTTCGAACCCTGTGTGCGCCAGGCCTTCTCACTAATCAGCACTTGATCTTCCAATGATATTTTTCCATTTTTAAGTTCACTGGCCACAACATAGATAGTCATGATTTTGGTTAAACTTGCCGGTGGTAATTTTTGATCTGTATTTTCCTGTACCAGTAAATCCCCACTATTAAAATCCATCACCAGATAAGATGAAGCATTTATTTTTGGTGCAGCGGGCACAATCATATTGTCGGCATAAACCTGCAGACTATTGAGTGAAATAAAGACGATTAACGATAATATCCAGAATGCTTTTATTTTCATATTTTATAAATTTTAATTAATGACAATATGGTGTTCATAAACACCATAGTTAGTTAAATTTGAGACTATAGAATCGGACTGTTCAATGTCCGTTAGTGGGCCAATCCTCACTCGGTAAAGCGTATTACCAGACACAACAACCGGGCCAATATTGATCAAGCCCTCGCCAATAGGACTCAGCTTATTCTTAAGATTTTCAGCATTGACACGATTACTAAATGACCCTACCTGGATATAAAAACCATTATTATCAGATACGCTCGTAACACTGCTAACAGGCGCTCCGACCTCGGAATCATCAGACAATATCTGTCCTGGTTCAACGACCTCGACTTCAACCAGACCAGTACCTTTTTTTACTATATCAAGCTTGATTGCTGCTGTATAAGAAAGGTCAATAATACGGTTTTCGTGAAATGGTCCACGGTCATTAACCTTAACAACAACATGCTTACCGTTGTTTAGATTAGTCACTTTCACATAAGTAGGTAATGGTAAGTTTTTATGTGCTGCTGTCATTGCATACATATCATATGATTCGCCGCTGGATGTGCGTTTGCCATGAAATTTGGTTCCATACCAGGAGGCAATCCCTCTTTCAACATGCCCCTTACCACTTTCCATAACGTAATAACGCTTGCCAAAAACAACATATGATTTTGGATTTCCATAACGACTTTTCGGCTCATATTGAGGTACTGCATTCGGAATATCAGAAACATCAATTTGCTTGCTTGGCGCATTGTCACTGGACGATGGAACAACTTTAACATTACTACTACACGCAGATAAGACCAGGATAGAAGAAAGCAGAATAAATCTTATTGCTATTTTAGCAGTAAGAACAGGCAAGCTCGACAACATCTTTATTTAGTTATGCTCTGAGATGCATTGTTGTACTTTTGCATTATCTCTGACGCGAGTTGATAAACAGCCATAGCATATAAGTGACTGTGATTGTAACGTGTTATAATGTAAAAGTTTTTATGCGCAAGCCAATATTCATTACTCCTTTCCTGCTCATACTCTAACAATTTTAATTTTTCATTCTTCTCAAAAATCGAACTGGAATTTATACCAAGGCTTTCCAAATCTGATTCATTAATATCCGGCTCCAGATCATTACTCAGTACCGTTTTATATTTTTCACCTTTCACTTTCACCATGGCAGCAACAGGCTTGCCTTTCTGCCAACCATGCTCGGCAAAGTAATTTGCAACACTGCCAATCGCATCATCGGAGTTATTCCAGATATCAATAATACTGTCCCCATCAAAATCGATCGCATAATGCCGGTAACTACTGGATATAAACTGGGGCATGCCCATTGCACCCGCATAAGAGCCTTTCAAAGAGAGCGGATCAAACCCTTGTTCACGTGTCAGCAATAAAAACTGCTCGAATTCATTACGAAAAAAAGTGGCTCGTTTAGGGTAATAAAATGCCAGCGTATTCAATGCATCAAAGACGCGATAACTACCGGCAATACGACCGTAGAAAGTTTCAACACCAATGATAGCGGTAATTATTTCAGGTGGAACACCAAATCTTTTTTCTGCAGCTTCGAGTTTTTTTCGGTTGCTTATCAGAAAATCGACACCTTCATCAATACGCTTAGTCTTTAAAAAAATATCCCTGTATTTGTACCAGGGCAGTCTCTTTTCTGCCGGTTTTGAAATAGCATCCAGTATTGACTGGGATACGGTAGCTTGTTCAAACAGATTGCGTAGGCTTTTTGAATCAAAGTTATGTTGTGATTCCATTTTTTTAATAAAGTCATTTTGAGATACAGGCACATCAGTATTAGCCTGAACAAACGACAGCCATGAAAATAATGAAGTTATAATAATCAGATTAAATTTTTGCATAATTAGAATGAGAGAAAACGTCTATGAGTGTGTATGGCCATAATGATACCGAATCCAATCATCAATGTTACCATTGAGGTGCCGCCATGGCTAACCAATGGTAATGGGACTCCAACTACAGGCAACTGGCCGGTAACCATTCCCATATTGACGAAGATATAAACAAAAAAAGTCAGTGTTAATCCGCTTGCCAATAAACGTCCAAATGTATGTTGGGCATTTATTGCAATATAGAGTCCACGAGAAATAATAAACAGGTAAATGCATAACAATAGCAGTACTCCTAACATACCGAATTCTTCGCAAAATACTGCAAAGATAAAATCCGTCGATCGCTCGGGCAAAAATTCCAGATGTGATTGAGTACCGTTCAGCCAGCCTTTACCATAAAAACCACCGGAACCGATTGCAATCTTGGCCTGAATTGTATGATAGCCCGCACCAAGAGGATCATTCTCAGGGTTAAGAAATGTAAGTACGCGTCTTTTTTGATAGTCATGCATAAAATACCACAGGACAGGCGCACCCGCTGCACCTAACACGCCCATGGATATAAGCAATCGCCACGAAATTCCTGCAATGAACAATACCGAGAACCCGGCGGCGCCGACTAATAAAGCGGTACCTAGGTCGGGCTGCTTGGCGATTAACAATACAGGAATAACAATCAAGACACACACACTAGCAACCCTTAAAAACCTCGGCGGCAATGTTTTATCAGCAAGATAAAAGGCGACCATCATTGGGACAGATAATTTCATTAATTCTGATGGTTGAAAACGAAATACTTTCAAATCTAGCCAACGTTGAGCACCTTTACCTACATCGCCATAAAAGATAACGATAATTAAAAGAATAATGCCGAAAATATATAACTTCAATGACCAGCGTGCGATCTCTGCAGGAGGTAATTGTGCAACAATTACCATCCCGACCAATGCAATTAATAATTTTATTGCCTGTCGATAAACCAGATTAATATCTTGACCACCAGCACTGTAAATAACCACTAAACCGATTGCACATAGCGCAAAAATCCCAAAGAATAATGGGAAATCTATATGCAAACGTTGTCCAAGGCTACGTTGTTCCAAGAGTATTATCCTTTGTTAATCAAGTCACGATTATGCATGAATTGATCAAGCATTTTACGCGCAATAGGCGCAGCTGTTTTTGAACCACCGCCTCCGTTCTCAACGATAATTGCTATCGCAATCCTTGGCGCTTCTACCGGTGCAAACGCTATAAATAAGGCGTGGTCTTGAAACTTTTCAGCGATTTCTTCTTTGTTATATTCTTCATCCTGTGCTATTCCAATTACCTGCGCTGTCCCTGTTTTGCCTGCAAATTTATATTCGGCATTTAAACCACTGCGCCAGGCAGTCCCGCCTACACCATGCACAACATCATACATTGAATTAATAACATCATCCCAATAGCTATTATCAGAAACATTAATCTGGTTTTCAGAAATACTTGGCAATGTAATCACCTCATTCGTGATCGAATTACTAGTACTTGAAACTAACCTTGGACGAATAATATTACCTTTATTCGCCAATGACGACGTCGCTTTGACTAATTGCATTGGGGTAGTTAATGCATAACCCTGGCCTATACCTAGAATTAATGTTTCGCCCGGATACCACGCATGTCCTATTGCTTTTCGTTTCCACTCTCTTGATGGCATAAGACCTTTGTTTTCACCATCGATATCAATCCCGGTTATTTGCCCAAAACCAAATTCGGATAATCCCTCATAGATAAGGTCAATGCCCAAATCATACGCCAAACTATAAAAATACACATCACATGATCCCATAATTGCATGATGTAAATCGGTGTGCCCATGACCTTGTTTTTTCCAGTCTCGATAGCGATGCTCATGTCCCTTTAAAGTAAACCAGCCAGGACACCATGTCTCATCGGCCATAGTCCGAATGCCGTTTTGCAACCCAACTATTCCCATAAAAGGTTTGATCGTCGACCCCGGAGGATATTTCCCTTGAATAACACGGTTAATAAGCGGTTTATCCTTGGATGTTAGTAATGCTTTGTATGATTTACTATCAATCCCATTTACGAATTTATTTGGATCGTATCCTGGAGAACTTACAAAGCTTAATACATCACCGTTTCGAGGATCCATAGCCACGATTGCGCCGCGACGATTTTCTAATGCATCTATTGCGATTTGTTGTAAAGAAAGATCAATAGTTAAATGTATATTTTCACCTGGTTTGGGTGCCGTACGATCAAGAACACGAATGACTCTACCTTGCGCATTTACCTCTACCTGTTGATAACCCACTTCACCATGTAATAATGTTTCATACGATTTCTCAATACCCAACTTACCAATGTGAGTTGTGCCACTATAGTTTGATTCGTTAAGGTTTTTAATATCATTCTCATCTATCCGTGCAACATAACCAATAGTGTGAACTAACTTTTCAGCATAGGGGTAGTAACGATTCAAGCCTGCTACGATATCGACACCGGGAAAACGATGACGATTAACCGCAAATAATGCGACTTCTTCTTTATTAAGATTTAGACGTAACGGTACATTCTCAAATCTTCTTTTCTTCTTAAGCGATTTTTTAAAGCGTTCAATATCACTAGCTTCAATTGTGATTATCTTTTGGAGTTGAGCAATAACTCTATCAACATCATCTATCTGTTCTGGCACTACTTCGAGACTAAAGGTAGGTTTATTCTCTGCCAAAATAACACCGTCACGACTGTATATAAGACCTCTTAAAGGTGGTATGGGTGTGATTTTTACCCGATTGGATTTTGATAAGGTTGTGTAATGTTCATGTTGCAACACTGTGAGATAAAAAATTCTGGAAATAATCATGATGACTAGCATCAAAATGATAAATGCAGTGACATAAACACGCCTTGCTACCAGATTTGACTCATGATCTTGATCTTTGAGAGCAAACTCCTTAGCCATGCCTGCCTCTGGTTAACATCAGGAGATGTTGTACTTACGACGTAAGTCTCTTAAGATAATGAATAGCCATGGCCACAACAACATACTCGTGAAAGCCGGCATCCAATAGGTCCAGTCACGGGTACCTTTTCCTAAATAACCTGCCACCCACAACATGATGAGTTCATAAAACAAGAGATAAAAACCAATCAATACAGCCTGCTGTAAGAGTGGATATGCGCGCATACGCTGATAAGAATTAATAGTGAAAAATGCGATCAAGGTCAGGCCCAAAGCGTTTTGCCCTAATACTGTACTTTGTTGTACATCCAGTAATAAGCCTAAAAACCACGCGACAAGAATACCAACCCGATCCGGAACTGCCATACACCAGTAAATTAAAACTATCGCAACCCATGAAGGCCGCCAATTTACTGCCCATTCAGGTAAGGGTAAGGCCGTTAACATAATTGCCATGATGAAACTGAGGACAATGATCCAGTTACCCTGTCTGGATTCTTCAATACCGATCATTGTATGGCAAGCCCATCGATTTCTTTATCAACTTCATTGTTATTTTCATATGGCCATACCATTAACACTTCACGGCTCTGACTAAGTTTTGCGCTTGGTTTAATCATTACCTTTGCAAATGGCTCTCCGGGTTTGCGCGAGATGTTCTCAATTTGCCCGACCGGATAACCTTGTGGAAATCGACGCCCGAGGCCTGATGAAATAACCAGATCACCTACCCGTATATCAGCGTTGTTTGGAAGATGCTCAAGTAACAGTTTATCGTTTTGGCCCATTCCTACAGCAATAGCACGCAAACCATTCCTGTTAACTTGCACAGGCAAAGCATGGTTTGGATCTGTAATCAAAATAACCGTACTCGAAAATGGGCCCACATGTACTATCTGACCCATAATACCCGATGCATCTACGATCGGTTGCCCATCGTAAGCACCTTCACGTTGGCCTTTATTTATAACAATCTGTCGACGGAATGACTGTAATTCAACAGCAATCAATTCAGCAACAAGGACCTTGTCATTAATACGAAATGAAGACTCAAGTAATTCTCGTAAACGACGATTTTCGGTTTCTAGAACTTCATATCGTTGTAATTTCGAACTAAGCAATAAATGATCTTGTTTCAATCTATCATTTTCTTTCAACAGCGTGTTGTGTGTCACTAATGTAAGTGAGATCCATTCTGTTGCTTCGATAGGCAAATTAACAACATACTGCAAAGGGTAAACAAGCGCTGACAATGCGGAACGAATAACTTTTAAATGTCCCTGATGATGGTCTACTACCATTAATATGATCGAGAGTATTACAAACACCACAAAACGGAGGTTAGGAGAAGAACTTTTTTGAAACAATGTGTTAATAGACGTCCTCCGTCTTTACTACTTACTCCAAAGCAAGTATATCAGTCCCAAATTCATCTATCATTTCAAGATATCGTCCACCACCTCTGGCAACACAGGTTAATGGGTCTTCTGCAATAATTACCGGAAGTCCGGTTTCTTCCATTAATAACCTGTCCAAATCTCTCAACAAAGCCCCACCTCCAGTCAACACTAGACCACGTTCTGCAACATCTGAACCTAATTCAGGTGGTGTTTTTTCCAGTGCATTTTTAACTGCACCAACAATACCCGTTAACGGCTCTTGTAGTGCTTCGAGTATTTCATTGCTATTTAATGTAAAACTTCTGGGAATACCTTCAGCAAGGTTACGACCCCTGACTTCCATTTCATGTATTTCATTTCCAGGATAGGCGCAGCCTAATTCATGTTTGATGCGTTCAGCCGTTGCTTCACCGATCAAACTTCCATAATTTCGGCGTACATAATTGATGATAGCCTCATCAAAACGATCTCCACCAATACGTACTGAATCTGAATAGACAATACCATTCAGTGAAATAACAGCCACTTCGGTGGTCCCCCCCCCGATGTCCAACACCATAGAACCACGCGCATCGCTAACCGGCATGCCTGCTCCAATGGCAGCAGCCATCGGCTCTTCAATTAAATGTACGGTTCGTGCCCCGGCACCACTGGCAGATTCTCGAATGGCGCGTCGTTCCACCTGAGTAGAACCACAAGGCACACAAACCAGCACTCGCGGACTCGGTTTGAATAATGTAGAACCATGTGCATGATGAATAAAATACTGCAACATTTTTTCTGTAACAGTGAAATCAGCTATCACCCCATCTTTTAATGGGCGAATGGCAGTTATGTGGCCTGGTGTACGGCCCAACATTTTCTTAGCTTCCATGCCGACGGCAACGATAGATCTGGCATTTATTTTGTTGCCATCATTTCGTATGGCAACAACCGAGGGTTCATTGAGAACAATGCCTTTTCCTCGTGCGTAAATAAGTGTATTTGCGGTGCCTAAATCAATAGACAAGTCGTTTGAAAAAAGGCCTCTTAATCGATTAAACATGAATTAAACCAGTAAGTTAGTGTTAGCATTGTGATATAGTCTCGACAGATGGCTATATAGGAAGGATTGAGTAGCAACTGTCTTATGCTGGAATCCTTTAAAATCAAAATTTTACGACACATTAGCGACCCGGAACCCCGCTAAGATCACCTAAAATTAGAAAGCGTAACTTTAGCAATGGGTGAGGCTTTGGGCAAGCAAAGGAATGTGATAAATTCACCTTTTTTCAACACATAAGAACGGCTACTTTATGTCCCTCGATAAATCAGAAGTGCAAAAAATCGCCTGGTTGGCCAAATTGGCAATTGATGATCAGGATATCTCCACTTATAGCAATGAGCTCAGCAATATATTGGGACTGGTTGAGACCATGAATTCGGTCGATACCAATGGTATTTCTCCCATTGCGCATCCGCTGGATTTGACTGCACGATTAAGACCCGATCAGGTAACAGAAACGAACCATCGTGACCAATTCCAAAAGAATGCACCACTGATAGATGATGGATGTTATCTCGTACCTAAAGTTATTGAATAATATTTCGATAACCCTTTAAAAATAATCAGTAATAAAATTTAAATATGCATTTATCTACATTGGCGCAACTATCAACTGCCCTCGAATCCAAACAGATCAGCAGCGAAGAATTGACTCGTCTTTATCTTGATCGGTGTAATCAATTTAATGATTCATTGAATTGTTTTATAACTATTAATAAAGATATTGCATTGGCACAGGCAAAATCAGCAGACAAGCAACGTGCCGCTGGTAATGCTTTAGCTCTAACAGGTATTCCGATCGCACAAAAAGATATCTTTTGTACAAAAGGCATTAAAACATCATGTGGTTCAAAGATGCTCGACAATTTCATCGCGCCATATGATGCAACTGTAATCGAAAAAATGAATTTGGCTGGCATGGTAAACATAGGTAAGACCAACATGGATGAATTTGCTATGGGCTCATCCAATGAAACCAGTTTTTATGGTCCGGTTAGAAATCCATGGGATAAAGATACTGTTCCCGGTGGCTCATCGGGTGGATCGGCAAGTGCTGTAGCCGCACGATTAAGTCCTGCTGCAACAGGCACGGACACAGGAGGCTCTATTCGACAACCCGCTTCACTCTGTGGCATAACCGGCTTAAAACCAACTTACGGAAGGGTTTCCCGCTATGGCATGATCGCCTTTGCCTCCAGTCTGGATCAAGGTGGACCGATGACACAGACTGCGGAAGATGCAGCTTTAATGATGAATGTTATCGCGGGTTTTGATGAACGTGATTCAACATCCGCTGAACATCCCGTTGATGATTACACTGCAAATCTGAATGAGTCAATCGAGGGCTTGAAGATTGGGTTACCAAAAGAATATTTTGGTGCGGGACTTGATAGTAATATTGCCAAAATTGTTGAAGATGGAATTAAAGAATTAGAAAAACTTGGTGCAGTATGTAAAGAAATAGAATTACCGAATACACAATTATCAATTCCTGCTTATTATGTTGTCGCTCCCGCAGAATGTTCATCAAACCTTTCTCGTTTTGATGGTGTTCGTTTCGGTTATCGTTGTGAAGATCCAAAAGATCTTTCTGATCTCTATTGTCGGAGTCGCGGTGAAGGTTTTGGTAAAGAAGTAAAACGACGCATTATGATCGGTGCTTATGTTCTTTCAGCAGGATACTACGATGCTTATTATTTAAAAGCACAACAGATCAGACATTTGATTCGTGATGATTTTCAAAATGCTTTTAAAAACGTTGATGTCATTGCCGGACCAACCGCAACGGGTACTGCATTCAAGCTCAATGAAAAAATAAACGATCCAATAAGTATGTACCTGTCAGATATTTACACCGTATCAGTAAATCTTGCGGGTTTACCGGCCATATCAGTACCCGCAGGATTCTCAAATAAGCTTCCAGTCGGGATGCAGTTAATCGGAAATTATTTTGAAGAATCTCGTCTACTGAATATTGCTCATCGTTTTCAACAAGCGACAGATCACCACAAAGCAATACCCGGGGGATTTGAGTAATGGAATGGGAAACAGTTATCGGGCTGGAAATTCACGCTCAACTAGCCACTAAAAGTAAGATTTTCTCTGGTGCAGCAACAACTTACGGCGCTGAACCGAATACGCAGGCCTGTGCTGTTGATTTGGGACTTCCAGGTGTATTACCGGTAATTAATAAAGAAGTGATCTCTAAAGCAATTAAATTTGGCCTGGCTATAGAAGCTGAAATTCCGCCAAAATCTGTTTTTGCCAGAAAGAATTACTTTTATCCTGACCTACCTAAAGGCTATCAAATCAGTCAATTTGAATTACCTATCGTCAGTACAGGACATATAGATATTCAACTTGAAGACGGTTCAACAAAACGCGTCGGTGTGACACGCGCACATCTTGAAGAAGATGCGGGTAAGTCCATGCATGAAGGTTTTGGTGGCTTCACCGGTATTGATCTCAATCGCGCTGGCACACCTTTATTGGAAATCGTATCAGAACCCGATATGCGTAATGCAAAGGAAGCAGTTGCCTACATGAAAAAGATTCATTCACTCGTTCGCTATCTGGAGATCTGTGACGGCAATATGCAGGAAGGATCATTTCGTTGTGATGCTAACGTTTCTGTTCGACCAAAAGGGCAGAATGAATTCGGTACACGCGCAGAATTGAAAAACATCAATTCATTCCGTTTTGTAGAACAAGCAATTAACATCGAGGTCGAAAGACAAATTGATATTCTTGAAGACGGTGGAAAAGTCATACAAGAAACACGTTTATACGATCCTAATAAAAACGAAACGCGTTCTATGCGCAGCAAAGAAGAAGCCAACGACTATCGTTACTTCCCCGATCCGGATTTATTACCGGTAGAAATTGAAAACAGCTTTATTGAAGAAATTCGAACTCAATTACCCGAACTACCAGATGCAAAAAAACATCGTTTCATAAATGAATTTAAATTGTCTGAATACGATAGTACTGTATTAACAGCACAAAAAGAAATGTCAGATTATTTTGAGGCTTGTGTTAAAGCAGCAGATGGCGAAGCGAAACTCAGTAGTAACTGGATAACCGGTGAACTTGCTGCAGCTTTAAATAAAGAAAATAAAGATATTGCAGACAGTCCCGTTAGTGCCGAAATGTTAGGTGGCATGGTCAAACGTATTAAAGACGATACCATCTCCGGTAAAATCGCAAAACAAGTCTTCGAGGCTATGTGGAACGGCGAAGGCGACTCTGATTCTATTATAGAAAGCAAAGGGCTGAAACAAGTTACCGATACTGGTGCGATTGAAAAACTGGTCGATGACGTAATCGCAAATAGCCCATCACAAGTGGAACTATATCAAGCCGCACCAGATGATAAAAAAGGAAAGCTAATTGGCTATTTCGTCGGCCAGATAATGAAACAGTCGCAAGGCAAAGCTAACCCGAAACAAGTTAACGAATTGTTGAGTAAAAAACTTAAAAGTTAGTCTGCTAACGATCCAACCTGTGTAAAAACGCATGAACAGGTATTATTATTTGTTTAAAAAAACTACGTAGAAAGCAGTATATGACTACCAATTTTTAATTGGAGATCATCTTCAGCATTTCCTTGATTAACCGCTATTTCTGTCATGCCATTTGAATTTTCATACCATAAGGCCTTGCCTGTTTTTACATCAGAAAAGGTATCTCCATTAACAACATCCTGGTGGTCAATGCGTAGTACTAGCTGTTTATCTAGCGACTCTGCACGTATGCCGGTCATACAGTTACCAAAATGATCAATATAAATGATTTCATTCAGATCATCCGGCCATTGATGCTTATCTTTCCAGTCAAAAGAAAAAGAAGCTACTTCTTCTTTATTCGCAATCATGGCACACACTGGCGCATATAAATCTCGACCATGAAAACTGTTCGACATGGTTTCCGGTTTCCAGGTTATTTCAAATGCTTGTATTTCATTTGCTTGTTTTGCAACAATATCAAATAAACCATTATTTGCTCCAACAAACCAACGTTCATCTATGTTTAACATTACTGGTTTATCTTTATCTGAACCTACTCCCGGATCAACTACACAAAACAGGATCGATCCTTCAGGGATATGCGAAACCAATGACGCCAATAGATAGGCACTTGCTTTGGGGTTATTACGGGGTGCATCTGATATTAGATTGATGACTTTATGTTCTGGCACCAGGACATGTAAAACTGTGTGAACCTGTCCTAAATATGGGCCTTCCAAACCATAGTCTGTAAATAGATATATCATACAGGTAGTGTAGAATTATCTGAGAGCAAAGATCAACTTATCAGACCACACTATCAGAAAGGAAAAAACCGGAGATATACCCCGGTTTTAAAGTTACAAGCTTATAATTATTATTATGCTTGTTCTTGTACCTCTACAACTTCTCCAATCTGTGGTCGATCAACTAATGAGACAATTGCCATAGGAGCTTTATCTCCGGTACGGACACCACATTTAAGGATTCGTAAGTAACCACCAGGACGTTCTTTATAACGTGGTCCAAGTTCATTGAATAACTTCGTGACAATTTCACGGTCACGTAACCGTGAAAAAGCAAGACGTCTATTTGCGACGCTGTCACTTTTAGCCATTGTAATCAATGGTTCTGCAACACGACGTAATTCTTTAGCTTTAGGCAAGGTTGTTTTAATAACCTCATGTTCCATAAGTGAAACCGCCATATTTTGAAACATCGCTTTACGATGTGAACTATTGCGATTCAGCTTTCGACCACTTTTACGATGACGCATTATTATTCTCTCTTTATTATGCTGATACTGACGTAGTTTCTCTCGTCACTAATCCTGCAGGCGGCCAGTTTTCCAGACGCATACCCAGTGACAATCCACGTGATGCTAAAACATCCTTGATTTCAGTCAGGGATTTTTTACCCAGGTTCGGTGTTTTCAACAATTCAACTTCAGTACGTTGAATCAAATCACCAATATAGTAAATACTCTCTGCTTTCAGACAATTCGCGGAACGAACAGTTAACTCAAGATCATCAACTGGACGTAACAGAATAGGATCAATTTCAGGTTCGCTATGTTGACTTGCTTCTATTGCTTCTTCTGCTTCAAGATCAACGAAGACTGCTAATTGTGCTCTTAATATTCTTGCAGCTTCACTTACCGCTTCTTCAGGATCAATGGTGCCGTTTGTTTCGATTTCGATAACCAGTTTATCCAGATTGGTACGTTGTTCAACACGTGCACTCTGAACCTCATAGGCAATACGTGTGACCGGGCTAAATGAAGCATCCAGTTTTAATTGACCAATAGTTTGTTCAACTTCATCGGTACCACCGATTACGACTGGTTTGTAGCCACGACCACGTGCAACTTTCATAACAATGCTCAGCTCACCTGCTTTGGTAAGGTTCGCAATCAAATGATCAGGGTTTTTAATTTCAACATCATGATCCAGTGTAATATCTCTTGCATAAACTTCACCGGGACCACTTTTCTTTAAGGTTAAAATTGCTTCGTCTTTGGCATGCATCATAATTGCAAGGCCTTTCAGATTCAGCAGAATATCTGTGACATCTTCCTGCACACCCTCAATGGTAGTGTATTCATGTAAAACACCTTCAATCTCAGCCTCTACAACAGCACAGCCTGGCATTGAAGATAAAAGAACACGACGTAGTGCATTACCCAGTGTGTGGCCAAAGCCTCTGTCCAAAGGCTCAATCGTGATCTTTGCAGAGGTATTGCTTATAGGTTCTACATCAACCCTTCTAGGTTTTAGTAATTCATTAAATGTCGATAGCATGCTTCATTATCCTCCACACGTTGGTTACTTGGAGTAAAGTTCTACAACGAGTTGTTCATTAATTTCAGATGGCAGTTCACTTCTTTCCGGAATTGATTTGAAAACGCCTTCCATATTTTTAGTATTCACATCAACCCAGTCTGGCAATCCATATTGCTCAGCCACATTCAGTGCATCCTGAATTCTCAATTGCTTTTTACTCTTTTCACGTATAGCAATAGTGTCACTTGGTTTCACCTGGTAAGAAGGTATGTTTACGGTCTTTCCGTTTACCAAAATTGATTTATGGCTAACCAACTGACGCGCTTCATTTCGTGTAGAACCGAAACCCATACGATAAACAACATTATCCAGACGGCATTCAAGAATCTGTAATAAATTCTCACCTGTTGCGCCTTTACGACTTGCTGCTTCTTTATAGTATTTACGAAACTGCTTTTCTAATACGCAATATATACGACGTAGTTTTTGTTTTTCACGCAATTGTAATGCGTAGTCAGACATCCTCTTGGGACGAGTGCCTTGTATACCAGGTGTTTTATCAATCTGGCATTTTGATTCAATCGGTCTAGCGCGACTTTTTAGAAATAAGTCTGTGCCTTCACGCCGACTAAGTTTACATTTTGGTCCGAGATAACGTGCCATTTTAAAGCTCCTGAATTAAACCCGACGTTTTTTGGGTGGGCGACACCCGTTATGTGGAATCGGTGTCACATCAGTAATATTAGTGATTTTGAATCCGATTGAATTAAGTGCCCGTACCGCTGACTCACGACCCGGTCCTGGTCCTTTTATAAATACTTCAAGGTTTTGCATACCAAATTCACGTGCAACTTCGCCTGCTTTTTGAGACGCAATCTGAGCAGCAAACGGTGTGCTCTTACGAGAACCTCGAAAACCACTTCCTCCGGAAGTAGCCCAGGAAAGAGTGTTTCCTTGACGATCAGTAATCGTAATGATTGTGTTATTAAATGAAGCGTGTATATGCGCTATACCGTCAACGACGGTTTTCTTTACACGCTTACGAGTCTTTGTTGCTGTTTTGGCCATAGTTAAAAACCTGTAGTTTTATTTTTTAATCGCTTTTCTTGGACCTTTGCGGGTACGGGCATTAGTACTTGTACGCTGCCCTCTAACTGGTAATCCGCGACGATGTCGAATTCCCCGGTTAGTACCAAGATCCATCAAACGTTTGATATTCATTGAGACTTCACGACGTAGATCGCCTTCAAGATCATACTTAGTAATCTCAGCACGAATCTTGTCAAGATCCGCTTCACTAAGTTCTCTAACCTTACTTGAAGGTTCCAAGCCTACCGCAACGCATATTTCTTGTGCGCGGGTACGACCAATACCATAAATATAAGTCATAGCAATCACTAAATGCTTATTATCCGGTATATTAACGCCTGCAATACGAGCCATTATTCAATCTCTCCAATATAATTTCTAGCGCCTGTTATCATCCCTGGCGCTGCTTATGCCGCGGGTCGGTACAGATAACACGTACAATTCTATTACGTCGAATAATTCTACAATTTCGACAAATTCTTTTTACTGATGCTCTAACTTTCATCTAACTTTCTCCAACATGCCCAAGCTAACGAACTAACGTCGCCCATGCCCCTTAAGGTTAGCCTTCTTCATAAGTCCCTCATATTGATGAGACATTAAATGTGCTTGAACCTGAGACATAAAGTCCATAACAACTACAACAATAATCAACAATGATGTACCACCAAAATAAAACGGCACATTAAATTTCAATATTAAAAATTCCGGCAATAAACATACAAACGTAATATACACAGCACCCGCTAACGTTAACTTGGTCAATACTTTATCAAGGTACGCTGCTGTTTGTTCCCCCGGACGCATGCCTGGAATAAAAGCGCCAGACTTCTTCAGGTTTTCTGCCGTCTCTCTTGGGTCAAACACCATCGCCGTATAAAAGAAACAGAAAAATATAATCCCTGCTGCATAAGTTAATACGTATATGGGTTGCCCCGGCGAAAGCGTGGTAGCAATATCCTGTAACCAACCCATACCTTCACTTTGACCAAACCAACCTGCAATCGTAGCCGGGAACAATATTAAACTCGATGCAAATATTGGTGGAATAACACCCGCCATATTCAATTTCAATGGCAAATGGCTGGCCTGACCACCATACATCTTTCGACCAACCTGACGTTTCGCATAATTCACCGTAATTCGGCGTTGTCCGCGCTCAACGAAAACTACAAACGCTGTCACCGCGATAGCAAGCGCAAATAAACCTACTACTGCTAACAGATGCATTTCACCTGTTCTTGATAATTCAATCGTCCCACCTATTGCAGACGGTAACCCGGCCACAATACCGGCAAAGATAATCATCGAAATTCCGTTTCCGATACCACGCTCAGTAATCTGTTCACCTAACCACATTAAAAACATCGTGCCGGTAACAAGTGTACTGACCGCAGCAATTCTGAATCCTATACCCGGGTCCATAACAACCGAGTAACCGGCTGCCTGTTGACCTTCCAATGCCACTGCTACACCAAATGCCTGAAAGGTTGCTAATACTACAGTGCCATAACGTGTGTACTGAGTAATTTTACGGCGACCCGCTTCGCCTTCTTTTTTCAGTTGTTTTAATTTAGGCTCAACAACTGATAATAACTGCATAATAATTGATGCAGATATATAAGGCATAATTCCCAGCGCTACTACTGAAAAACGACTTAAAGCGCCACCTGAAAACATGTTAAACATATCCAGAATTGTACCGCGCTGTTGATTAAACAGATCGGCTAATGCCACTGGATTAATACCTGGCACGGGTATATGTGTTGCTATCCGATAAACAAATAAAGCAAATAAAACAAACAACAAACGTTGTCGCAATTCTGATGACCGACCGAGACCCGAAAGCCCGCCAGAGATTGCTGGGTTAGACGCGGACATTTATTCTTCTATCTTCCCACCAGCTGCTTCAATAGCCGCTTTTGCTCCTTTGGTCAGCATCAAACCTTTTACTGTGACTGCTTTTTCCAATTTACCGGAAAGGATAACTTTGACTCGTAATATACTTTTGTTTATCAAACGCGCTGCCTTGAGTGCATCAATATCGATAACATCCACATCCAGAGAAGCAAGTTCATTCAACCTAATCTCTTCTGTCACACGACCAATACGTGAACTAAATCCAACTTTAGGCAAACGACGTTGAAGTGGCATCTGACCACCTTCAAAACCGACTTTATGATATCCACCGGCACGTGATTTTTGTCCCTTATGTCCACGACCACCCGTTTTACCAAGTCCGGAACCAATGCCGCGACCACGACGCTTAGCATCTGAGGTTGAATCGGGATGTGGCTTAACTGTGTTTAAACGCATCTGTTTAGTCCTCTTCCACTGCAAGCAAATAGTCTACTTTGTTGATCATACCGCGATTTTCCGGGGTATCACTGACAGTGACTGTATGACCAATACGACGTAGACCTAGTCCGCTAACACAGGCTTTATGTTTTTGAATACGGCGATTAGTACTTTTAATCAACGTAACCTTTATTTGTTTGTCAGATTTATTAACCATTTCAGCTGACCACTTCTTCTACAGATTTGCCACGTTTTGCAGCAATATATTCAGGTGAAGACATCGACTTTAATCCTTCGATTGTTGCACGAACAACATTAATTGGATTTGTTGATCCGATTGACTTGGCCAAAACATTATGAATCCCAACCACTTCAAAAACAGCACGCATTGGGCCACCAGCAATAATACCGGTACCTTCGGATGCGGGTTGCATGTAAACCTTTGCTGCCCCATATTCTGCTGTAATAGGATATTGAAGAGTTCCTTCACTCAGGGGCACTGAAATCATATTCCGACGTGCATCTTCCATCGCTTTTTGAATCGCCAAAGGCACTTCTCGAGATTTACCTCGGCCCACACCGACGCGCCCATTACCGTCACCTACAACAGTTAATGCTGCAAAACCAAATTGACGACCACCTTTCACAACCTTGGCAACGCGATTTACGTTAACAAGTTTTTCCTGAAGATCTTCGTTACCGGTTATTGAGTTTCCTAATGCCATTAGACCCTTCCTTAAAATTCCATACCTTGTTCGCGCGCAGCATCTGCTAATGCTTTAATGCGACCATGGTATTTGAAGCCTGAGCGGTCAAAAGCAACTTTCGAAATGCCTGCTTTCTTCGCACGTTCAGCCAGAGCTTTACCGACAGTAATGGCTGCTTCGACATTACCGCTGTATTTGATCTGACCCTTGATTTCTTTATCCAAACTTGATGCACTCGCAAGCACCTGTGCACCATTAGGTGCGATCACCTGTGCATAAACATGTCGAGGTGTTTTATAAACACATAAACGGTTCACACCTAGCTGCTTGATTCTTGCACGTGCTTTTCTGGCACGACGAATTCTTTCTGTTTTTTTACTCATATTGGCTAGCTCTTCTTAGCTTCTTTGCGGATGATACGTTCATCCGAATAACGAACACCCTTACCTTTATAAGGTTCAGGCTGACGGTATCTGCGAATGTTTGCAGCTACCTGACCGACTTGTTGTTTATCAGAACCCTTAATAATAATTTCAGTTTGTGTCGGTGTTTCAATCGTAATTCCTTCTGGAATCTGAAATTCAACAGGGTGCGAAAAACCTAAAGTCAGATTCAGTACTTTTCCTGAAACTGCAGCTCGATAACCAACGCCAACAATATTCAATTTACGTTCAAAACCTTCGCTCACACCGGTCACAAGATTCTGCAGCAACGCACGTGTAGTACCCGATAATGCCTTAGCTAATTTACTATTATTATTGACCGTAGTTTTTAATTCGTTGTCTTCATGTTCAACCTTAACCAAAGGATGTACATCATGAGATAACTCACCTTTACTGCCCTTTACAGTAATCATACTGCCGACGATATTTACATTGACGCCGTTCGGTATAGTTACTGGATATTTTGCTATTCTTGACATAATTCAATCCAATCTTTTATGAAACGTAACACAGGACTTCGCCACCAACACCTTGTTCACGCGCTGATTTATCTGTCATGACACCTTTTGCTGTTGAAATAATTGACACACCAAGACCACCCATTACTTTTGGCAGGTCATCAGCACCTTTATAAGTACGTAGGCTCGGTCGGCTAACACGTTTAATCGTTTCGATAACCGCTTTGCCCTCAAAATACTTGAGTTCTATTGTCAACGTGGCCTTCTTATCATGTTCCGCAACGCTGTAATCGATAATATAACCTTCTTGTTTCAGGATATTTGCAATCGCTACCTTTAACTTTGACGAAGGCATTTTCACATCACGCTTATTACGCTGTAATGAATTACGAATTCGTGTCAACATATCTGAAATCGGATCTGACATACTCATTTTATAGTTCTCTCTTTATTTACCAGCTTGCTTTAACCAGACCTGGCACATCGCCACGCATAGCTGCTTCACGCAATTTATTTCTTCCCAAACCAAACTTACGATAATACCCGTGTGGTCGGCCCGTAATATTACAACGGTTACGAATACGAACAGGGCTTGCATCTCTTGGCATCTTATTCAACTTTTCACGCGCCATTGCACGATCTTCTTCACCCAGTGAAGTATCTTTAATCATTGCTTTCAATTCTGTTCTTTTTGCCGCGTATTTTTTAACCAAACGTATTCGTTTGACTTCACGGTTAATCATGCATGACTTTGCCATATTAAATAGACCTCAAGACCTTAACGGTAAATTAAATGCCGTTAGCAGAGCACGGCCTTCTTCATTTGTACGTGCAGAGGTAGTAATTGTTATATCCATACCTCTTAATGCATCAATCTTGTCATAATCAATCTCAGGGAAAATAATCTGTTCCTTGATTCCCATATTGTAATTACCACGACCATCAAAAGATTTCGCATTCAAACCACGAAAATCCCGGATACGCGGAATAGCGATTGAAATTAATCGATCCAGAAATTCATACATACGTTCGCGACGTAATGTAACTTTACAGCCCACAGGCCAACCTTCGCGCACCTTGAAGTTTGCAACCGATTTTCTCGCATTACAGACAATAGGCTTTTGCCCGGCAATCTTCGTCATGTCTTCTACAGCATGCTCAACCACCTTTTTGTCTGCAACTGCCTCACCAATACCCATATTAAGGGTTATCTTGGTAATCTTCGGGACTTGCATCGGTGACTTATAACCAAATTGTTCGGTTAACTGTTTTATCACCGTATTATTATAATGTTCTTGTAATCTGACCATGAATTTTGACCTTTATACATCCACTACTTCATTGTTTGACTTGAAGTATCGTACTTTTTGACCATCTTCCAGATGACGATATCCAACTCGATCACCTTTATTAGAAACTGGGTTCCAGATAGCAACATTAGAGACATGTATCGCTGCTTCTTTTTCGACGATACCACCTGGCGTACCCTGCATCGGATTACCCTTGGTATGTTTTTTTATCATATTGACACTTTCAACAAAGACTTTGTCCAGTTCACTTACAACTGACAAAACAACACCACGCTTGCCTTTGTCCTTGCCAGCAATGACGATAACTTCATCACCTTTTTTAATTCGACTCATCTTAGAGTACCTCCGGCGCCAGAGAAACAATCTTCATAAATTGTTCACCACGTAGTTCACGTGTCACAGGGCCAAATATACGTGTGCCTATGGGTTGCAACTGAGCATTCAGTAACACAGCAGCATTACCGTCGAATCGAATCAACGACCCATCTGCTCTACGAACACCTTTACGGGTACGTACAACAACAGCATTATAAACATCGCCCTTTTTAACTTTGCCGCGAGGGATAGCTTCCTTGATGCTGACTTTAATTACGTCACCAACATTAGCGTATCGTCGCTTTGAGCCACCCAATACTTTCACACACATCAGCCGGCGTGCGCCGCTGTTGTCTGCTGCATCAAGCATTGTTTGCATTTGAATCATGTGCGCTCTATCTCCCTAAACCGGTTATACAACTTGTGCCTTGCTGACCACTTTTTGCAAGCGCCAGGATTTATTTTTTGATAATGGTCGAGTTGCTTCTATAACCACAATATCACCTTCGTTACATTCATTAGCCTCATCGTGCGCCATCAATTTGGTCGAACGACGCATGAACTTACCATAAAGAGGATGCTTCACAGTACGCTCAATTAACACAGAAATGGTTTTATCCATTTTGTTACTAATAACTGTACCGGTTACTGTTTTTGCTTGTACTGTTTCAGTGCTCATACTTCTTTACCTGATGCAATTTTTTTCTCGTTAATAAGCGTGTTAAGTCGTGCAATATTACGTCGTGTTTTTTTCATCTCACTTGGCTTATCAAGCTGCCCGGTGCCTTTTCGCATACGTAAATTAAACTGAGCACGTAACTCGTCCAATAAAATTGTCTGCAGCTCTTCAGCTGACTTTTCTCTTAATTCTGCTGCTTTCATTACAGTATTGTCCTCGCAACAAATGCTGTTTTAATTGGTAACTTAGCCGCTGCTAATTCAAACGCTTCGCGTGCCAATTCTTCAGGAACACCTTCCATCTCATAAAGCATTCTGCCCGGTTGAATCTGGGCTACCCAATATTCAACATTTCCCTTACCTTTACCCTGACGAACCTCCAAAGGCTTTTTAGTAATCGGTTTATCTGGAAAAATCCTGATCCAGACTTTCGCGCCACGCTTTACTTTACGTGTTAGTGCACGTCGTGCTGCTTCAATTTGGCGGGCGGTAATACGACCTCTGCCAATTGCTTTCAAACCAAATTCACCAAAGCTGACCTTATTCGCGACGGTGGCAAGACCACGGTTGCGTAATTTACTTTGTTTTCTATATTTCGTTCTTTTTGGCTGTAACACGTCAAATTCCTAATTAGTTGTTTGCTCTTTTACTTATGCTTTAACTTCATCTTTCTGGGTTTCTTCTTCTGCATTTTGTTCGTGCCCAACAAACACTTCGCCTTTGAAGATCCAGACTTTTATTCCAATAATACCGTAAGTGGTATTAGCTTCAGCTGTACCGTAATCTATATCAGCGCGCAAGGTATGGAGCGGAACACGACCTTCGCGATACCATTCTGTACGTGCAATTTCAGCACCATTCAATCGACCACCTAGACTAATCTTTATTCCTTGCGCACCAAGACGCATGGTATTAGTGACAGCTCGTTTCATTGCTCGACGAAACATGATGCGGCGCTCTATTTGTTGAGCAACACTTTCAGCAACCAGAAAGGCATCCAGTTCCGGTTTACGAATCTCTTCAACACTAACATGCGCAGGGACACCCATCATTTTTGAAATCTCAAAACGAAGACGCTCAATATCTTCACCTTTTTTTCCAATTACAATTCCAGGGCGAGCAGTATGAATAATTACACGTGCGTTTCCTGCTGGTCTTTCAATCTGAATACGGCTCACAGATGCATTAGCCAGTTTTTTACGGATATATTCTCTGACCTTCAAATCTGCGTTCAGATAATTTGCATAATCCTTGCTATCTGCATACCAGGTTGAGGTCCAGTCTTTAATAATGCCGAGGCGTATCCCCGTTGGATGTACTTTTTGACCCATGCTGTTTATTGATCTCCGTTTTCAGAAACCGTCACGGTAAGATGACTGGTTCTTTTTATAATTCTGTCGGCACGGCCTCTGGCACGTGGACGTAAGCGCTTCATAGTTGGTCCTTGATTCACTTGTATTGCGCTGATTCGTAGTTCATCAATATCTGCGCCATCATTATTTTCAGCATTGGCTATCGCAGACTCGAGCACTTTTTTAATGATATCTGCACCCTTTTTATTGCTGAAAGCAAGCAGGTTGATTGCACGGTCAACTGCCATCCCGCGAACCTGATCTGCTACCAACCGCAGTTTTTGCGGAGACAAATGTGTAAATTTTAATGTTGCTGAAGTTGCCATAATTTTGTTTTCTAATTATTAAGATTTTCTATCTGCAATGTGACCACGAAAGGTACGCGTTAATGCAAACTCACCTAACTTGTGTCCCACCATATTTTCAGTGATATAAATAGGCATATGGTCACGACCATTGTGTACGCCTATAGTCAAACCCACCATCTCCGGCATTACCATAGAGCGACGAGACCAGGTTTTAATTGGACGCTTGTCATTATTTTCCCTTGCTACTTCAACCTTCTTTACAAGGTGATGATCAATAAAAGGACCTTTCTTAACTGAACGTGGCACTATTTATCCCTCTCGATTACTTACGTTTACGAATGATTAATTTATCGGTTCGTTTATTCTTTCTGGTCTTATAACCTTTAGTAGGTGTACCCCATGGACTAACAGGGTGACGACCACCAGAAGTACGACCTTCACCACCACCATGTGGGTGATCAACCGGGTTCATAGCAACACCACGTACTGTTGGTCTAATACCGCGCCAACGTGTTGCACCTGCTTTACCCAGGGATCTGAGTGAATGTTCTCCATTACCAACTTCACCTATGGTGGCACGGCAATCAGACAATACTTTTCGCATTTCGCCAGATCTTAATCTGAGCGTTGCATGTTGACCTTCTTTGGCAACTAACTGAACACCTGCACCGGCACTACGTGCTATTTGCGCACCCTTGCCCGGCTTCAACTCTATACAATGAATCGTTGTACCTAATGGAATGTTTCTCAGTGGCATACAATTACCAATCTGAATAGCCGCTTCCGAACCTGATGTGACCTGGCTACCTTCTTTTACGCCCTTCGGTGCAATGATGTAGCGTCTTTCACCGTCAACATATAAGAGTAAAGCAATATGTGCGGTTCTGTTCGGATCATATTCAATTCGCTCAACCTTGGCCGGGATCCCGTCTTTGTTTCGCTTGAAATCGATCACGCGATAACGTTGCTTTGAACCACCACCACGATGACGGACCGTTATGCGACCGTTATTATTACGACCAGAATGTTTACTTTGCTTCTCCAACAGGGGTTCATAAGGTTTGCCCTTGTATAATTCCGGGCTAACAACCTTGACCATTGAACGACGGCCTGCTGATGTTGGTTTTGGATTAACTAATGCCATAATTTTTTCCGTTAGGCCCCCATGAAATCAATATCAAAACCAGGCTTTAATTTGACATAGGCTTTTTTCCAGTTAACACGCTGCCCTGGTTTACGTGCAAACATTTTTCTTTTGCCTTTTACATTAGTGACCTGAACCGATTCGACTTCTGCGCCTTCAAACATTAGTTCTACCGCTTTTTTTATTTCCGGCTTGGTCGCATCTTTGGCTACTTTAAATACATATTGATTATAAGCTTCACCAACCATAGTTGACTTCTCAGTCACTCTGGGCTCAAGCAAAACTGTCATTAATTTTTCCTGATTCATGATAACCATGCCTCAACTTTTTGTACGGCAGCCTGTGTCATCAACACTTTCTCAAATCCAATCAATGAATAAGGATCAATTTCATTAGTATCAATCACATCGACTTTAGGAATATTTCTTACACCCAAATAAAGATTCTCGTTTAACTCTTCGGTCACAATCAAAACTTCACCAAGGTCAAAATCAGCCAATTTTTCTAGCACCAACTTCGTTTTTGATTCAGCAACATCGAACTGATCAACGCAAATAAAACGTTCTTGACGTACAAGCTCTGAAAGAATCGAACGCATCGCTGCACGATACATTTTTTTATTCAACTTCTTGCTGTAGTCACGTGGCTTAGCAGCAAAGGTAATACCACCGCCACGCCATATAGGGCTACGTATAGTGCCTGCTCGTGCACGACCGGTTCCTTTTTGTTTAAACGGTTTTTTACCACCGCCCCTGACTTCAGCACGGGTTTTTTGCGCCTTGGTGCCAGAACGAGCACCCGCCAGATACGAGGTTAAAACCTGATGTATCAATGGCTCATTAAATTCAGCCGAGAAAACAGTATCGGACACATTCATAGTGCCTGCTTTCTTTTTGCCTGATGTTTGAATCGTAAGTTCCATTATTACTGCCTTATTATCGTGTTTTTACCGAAGGTTTAATTATCACCTTGCCACCTTTAACTGAAGGCACTGAGCCTTTAATCAAAAGTAAATTTCTTTCACTATCAACGCGGACTACCTCAAGGTTTTGGGTTGTACGTTGCACGTTACCCAGATGCCCAGCCATTTTTTTGCCTTTGAAGACACGACCTGGCGTTTGACATTGACCTATAGAACCCGGTGCACGATGTGATAATGAGTTACCGTGTGAATTACGTTGGTGACTAAAATGATGACGTTTTATGGCGCCAGCAAAGCCTTTACCATTCGTCGTACCAGTTACATCAACCTTCTGACCCGCTTCAAACATATCAACCTTAATTTCGGTTCCGGCAGAGTACTGCTCGAGCTCTTCACTAGTAACCCGGTACTCTAAAAGCCCTTCACCTGTTTCAAGGTTTGCCTTGGCGTAGTTACCAGCTTCTGATTTAGTCAGTGCTGATGATTTCTTTGCACCCCAGGAAACCTGTATAGCTGTATATCCTTTATTATCGGCTGTTATCAAACCAGCTATATGATTAGGGCTAGCTTCAACTACGGTCACAGGCACAGAATGTCCCTCTTCAGTGAACACACGTGTCATACCACGTTTTCGACCTACTATTCCTATTGTCATTATCTATATCCGCCAGTCTTTATCAGTTAAGTTTAATCTGGACGTCAACACCTGCCGCCAAGTCTAGTTTCATTAACGCGTCTACCGTTTTATCGGTAGGGTTAATAATATCCATCAATCGTTTATGAGTTCGAATCTCATACTGATCACGCGCATCCTTATTTACATGCGGAGAAACCAAAATAGTAAAACGTTCTTTCTTGGTCGGCAGTGGTATAGGACCCTTAATCTGGGCACCTGTACGTCGCGCAGTTTCGACAATCTCCTTTGTAGATTGATCGATCAGTCGATGATCAAATGCCTTAAGGCGGATCCTGATTATTTGTTGTTCGGCCATTTAATATTTACTCAATAATTTTAGAAACGACGCCCGCACCCACTGTGCGACCACCTTCTCGTATCGCAAAACGTAAGCCTTCTTCCATCGCAATCGGGTTAATCAACTTAACCGTTACCTTGATGTTATCGCCC
>Ga0222715_10000323_pt1 | contig 48085 bp, 43 predicted proteins | sample C33_9DmetaG_FD_165056 | JGI IMG/M metagenome (GOLD analysis project Ga0222715, IMG submission 165056) | Estuarine water microbial communities from San Francisco Bay, California, United States - C33_9D | ecosystem: Environmental > Aquatic > Marine > Unclassified | place: USA: California...
TATTTTTTGCGGCGCAATTTGTAGCGTTTTTCAAATGGACGAATCTTGGCACTGTACTGGCGGTGAAAGGCGCGGCTGCAATCCAAGCGGTTGGCTTTGATGGTCCAGAAATCTTTATTTTGTTTATATTAATGTGTGGCGTAGTCAACTTATCACTTGGTAGTGCATCGGCGCAATGGGCTGTTACTGCTCCTATTTTTGTACCTATGTTAATGCTCGTTGGCTATTCTCCAGAAGTGATCCAAGCTGCATATCGTATTGGTGATTCAGTCACCAATGTCATTTCGCCAATGATGAGTTACTTTGGTTTGATCCTCGCGATGGCGGTGAAATATAAAAAAGACACTGGTATGGGGACGATGATAGCGATGATGTTGCCATATTCAATGGTATTTATTGTTGGTTGGACGCTTTTGTTTTATGTGTGGGTATTTGCATTAGGTCTACCTGTTGGATTTGGCTCACCGACTTATTACGTGCCATAAGGCGCGTAATTAAGCCCATATAACTGACGAACTACGTACCTAGATACGGTCCCAATAAAAACGAGTCCAAATAAAACTAGGCTAAAACGCCATGTATTACGTATTACAAACATTCAGACTAATTACATTGCATTGTGAGAAAATTGATTTATGAAGTACACGTCTAACTCGGTGTTTACCCATTCACAAAAAGATAAAATTGGCATACTCATCAGTAATTTAGGTACGCCAGAAGCACCTACTAAACAAGCACTTAAACCGTATTTAAAACAGTTTTTGTCAGATCCTCGCGTTGTTGAAGTACCCAAATTGATATGGTGGTGCATTTTAAACCTAATTATTTTGCAATTTCGCCCCAAGCGCTCTGCTGAAGCCTATGCCACTGTATGGACTGACGAAGGCTCTCCTTTATTAACACATACCAAAAATCAAGCCAAGGCATTGCAAGCAAAGTTTGATGCACATAGCCCAGGTAAATATATTGTTGGTTATGCGATGCGCTATGGTCAACCTAGCGTTGAAAACGCAATGAATGAGTTATTAGAACAAGGCGCCAGAAAAGTAGTCGTGCTGCCTTTGTACCCGCAATATTGTGCGTCTACTAGTGGTTCAACCTTTGATGCGCTGGCAAATGATTTTACTAAACGTCGTTGGTTGCCTGATTTACGTTTTATTTCGCATTATCACGATGATACGCGTTATATAGATTGTTTAGCGGAGAGTATCAAAGCACATTGGACTGAACATGGTCGCACCGACAAACTGATATTTTCCTATCATGGGATCCCTAAGCGCTATCTAATGAACGGCGACCCTTATCACTGCGAATGTTATAAGACGACGCGTTTGGTTGCCGAAGCTTTAGGCTTAGGTAAGGATGAATATATGACGACTTTCCAGTCGCGTTTTGGGCGAGAAGAATGGCTTACTCCCTATACGGATGAAACATTAAAAGCGCTGCCAGCTAAAGGGGTTCATTCATTGCAAGTTATATGCCCTGGTTTTAGTTCGGATTGTCTGGAAACGATCGAGGAAATCGGTGAAGAAAACCGTGAATATTTCATGGAAAATGGCGGTAAAGAGTATCAATATATTCCATGCCTCAACTCTGATGATGCTCACATTGAAATGTTATTTAACTTGCTTCAAGATAATTTACATGGCTGGGATGTGGAGCAAGATATGACGGTGCGTGCAGCTCAAGCCGCACAGTTAAATGCACCCGTGTAAGCCCGTTTAAAGGAATAATCATGCAAGCCCCTAAGGAACTCAAACAAGCTCAAGATATTGCCAATTTATTAGATATGGCAGTCAAGATCCCATTTATTGGGGTCAGAGTCGGATTAGATTTTTTGATTGGGTTAATACCCATCTTAGGGGACGTCGCGATGTTGTTAGCCAGTTTGCGCATCATACAATTGGCTAAGAAAATGCAAGTACCAACAGATATCCGAAGACTCATGCTACGCAATGCACTGCTAGATTATGGCCTTGGTTTTATCCCGATTATTGGGGATATCGTCGATTTGTTTTATAAAGCAAACGTCAAAAATGTGCGATTGATGGAGCGTTGGTGGATCACCGAGAACAAAGAAGCGGTAGATGCACGCACCCAAGCTCTGTTGGCTGATTGGAAAGCAGACTAGTTAGTCGTATAACTGTGTGCTTTTAGTCTCTCTAAGGTAATTACCGATAATGCTGCCTCTGATGTCGCCTCTAATATCACTGGCGGGGCAATACCTGCTTGGTCTGCTTGAGCCCAACGCACGGCACACAAACACCATTTATCACCAGCTACCAAACCTTTAAATTGATAAGCGGGGTTAGGGGTGATTAAATCATTGCCAATCCGCTGCTGCATTAATAAAAACTCGTCAGTCATGATTGCGCATACTGAGTGATTTCCTCGGTCAGAAGCAATAACACTACACAAACCATCACGCTGAAAACCCGTACCAGCACAACATGGTAATAACGCTTCACCTAACACATTCAACTCTGGCATAGTGATTCCTTTAAATTTATGAAATTAACACGCAATCTATATAACGTATTGTTACGTATAAAGTTCAATAGCTCAACCATATACCTATTTTCACCGAGAATAACATGTTAGATAAAAGTCAATTAAGTAGGAAGATCAGTTCAACGCTCAACCCTCAAGAAGTAGCCAAGTTTGATAGTTTGGCTGAGCAATGGTGGGATCCAATTGGAAAATATGGTCAGGCGATCGCGTTCAATCATGCTCGATTGGCGTATTTTACCACCAAGATCGCAGGGCATTTTGAGATTGATTTACGCTTTACTCCTGAGCCTAATGCTAATTTATGGCAACTTTATGATCTTGGTACTCCATTAGAAGGGTTATCAGTACTCGATGTAGGGTGTGGTGGAGGATTAGTATCAGAGCCTCTAGCCCGACTTGGTGCACGAGTCACAGGTATCGACGCTTCAGCGATGAGCATTCAAGTTGCTATGCGTCATGCAACTAACACGGGGGCGACGGTCGATTATCAACATGTGTTAGCGGAAGAAATAGTAGCATCTGGCCAACAATTCGATGTCGTTATAAATGCTGAGGTAGTGGAGCATGTGGATGATCAAGCTGCGCTGATTGCTCAATGTGCACAGCTTGTAAAACCTGGAGGGATGCTAATTTTGGCTACCTTAAATCGTACCTTTACCGCTTATGTGTTGGCGATTGTAGGGGCAGAATACGTCATGAGGTATTTACCTGTTGGAACTCATAGTTGGCGTAAATTCGTCAAACCCAGTGAATTGGTGACATGGACCCAAGCTGCTAATTGTCACCTAATTGATGAGACTGGTATGAAGTTTAATATTTTCAACAAACAGTGGCGCTATACTGATAATATGGAGATCAATTATGTACAGTGCTTTACCAAGGAATAGGGCGATGAAAATATATGATACGAAAACAGCACCGACCCCTAGACGGGTAAGAATGTTTTTAGCAGAGAAAGGTATCGAGATTGAATATGTGCAAATTGATATTGTCGGTGGTGAAAACTTATCACCTTCGATTAAAGCGAAAAACCCATTAGGCAAAGTCCCCATTTTAGAATTGGATGATGGTACTTGTATTAGTGAAGCCAACGCAATTTGTCAGTATTTTGAAGCATTACAGCCAGAGCCCTCATTATATGGTCGCGATCCGCTAAGCAAGGGGATTATTGCGCAGTGGCAACAACGCGCAGAGTTGTATTTGTTTATGCAGGTAGGGATGTGTTTTCAACATACCACAGGGTATTTTAAAGATAGGATGCATCCGATACCTGAGTTTGGCAAAGAGGCGGGGATTAATGCGCAGAAATTTATGCACTTGTTAGATCAACATCTAGCAGATAACCATTATCTAGCAGGTGGGCAATTCAGTATCGCTGACATTACTGCATTTACTGCGATTGATTTTGCCCGCGTGGTAAAAATTAGAATCTTACCCGAGCAGGTCAATTTACAGCGCTGGTATGATGAAATGAAGCAACGGCCTAGTACTCAGACCGATTAACTTCATATATTGACTTAGGTAACGTCAGAGCAAATGCAGTCATGACTAGCATGAGTTGGAAATACACTGATTGAATAATGATTTTGTAGCTTACAAGCTCTGTACCTTGAACCCACATACTTAATGATACATGAAATACTGCAATTGCTAAAATGAGCATGTTGATATGTATGGCGCGTTTTTTTAATGCGAAACGATACTCTGGTTGTTCGATGGAATAAGTTTTATTGTCTTTATACATCGCTATAATAATCATCATAAAAAGTACGTCTAATGCAATCAATCCGAATATATTTCCCAAACCAGCAAAGCCTACAAAAGGGTGCTGAACGAAATACAGGACAGTTGCAACATATACTAGATTCCCTGTGATAATCAACAGTAAATAGGGCGTTGATATATAGTCTTTCCATGTGCGTACTTTTAATGAAGCGCTGCGTTTACTGCCAGCATATTTCTTGAAAATATAAAAAATCTTCCGATGAATGAATGTCATATAAATTACTGGGATCATGGAAAGTAGGTATATCAGCATCAAACCACTTTGATCATCCCAATTTAATAATTCGGTTTGCTGTGTGATTGCGTGACCTACTATCACACTCACTAGGGATAAAATGACGATGACTACCGTCCAATAGTTTTTTTTGGATGTGATTAAAACCTTTTCCACATCGGGTTTAGCGTTTGGGTATCGCACTAGCCCGTAATGATTAGCGATGTTGACTAGTTTTTTAATACTCAATAGTGGAACTAACACTAACGTTATGAATACTTGCAATATCATGATCATATAATTAGATTGCATTAGCCAGTCAGACATAATTTATTCCTTAGTTTGTTTGGTTATGTTCGACGAAGTCGAACGTGTTTTAGATGATAGGGTTTGCTGAAAGGCAATTCTTATTTCTGAGTCGGTTGCCCCTGCATGTCGATATCTAGCAATATCTTGAGCAATAACGTCATGCAACCATTTATTGATATCAGCTTGCAGGTTGTCTAGTGCTGCAGCATGCACAAAAGAACCGCGAAAAGCTCTAGATTCAATGACACTATCGCGTTCTAACAATCGATAAGCTTTTGCTACCGTCTTTGCATTGATATCTAAATCAGCCGCTAATTGTCTAATCGAAGGTAACGCATCACCAGGTACTAGTGTTTTGTGCTGGATAGCCAACTTTATTTGGGCCATTAACTGATTGAATAGTGGTTCTGCAGATTGGAGATCTATGGTAATCATCTTATGCTTGTACCATCTGGGAAGATGGTACAAGTAAATACTAAGTGTACCCCTATGTCAAGGGGTACATGGGTGATTGTTTATTAATCGCGCCAGCGTTTGTTGATATCGTCGTAGGCATCAATACGACGATCACGAAAATATGGCCAAATTCGTTTGATATCTTCGGTGCGTTGTAAATCAAGATCGACGATTAAATTTTCAGCCTTGTCAGTCGAGGCTTGAGCTAATAATTCACCTTGAGGGCCTGCCACAAAGCTAGTGCCCCAAAATTCAATCCCTTCATTACCTGTGGGTGATAATTCAAACCCAGTACGATTCGCTACTACAACTGGCACCGAATTAGCTACCGCGTGACTGCGTTGAATTATCTGCCATGCATCACGTTGGCGAGCTTGCTCTTCAGGTGTATCGTTGCGATCCCAGCCAATTGCAGTTGGGTAAAATAATATTTCCGCGCCTGCCATTGCCATTAAGCGTGCAGCTTCTGGATACCATTGATCCCAACACACTAGGACACCGAGTTTACCAATAGATGTCTCAATCGGAGTGAAACCTAGATCACCAGGGGTAAAGTAGAATTTTTCATAAAAACCAGGATCATCAGGAATATGCATTTTGCGATATATCCCTGCAATATCTGCGCTACAGTCATATACAACCACTGTGTTGTGATATAAACCGGCAGCACGTTTTTCAAACATAGACGTGATCAGTACTATATTTAACTCAGCAGCTAACGCCCCAAAGAATCTATGACCCTCACCTTCAATAGGCTCTGCTAAATCAAACACATCGACATCTTCGGTTTGACAAAAATATAGGGTACTGTGAAGTTCTTGTAACAATACACAGCGACAACCGTCTTGTGCTAACTGACGAATTTGCGTGGCGCTCTCTTGCCAATTTTTTTGTTTGTCGTTACCTGAAATAGCTTGTTGTACAACGCCAACTCTGACTAATGGTTTTGCTGATTGCATAGTAAGTTCTCAATGCTGTCGAAAATGTAGTGGATAGTGTTAGTAGATTGACTACATATACACTCATCAACATGTTATGTGAATAAAAATAAGTTATGCGGTCACAACTGTGACTTGCTCTAGTGCTTGTGCGATCCATTCGGGCTTGATTACGCCTTGTGGCACTTGCATGGTAATGCAATGCAACGAGCCATACTGACGGATCAAAGTCGCACAATTCACTGGGATAATCTGATGGTGCGGATAAGCCTGCGTCAATACGCTCAACGCCTCTTCATCTTCTGCAACACCATAAATAGGTGCTAAGATCAGATCATTAAAAATCAAAAAGTTGGCATAGGATGCGGGCAAGCGTTCAGTACCTGCGCCAATATTATCGACATCTTCTACACCATCCATAATATGTGGTAAAGGTAGAGAGAATAAAGTATGCGCAGGGAAAGCTTGCTGTAATTCTTTGGCCATCGCCTTTAATCCTGCAAAGTGAGGATCAGTGGGACGGTTGTTCGCCCCTTGATACACAATCCCTTGATGCAAGGTAAATCTAGCTAAGGTATCAATATGACCATCGGTATCATCGTTTTCTAAGTGACCATGTTGCAATATCGTCGCTTGTTGTGCGCCAAGGGTGCGACTAAACATAGCGTGATAATCTTGCTCAGTGAGCTGCGGGTTACGCTGAGGGTGAAGTAAACATTGTGCCGTCGACAGTAAATGACCATTGCCATCAATTTCTAAAGCGCCGCCTTCGACAAATTCTGGGTAACTGATGAGAGGTTGAGTTAACAACGGGGCTAAGTATCGGCGATTGACCTGGGTATCCAAATCGGCAGCGTATTTTTCAGCCCAGCCGTTAAATTCAAATTCAATGGGCTGGACCTGTCCGTCATGTTCAACAGTCAAAAATCCATAATCACGGACCCAAGTATCATTAAACTGAGCAGGGACAATCAACACCCCAGTAAAGCCATGTAGTCGTTGTTGCACATCAGCAATATCTTCGTCTACGACTAGTAACACGACTGCGCCTGAAGATTGAGAAATATGGGTAATAATATCCAGATACACACAACGGGTGTCTTGTAACCATGGCGCCCAATCAGTTTGTTGATGTGGCCAAGCTAAAATAACAGCTTCTTGGGTTACCCATTCGGGTAATAATTGATAAGTCATAAGTGTATTTCTTATTTCAACGCGTTGGTTATTTTAAATGTCTGCCGCCGTCTAAATGCATAGTCTGGCCGGTGACAAAGTCACAGTCGAACAAATAATTCATCGCCTTAACGGCTTCTTGAGCGCCGGGGCAAATTTGTAATAACGACTTTTGTAATGATTTGGCTTTATATGCATCCGAATCATGTTCATTAAACATTAATAACGCTGGTGCAATACTATTTACCTTAACATCAGGCGCTAATAGGGTCGCAAAAGACAGCGTAAGATTATGTAATGCAGCTTTACTTGCAGCATACGCAATATGTTTTTTACTGCCTGTATCCTGCACATAATCAGTCATGTGGATAATATCAGCGACACCATCAAAAGCGAGTAATTTTTGTTGTAACGCGAGGTTTATTTCATAAGGTGCTTGGGCGTGGACTTGCATCATTTTTTGCATTAATTGTGCGTAATTATCAGTTCCTGCTTCTTTATCCCAGTCAGAAGCATTATGAATAATTGCACGTAACGCGTCATAGTCAGTATTGATCAGTTGACATAAACGTGTAATGTCATCTGCTTGAGCAAAGTCACATTGGATCATACGCGCACCTTGAGCGGCGAGTAAATCCACTTGAGGTTTATGCGTCCGATAGGTAATGATAAGTGTCTCGCCTTGTGCAATCAATGCTTCGGCCATGGCTAAGCCGAGTCGTTGTGCTCCACCGGTAATTAGTATTGCTGCGCTCAAAATGGTATCCTTATACAGAAATAAGAGTAAAATATGGTTCTAAAAACAGAAGATTATTAGTAGTTTACCTAATTAAAAAGACTAACGCGTTAAATTATATAGATTTTTTTAATCCTAAATCGGATGTTGTACCGTATATAATCACACACTTTAAAATGATGGATTGACTTATGTTAGCAAAAGAAGCAGTTATCGTGCGCACCGCCTTGGAGCCTGCGATCACCAAAGAAGCTGCGCTTGTTCGTACTGCCCTCATTCAGCAAGGGCTTGAAACCCCAATGAAAGAAAACGGCTTAACGGACGATGAAAAACGCAGTAAGATCCAACGCGCGATGAATGACGTAATGGATGCACTCGGTTTGGATTTGGACGATGATAGCCTGTGCGATACTCCACGCCGCATTGCTAAGATGTATGTCGATGAGATTTTTTCGGGTTTAGATTATCGTAAATTTCCTAAAATCACCCAAATCGAAAACAAAATGAAGATTGAACAACCCGTTCAAGTATCAGATGTTTCGTTGACGAGTACGTGCGAGCACCATTTTGTTACTATTGATGGCACTGCTTCCGTTTCTTATATTCCAAAACAAACAGTCATTGGTTTGTCCAAAATCAATCGCTTGGTTGCGTTTTTTGCGCAGCGCCCGCAAGTGCAAGAGCGTTTAACGCAACAGATTATGGTGGCGTTACAAGCATTGACTGGCACCGAAGATGTTGCGGTTAGTATTAATGCGACGCATTATTGTGTCAAAGCTCGCGGTATTCGTGATAGTAAGTCATACACTAAAACTTCGTCACTAGGTGGTGTGTTTAGTCGTGACGCTGATATGCGTAAAGAGTTTTTCGCACAGTAATTATTTCACTTATTCTGAGCCCAAGTGATTATTGTTACTTGGGCTTTTTTATTTGTGCCTACATTGCACGTTTAATTGTAATTTGAGTACACTCATAAAGGAACTATGTATGACCATTCGCTTTATCAAAACCCTATCTTTGTGCAGCGTGCTTAGTGCGCTATTCATCTTAAGCGCTTGTACTAGTATTCCGCCAGGCGTAACTCCAGTGAGTGATTTTGATAAATCACGCTATTTGGGAACTTGGTATGAAATAGCACGTTTAGACCATCCTTTTGAACGTGGGCTAGAGCAAATTTCCGCAACTTATTCGGTACGTGATGATGGTGGCATCGATGTGCTCAATCAAGGCTTCGAAGTGGCTAGCGGAGAGTGGAGTACAGCAAATGGTAAAGCCTATTTTGTGGGAGATGATACGGTAGGGCATTTGAAAGTATCTTTCTTTGGCCCTTTTTATGCCAGCTATGTGATTGCACAGTTAGACGAGGACTATCAGTATGCGCTAGTGACTGGGCCCGATACGGATTACTTGTGGATCTTATCCCGCAACAAGGTTCTTGATCCTAGCATTATTGACAAACTACTCAATTTCGCAGAAAGTAAAGGCTACGATACTGGCGCGATGATCTATGTAAAGCATGATTAATTTTTAATGTGTGTAATAATTTCAACACAATAAAGGTCTACTATAATATAGCGAGTAGCGGCAAGCCAATGAACAAAAATAAGGATTTTTTGAAGTAATGCTTAGTAGTCATAGTGAAGTGATCGATCAATCTATCGTGTTATTACAGTCGTTAAACGACTATGAATATCAAGACGTCTGTCTGCCTTTGTTTAGTGCTTCTATTGGTCAGCATATGCGTCATATCGTTGATCATTTTTCCAGTCTGATGCGGGGTATGGATAGCCAACATGTCGATTACAATTATCGTTCTCGTCAAAGTGATACTGAAACGTCATTACTGATTGCAATTAGTCAGTTACAACAAATCAAAGCTTGGGTGCTTTGTTTGACAGAGGCACAGCTTGATAAACCCTTAAACGTCATTAGTGATATCAATGTCCAGTCTAGCCATCCTGGCACGGTACAATCTTCCATTGCTCGCGAACTAGTATTTTGCGTGTCGCATGCGATTCATCACTATGCACTAGTTAAAATCATTCGCCAACTGCAAGGCGCCCAAGTCGATGTGAACTTTGGTGTTGCACCCGCCACAATAGCTTATCAACAGTCATTACAAAACTAATCCTGAATTGCCCATTAACCATTCCTTGATTGCTGTGATATAATCCTTGTTTATTTTGTGGGTATGCTTTGCCCATCTTTTTATGAGTGAAACCTCAACATGTCTTTAGAAAAACATCTTCTTGAACGCGCTAATCATCAATGTGAATTATGCACGGCAACTGATCGCCTAACCCCTTATGCCATTGAATATTCGCCCGACACCACTGCAAATTGCGCGGTTTTATTATGTGGTAATTGCCATGACCAAATCGAAGGTGAAGTAGAGTTAGATATAAATCATTGGCGTTGTCTTAACGATAGTATGTGGTCGCAAACATCTGCGGTACAAGTGATGGCGTATCGTATGCTGGGTCGAGTGAGTAGTGAGAGCTGGGCGCAAGATAGTATGGATATGCTGTATCTTGAAGATGAAGTTAAGCAGTGGGCTGAAGCGGGCATGGTAAGTAATGACGAACCTACCCTAGATGTGAATGGTGTGGCATTAAAAGCGGGCGATAGTGTCACTATTATCAAAGATCTCGATGTAAAAGGTGCAGGCTTCACTGCTAAGCGCGGTACACCAGTTCGCAATATCGGCTTATCAGACAATCCTTTGCATATCGAAGGTCGAGTAAATGGTCAACGTATTGTGATCATTGCCGCATATACTAAAAAGAATTAATCTTTCATAAAATAATCCTACAACTGGTAGTTTTTCATCTATAGTTCGTCTGAATGATTAATTTTTAAAGGACTATTATCATGAAAATACTACCTATTGTTGTCGTATCTTGCACACTGCTTTGCACCTCATTTTATAGCTCACATACACACGCTGAGGGCTGGTGGGATAGCGTTAAGAATATGTTAGGTATGGGCTCTGAATCCGCACCGACACAAGTCACAGATGTAAAGCAAATGGCTACGGATGCACTTCCTTCAGCCGCAGGTCTACTGTCATCTTTAACAGATAATCTTGGCGTGTCCACCGAACAAGCTTCTGGTGGAATGGGCGCGATTTTAAATTATGCGAAACAAAATATCTCGAGTGAAAAGTTCTCGCAACTTTCTACTGCAATCCCAGGTGTCGATAGCTTACTTAGTGCTGTTCCAGCGGTAGCGACAGTATCCGAAGGTGGTCTAGGTGGCTTAATGAATAAAGCCGCAGAGTATAGTGACTCGATAAAAAGCATCAATGATCTTAAAAATCAGTTTGACTCATTGGGTTTAGACAGTGGCATGGTCATGAAGTACGTAGCACAAGCACAGCAGTACTTGGATACGCCGCAAGGGCAAGAAGCAAAAACGATGTTAACTGACGCATTTTCAAAGTGGGTTGGTTAAAAGAGGGGGGGCTAAACACCCCATTACTGACATCGAATAGTTAAAGTGTACGACCTAAAAAGCGTTTCTGCATTCTTGCAGGAACGTTTTCCATATTCACACTTAATAATAATCCCGGCGTATGATTAAAACTGGTATCAATCCCTAACGCATGAAAATCAGCACCGAGTTTTTGGTATTGTTTAGCGAGCACGGGTAAATCCTTTCCATCTGGCTCGATTGCATGCAAGTAAGTGTTTACATACTTGTTTAATCCACTTTGCACAGTACTGGCTTGCGATAATGCAAAAGCGGCTAATTGTGGATGCAAATCAAGTTCAAAATGATGACGTGGCTGCACATGCTCTGGTGCATTGACTAACCCCTTTTCAATAATACTCACGCTTTGCGGAGCATATAGTTTACTGATAGAGACAGTGCCATACAGAATACGATATTGCGGAAACGCGTTCATGAACTCGCCAATACCACGCCACAACATAAACAATCCCTGTGGGGAGCGTTGATACTTAGGGATAATGAACGACCGTCCCATTTCCAAACAAGGTTGTCGTTGGTTAATAAACTCAGGAGCAAACTCAAACATGTTATGTAAATATAATCCGTCCAAACCATCTGCTGCGATGAGCTCATCCGTGCGACCCATACGATACGCACCTATTATATGTGGTAATTCTTGTGTATCTTCAGGAGTTCTTACTACATAGAGGTGAGTATAAGTCGCATCAAAGTCATCCGTATCTCGCTGTGCGCCTGAACCTTCATTATGCATTCTAAATACGAGCTCACGTAAGCGTGCAATTTCATCTACTATTGCGGGTGTTTGGGCTTGCATCGACCAGTACACAGCAAACTCGCCAACAGTCACTAAGCATTGCTGTGCAGGTAAATCGGATAATTCTTGGAGTAAGGTTGTGACTTCAATTTCTGGTGCAAGAGGTGCCATGGAGGATGCAGGCGCATCTGCAGGCCAAGTGTAATGCCATCGACTATCCACTGCATAACTCAAACTGCGGGCAAAATCAGCGCCAGTTTGTGCCGGTAAATGATTAGGTAAAGTAATGCATTGGGTGTGATCAATATGGATAGAGCGATGTTGATTGGCTAGCAGCTCGCGAGCTAACAGCAGCATGCGTAAACGATAATAAATACGTCCTAAAGTATAAAAGAACGGACGATTAAATCCTTGGACAAACACCCCTACAAATTTACCGTCGGCGTCTTTGCTAAGGCGATAGACCAGTTTGTTCCATTGGTGTTCAACGATATCTTGATGGACTGTTTGGTAATATGACACCCTTCCTGCAGGAAAAATAAGTAATGGATGCCCAGCTTTAACATGAGCAATGGCTTGACGAATACTCGGCGCGTTTTTCGGATCATTCGGTGATAGGGGGTTGGTAAAGATAAAAAAGTCTTCAAGCTCTTTGAATACCTTCAAGCCATAGTTAGCAAAGACTTTAATATCAGGGCGTTTTTTGCTAATAGTACGGGCAAGGATGAGTCCTTCAATGCCGCCAAAAGGGTGATTACTGGCAATCACAACTGGGCCTGTTTCAGGAATTTGCGCTAGTAGCGAGTCTTCGTTACTGACTGTAATATTCTGAATGGTAAGTAATTTGTCGACAAAGGCTTCTTTGGATAATCCTTGCATCTGATGTGTTTGATACAAGGTGTTCATTTTACTAATGCCTAAAAGGTGATCTACGATAGGTAAAAGTATTCGCTGAAATAAGTTTGGCTGAGGGAAAAAATTAAGCAGACTGATTTTCGCTGACATGCAACTGAACTTCCTGTGTCAAATATGCGTTGGAGATAATAAACCTGCTCTACCATAAAGCATATCTATTTAGATTGGCAACCCTTGAGTCGTGATCATTGCGTAATAATTAATGAAATCAGGGGCAAATTTGCTGTGATTAAGGCATAATATAGTCGATTAATTTACCGAGAGTGACTCAACATGCAAACCCTAACATTAACCACCCCTGATGATTGGCATTTACATTTTCGTGATGGCGAGATGCTATCCGAGACCGTTCCTGCAACAGCACGTTGTTTCCGTCGGGCGATTGCAATGCCTAATTTAGTCCCTCCGGTCACGACAACCGAACAAGCGATAGCTTATCGTGAGCGTATTTTAGCGCACGCGACTGATTTTCCAGACTTTGAACCATTGGTCACATTATTTTTAACTAACACCACTAGTGCAGAAGATATTCGCCAAGCGAAAGCTGCTGGTGTGGTTGCCGCTAAATTATATCCTGCCGGTGCCACCACCAATTCTGATGCGGCTGTAAAAGGGGTAGAAGCCTTGTATCCGATCTTTGAGGTGATGCAAGAAGTAGGTATGTTGTTATTGATTCATGGTGAAGTAACCCAAGCGCAAATTGATATCTTTGACCGCGAAGCAGAGTTCATCGAGCAGCATTTACAGCACATTGTGGCAGCGTTTCCAGGCTTAAAGATTGTCTTTGAGCATATTACGACCAAAGATGCGGTCGATTTTGTATTGGCAGCTTCTGAAAATGTGGCAGCGACTATCACACCCCAACATCTGTTATTAAACCGTAATGACTTATTAGTTGGTGGGGTAAAACCGCATAATTATTGTTTACCTGTGCTAAAACGTAACACGCATCAACAAGCATTGCGTGCGGTGGTTGCCTCTGGTTCGTCTAAGTTTTTCTTAGGAACGGATTCGGCGCCACACGAAAAACATAAAAAAGAATCGGCCTGCGGGTGTGCCGGTTGTTATAGCGCATGGAGTGCGATTGAATTGTATGCCCAAGTATTTGACGAGTTGGGTGCATTAGATAAATTAGAAGGCTTTGCCTCTCAATTTGGCCCTGACTTTTATGGGTTACCAAGAAATACAACTACGATTACTTTGCAACGCCAAGAATGGACTATTCCAGAGCAAATCGCACTGTCAACTGGGGATGATATTGTCCCATTTTTCGCCGGACAGGCGATAGCGTGGCAACTAGTATAATGACTGATTTTACAACTCTTAATTTACGCCCTGAGCTGATCCAATCAGTAACAGAGCTTGGCTATACACAACTGACTGACATACAAACGGCGACATTGCCGGTGGTGTTATCAGGTGAAGACGTCTTAGCACAAGCCAAAACGGGTAGTGGTAAAACCGCTGCATTCGGCTTGGGGATCTTACAAAGTTTAGATGAAAAGCGTACCTATACGCATGCGTTAGTGCTCTGTCCGACTAGAGAGTTAGCAGATCAGGTTGCTGAGCAATTGCGTTTATTAGCCCGCCGCATGGATAACGTAAAGATCACTACCTTGTGTGGTGGTATTCCAATGAATGGTCAGATCGCGACGCTACGCCATCCACCACACATTATTGTAGGTACACCTGGCCGCGTAATGGATCACATGCTCAATCATCGTGTCAAATTACACAATCTAAAACAATTCGTGCTTGATGAAGCCGATCGCATGTTAGATATGGGCTTTTATGATGAGCTGGAAGTCATTTTTAAACACTTACCTAAAGTGCGTCAAACATTAATGTTTTCTGCGACATACCCAGATACGATTGCGCAGATCTCTGATGTTGTGCAAAAAGCACCGCAGCGAATTGAAACCCAATCTCTGCATAGTGATACTAAGATCCAACAGATTGCCTATAAAGTATCTGATGAGCACCGCGATCAAGCTGTTGCGGCGATTATTACGCATTATCAGGCCAAGGCCGCGATTGTGTTTTGTCACACCAAAATTCAAACGTTTGAGCTGACTGAGTATTTACAACAAAAAGATATCTCAGCCGTTGCCCTAAATGGTGATTTGGAACAACGCGAGCGTACTCAAGTCTTAACGCGTTTTGCCCATAAATCAGCCTTGGTATTGGTTGCAACAGATGTTGCTGCACGTGGACTAGACATTGATGCGGTCGATTTGGTCATCAACTATACGGTAAGTGACGAGCCAGATGTATATGTACATCGGATTGGTCGTACTGGTCGAGCGGATGCCGAGGGGTTAGCCGTGACATTGGTAAGTGATAATGAAATGTCTGCATTACGCGACATCGAAGCCCATGCACAAGTCGTGCTTAAACCTAAAGGGATCGAAAGCGTTCGTTTTCACGCTAACCGAATTATTCAACCTGAATATGTAACTTTAAGCATTGATGGTGGTAAACGCCAAAAGCTGCGTCCTGGTGATATCTTAGGTTCATTAACCAAAGAAGCCGGTATTGATGGCGACGATATTGGTAAGATTAATGTCACCAATCAAGTCTCGTTTATTGCAGTGAAGTTACGTAGCGTAAAACGTGCAATGGCACAATTTCGCGAAGGTAAGATTAAAGGCAAGAAATTTAGAGCAAGGCGCTGCTAGGTACTTTGTTTTGCAATATGGGTTATAGTGAATTATTGTTTGGAGATAGAATAATAACAAGGACACACTATGACCCCTACACACATTGTTTTTTTACATTACATTGTCCTAATTTTAGTTAGTTTATTAGCCCTAGCGGGTTATCGAACTTATCTGGGATTGACTGGCCACAATAAAAACTTAAAATTTGCTGCAGACGGTTCTGATGTGCCTGCTTTTGGATACCGTTTAACTCGGGTACACGCTAATGCCGTTGAGTGTTTTCCGTTTATTGGTGGCCTGTTAATTTATGCTATCGCAACAGACGCTACAGATATTACCAACGGATTAGCTTATGTGCTGTTTGCAGCGCGGCTAGCACAATCCATAATTTTGCTCATTTCAACTAGCCCATTGGCTATCCAATTGCGTTTTATTGCCTTTTTAGTCCAGTTTGGGATTTGTTGTTATTGGGCTGTCATGTTTATGTTACCGTTAATGTAAAAGGACTAATTTATGACTGATTCATATTATGCAGAGTACGTAAGCATATCCACATGTGACTTAGCTGATGCATTACCACGTTCACAATTTATGGATTATCGTATACATCCATTGTGGGCAAATATGCCGCGTGTTGCTGGACGTGCCTATACCGTAAAATGTGCGCCGGGCGACCACCTAATGGTGCATAAAGCGATTTATGATGCCCAGCCGGGTGATATCCTAGTGGTTGAAGCGGATGATCAATATGCGGTCAGTGGCGGAAATGTGTGTGCGATTGCAAAACAAAACGGCATTGCAGGATTTATTGTTGATGGTGTAGTGCGCGATATCGATGAAGTCCAAGCACTACAATTTCCTATTCATGCGTTAGGCGTCTGTCCTAAACCGGGCGCTAAAAAAGTATTAACTGAAGATTTACCCATAGTGAATGTTGGCGGTGTGGTGGTGCAGGCAGGGGATATTATTGTTGCGGATAATGATGGGGTGGCAGTTATCCCTGCAGACCAAGCATCACAGGCACTCGCTATTGCCCAAGCCCGTCATGCAAAAGATGCTTCTCAGACTTTATCTCAATGGCGTCATACTCATCATGACAATGTACAAGCAATCATACACAACCTCACAAAATAACCCGTCACTAACATAGCGCTTTTAGGCGATTTGCATTATCCTTGTCGGCTTTATTTTTCTGTAATATTACCGACAAGGTTACTGCATGTTCGCTTGGTTCGAAAGCCTGATCACCCCTTTTCCCGATACTAAATTAAGCCAACCTCCTAAAGGAGTCTTGGCGTTTTGTCTGCATTACTCTAAAGGTATTTGGCCTGTTCTGTGTTGTGTCTCTTTACTCGCAGCGTGTATTGCTATGCTAGAAGTGTCTTTGTTTGGTTACATGGGGCAGCTAGTCGATTGGTTTTCAACCCGTGATCCGGAAACATTTATCACTGAAGAACAAACTAGTTTGATCATGATGGGCGTAGTGCTGGTCGTTATTTTACCCATTTTAGTTGTTACCCAATCATTTTTAACGCACCAAGCGCTATTGGGAAATTATCCCATGCGTATTCGTTGGATGGCACATCAATACATATTGAGTCAATCGCTCTCATATTTCCAAGATGAATTTGCCGGACGAGTCGCCACTAAAATCATGCAAACGGCGTTAGCGGTGCGTGAAACAGTGATGAAGCTGTTAGATTTAATGGTGTATATCAGTGTGTACTTCATCAGTATCGTAGTAATGGTGTTTGCTACAGATCCTATGCTTGCGTTGCCATTTGTAATTTGGTTAGTCGTCTATGTCACCATCCTCAGGGCAATTTTACCTAAGCTCAAGCGCGTCTCCAAAAATCAAGCCGATGCACGCTCGATTATGACAGGTAGAATTATTGATAGTTATACCAATATCATGACGGTGAAGTTATTTTCGCATTCAGCACGTGAGGCCACTTATGCCAAAGAAGGCATGGATGGGTTTTTACAAACGGTTCATCCACAAATGCGTTTGGTGACAGTGTTATATGGCTGCGTGTGGTTTTCAAACGCATTGTTAGTGCTATCGGTAACGGCATTAGCGATTAGTTTATGGACGGATAGTTTGGTCAGTGGCGGGGCGTTAGCCATTACCGTCAGCTTAGCGTTGCGTTTAAATGGCATGTCGCAGTGGATCATGTGGGAAGTGTCTTCTATTTTTGAAAATATAGGCACCGTGCAAGATGGGATCAATTCATTATCTGTACCGATTGCTATCCAAGATCACAGTAACGCCGAGCAATTAACAATTAGTGGTGGTGCGATTGCTATCAATCAAGTTGATTTTGCTTATCAGACACATACGGGGAAGGCTGTAGATGTGTTTCACGCATTAAACTTACATATCAAAGCGGGCGAAAAAGTGGGCTTAGTAGGGCGCTCAGGCTCGGGTAAGTCGACGCTAGTTAATTTGCTAATGCGCTTTTATGATGTGCAATCAGGTTCAATTAGTATCGATGGACAAGCGATCACAAAAGTACAACAAGAAAGCCTCCGTGCACATATATCCATGGTGACACAAGATACCTCATTAATGCATCGTTCAGTGCGTGAGAACATTTTGTATGGACGCAGTGATGCGACTGAGGATGAAATGATTGCTGCGGCAAAACAAGCCGAAGCCTATGAATTTATTCAGCAGTTGTCTGATTCAAAAGGGCGCACTGGCTTTGATGCTCATGTTGGTGAGCGCGGCGTAAAGCTCTCAGGTGGACAACGGCAGCGTATTGCCATCGCACGTGTCATGCTCAAAGACGCGCCTATCTTGATCTTAGATGAGGCAACATCTGCATTGGATTCTGAAGTTGAGGCTGCGATTCAACAATGTTTAGATAAAGTGATGCAAAACAAAACGGTATTGGCTATTGCCCATCGATTATCTACTATTGCACAGATGGATAGGTTGATCGTATTAGATGAAGGGAAAATTGTTGAATCCGGTACGCACCATGAGCTATTACAACAAGATGGAATTTATGCAAAATTATGGTCACATCAAACTGGTGGCTTTATAGGGCTTGATTAACTGGCTAACGTGGGTATAATACGCATCCCTTCATTGTACTCCCTTATTAATTTTTTTCAGGCAGCACAATCGAAGTGTATGTAAAATTTGTTGATTGGTAGCGAATATAGATTCGGTATCACACTGCAGGGGCGTAGTTCCAATTGGTAGAACAGCGGTCTCCAAAACCGATGGTTGGGGGTTCGAATCCCTCCGCCCCTGCCACTTTATAAGCGATGATTGCACAATTGCAATTACGCATTTTAGCTAGGACAAAGCAATGAGTGAAAAAGTAGAAGTACAGTCAAGTGGCGGTTTTGATACCGTAAAGTGGTTACTAGTGATTGTCTTGTTCAGCGGTTTAGTTGCAGCGAACTATCATTATGAAGAAGTCTCTGTGTTGTACCGTGCGTTAGGTGCAGTAGCAGTATTAGTTGTGTCGGGCTTTATCGCGGCATCAACTAACAAAGGCACACGCTTTTTGACATTTGCTAAAGATTCACGCACAGAAGTACGTAAAGTTGTTTGGCCTAACCGCCAAGAAGCAACACAAACAACATTAATCGTGTTAGCCGCTACGTTGGTTATGGCATTATTATTATGGGGCTTAGACGGCATATTAGTGCGTTTAGTTGGCTTCGTCACTGGCATAGGGTTTTAATTATGAGCAAACGTTGGTACGTAGTACAAGCATTTTCTGGCTATGAAGGCCGTGTTCAAAAAACATTACTTGAACATATTAAAACCAATGGAATGGAAGAGCACTTTGGAGAGATCCTTGTGCCGACCGAAGAAGTTGTTGAGATGCGCGCAGGTCAAAAACGCAAATCTGAGCGTAAATTCTTTCCAGGTTATGTGCTAGTTAACATGGATATGAACGAAGATTCATGGCACTTAGTGAAATCTGTACCACGTGTATTGGGTTTCATTGGTGGTACATCAGATCGTCCAATGCCAATCTCACAAAAAGAAGCGGATGCTATCTTAAATCGTCTTGAAGAAAACGTGGATAGTCCTAAGCCTAAGACATTGTTTGAACCTGGTGAAGTGGTACGTGTTACCGAAGGTCCATTTGCAGACTTCGATGGTACTGTAGAAGAAGTCGATTACGAGAAGAGCCGCATCAAAGTCTCGGTGCTTATTTTCGGCCGTTCTACCCCAGTTGAACTTGAATTTGGTCAAGTCGAAAAGAACTAATCCTTTAGTTTTTACGATATGAAATATGAAGCCCAATGCAGTGATGTGTTGGGTTTTTTTGTATATAAAAAAAATAACAAAGCAACAATTCAGTGCTACAGTACAGTGATAATGCAAGTTTAAATATTCTATGATGGATTTTCAATAAATCATAATACAAGGAAATATAATGAAAGAATTGAACAATGAAGAGTTAATGGACGTGCATGGTGGTATTGGTATCGTAGGTGCTGGATTTGGTGGTGTCTTAGGAGGCATATCTTATTTAGGTAATGCAGCAACTAGTGGTAGTTTTAGTTGGGGAGGATTCGGTTCTGCTGTAGGAGTGGGAGCGATTTCTGGTGCAGTAGGTGGACCAGTAGGTAGTTCAATTGTCAAATATGGTCTTAGTAAGGTAAGTTTTTACGGAGGAGCCGCACAAGGTTTAATAAATGATTAATTCATTACCAATATATAAAATAAGTATCCCATTATTGATGATCGCAATAATAATTTTAATTATGGGGCCTGAGCAAATTATTGTAACTATGACATACAGTCTTATCATAGTAAATGTAGGGAACTTGGTATTGTACCCTGTCACACAATCATATAGTGCGATTAAGTCAACGCAATGGGAAAGTCGTATTCGAACTCATTGGATAAAGCACCAACTGGTGATTTGGCTAGCACTAAGTATTATAATTAATGTGTTAATAGCTTTGTTTAGATAAACTTATTTTGCGCTGCTTGCGCTAGATGTGTTATAGCGTAAGCAACGCACGCCCAGATTATTAATGACTGGTACATTAATATTTGACACATCCGTCAAAAACGCATATAATCCGCATCCCTTTATTTGCGTGGGGAGCCGTAGATTTGAGTATTCTCAATACTTAATAGGCGCACAACCCACAAACTGAGAGTATATAAAAATGGCGAAGAAAGTCACTGGCTTAATTAAGCTACAAGTTGCAGCTGGCGCTGCAAACCCAAGTCCACCAGTTGGTCCTGCATTAGGTCAACACGGTGTAAATATCATGGAATTCTGTAAAGCGTTTAACGCAAAAACAGATTCTCTTGAAAAAGGCGCTCCGGTACCTGTAGAAATTACAGTATACGAAGATCGTTCTTTTACCTTTGTTACTAAAACTCCTCCTGCGTCTTTCTTACTTAAGAAAGCTGCTGGTATCAAGAGTGGTTCTGGTCGTCCAAATACTGAAAAAGTCGGTACTGTGACACGCGCTCAATTAGAAGAGATCGCAAAAACTAAAGAACCAGACTTAACTGCTGCAAGTCTTGATGCAGCTGTAAATACCATCGCGGGTTCTGCTCGTAGTATGGGTTTGAACGTAGAGGGTTAATGACATGGCTAAACTAACTAAGCGCATGAAAGCGATTCGCGAGAAAGTTGAAGCGAACAAAGAATACGAAATCAATGAAGCCGTTGCTTTATTGAAAGAACTTGCGACTGCTAAATTTGCAGAAAGCATCGACGTTGCAGTTAATCTTGGTATTGATGCACGTAAATCTGACCAAAACGTTCGTGGTGCAACTGTACTACCTAACGGTACTGGTAAAGACGTACGCGTTGCAGTATTTACTCAAGGTGCAAACGTTGAAGCAGCTAAAGAAGCAGGTGCTGACATCGTAGGTATGGAAGACCTTGCTGACTTAGTCAAAAAAGGCGAAATGAACTTTGACGTAGTTGTTGCTTCTCCTGATGCAATGCGCGTTGTTGGTCAATTAGGTCAAATCTTAGGTCCACGTGGACTAATGCCTAACCCTAAGACTGGCACAGTTACTCCAGACGTAGCGACAGCAGTTAAAAACGCTAAATCTGGTCAGGTGCAGTATCGTAACGATAAGAATGGTATCATTCACGCATCAATCGGTAAGATTGCTTTTGAAGCAAGCCATATCGAAGAAAATTTAAATGCATTGCTAGAAGCATTGAAGAAAGCGAAGCCTTCTTCTGCTAAAGGCGTATTCATTAAGAAAGTTAGCTTATCAACTACTATGGGTGCAGGTATCTCTGTAGACCAAAGTTCTTTGGTAGCTAAAGCGTAATTTTCTACCCATAACGTAGTTTTTACGTTATGTCTCTTCAAGGTTATGGGTTGGAGCTTATTGTACATATGTGTATGACATTAAGTTCCCGTCCAAGACCGTAGGTGAGTGTTGGTGATAGAGGTAAGAGAACTATCACTTTTAACAGCACTCTTAATGTAACAGCCTACGCAGACGGTGGTACGGACTCAGACTCTCTGGGGTTATCGGACACCGTAGAGCGGTAAGTACAATAATGTATTTATCAATCTGTGAACCCTGATGGCGTAAGCTAGCTTACAAAGTCAGATTAAAAAGAAGGTGAACGCAGTGGCACTAGGCTTAGCAGCAAAAAAAGAGATCGTAGCGGAAATTTCCGATGTCGCATCTCAAGCTCTATCCGTTGCCGTCGCAGAATACCGTGGGATGGAAGTAGGCGAACTAACTGCTCTTCGTAATCAAGCTCGTGAACAAGGTGTTTACTTAAAAGTAATTCGTAATACCCTTGCTAAACGTGCTCTAGAAGACAGCAAATTTGCAGACATCAACAGTGCTTTAACTGGTCCTTTAATTTATGGTTTCTCTATCGAAGCACCAGGTGGTGCAGCTCGTCTTTTTAAAGACTTCGCTAAAGACAACAAGAAATTAAATGTAACAGCGTTATCGATTGGTAGCGGTCTATTGGGTCCTGAGAAATTGGACGCAGTGGCTTCATTACCTACTCGCGACGAAGCATTGGCGAAACTACTTGCTACCTTCAAAGCACCAGTTGGGAAGTTCGTTCAAACTATTAACGAAGTACCTTCCAAATTTGTGCGTGTATTGGCGGCGATCAAAGACGAAAAATAATTTTTTGTTTTTGGCAAACTATTTTAAATTAACAATAACTCCAGGAGTTTAGAGAAATGGCTCTAACTAAAGATGATATCTTAAACGCAATTGCTGAAATGCCAGTAATGGAATTAGTTGAACTAATCGAAGCAGCAGAAGAAAAGTTCAATGTAACAGCAACTGCGGCAGTAGCAGCAGTAGCAGCTGGTCCAGCAGCAGAAGTTGAAGAACAAACTGAATTTGACGTTGTACTTACTAGCTTCGGTGCTAACAAAGTTGCAGTAATCAAAGCAGTACGTGGCGCAACTGGCCTAGGCCTTAAAGAAGCTAAAGAAGTAGTTGAATCTGCTCCTAAAGCTATCAAAGAAGGCGTTTCTAAAGAAGAAGCTGAAGAGTTGAAAGCAACTCTTACTGAAGCTGGCGCTGAAGTTGAAGTTAAGTAATTACTTGTAATTGCTTAATGCCAGAAATGGCAAAAGCAGGTGACTTTTTGGTCACCTGCTTTTTTGCGCTATAGACAATTAAGAATTTACTAACCGCTTATCTTAGTCTATAAAAGTGCATCACCTGATTAGTAACATAGTCGCAAAGGTGGAAAAAATCAAAGCGGACTGGGAGTTTGTTGCTAATACATTAGCAGCAGGTCGGGTCAAAAATCACTAGTTGAGGAACCCATGGTTTACTCGTACAGCGAAAAAAAACGTATCCGTAAGGATTTTGGCAAACGCCCTCAGGTATTGGAAATTCCATACCTCCTATCAATTCAATTGGACTCGTTCAAGAAGTTCATCGATGTCAATGGCGACAAAGATAACGGCTTAGAAGCGGCGTTCGGTTCAGTGTTCCCGATCAAAAGTTATTCTGGGAATTCAGAGCTACAGTATGTGAGCTACCGCTTAGGTGAGCCGATGTTTGACGTTCGTGAATGTCAAATTCGAAGCGTCACTTATTCTGCGCCTCTACGTGTCAAACTACGCTTAGTATTGTTTGATAAAGAAGCCGCACCAGGTACTGTTAAAGATATTAAAGAACAAGAAGTTTACATGGGCGAAATCCCATTAATGACAGACAATGGTACTTTTGTTATCAACGGCACCGAGCGTGTTATTGTCTCTCAACTCCACCGTTCACCCGGTGTGTTCTTTGATCATGATAAAGGCAAAACTCACTCATCCGGTAAAGTGTTGTATAACGCACGCGTTATCCCTTACCGTGGTTCATGGTTAGACTTTGAATTCGATCCAAAAGATAATTTATTTGTTCGTATAGATAGACGACGTAAACTTCCAGCGTCTATTATTTTACGTGCATTAGAATATTCAACAGAAGAAATTCTAGCGATGTTCTTCGAAAACGTGCAAATACGTTTTGAAGAAGACAAAACATTTATGGCTGTTGTGCCAGATCGCCTTCGCGGTGAGACTGCACAGTTTGACATACTAGATGCTGAAGGCAATGTTTTAGTAGAGCATGGTCGTCGTATTTCAGCTCGTCATACTCGCTCTTTAGAAAAAGCGAATATCACAGAGTTAGAAGTACCAGCTGAATACATCTTAGGCCGTGTCATTTCCAACAATATCATCGATGAATCTACCGGTGAAGTTGTTGCCAATGCCAATGATGAATTAACCTTAGATCTAATCGAAAAAATAAAAGAAGCTAATATTGCAGAGTTTAATACTCTTTATATTAACGAACTAGATCATGGTGCATACATCTCTACCACTTTACGCGTTGATTCAACTAATGACCGTTTAGAAGCATTAGTTGAAATTTATCGAATGATGCGTCCAGGCGAGCCGCCGACAAAAGATGCGGCTGAAGCATTATTTGAAAATTTATTCTTCGCAGAAGAGCGTTATGATTTATCGACTGTTGGTCGTATGAAGTTTAATAAACGTTTAGGTCGTGATGAAATCACAGGTCCTGGTATCTTAAGTAAAGAAGATATCGTGTCTGTTATGCGTCAGTTAATTACGATACGTGATGGTAAAGACGAAGTGGATGATATTGACCACTTAGGAAACCGTCGTATTCGTAGTGTTGGTGAAATGGCTGAAAACCAATTCCGTGTTGGTCTTGTACGTGTAGAACGTGCTGTTAAAGAACGTTTAAGTTTAGGCGATCTAGATAACGTAATGCCACAGGATTTGATTAATGCGAAGCCTATTTCAGCAGCTGTTAAAGAGTTCTTTGGTTCAAGCCAATTATCTCAGTTTATGGATCAAAACAATCCATTATCTGAAGTAACTCACAAACGCCGTATTTCAGCTTTAGGCCCAGGTGGTCTTACACGTGAACGCGCAGGCTTTGAAGTACGAGATGTACATCCGACGCATTATGGTCGTGTATGTCCAATCGAAACGCCAGAAGGCCCGAACATCGGTCTAATTAACTCACTATCGTCTTTTGCACGTACCAATGATTACGGTTTCCTAGAAACTCCATATCGTCGTGTTGTTGATGGTGTAGTGACTGAAGAGATTGATTTCTTATCAGCTATTGAAGAAGGTCAATTCGCGATTGCACAAGCAAACGTTGAAATAAATGACGCGCAGCAACTAGTAGATGAATTGATCCCTTGTCGTTACCGTGGTGAAACGACGTTAATGCTTAAATCTGATATCAAGTATATGGACGTGTCGTCTCAACAGATCGTATCTGTTGCAGCGTCAATCATCCCATTCCTTGAACACGATGATGCTAACCGTGCATTGATGGGTGCAAACATGCAACGTCAAGCTGTTCCAACGTTAAAGGCTGATAAGCCATTAGTTGGTACAGGTATGGAAAGAGTTGTCGCGGTAGATTCAGGTGTAACTGTTGTCGCTAAACGTGGCGGTACGGTCGATTATGTTGATGCATCACGTATCGTGATCAAAGTGAACGAAGCAGAAATGACTGCGGGTGAAGCTGGCATCGATATCTACAACTTGACTAAATATACGCGCTCTAACCAGAACACGTGTATCAACCAAAAACCAACCTGTAATGTCGGTGATCCGATTGTAACAGGCGATGTGCTAGCTGATGGTCCTTCAACGGATCTTGGTGACTTAGCACTAGGGCAAAATATGCGTATCGCATTTATGCCTTGGAATGGTTACAACTTTGAGGATTCAATCCTTATTTCTGAGCGTGTTGCGGAAGAAGATCGCTTTACGACTATCCACATTCAAGAATTAAGCTGTGTTGCTCGTGATACTAAGCTTGGTCCTGAAGAGATTTCAGCTGATATTCCAAATGTAGGTGAATCTGCATTAGGTAAACTAGATGAATCTGGTGTGGTATATATCGGTGCCGAAGTTAAAGGCGGCGATATCTTAGTAGGTAAAGTCACCCCTAAAGGTGAAACGCAACTTACTCCAGAAGAAAAACTATTAAGAGCAATCTTCGGTGAAAAAGCCTCGGATGTTAAAGATACTTCTCTACGTGTACCAAACAGCGTACGTGGAACAGTTATTGACGTTCAGGTCTTTACTCGTGACGGTGTTGAAAAAGACGCGCGTGCGAAAGAAATCGAAGCAATGCAATTACGTGAAGTCAAAAAAGACTTATCTGATGAGCTAGCTATCTTAGAAGATGGTATTTTCGCTCGCGCTCGCAACTTGTTATTAAACAACGGCGTAGCAGAAGAGAAGTTAAACAGTACAGCACGTGATACATGGTTTGATATTGCATTAAAAGACGATGATGCGGCAGCTGACTTCGAACAGATTATTGAACAACATGCTGAAGTAAAAGCAACGTTTGATAAGAAGTTAGAAATTAAACGTCAGAAAATTATCCAAGGTGATGATTTACAACCAGGCGTATTAAAAGTCGTAAAAGTTTACTTAGCAGTTAAACGTCATATCCAACCAGGTGATAAAATGGCTGGTCGTCACGGTAACAAAGGTGTTATCTCGACTATCCAACCGGTTGAAGATATGCCATATGATGAAAACGGCACGCCGGTAGACATCGTATTAAACCCGCTAGGTGTACCATCGCGTATGAACATCGGTCAGATCCTTGAGACTCACTTAGGCATGGCTGCCCATGGTTTAGGTGTGAAGATTGACCGTATGATTAAAGAACAGGAAGAAGTGTCTAAACTTCGTAGCTTCTTGAACGAGGTATATAACCTTGGAACAAGTCGTCAAGAAGTAGACATTAATAGCTTCACTGATCACGAAATACGTCGTCTTGCAGAAAACTTACGTAAAGGTGTACCTGTTGCAACACCAGTATTTGATGGTGCTACTGAAGCAGAAATCAAAGAAATGTTGTTGTTAGCTGATATTCCAGAAAGCGGTCAAATTACATTATTTGACGGTCGTACTGGTCGTGCCTTCGAACGTCCTGTAACAGTAGGTTACATGTACATGCTGAAACTGAATCACTTAGTTGATGATAAAATGCATGCACGTTCTACTGGTTCTTACTCTCTAGTTACGCAGCAACCATTGGGCGGTAAAGCTCAGTTTGGTGGCCAGCGCTTCGGTGAGATGGAAGTCTGGGCATTAGAAGCATATGGTGCAGCGTATACGCTACAAGAAATGCTTACTGTTAAATCTGATGATGTTAACGGCCGTACTAAGATGTATAAAAACATCGTTGACGGCGACCATAGAATGGAGCCAGGCATGCCTGAGTCATTCAACGTATTGTTGAAAGAAATCCGTTCACTTGGTATTAATATTGAGTTAGAAGAAAACGAATAAGCACAAAACATGCACAGCGATACCCAGTAATGAGTATCGTTGTCAGTGTTATTTGCATCGTGTTAGTTAGGTTGACTCAGTAACGGCTTGGTTACTGGGTCTTATGACCCACTCCGAAGGGAGAAAAATGTGAAAGACTTATTAAAGTTTCTAAAGCAACAAAACAAAACCGAAGAATTCGATAATATTCGAATCGGTTTAGCGGCACCAGATATGGTACGTTCTTGGTCTTTTGGTGAAGTTAAAAAGCCAGAAACCATCAACTACCGTACATTCAAACCTGAGCGTGATGGTTTGTTCTGTGCAAGAATCTTTGGCCCGGTAAAAGATTATGAATGTTTATGTGGTAAATATAAGCGTCTTAAGCACCGTGGTGTAATTTGTGAAAAATGTGGCGTTGAAGTGACATTGGCTAAAGTACGTCGTGAGCGTATGGGTCATATCGAACTTGCTTCTCCTGTTGCACACATCTGGTTCCTTAAATCACTACCGTCACGTATTGGCTTAATGCTAGATATGACGCTACGTGATATTGAGCGCGTTCTATATTTTGAATCATATGTAGTAACCGAGCCGGGTTTAACAACTCTTGAGCGTCGTCAGTTATTAACTGAAGAAGAGTATTTAGATTCGTTAGAAGAACACGGTGACGAGTTCGAAGCGAAAATGGGTGCTGAAGCTGTCTTTGACTTACTTAAAGTTTTAGATGTTGATCAAGACGTAGTTGAAATGCGTGAAGAATTACCTTCAATCAATTCAGAAACTAAACGTAAAAAGATCACCAAGCGTCTTAAGTTATTAGAGTCATTCCAGTTGTCAGGTAACAAGCCTGAGTGGATGATCATGACTGTGTTACCAGTATTACCACCAGATCTACGTCCACTAGTTCCACTAGATGGCGGTCGTTTTGCGACATCTGATCTTAATGACTTGTACCGTCGTGTTATCAACCGTAATAACCGTTTGAAGCGTCTTCTTGACCTTGCTGCACCGGATATTATTGTACGTAACGAAAAGCGTATGTTACAAGAAGCGGTTGATGCGTTACTAGATAACGGTCGTCGTGGTCGTGCTATTACCGGTTCTAACAAGCGTCCATTAAAATCTCTTGCCGATATGATTAAAGGTAAGCAAGGTCGTTTCCGTCAGAACTTACTTGGTAAGCGTGTTGATTACTCTGGTCGTTCTGTTATCACCGTTGGTCCAACATTACGTTTGCATCAGTGTGGTCTACCTAAGAAAATGGCACTTGAGTTATTCAAGCCGTTTATCTACGGGAAATTAGAAGCACGCGGTTTAGCGACAACAATCAAAGCTGCCAAAAAATTAGTAGAACGTGAAGCGCCGGAAGTATGGGATGTATTGGATGATGTTATCCGTGAACACCCTGTATTACTCAACCGTGCACCAACACTTCACAGACTCGGTATCCAAGCATTTGAACCGACCCTAATTGAAGGTAAAGCGATCCAATTGCACCCATTAGTATGTGCGGCTTATAACGCCGATTTCGATGGTGACCAAATGGCGGTACACGTTCCGTTGACGATTGAAGCTCAGTTAGAAGCTCGCTCGTTAATGATGTCTACCAATAACATCTTATCACCAGCTAATGGTGAGCCAATTATCGTTCCTTCACAGGATGTTGTATTAGGCTTGTACTATTTAACACGTGACCGTGTTAATGGTAAAGGTGAAGGCATGATCTTCACTTCACCACATGAAGCAGAAAAAGCTTATCGTACTGAAGCTGCAGAGCTACACGCACGAGTTAAAGTTCGTATCACTGAATACGAAGTTAACGAAGCGGGTGAAAAAGTAGAAAAAATTAGTATTAAAGACACCACAGTTGGCCGTGCAATATTATCTCTAATCCTACCTAAAGGTTTGGATTTTGAAGTAATTAACCAGCCAATGAAGAAAAAACAAATCTCGAATTTGTTAAACGTGTCTTATCGTACACTAGGCTTGAAAGATACAGTTATTGTAGCTGACCAAATCATGTATACCGGTTTCCATTACGCGATGATCGCGGGTGCATCTGTTGGTATCAATGATATGGTTATCCCTGCTGCGAAAAAAGATATCATCGAAGATGCAGAAGCAGAAGTCGTTGAAATCCAGGAACAATTCCAGTCTGGTCTTGTTACCGCAGGTGAGCGTTACAATAAAGTAATCGATATCTGGTCTACAGCTAACGAAAAAGTTGCCAAAGCGATGATGGATAATCTTGAAAAAGAAACCGTTATCAATGCGCAAGGCGAAGAAGAACAACAAAGCTCGTTTAACTCTGTTTATATGATGGCTGACTCCGGTGCTCGTGGTAGTGCTGCTCAGATTCGTCAGTTAGCAGGTATGCGTGGTCTGATGGCAAAACCAGATGGTTCAATCATCGAGACACCAATCACGGCAAACTTCCGTGAAGGTCTAAACGTACTTCAGTACTTTATCTCTACTCACGGTGCGCGTAAAGGTTTGGCCGATACAGCACTTAAAACAGCTAACTCAGGTTACTTAACTCGTCGTTTAGTTGACGTTGCACAAGATTTGGTTATTACCAATAGCGATTGTGGTACGTTAGAAGGTGTTATCATGACACCACTAATCGAAGGTGGTGATGTTGTTGAGCCGTTACGTGAACGTGTACTAGGTCGTGTGGTAGCAGAAGATGTTATCAAGCCAGGTACCGATGATGAAGTATTAGTTGAGCGTAATGTTTTACTTGACGAAGCGTTAGTTGACATGCTTGAAGCAAACTCAGTTGACCAAATGATTGTACGCTCGGTTATCACGTGTGATAACGATCACGGTGTATGTGAAAATTGTTATGGTCGTGACCTTGCTCGCGGTGAAATGGTTGGTCGTGGTGAATCTGTTGGTGTTATTGCAGCACAATCAATCGGTGAACCTGGTACACAGTTAACCATGCGTACGTTCCACATCGGTGGTGCGGCATCACGAGCTTCTGCTGAAAACAGCGTTGCGGTTAAAACTAACGGTACATTAAAACTTCACAACTCTAAATCAGTACGTAATCAAGAAGGCAAGTTAGTTATTGTTTCTCGTTCTACTGAATTAACCGTGATTGATGATCAAGGTCGTGAAAAAGAGCGCTATAAAGTGCCTTACGGTGCTACCTTATCGGTTGATGATGGTGCGTTGGTTACTGGCGGCGATGTCGTTGCTAACTGGGACCCGCATAGTCACCCAATCATCACTGAGCGTCCTGCGAAGATTTCATTTGCGGATGTTGATGATACCAATACAGAAACGCAAACCGATGACTTGACTGGTTTAAGTCGTATCGTTGTTAAAGATCTTTCTAAGGCCAATGCAAAAGAGCCTAAGTTAATCTTAGAAGCGGGTGAAAACTCACTACAGGAAATTCGCTTACCAAGCTTTACGACTATCGTTGCCACTAACGGCATGATGGCAGTAGAAGGTGACGTACTAGCGCGTATTCCTCAAGAAGGTTCTAAGACTCGAGATATTACCGGTGGTCTACCACGTGTTGCTGACTTGTTCGAAGCACGTAAGCCTAAAGAGCCAGCAATCCTAGCGGAAGTTTCCGGTATGATCGGCTTTGGTAAAGAAACCAAAGGTAAGAAACGTCTAATGATTACTCCACCAGAGGGTGATCACTACGAAGAGATGATCCCTAAATGGCGTCAACTTAACGTATTTGAAGGTGAAACGGTTTCACGCGGCGAAGTTATCGCTGATGGTCCTGAATCACCGCATGATATCTTACGTTTACGTGGGGTAAGTGCTGTTTCTAATTATATCGTGAACGAAGTTCAAGAAGTTTATCGCCTACAAGGTGTTAAAATCAACGATAAGCACATCGAAGTTGTTATTCGTCAGATGCTCCGTAAGTGTATGATCACTGATTCAGGTGATTCACAATTCTTAGTGGGTGAGCAACTAGAAGTATCACAAGTTAAGATAGCTAATCGTGAACTTGAAAATGCAGGCAAAGTCGGTGCTAAGTATGAAATCCAATTATTGGGTATCACCAAAGCATCACTATCAACTGAGTCATTTATCTCAGCTGCATCGTTCCAAGAAACAACACGAGTACTAACCGAAGCAGCAGTGCAAGGTAAAGAAGATGACTTACGTGGCTTGAAAGAGAACGTAATCGTTGGACGCCTAATCCCTGCCGGAACAGGTTTTGCTTATCATCAGAAGCGTGCAGCGCGTAAAGCCGCACAATTCACTGCAGAAGATTTATCGGTTTCAGCTGACGAAGCTCAGTTGGCATTAACAGAAGCATTAAATGCTAGTGCTAATATGCCAACAGGCGACGAAGAGTAATCGATTGTCATTGAGGTCTAGTGCTTGACATTTGAGCATTAGATCTTTAATATTCCGCGACCCGAATTTAGGTTAATCCCTACGGTCGCGGTTTTTTAGTTTATGAGATAGAGCAATTTCATACACTTATTAACATTGTTGGCGCATGTTGCGTCAGCTTAATTTATTTACTCAGGAGCTCGTTAATGGCAACAGTTAACCAGTTAGTGCGTAAGCCTCGTAAAAAGCCAGTTGAGAAATCAAATGTAGCTGCATTACAAGCTTGTCCACAACGTCGTGGTGTATGTACACGTGTATATACTACTACGCCAAAGAAACCAAACTCTGCATTACGTAAAGTTTGTCGTGTACGTTTAACCAACGGTTTTGAAGTTTCTTCATACATCGGTGGTGAAGGTCACAACCTACAAGAGCATAGCGTGGTATTAATCCGCGGTGGTCGTGTTAAAGATTTACCTGGTGTTCGTTATCACACTGTTCGCGGTACATTAGATTGTGCTGGTGTAAGTGATCGTCGCCAAGCCCGTTCTAAGTACGGCGCGAAAAGGCCTAAGTCTTAACGGTTCTCCGTTAGTAAGGCCAAACTATTAATATTATAAGTTTTGGGATATAACCTGAAATTTCTACGGAGAATTTAAGATGCCAAGAAGAAGAGTTGTAGGACAACGAAAAATCCTACCAGATCCAAAGTTTAAATCAGAATTGCTTGCTAAATTCATGAATGTCGTAATGCTCGACGGCAAAAAATCAACAGCTGAAAAGATCGTTTATGGCGCGCTTGACATTGTTGCTGAAAAAACTAGCAAACCACATCTAGAAGTATTTGAAATTGCACTAGAGAACATCCGCCCAACTGTCGAAGTTAAGTCTCGTCGTGTAGGTGGTTCAACGTACCAAGTACCAGTTGAAGTTCGTCCAGTACGTCGTAATGCTCTAGGTATGCGTTGGTTAGTTGAAGCTTCGCGTAAACGTGGCGAGAAGTCTATGGCTCAACGCCTAGCTGCTGAGATGCTTGATGCATCAGAAAATAAAGGTTCTGCGGTTAAGAAACGTGAAGACGTTCACCGTATGGCTGAAGCCAACAAAGCGTTCGCGCATTACCGTTGGTAATTCGAGGTTAATATGGCTCGTAAAACTCCTATTCAACGCTATCGTAATATTGGTATTGTCGCGCACGTAGATGCAGGCAAAACCACTACCACCGAGCGCGTATTGTTCTACACTGGTCTATCTCACAAAATTGGTGAGGTACATGATGGTGCTGCCACCATGGATTGGATGGAACAAGAACAGGAACGAGGCATTACTATAACCTCCGCTGCAACCACCTGCTTTTGGCAGGGGATGCAGCAACAATTTGAACAGCATCGCATCAATATCATTGATACACCGGGACACGTAGACTTTACGATTGAAGTTGAGCGTTCATTGCGTGTACTTGATGGTGCGGTGGTGGTTTTTTGTGGTTCTTCAGGTGTTGAACCGCAATCAGAAACAGTATGGCGTCAAGCAGATAAATACGAAGTCCCTCGTATTGTATTTGTGAATAAAATGGACCGTGCTGGTGCTGACTTTGAACGAGTTGTAGAACAAATTCGCAACCGTTTAGGGGCGCAATGTGTACCTATTCACCTAAACATAGGTGCTGAAGAAAACTTCTCAGGTGTTATCGACCTAATCAAGATGAAAGCCATTAATTGGAATGAAGCAGACAAGGGCATGACCTTTGACTATGAAGAAATCCCTGCTGATTATCTTGCAAAAGCCCAAGCACTGCGTATCGAACTTGTCGAAGCAGCTGCAGAAGCAACCGATGAGTTGATGGATAAATATCTTGAAGGTGAAGATCTTTCTGAAGATGAAATTAAATCCGGTTTACGTCAACGTACTCTAAATAATGAGATTGTGCTGGCGACATGTGGTTCTGCATTCAAAAACAAAGGTGTCCAAGCAGTATTGGATGCGGTTATTGAATTTTTACCTTCACCAGAAGAAGTCAAACCAATCACTGGCATCCTTGATGATAAAGATGAGACTGAAGCTACTCGCTTAGCTAAAGACGATGAGCCTTTTTCTGCGCTCGCATTTAAAGTCGCTACAGACCCGTTTGTTGGCACATTAACCTTTTTCCGCGTCTACTCAGGCGTGGTTAATACCGGTGATACGGTATATAACCCTGTGAAAGGGAAGCGTGAGCGTTTTGGTCGTATTGTACAAATGCACGCCAATAACCGTGAAGAAATTAAAGAAGTTCGCGCTGGAGATATTGCTGCTGCGATTGGACTTAAAGACGTGACGACAGGTGATACCTTGTGTGACGCAAATAACAAAATAACGCTTGAACGTATGGACTTCCCTGAGCCTGTTATTTCAATTGCAGTTGAGCCTCGCTCAATCCCAGATCAAGAAAAAATGGGTATTGCACTAAACAAACTAGCTGCTGAAGATCCCTCGTTTAAAGTACATACCGATGATGAATCTGCTCAGACGATCATTTCGGGTATGGGTGAATTACACTTAGACATTATCGTCGACCGTATGAAACGTGAGTTTGGTGTGCAATGTAATGTGGGTAAACCGCAGGTTGCATACCGTGAGACTATCCGTTCTAGTATTGAAGTCGAAGGTAAATTTGTACGTCAATCAGGTGGTAAAGGCCAGTTTGGTCATGTCTGGTTGAAGATTGAGCCGCAAGAAGAAGGCGCAGGTTACGAATTCGTTAATGCGATTGTTGGTGGTGTAGTACCAAAAGAATTTATACCTGCTGTAGACAAAGGTTGCCAAGAGCAAATGCAATCTGGTGTTTTAGCGGGCTACCCCATGTTAGACATAAAAGTTACATTGTATGATGGTTCATTCCACGATGTTGACAGTTCTGAGATGGCGTTTAAAATTGCAGGTTCTATGGGTTTCAAGAAAGGTGTACTCGATGCATCTCCTGTACTCTTAGAGCCTACGATGAAAGTAGAAGTAACCACTCCAGAAGAGTGGATGGGTGATGTTGTTGGCGATCTTAATCGACGTCGAGGCATGATCGAAGGTATGGAAGAGGGTGTAGCAGGTATCAAGATTGTTCGTGCTAAAGTGCCACTTTCAGAAATGTTTGGATATGCAACTGACTTGCGTTCTGCAACGCAAGGCCGTGCGTCCTATTCGATGGAATTCTTTAATTATTCTGAAGCCTCAGCTAATGTCGCTAAAGCAATTATAGAACGACGTCAATAATCTTAATAGAGAGTTCGGTCCGGTCTAATTCATTTATGGGTCGGGCTTTTTAACTAGGAAACGAGAAAAATGGCTAAAGAAAAGTTTGAACGTAATAAACCCCATGTAAACGTTGGTACAATTGGCCACGTTGACCATGGTAAAACAACCCTAACAGCTGCAATCACTTCTGTATTGTCTAAGACTTACGGCGGTAACGCACAAGCATTCGATCAAATCGATAATGCTCCAGAAGAGCGTGAGCGCGGTATCACTATCTCTACGTCACACGTAGAATATGACACTCCATCACGTCACTATGCACACGTTGATTGTCCAGGACACGCCGATTATGTTAAAAACATGATCACTGGTGCTGCTCAAATGGACGGTGGTATCTTAGTTGTTGCTGCTACTGATGGTCCTATGCCACAAACTCGTGAGCACATCTTGTTAGGTCGCCAAGTTGGTATTCCTTACATGATCGTTTTCATGAACAAATGTGACATGGTTGATGACGAAGAATTACTAGAATTAGTAGAAATGGAAGTTCGTGAACTTCTTACAGAATACGAATTCCCAGGTGATGATTTACCAGTAATCCAAGGTTCTGCACTTAAAGCACTTGAGGGTGACCCGGTATGGGAAGCTAAAATCATTGAGCTAGGCGAAGCGTTAGATAACTATATCCCAGAGCCAGAGCGTGACATTGATAAGCCTTTCATTCTTCCAATCGAAGATGTTTTCTCAATCTCAGGTCGTGGTACAGTTGTTACCGGTCGTGTTGAGCAAGGTATTGTTAAAGTAGGTGAAGAAGTAGAAATCGTTGGTATCAAAGATACAGTTAAAACGACTTGTACTGGTGTTGAAATGTTCCGTAAATTGCTTGACGAAGGTCGTGCAGGCGAGAACGTTGGTGTTCTTTTACGTGGTACTAAGCGTGAAGACGTAGAACGTGGTCAAGTATTAGCGAAGCCAGGTTCAATCAACCCACATACTAAATTCGAAGCTGAAGTATACGTACTAAGCAAAGATGAAGGTGGTCGTCATACTCCATTCTTCAAAGGCTATCGTCCACAGTTTTACTTCCGTACAACTGACGTAACTGGTGCTGTAGAGCTTCCAGAAGGCGTAGAGATGGTAATGCCAGGCGACAACTTGAAATTTGTTGTTGAGCTAATTGCACCAATCGCGATGGACGAAGGTTTACGCTTCGCAATCCGTGAAGGTGGCCGTACTGTAGGTGCGGGTGTTGTTTCTAAAATTCTATAATTTTAGACAACTGTTAGACTAAAAAAGACCGCCTGATGGCGGTCTTTTTGTATGCGTAACATAAATAAATGCACAGAGTAATAAATACGCAAAGTGAATAATCAGTTATTGCGTTGTTACTCCATAAAAGACAGCTTCAATAACCGCTCCTTGATCATTCTTAAACTCAACCTTACCATCCATTGCCATCACACGATTGCGAATACCGTCCAAACCAAAAGAAGCGTGTTGTGCAATATTATCTAGCTCAAAACCAATCCCATTGTCACATAAACTCAATATCAGCTCAGCCTCATTTAACGATAACGAGAGCCACATTGTGTCGGCATGTGAATATTTGATGGTGTTGGTAATTGCTTCTTGAACAATCCGAAATAACATACTAAAAAATAAGCGATAATAAAAGGTTGGTATACTAACAAGGTTGCGCCATTATCAATATTGAATAAATAAACCAGTAAAATCGTATTAATGGTACATACTGACGTTAAGATCCCGATAAATCGAAAGCGGTGTGCAAACCACATGATTGGGACAAACGCGAACATTATAAATTTCAAATTTTTTGGCGTTGCTGATCTCTTCATACATATAGTGTGAAAATAGATAGGCATATGTTGTGGTAATCATTCTGCATACCACTATTAAACCAATAATGGTTGCTATGGTTTTTAAGGTCATTAGGTGGTTATGCCACCCTTTATATTTTACCCATGCTATGACTGGCATAGTAAGCAAGTATGATGGATATTGATTAAGGTGGTATGAAAACCCCATTTGGCTATCCAAATAATCCACATAAAACCATGCGCTACCAAGGTTAACCCCCAGCCAAGCGGCAAACCAATGGCGAAAAGGTAAAAATAGAAATAATAATATGCGAAAACCTGCTGGGAAATACCAGCTTACTTCATCGACGTAAACTTCATATTGAAGCGTGAGCCAAAATAAACCCTATTCTATTGCACCGCTGAGGATTAACAGGGCAAAACCTGTGCAAAAAAACGAGCATAACGCAGTGAGATGAAAGGGCGAACGTGACGTACCAATATCAGAAAGCATGTGTTACCAACTTGAAGGGTTAACAATATTATTCCTTTTTTATTGATAAAGAACAACAAAATACTGCACAAGATCAGGGACACTTAAGATTCACTAAATCGATGAATGGAATTATGAGTAAACTTTCAACACCTCTGACAACAGCCAAAGATTGGACAGCATTAGTTAAATCAGGTAACCGCATCTATCTTGGATCAACGGCCGCAGTCCCTAGATTATTAATGGATCAATTAATGAGCTATAGACCTGATCTAGTTGATGTAGAAATTTGTCAATTTTTGACACTTGGTGATGCGCCTTGGGCCTCACCAAAACGTGCACAACAATTTAAAGTGAATACCTTTTTTATTGGTAGCGACGATATTCGTGTTGCGGTAGATGAAGGACGAGCAGATTATACACCGTGTTTTTTATCCGAAATTCACACTTTGTTTAGCAATGAAACATTACCCCTTGATGTTGCTTTAATTATGGTGTCTCCTCCCGATGAGCTTGGTTATTGTTCTTTAGGCGTGAGTGTTGATATTACTCTCAGTGCAGCTTTGGCAGCCAAGAATATAGTCGCGCAAGTTAATCATAATATGCCTAGAACTAACGGGCAGTGCTTTTTACACATCAATCAATTTACTGCCATGATTGATGGTGATGCCCCATTACCTCAGATTCAAATTCCGACAACTGATCCAATATATCAACGCATCGGTCAGTATGTTTCTTTATTAATTGAAGACCGTTCAACCCTCCAAGTTGGAATTGGTAGGGTACCAGATGCAGTATTAACAGCATTATCAAATCACCGTGATTTGGGTATTCATTCGGAAATGATCAGTGACGGCGTCGTCGAGTTAATTAAAAAAGGGGTGATAACAAACCGCTATAAGCAATTTCATCCGCGTAAATCTGTTACTTCGTTTTGCATGGGCAACCAAGCCGTATATGATTTTATCCATGAGAATCCACACGTAGAACTTTATCCGTCTAGCTATGTAAACAATCCGACGAATATTGCACAAAACGAAAATATGATCTCTATTAATAGTGCATTGGAAGTGGATTTAACTGGGCAGGTTGTAGCTGATTCCATAGGCTATGATTTTTATTCTGGGATTGGCGGACAAATGGATTTTGTGACCGGTGCGACTATTTCTAAAGGCGGTAAATCAGTTATCGCACTGCCGTCAACAGCGAAAGACAAACAAATATCACGGATCCAAGCGACACTCGCACAAGGCTCTGGTGTGGTGACTTCTAGAGGACACGTGGATTATATCGTCACCGAGTTTGGTATTGCTTCGCTCAAAGGTAAAAGTATTCGTGAGCGTGCTTTAGAGCTTATTCGTGTCGCGCACCCAAAGTTTCGTGCATCCTTGTTATCACAAGTTCGCCAACATTACTGGGTGCCTGACTACCAAGCGTTAACTCCAACCGAAGTACCCGAATTTGGCGATATACAATTAACACCGGTGACACTTAATGACGAACAGTTTTATTTAAGACCGTTAAACCCTGCGGATGAACGTCGCTTACAAGAGTTCTTTTACTCACATACCAAAGAAACACGACAAATGCGTTACAGTTACGATCCTAAGCATATGTCACGGCAAAAATCGTGCGACTTGGTAAGTGTTGACCAAAGTGTAGATTTGGCTTTGTGCGTGGTGAAACAAAATGGTTCACGAGTAAGCATTCATGCCGTGGGACGTTTTTATTATTATCCACAAAATAACACCGCTGAGGTCGCCTTTGTCACACGAGAGTCATCTCAGGGAAGGGGGATGGCATCACTGCTGTTAAATAGTATGATTGATATTGCTCGAAGGCGAAAATTCACAGGGTTATTTGCGCTAGTTAAAAGTCAAAATAAACCGATGATTAATGTGTTTAAACAACATGGGTTCATTGCCCAGCAGAGTGAAGATTTACATGAGAAAGACATGTATTTAGCGTTTGAAAAGGAGTAACCATTATGAGCGTAACTATATTTAGTCATCCAATGTGCAACACCCATATTATGGATAGTGAGCACCCAGAGTGCCCTGCGCGTTTGCATCAAATCAACGATCAGTTAATCGCATCGGGCTTAGAGTATGTATTGACCTTTGCACAAGGTACTAAAATCGATTTAGAACATTTATATCATGCGCATTCAAAGTTATATATCGATGAGCTAGTACTTCAAGATCAACAGCTTCAAACACAATCTGAGTTTGAAACCAACCCTCATATCTGGTTGGATGACGATACTATCATGATGAAAGCTTCGTTGAAGGCTGCGATGTATGCAGCGGGCTGCGCTAAGGATGCGGTAGACGAAGTTTTTACAAGTAATAATACCCGTGCGTTTTGTGCTATTCGTCCTCCTGGTCATCATGCTACTCATGCCTCGGCTATGGGCTTTTGCTTGGTCAATAATGTTGCAGTAGCAGCGACCTATGCGATGCGTGTTTATGATGTACAACGTGTTGCTATTATTGATTTTGATGTGCATCACGGTAATGGGACGGCAGACATCTTTAAGAATGACGACAATGTAATGTTTTGCTCTAGTTTTCAGCATCCTTTCTATCCCTTTGGCGGTCTCGAAAATCAACCTTCACATTTTAAGCCAGTACCACTTGATCCCGGTGCTGATTCAGCTACTTGGCGTGATGCGGTAACGCCTTGGTTTAATGCTATTAATGAGTTTAAACCTGATTTGATTCTAGTTTCGGCCGGCTTTGATGCACACCAAGAAGATGATTTGGGACATGTGCGTTTGGTCGAAGCCGATTATGCGTGGATCACTGAGCAACTTGTCGAATTAGCTAATCAACATTGTCATGGTCGAATTGTTTCGGTACTAGAAGGCGGCTATGCACTTAGCGCATTGGGCCGCAGTGTGGTTGCGCATGTTAAAGCACTCGTTGCACACCCCTATATGACAGGATGAGGATAAGGCGAAGATAATTTAGTCGCTTAAGATTATTTTCTTAACTGCAAAATAGTCTTATTATAGATCCTTTACGTACTGACCCATACTGAGTCAGTTACGATTAATAAATGATTATAATAAGAGGTAAGCATGCAATTTTCAGCGTTAGGTAATTCTGGTGAATCCGTATCTAGGGTTTGTTTAGGCTCAATGACATGGGGTATACAAAACACTCAAGCGGATGCTGACGCACAAATTAATTTTGCCGCTGCGCAAGGGATTAACTTTATGGATACCGCCGAAATGTATCCGATACCTCCAACTGCAGAAACGAGCGGAGACACTGAGCGTGTCATTGGTGATTATTTTGCGCGCCATCCGCATACGCGCAAAGACTGGTTTGTAGCGACTAAAATTGTTGGCTCGGGCTTTCCTTACATTCGCGAAGCAAGTGGAATTACAGGCCAGTCGGTTAAAGCAGCATTAGCAGGCTCACTGCAACGTTTACAATCTGATTATGTCGATTTATATCAGCTTCATTGGCCTAATCGCACCAGTCCACATTTCGGTAAGCATGGTATTAACCAAGTTAAATCGACTCAAACGGATGTGGCTGCAGAAAAAGCCAACATGATAGACATTGTTCGTGCGCTGGATCATGCAATAAAATCGGGTCAGATCCGATTTTGGGGATTATCCGATGACACGCCTTGGGGAATTCATACCTTTTTATCGATTTGCGATGAATATGGTTTTGCTCGTCCAATATCCATTCAAAACGAATTTAACCTGTTACATACCAAAGACTGGCCTTATTTGATTGAAAGCTGTGTGTTCGAAGATATTGCTTATTTACCTTGGTCGCCATTAGCTGGAGGCATGTTGTCTGGTAAATATATCGATGGCGCTAGACCACAAGGCTCACGTTGGACATTAGCACAACGCATGGGCTTGTTTCGCAATACATCGGCCAGTGAGTCAGCTGTAAAAGCATATCGTGCGTTAGCGCTGGATTTTGGTATGACGCCAAGTCAATTAGCATTAGCGTGGTGTGACCAAGTCGATGGTGTGACGTCGACCATTATTGGTGCAACCACAATGGCACAATTAGAAGAAAATATTCAGGCATTTGCGGGTGGCTTAACTGCAGAAGAAATGCAGGCAGTTAATGCTGTTTGGTCTCAATACCCAGCGCCATTTTAAACCATTCATTTCCACATTCAGTGCAATGTTGAGTGTGGGACTCGTGTTGGGTTCGTGTGAGATTGTTGGATAATTAGCCTTTGGGTGTAAATGATGTGTTAATTATTTAGCCATTACTATCTTATTACGGTTTGTTTTATATGCGGCAATAGTCTGTGATACTTTGGTGGCAATCCTTACGTATCAAGGTGTTGAGTGATATCAGGTCAAATAAATTCATAGACCAAAGTCCTATTTTTATATCCCCGTAAAACGTTACATTAACAGAAGTAGTATTTAACAAAATTTTAATTAGCACATGGAGGCAACATGACTGCCAAGCTTTACCCAGTTCCAGAGACATTGCAAGCAAATGGAATTATCTCTGAAGAGCAATACAATGCTATGTATCAAGAATCAGTCACGAACCCAGATAAATTCTGGGGCGAACACAAAAACATGATCGAGTGGTATAAAGAGCCAACTATCATTAAAAATACCACTTTTGACCCTGAAAATGTCTCTATTAAATGGTTTGAAGACGGTCAATTAAACGTCTCATACAACTGTATTGACCGCCATCTAGCAAAAAATGCGAAGAAAACGGCTATTTTTTGGGAAGGTGATAAACCTACTGATAGCCAAGAAATTACTTATCAAGAACTCCACTACGAAGTATGTAAACTTGCTAATGGCTTAAAGAAACTAGGCGTGAAAAAAGGCGATTGTGTTGCTATATACATGCCAATGGTTCCTCAAGCTGCGTATGCAATGTTAGCTTGTGCCCGTATCGGTGCAATTCACTCTGTTATCTTTGGTGGTTTCTCGCCAAATGCTATTGCCGATCGCATCAACAACTCCGATGCTAAAGTCGTTATTACCTGTGATGAAGGCCGTCGTGCTGGTCGCAGCGTTCCATTAAAAGCAAACGTTGATGAAGCGATTGCAAACGGAGCATGTCCATCTATTACTGCAGTATTAACTCATAAGTTAACAGGCGGTGACGTGACTTGGAATGCCGACGTTGATGTCTGGTGGTCTGAATTAACCGAAGATTGTTCAGCGCAATGTGAGCCAGAAGTGATGGATTCAGAAGATCCATTATTCATTCTTTATACATCAGGCTCTACAGGTCAACCTAAAGGCGTTGTGCATTCATCAGGTGGTTATGCGCTGTATACAGCGATGACGTTTAAATACGGTTTTGATTATCGTGACGACGACATTTATTGGTGTACTGCTGATGTTGGTTGGATCACCGGCCATAGTTACATGACTTATGGGCCGTTAATTAACGGTGCAACACAAGTATTTTTTGAAGGTGTACCGACTTACCCTGATGTACGCCGTATTGCTCAAATCGTAGAAAAATACAAAGTAAACAGCTTATATACTGCCCCAACCGCAATTCGTGCATTAATGGCACACGGTACTAAGCCTGTTGAAGGTTGTGATTTGTCTTCATTACGCATCTTAGGATCGGTTGGTGAGCCAATTAACCCTGAAGCTTGGGAATGGTATTACAACGTTATTGGTCAAGCTCGTTGCCCGATTGTTGATACGTGGTGGCAAACGGAAACAGGGGCGATGATGATCGCTCCATTACCGACAGTTACCCCAAATAAACCAGGTTCTGCTTCTCGCCCGTTATTCGGTGTGCAGCCAGCGTTATTTGATGCCGATGGTAATGAACTAGAAGGCGCTGCTGAAGGTAACTTAGTTATCAAAGATAGTTGGCCATCACAAGCACGAACGGTATATGGCGATCATAAACGTTTTATTGAAACCTACTTTAGTGCCTATCCGAATGTCTACTTCACTGGTGACGGCTGTCGTCGTGATGAAGATGGTTATTACTGGATCACGGGTCGTGTAGATGACGTATTGAATGTCTCAGGTCACCGTTTAGGAACTGCAGAAATAGAAAGCGCATTAGTGGCACATCCTGCTATTGCCGAAGCTGCCGTTGTAGGTTATCCTCATGATATTAAAGGTCAAGGCATCTATGTATACGTCACACCAATCGAAGGTGTTGAAGTCACGGATGCATTAACTGCTGAGTTACGTACTTGGGTAAGAAAAGAATTAAGCCCAATTGCGTCACCAGATATGATTCAATGGACCAAAGGGTTACCTAAAACACGTTCAGGTAAAATTATGCGTCGTATTTTACGTAAAATTGCAGCCAATGAGCATGACCAATTAGGTGACACTTCTACATTAGCCGATCCTTCAGTCGTTGATTTACTGATTGAAAATAGGTTAAATAAATAAGCCGTATCTAAGGAGCTTCAATGATAACGTTACTCATAGCAGATGATCACCCATTGTATCGGGATGCATTAAGAGGGGCGTTATCCGTTTCCTTGCAGGATATTCGGTTACTCGAGGCGGGGGATTTACCCTCGACCATCGAGATCCTAAACAAAGAAGATGTCGATTTATTACTACTAGACTTGCACATGCCTGGTAGTAATGATCTTTTTGGCTTATTACACGTCCTCAAACTCTTTTCTGACTTACCTGTCGCTGTTGTTTCAGGTACTGAAGATCCTCTCATTATTTCTAAAATTGTTGGTTGTGGCGCGTTAGGGTTTATTCCCAAAACTGCAGGTGCTAATGATATCGCCAAAGCGATTAAGTCGATTTTGGATGGTAATGTATGGTTACCCGAGTCGGTAAGTGGCAAAATTGAAGAAGTCGATGAGGAATTTTCTAAACTAGCGGATAACGTAGCGAGCTTAACACCGTCACAATACAAAGTATTATGCTTTATGCGTGAAGGTCTGTTAAATAAGCAGATCGGCTATAACCTAGATATTGCAGAGGCGACCGTTAAGGCGCATGTTACTGCAATATTCAGAAAGCTGGGGATCAACAACCGCACCCAAGCGGTCTTGATTGCTTCACAGTTACAGCTCGAACCACCAGTCAAAGCTCAATAATCATTACTACCTCTTAGCCTGCTTAGCGAGTGCTTGAAGCACTGCTCGTAATTTTGCAGGTTTGAGAGGTTTATTCAAAAACTGCACCCCTTGTGCTAGGCACGTTTCTTTTAATTTGTGATCCTGTAATGCGGTAACAATCGCACTGGGGATGGTTTTATTCATTTTGGCATTAATCGCCGCAATCAGCGCTAATCCGTTCTGCTCTTTATCCAATTGATAATCTATCAATAATGCATCAGGGATAGGGTGATCAGCGTCTAACATGGCTAATGCACTCTCATAAGTATTGGCCATTACTACATTTACTTCCCAACGCGTCAGTAGGGTATCTAAGGCATCTAGATTTTCATTTTTGTCGTCTACACACAACACGTTTAGCCCAGATAAAGTCTGTTTGACTTTGTTAATAGCGCTTTGCGATACTTCAACGGGGGTCCCTTTACGCATAGTTAAAGTAAAACAACTGCCTTGATGTTTGCTTGATGTCACAGACATGCTAGCTTGCATTTGTTCGGTTAAACGGCGGACGACACCTAAACCTAAGCCAACCCCTGATTCATCGGAATCTTGAACGCGATAAAAATCGGTGAAAATGGCTTTTTGTTTATCTTGGTCAATGCCTATCCCTGTATCAAAGACCCGTACTTCAATTTTACCAGCCCGCTCGCGGATAGTAATTAAAGCTTTACCTTTATCGGTATATTTGATGGCATTGGTAAGTAGGTTCTGTACTATACGATAAGTAAATGTGCGATCGCCTTGAACCCAAACCGAGCGCAGGCGAGCTTTAAGTACTAAGCCTTTTTTCTCTGCTGCCATTTGCATATCGACAATCAGCGGTTTGATCAGCTCACATAACTCAAAGGCTTCATCATTTGGTGCAAGTTCGCCTTGGTCTAACCTTGATATATCCAATAAAGTTGAAATTAAACGCTCTGATGACATCACGCTATCGTTGAGTTTATTTAAAATATCTTGGGCGTTATCAGAAAGCTTAGCCTCCTGTAGAGCCGATAGGTAAAGCTTTGCGGCGTTCAGAGGTTGGATGATATCGTGGCTAGCGAGGGCTAAAAAGCGTGTTTTACTGGCATTCGCTTCTTCGGCTGCACGTCGAGCGCGAATTAATTCTTTTTCAGCATCGTTACGGCGTTCTATTTCCAAACGCAGATCGGCGTTAATTGAATGGACTTCTTCGGTCCGTTTTTTCATTCGATATTCTAAATCTATATTAGATTCTTCGAGGGCTTTTTGAATTTCAACGTGATTAGTAATGTCATTAAAACTGGTCACAAAGCCGCCACCAGGAAGAGGATTACCAATCATTTCAATAACATGTCCATCATTACGTTGCCGTGTGAAGCGATGCGGTGTGGCGTTTTTTAAATGTTCTAAGCGTCGTTGGATCATTTCTTCAATATCGCCCATACCTAGCTCACCGCACTTCGCATTGAAGCGCATCAGTTTTTCTATTGGTGTGCCAACTAACAGATATTCGTCAGGGTAATTAAACAATTCGGCATATTTTTTATTCCACGCCACGAGGTTTAGGTGCTTATCTATAACACTTATCCCTTGCTCCATACTTTCTAACGAGGTCAGTAGGGCGGTCATATTAAATTGCATAGCTTGGGTGGTATCATCAAAGAAATTAATCACCTCAGTAAAGTCGAGTTTTTTACCTTGTAACACGCTGTTGATCAAGGCTTGTGAACTAGATGAACCGATAACTCCGCCTAATGCGCGCTCGCAAAATGAAATGAATTTCTCGTCAGGTTTATCATTGGGCTGTAGCGTAATTTTGTGTAATTGCTCAAACTCTGAAATGAGTTGATCACACCGGCTTGTACCCATAAACGTCGACAATAAGGTAATCAGATCACTGGCATTGACATTGATATTGCTGTGTTTAGAGTTATCTTGCGGTAATTTACTGGGACGAACAAAAGCCTCTGCCTGGATTTTATCAATTAGTCTAGCGGGTGCTAAGTGAGAAAATACGATATAAGCAATCGTATTGGCAACTAGGCTGACTAATGTGCCTTGACTGAGGATTTCTGATTGAGAATAAATCGACATGTCGGCGTTTAACAATGGAATAATCAACCATAATGCCCAACTTACTAGCCCCATAAGCAAACCAGCATAGACGCCATGTGCATGGCCTTTTTTCCAATATAACCCACCCACAATCGCAGGTAATAACTGTATGACCAAAGAAAATGCAATTAAGCCAATCGAACTTAATGAACGCGAACCGGTTAATTGTTGCTGATAGATATAAGAAAGTAACAGGACCAAACCAATAATTAAGCGACGAACCAAACGAATGGTTTTGCCATAATCTTCTTTGTGGCCTGCTTGATTAGGGTTATCTAACAACTTAGGCAACACGACGTCATTGGCAAGCATGGTCGATAGCGTTAATGTCGCCACAATTATCATTGCGGTTGCAGCGGACAATGCACCGACAAAGACGAGCATTTTGATCAGTAACGAATCAGAAAAAATCGCTAATTGAAGTACGTATGTATCCGATGGAATATTTTGGTCGGCAAACAATACTTTGCCAGACATAGCTATGACAGGGATAACTAATGCCGTTAATCCTAAATATAGCGGAAATAACCAGCGTGCTGTTTTGATGTGTTCGATGTTCAAATTATCGATAATGGCTACATGAAACTGCCTCGGTAAACAAATAACCGCAGCACCAGCGATAATGGTTTGTGCCCAAAAGCTATAAGAACTAAAAATATTCAATGCATCTTGAGTGCGATATTCATGTAAAAATGCATCAGTAGACATGCTACTCCATGCGGTATAGCCGACATAAGCAATGAGTATCAATGCAAATAATTTAATAATAGATTCAAAGGAGATAGCCAACATTAAACCACGGCGGTATTCGGTCACATCGGTTTGCTTAGTACCAAAGTAAATGGCGAAAATGGCAATAAATACCGTTGCGATAACAACGATTAACTGCTGATCTTCTTGTTGTGACATGATGGCAAAGGCTGAACCGATTGCTTTTAGTTGTAACGCTATATAGGGGATCGTTGCGAGAAGCGCGATGAATGTAACCAGTAAGGCAACGGCTTGACGTTTACCATAACGAGAAGCAATAAAATCGGCAACGGTATTGATACGTTGTTTTTTACTGACTTGGGTGAGTTTAACAATAAACTTATAGCCAAACAGATAGACCAACATTGGACCTAATAATATCGGTAAGTACATCCAATATTCGCGGGTGGACTGACCAACTGCACCCAAAAAAGTCCAGGCTGTACAATAAATTGCTAAAGCTAGCGAGTAAACATAGGCATTAGAGGTTATTTTTCTTGCGACGGTGGCGTTGCGGTCGCCCCACTTGGCGATCCAAAATAATACCATTAAATATACTAGCGCCAGCAACAACCAACCAAATACCATAACTATCCTTTAAACTAAGCTGTTTTT
>Ga0222715_10000324_pt1 | contig 47969 bp, 68 predicted proteins | sample C33_9DmetaG_FD_165056 | JGI IMG/M metagenome (GOLD analysis project Ga0222715, IMG submission 165056) | Estuarine water microbial communities from San Francisco Bay, California, United States - C33_9D | ecosystem: Environmental > Aquatic > Marine > Unclassified | place: USA: California...
AAAAATTAATCATATCTAAAGTTTTACGACAAAAATATTTACAAGTATTAGCACAGATGGGAGTTGAAATTTTATCCAAGGATGGATGTACATATTGCGAACACGCAGTAAACCTTTGTAAGGACTATAATTTGGAATACAAAAAAACCATGGTTGATAAGACCGAACTAAAAGAAAGGTGTGGTGCACAAGCATCTACGTTTCCACAAATATTCGTAAATGATACCCTGGTGGGAGACTTTTTTGAGTTCCAGGAGTTTCTTGAAGATGCAGAACCAATGCTTTTACCAACACTCAGTAGGTTTACTGTATTTCCAATTCAACACGAAAACTTGTGGTCTTTGTATAAAAAGGCACAGATGTCCAACTGGACAGCTGAAGAAATAGATTTTTCCAAGGATATGGACGATTGGAATGGATTAAGTGATAACGAAAAACATTTTATAAAATATATTTTGGCCTTTTTTGCTGGTTCGGATGGTATAGTTTTTGAAAATATTAATAATAATTTCGCGGATGAAATTCAACTCACGGAAGCCCGCTCATTTTACGCATACCAAGCACACAATGAAATGGTACACGGTGAAACGTATAGTAAACTCATAGATAAATATATAAAAAGTTCAAGTGAAAAGAAACAATTATTTGAAGCCATTCAGACGATCCCGTGTATTGAAAAAAAGGCAAAATGGGCTATGAAATGGTTTGATAAATCGCGACCATTTGCGGAACGTCTTTTAGCGTTTGCGTGTGTCGAAGGTATATTCTTCTCGGGTAGTTTTTGTGCCATTTTTTGGTTAAAAAAGAGGGGACTACTCCCGGGATTATGTTTTAGTAACGAACTTATAAGTCGGGATGAAGGTATGCACCAAGAATTTGCGGTTGAATTATTCATCATGTTGAAAAATAAACCATCTAGTTCAGTCATTGAAGAAATTATAAGAGATGCCGTTTCAATCGAAAAGGAATTCATTACAGATGCACTTCCGTGTAGTCTCATAGGTATGAATTCCGAGAAAATGTCTGAATATATCGAGTACGTTGCGGATAGATTATCAAAACAAGTGGGTCACGATAAAATCTGGAACACGAAAAATCCCTTTGATTTTATGGAGAATATATCACTCGACGGTAAAACGAACTTTTTTGAAAAACGTGTCGGAGATTATGGTAAAATGGATGAAGACACGACAAATATAGAATTTGATGAAGAGTTTTAATTAAGGGGTAATAACGACATTTCTACCATCGGAACAACCACACGTTATAGCATCACCGTCCGATTTTACAACGTCAAGTGGCTCCAAACGCATACCGGAATCAAACATAGAATATTGATCTTCGGACATACCTGGTAATGGGGAAGGCATATCAACCATTTTTGGTGGAGGTGTTGGACCGGGTGCTGGGCCAGGTGCTGGGCCTGGTACAACGATCTCTTCTTCCATTGGCTCAAAAGGTGCGTATTCTTCACGCTTTATGTTCATCATAGCCCACGTGACGAGCAAAAACACGAGCGTGTGAAGCGCGAGGCCACCTGTCGATGGACACCCAGTTGGGCTGGAAACCCACGAACCGAACACTTTACGCATGACACGAAATGTCTCGGGGTTCGCAACAACAAAGAAAACTAACGCGGACATGACAGAGATCAAAAATTTTTGCTCTTGTTTTTTGCCATTACATCCACAACCACAATCTTTAAAAAGACCCATTGGTAATTTTTATATATAATGTACAAAGAAAAAAAATGACTTAAAGTTTGACTTCGTATATACTATATAAAATACAATGTCCAATATTATCCAAGTTTCTGAACAATTTGATCCGTCGTCTGTTGTCTTCACTAAAATGAAGAAAAACAAGAATGGTGGTAAAACCGTGTATATTAATGCACAAGATGGTAAAAAGAAACTCTATTTACAGCTCCCGTTTATGCGTTCGCCGTATGGTTTGAGTGCCTTTACCGATGAAGCGACGAATAAAACGTCGTATTCACTGGATTTATCTTTTGATTCAGATAACGATAATGCTATGGCACTTTCAGTTAAATTGAAAGAACTCGATGAAATTATTCTCAAAACAGTTGCTGAGAATTCCAAAGAGTGGCTTGGTAAACAGTACGATATTAACGTTATTCGTGAAGCTCTGTATAAACCACTCGTTCGTCAGGGTAAAGATGATTACCCGGATACTTTGAAACTCAAGGTCATGACAAAACCAACGGGTGAATTTCTGGCAGAAGCATACAATTCGTCTAAAGAAATGATTTCGGTCGATCAAATTGAAAAGGGACAAAAGTGTATGTGTATCGTTGACTTTAACCAAATTTGGTTCATTGATAATAAGTTTGGGGTAAGTGTTCGTTTGTCACAGGTTTTGTGTGAACAGTCGACCAAACTTCCGTCATTTGCATTCCAGGGTCTCGATGATGATGTTACTATCGATGAAGAAGAATATACAGAAGAAGAAATTGACGAATAAAATATTATGTTATATCAGTATGGAACGTGAAAGACACATTAACGATTTGAAAAAAATCGCGTCTCTTTCAAAAAATAAGAAAAATGTTAAAACACAAAAACAAAGAAATCTTTTAGGTAAAAATGTAATAAGTGCTATTGAAGGTATGGGGTGTAAACCACATAATGTGTTTTATAATCCATCGACCAATTTTAGCGTAAACGGGTCTTTAAGTACCAAAAAAGGTATACGTAAAATTGGTAAAGGTCAAATGGGTGAAGTGTTCTTAGGATGTATAGATAAAGAATGTAAAAAACCCGTCGCAATAAAAGTATCGAACGATAAGAATAGATACGAATTTAAAATAGGTAAACGCATAGAAAAGTTAAGCGGTACGCGAATGTATGCGTACCAGGAATGCGATAAATATTCCATAATATATACGGAATACGCAAATAGTGGAAGTTTAACCAATTTTATAAAGGAAAATATAAAAACATTACGTCCCATACACTTACGAACTATAGTGACACACGTGTTATATAATTTGTATAGAATTCATAAGAAATATCCGTCGTTTAGACACCATGATTTACACACCGAAAACGTTTTAATAAATACAGATGTTAAAGCAAAAGGTATACGACGCTTTAAAGTTGACGATATAGTTCTAAAAGTTCATGATATAGGATTAGAAGCATCTTTAAATGATTTTGGATTTTCATCTATCAATGGTATAGCAAACCCAGAAATAGATTCAGGTGAGTTCAAACGTAAATATGGTATATACAGAGAATCAAATTACATGTACGATGTCCACTTTTTTCTTAATTCTTTACGTCATTTCTTAAAAGGTGAAAAGATATATGCCGGTGCCGAAACCATACAATTTATTGAACGCGTTTTGCCAGCTGATTATTTAGGTCAGGTTACATACAAAGTAAATGATTTCAGATTGAGACCTTCACCCGTGGGACACGGAAATTTACCGACATATACTAAACTATTCAGGGATGGGTATTTTTCACCATACAGAGATATGAAACCAACATTCGATATAACTACTATTATAGGTCGAACACCTGCAAAACCAAAACCTATTCTTGTAAAACATGGTGGTAATCGTCCACCACCTAAAGTTTCTTTATCTAAAAAGGGGTACGTCAGGTTAGGAACACGTAAATGTGAAAACTATAAAAAAAGTGAACTTGTTAAAATTGCAAATACACTTAACGTTCCAACTAAAAATAAAACGATCGCTAAAATATGCGAAGACCTAAAAATAAAATATACTAAAAAGGTATAAACATGTTACCATTTATTGTCCTCGGAGCAATTAACGCATATATATTTTTAAACACAGGAAAATCAGAAAAACCAGAAAAATCATCGGGTGGTAAGTGGACGGTTTTCGGTACCTCATGGTGTGGGTGGACGACGAAACAACTCGAGTATTTGAAGAAAAAGGGTATTGATCACAAATTCGTCGATTGCGAAAAAGGCAAATGCGACGGAATTGATGCATTTCCAGTTTTGGAATCACCAAACGGTGAAAGAGTCGTCGGATACAAAGAAGTTTAATTAAACACCTCGGACAACGGCGATCGCGAGCGAAAGAATAAACGCGTCAAGAAACGTGTTAATTGGTTTAAGAACCGTGATATGTTTCACGAGCGATTTATTCCACGCAAATCGGAGTACGAAGGTACTGATAAGAATGGCAAGTACGAAAACGAGAATTTCCGTTAAGGCTTCGTTCATTTTTTTAGCGTTAGCAAGATCTCTGAGCATTTTATTTATTACCAATATTTTTTTTTCTTTGATATTAGTAATGAAGAAAACACTCCTTCCCCTGAGTGGTTCTGAACCAACTTATACCAATAGGTTATGGGGTCGAACTGTAGGTATAGGAAACAATAATTGTTACGCATACGCCGTAGGTGATTACGAAAAAATGCGTTTACAAAAGAGTATACCAGGTGAACGTGCTGGTATACGTAATCTTTCACATACGTACACACACTGTAAAGGCTTACCACAAAGAGTTATTGCGGATAATCCTAAAAAGGTATACATGGCAAAAGCCACTGAAAAGTGTAAACCAAATCACTATAAAGTCATGATGTTTGTAGCGCCAGGTAATACAAGAAACTATTTTAGACAAGGGGATTTTCATTTTTACAAACAACACGGTGCGGTCGAATACAAAGTAAAAAAGGGGAACACGTACGAAAGTATTGCTAAATTTTTTAAAGTACCGGTAAGTCGCGTAAAAAAAGCGGGTAAACTCGTACCCGGTAAACTTTTAAAGTTTAAGGCAAACGTGTTTAGTCATAAAAGAGGGTGGGCAACGGGTCCATTATTAATAGACGCTAAAGGTAAGAGTATTCAAGATCCGAGAACGGCGTCTCGTGATTACCCTGGTTTAAACTATAAAAAGTACTGTAGTTCATTCTGTGTTAAGAATAGAGGGATCAAAGTCGGACACACTCACCCCAAAGTCCCCAAGAAGACTCGTTAAATCAGTTTGATTATCTACATCAAAAAATATATCAAGTGCATCGAAAATAAAATCATTTTCTACTGGTACCGTATTTGATGTATTTTCGAATACATTGTGTACAGTAATTTTTACCCTGAAATTACTACCATCGAATATTTTACGACATATGGGACACGTTTGTTTTCCTCTATTTTTCCAATTTTGTAGACAATGCGAATGGAATAAATGACCACACCGTATAGGTATATTGTTTCGTGATCGCCTTACCTCATTGAGACATATGGCACACTGTGTCATTCTCTACAGAACTTAAAGAAGTTAAAAATTGATATTTATCGTAAACATTTAGTAAATGTTTGGTACTTTGAGAAGTGCCTTATCGCAAGACCCACACTTCTCGGTACCCTGTAAATCTTGTACAGGTTTAAGAATTTCTGGACCTTTTTGCTGGAGCATTTTGCGGAACGAATAGTTATCCTCGAATGTGATACCATTTTGTTTCATGAGATAATTGTTGAGTAATTGGTTCGAAGTGTTTACAGTGAAGCATCGACCATCGGCCATACCAAGTCTTTGAGACATCTTATATATTAATATTACATTAGAAATTAATTTGTTTATTTTTAATAGTATCTATCCATGATTTGTGACCTATAGTAGTAGCCGTCTCTATAATTTCCTGTATAGGGTATCCTGAAGCTATACTGAAAATTTCTTTTTTTGACGGTTCAATATCTGTCGTAAGTATACGTTTTTTATGTTCAAGAATATGTGATATAATGATATTATATGCAAATGCAATCTCTTTGAGTGTCTCTGCACCCGTAATGATAATTTTTCCCGTACTGAATATACTTGTTGTAATTTCTTTCATATCTTCCGATGGTCTAAACTTAACTTTAACAGCGGAGTACCTATCTGGTTCAAACGATGTTTTGAAAACACCTCTCGAGTGTGTATCGTAGATCGCATTTTCAAATATTTGTGCCGTCTGTATAAGGTTTAAATTTTTATTCAAACTAAAATTTGAATTTATCATAACAACACGAAACGTATCTTCGGGTATAACATACTCTTTACCAAGAATTGTACTGAACATATACGAGAGTTGCTTAATAACACGCTTACAATCAAATAAATCGGCACACCCTGCGACCTGAATACTCCCGTTCGGAAACACTTTTACAGATTTTGTACTATGATAATCTTCGTATACAAGTGAAATCTGATTATAAAAAGTCGTATCTTTCATCTTCCAATTAAATATGTGTTTATTCGTTTTCTTTTTTGAAAGTTTTAAATTATAATCTTCGAAAAATTTTTTTAAAAACTCGATGTTTATGTTCCGCTTGAATTGTGAAATCATGGTTATTGTTGTAAGTTTAATCCATGATGGTTCTATATCGGGGTGTTCCCTCTTGATTTTCTCTCTAAACGCATTGAGCGTGAGAAAATACGAAAACGTATTATTCGCGATAGACGAATACATTTTAACTTAAAAAAATGATGGTTAAAGATAACTTAGGTTGTCTATGTATGCCGTGTTTTAAATGTAAAAAGAAAGGGATACCAATAGATTGTAAATATTGTAACTCGGGTTTTTGTTCGAGGTGTATCGTTCTCGAAATACATGCGTGTAAAGGTATAGAAACAAAAAAAGAAAACGAAATAAAAGAACTTGATAAGAAACTTGAGTTTAAACCAGATAAAAAATTTGGAATGGTTTAAAGATGTAAGTATATACGTTTATACATGACAGCATTCGTAAAACAGTGTCACCAACTTTATCATATAGATAAAAAGTGTACTATTACCGAAATTCACTATTCTAAATATATAGATGGTATAGGGTACGAGGATAAATTTGATACGTTCACGACAAAAACAAACTGCGAGTTTGATTATGGTAAGGGTTCAGTTCGTTATGAAAGGTTTCTCGATACAATGGTTGTTAAAACAATCGAAACTATACGTAAAATGGTTTTGATTGCGTTAGACAGTGCTTTATGTGAAAATAGAAATATACATTCACTCATTCGAATTATGAATTCTATAAAAATATTAGATCCAACATTCGTACCTCCAATTATAAATAAAACGTGTTCGTGGCAGAAAAAGCTCGTAAAGGAAATATGTAAGGATATACTTCCAAGTATTATAGAAACGTCTACGAACAAAGCATCACTCGATAGACTGTTTAGAACATTACAATTAATAGAATCAGACACATTAAACTAATCATATTCATAATAAAGTTGTTATTTTTACCCGACTCTATAGCCTTTTCTACACCAAAGAAATGGTGTCCCGGATTCGTAAACCCTTTATCTATATTTCTTCCTGGAAGAAGTGGTCTAGATAAATCACAACGTTCTTTTCTGTATCCAGGTCGACCAACGTTTTTGGAAACGACGTCACATGCTGGACTTTTATATGGAACATCTTCTGGTTCGTCCACTGGCTGTGTATATTCACCGAAGGCATGTGGTTGGCGACTCGAACCAGGCATGAAATCTAAAAATGGATTCATGTCATCCATTGTATTTTTATCATCGAGCATTACTGTACTCATGTTTTATAATATGACGAGATAAATTTTTTATACCAGTATACTATAAGAAACCATGGACCCAAAAGTTATACTTACAGCACTTGTGATCGTCATCATAGTGGGTACACTTTTGTACCTTTTCGTATTTAAGAAATCCGACGAACCCGAACCCGAAATTGAAGTTATGGGACCATCTCCAGACGAAGACGAAATAGTTCCAGATGAAGACGAAGAAGAAATAGTTCCAGACGAAGAAGAAACTTCACTCGATAACGCACCAACTGAAGGTGAAGTCGAAGAAGAAACTACGGGTGAAGTTTCACCTTACATGATAAAAAAATAATTAATGTATAATATCAAAAACTTGTATTATAATTAATGCTAATTACGTGTTAATTATATTATAACCCAATTTGTTCGTTTTTACCAAACTTGTTCCCGTACGTCGTCGTACTTACGGGTCTGTCTATTGGAACACTAAGTGTATCTACATCGTGAACGTATCCCATGTATTGAGAAACACCCGTTTGAATTTGACCAATGGCCGTTTTAATCACGATACCGTTCATATACTTGACCTGTTCCTGAACGTTCGCGTTTGGATCACCGGAGTTGTTAATAAAAACAACGCGCATGATACTATATAAATCGTTTGGGTTTTGGTAATCGATAGCAACACCCGTTTGGTCCCTGAAACTCTGACGGATACCACGCTGGAGTAAATTCATGTTAAACTCCGAGAAGAACAAAGTGTTCAGAGGAGTTGGACACTGTTTGAGCGAATTGATGTGAAGAGCGTCACACATTTAATATAGGCCTGGAAAAAAAGTATTGGTAAATATAAATGTTAATCCTCGCCGATTTCGATAAAGCATATTCTACCAAACCATGCAACTACGAGAAACCAATCTGTAAAGCTCCAGAGTGTTTCATTGCTTCGTACCCACCCATTGCCAAAGTTGGTGATGCTGAAGGTAAATTTTATGTCAATTCGTCTTTACTCCAGCCCAACCGTTTAGCTGAGACTTTAGGTCCAGTCACAGTTAGAAGTGCTGATTTTAGACACTCGTGCTCCAAGTAAGTTAAAAAATAGATTCGTAGGTATTATATAATGAGAGTCACAAAACGTTCCGGTCGTGTTGAAGATGTTAAGTTTGATAACGTCACCAACAGGATATCAAAACTTACAGAAGGTCTCTCCAATTCCGTCGATGTTACCAAAGTTGCGCAACAAGTGTTTTCGTCTATTTATGATGGTATAAATACACACGAAATAGATACACTGTCTGCTGAGATATGTATTGGGATGATCACGTCCGACCCCGATTATGAAATTTTGGCGACGCGTATCACGGCGAGTAACATTCAAAAACGGGCCGCAAACAATTTTCACATTGCCATGCGTAAGCTTCACAAGGCGGGTATTGTAACCCACGAAGTTCTCGAGGTTTCGTCCAAAGTCAAGGACGATATTAAACCCGAACGCGATTACGATTTCGGATATTTCGGTCTTAAAACGCTCGAAAAGGGGTACCTCCAGAAGATCGATGGTGAAATTATCGAAACGCCACAGTACATGTACATGCGTGTTGCCATTGGTATTCACGGTCACGATACCGAACGTGTCCTGGAAACGTACGATGCACTTTCTAAGGGTTTGTTCATTCATGCCACACCAACTCTGTTCAATGCAGGGACGCCCAGGCCACAAATGTCGAGCTGTTTTGTTGCTGGAACAGCTGTATTTACAACGAACCGTGGTCCGGTACCAATTGAAGAGGTTTGTATAGGGGATAATGTTGTCACACACACGGGTTCAATTAAACCAGTGCTTCAAACTCATAAAAATTTATTAGGTGATCGAACACTCTTCGATGTGAAAATATACAAAACACCAGGGTTTCAAGTGACAGGAAACCACCGGTTTTGGTCTATCACAAAAGAACAACTTCACTGGAAAGATGAACCCCAATGGAATAGTATAGAACACCTCCGTGTAGGTGATTGGATTTCTATACCGAAAACAAATTTGAACACTGTTTATGAAATACTTGATATGTATGAATTACTTAAGGATGAAAATGGTGCTGAACATTGGACATATTCCTTTGAATTTGACGGAACAAAAATGCGTCGTCTTACACATTTTACATCCGAATATCACCCTAATGGTATTACACTAAAAGGTGAATGGTTTGAACGTTATATTAAAGTCGACGAAGATTTTGCTTGGTTCATTGGTTCGTGGTATGGAGATGGATGTATCACGTATCAAAGATCTAGTGCGAAAAGTAAACGAACACCGACGCACCGTGGTATATCTTTTGCACAGAACCCTAATAATACCACGTTTATTGAAAAAATTGAAAAAATAGGGTGTAAATACCTAGGTGTTCATGCGTGTATATCTAAGTCAAAAAAACGAAACTGTCTATCTATATCTTTTAACAATTCTGCTATTGGAAATGCGTTTAATATTTTATTTGGGAGATGGTCAAGTGGGAAATTTTTATGGCCGAATATGTACTCATGGAATCGAAATATGGTATCGGCATTTATAGGTGGTTTAGTGAGTACCGATGGTTGTTGTACACTTAGGGGGAATGTTACGGTACAGTTAACAAACCAACCCCTCATTAAATCTATATTTCATTTATCTCGAAGTGTAGGACTCGATACATCATTGACTGTGGGGTCCAAACCATATAAGGATCGTAAACAGTATATTGGTCGTATACAATTCCCATGGATTCCCGAAATTATGAAATGGGTTTATAAACACTACGACGATAATCGTCTCTATAAATCCGAGCGAGCAAATACAACATTGGAGATTGATGGAAAAATATTTTTGCGTATAAATGCCAAAACAAGAGTGAAAGATAATTTACCAGAGTTTGTATACACCCTCGGCGTTAAAGATGACCATTCATATACAGTTCAAGGTGTGATTGCCGAAAACTGCTTCCTTATTGCAAATAAGGAAGATAGCATTGACGGGATTTATGATACAGTGAAAGAGTGTGCGCGTATAAGTAAATGGGCGGGTGGTATTGGTTTACACATTCACGATGTTCGTGCGAATAAATCACACATTCGAGGTACGAACGGAACATCGGATGGGATTATACCCATGCTTAGGGTATATAACTCGACCGCGAGGTACGTGAACCAAGCTGGGCGTCGTAAAGGGTCCATCGCCGTATACTTGGAACCATGGCACGCCGATATACTCGATTTCCTTGAGATTCGTTTGAATCAAGGTGACGAAGAGGCACGGTGTCGCGACCTGTTTTCGGCAATGTGGATTCCGGATCTGTTCATGAAACGCGTTGAATCCGGTGGGAATTGGTCTCTGTTCTGTCCCGATCAGGCAAAGGGTCTTTCGGACGTGTATGGTAAAGAGTTCGAGGACTTGTATGAGAAATACGAAACAGAGGGACTCGCGAGGAAAGTTGTACCCGCATCCGAGGTTTGGAAAGCGATTATTAAATCACAAAGTGAAACGGGAACGCCGTACATGCTCTATAAGGATGCGTGTAATGAAAAGTCGAACCACAAACATGTTGGTACGATTAAATCGTCTAATTTGTGTGTTGCTCCAGAAACAAAAATTCTAACGAGTAAAGGACAACAAATTATTTCGGAACTCGTGGACCAGGACGTTGAAGTTTGGAATGGTGACGAATTTTCAAACGTAACCATTCGACAAACTGGTAAAAACCAAAAATTACTTACGGTTAAAACGAGTAAAGGTTTGGAATTAAGGTGTACACCATATCATAAGTTTTGGATCGTCGGACACAGTGAACCTATTGAAGCTCAAAATTTAGAAAAGGGTATGGAAACGATACGTTATTCGTTACCAGATGATAACGATACACATTTCGATAAAATTGTCTCCGTGGAAGATTTAGGTGAAACCTCGGATACGTTTTGTTTTAATGAACCTCTTAAACATCGTGGAATATTTAACGGTATTTTAACTGGTAACTGCACAGAAATTATAGAGTACACGGACAAAGACGAAACTGCTGTGTGTAATCTTGCATCCATCGCGTTACCGAAATACGTCGATGTCGAAAAGAAAGAGTTTAATCACGAGGAGTTACACCGCGTCACGAAAATGGTTACACGAAACCTGAATAAGGTTATCGATAAGAACTTTTACCCGACCGAAAACGGGGAACGTTCGAATATGCGTCACCGACCAATTGGTATAGGTGTTCAGGGTCTTGCTGATGTATTCATCATGCTCCGTATGAGTTTTGGTTCCGAGGAATCAAGGAAACTGAACCGCGACATATTCGAAACTATATACCATGCGTCTCTCGAATCGTCGTGTGAACTCGCCGAAATGTACGGAACGTACGAAACGTTTAAGGGATCACCGTTCAGTCAAGGTATTCTCCAATTCGACATGTGGGATCGTGACCCGAAGTTTAGTGGTCGATACGATTGGAATGCCATGCGTGAACTCGTCAAAAAGGGTATGCGAAACAGTTTGTTACTTGCACCCATGCCTACCGCCTCGACGTCCCAGATTTTGGGGAACAACGAGTGTTTTGAACCATATACGACCAACATTTATCTCAGACGAACACTCGCGGGTGAATTTGTTGTCGTAAACAAACATTTAGTCAATGATTTGAAAGAACGTGGACTTTGGTCGAAGGAAATGAAAGACCTTATGGTTAAGGCGAATGGGTCTGTCCAAAACATTATTGATATTCCCGACGATCTTAAGGAACTGTATAAAACCGTATGGGAAATGAGTCAAAAAACAATCATCGATATGGCGGCGGATAGAGGTGTATATATAGACCAAAGTCAAAGTATGAACTTGTTCGTCGAGAGTCCGACGTTATCGAAACTTTCGTCCATGCACATGTACGCGTGGAAAACGGGTTTGAAAACGGGTATGTATTACCTCAGAAGTAAAGCAAAGGCTCGACCGATCCAGTTCAGTTTAGAGGCGGAGTGTGCTATGTGCTCAGCTTAGTTTAAAATATTATAGTATATAAATGTCAAATAACGTCACCAGTAAAAGAAATAAACAAAAAGAAACATTTTTAAATACGATAAGTAAACATTTCAATGTAAGAAATTTTAATAAAGCACTGGGGCTTAACAACACCAATAAATTAATGAAAGAATACAGAGAACTCACCACTAAAATGAGAAGCGTAAAAGTTGATAAAACCAATTTCAATAAGCTCACGACAAAACAAAAAATTAAGAGATACGACGCCGCAACGAAAAAAATTAACGATTTAGATAAGAAACGTAAAAACGTTTTAAAAATGTTAGCTTAAAGTTTCAAATACATACACTTTTATAAAAACTCATGGCAAAATTTACAAATGCCCTCGAAAACTTGAAAATTGCCAACTATGATGGTCGTAAAATTTCATTGTGTACGATCGAAGACGGTCTAATGAAATTTCAAATTCCGCGTATGTACATGCCTTTTGGTATTTCAGGGTTTACCCCAGAAGTTGGTCCTATTAAATATAATATTGATTTTGCGATGAAAGGGTACGACGAGGAAGGCAACCACGTAAAAAAGTTTTACGAAATCTTAACACAACTCGAAAACAAAGTTATAGAAGCCGTCTCTGAACAAAGTGAAGACATTTTCGGTAAAAAAATGAGTATCGATGAATTGAAACCTATGTTTAATTCAAACGTAAAAGAATCTCCCGACCGCGAACCAAAATTTAGAGTTAAGGTAGATTCTACGATCGACGGTAAAGTAAAATCACACGTATACGACGAAAATAAAAACCCACTTTACGATGATATTCAAAATGGGCTATACGCGCGTCAGTCTGGTACGGCGGTTGTTGAAATGAATAGTGTTTATTTTTTGAATAGAAAGTTTGGTATTTCATGGAAACTTAACTCGCTCGTGGTATATGAGCCACAGAGACTTAAGGGGTTCCAGTTTATTGGCGTTTAGAATCGTTTAAAATAAGGATTTGGTAAATAGCCTGAGCTTCTTTTAAAAGTTTACCTTTGAGTTCCATATACGAAGATGGGTTCAAACCATGTTTAATCTTGGCTAATCGAACGGATTCGTTCCATTTAGACAACGTCATTATTTATTATAGTATTACAACATTTTCTTTACCTTCTTTTTATAGTCTTTCGTACCTTCTTTTGGCTGAAGCTTAAACCCCGATTTTTTTGGTTTGAACACTTTGACCAAATGTTTGGATCCTTCTTCTTTCATTCGAGCTAAGGCCGCTTTACGCGCGGCTTTAGAGACGATTCGACCGTACTTATCCTGGACGAGATCAGATTTTGTGAGACCACCCGTTGTTTTCATAGCTGTTCCGTGGAATACTTGTGCACGTGTTCCGAATGTTTCCATTTTGTATATACATTAAGCGCGGAAAATATTTCGTATCGCGGAAATTGAGATAGTATCACTCGTTTTGTTTCCAGTTGGTATTTGATTTTTCAGTCTATCGTCGTGTAGAACCTCTGCTGATAAAATTGATTTGTGACCCTGTAAAGCAATCATTGCCTGTTCGACCGAAGGGTATCCAGGTGTATCTGTATATATCAGTTTCTTTACGTACACAGTTCGTTTTTGTCCCGATCTGTGACACCGACCAATAGCCTGTAACTCGGTTGCCGGATTCCAACACGGTGCAGTAAAATAGACACGACTTGCACACTGTATATTGAGTCCTTGACCACCAGCCTTTACCTGAATAAGAAAAACACTATTTTGAGGTGCATCCTTAAACAAGTTCAATTGCGTTTCTCTATCTTCTTTAGAAACCGAACCGTCTATACGGAACACTGGACACGATAAATTTTCGCGTATATAATCCATTTCTTGTTTAAACTGACAAAACACGAGTGTTTTTTCATCGGGGTGTTCCGAAATCAGTTTGAATAACACTTCCATTTTTTTAGACCGTCCTTCCCAAAATTCAGGGATTTCACCGCGTTTCTTCGCTATTCCATCTACATACATTTGTGGGTAAATCATGGTTTGACGCGCACGTAACAAACACTCGAAAATTTCCATATTGTACATGTTCACGTTTATAGCCGAACGAAAAATGTCTTTGATAGTTTCCTGTGATTCGATAAACGCATGTTTGTATAACTCACGTTCTTCTGGGTACATTTCAAGTTCAACGTTTTCGAATTTACACTCGGGTATTTCAAGTACGGGATTATCCTCTTTCGTGCGTCTCAGTATGTATAAGTTTTTAACTTTAGATGTCATGGCCTGTACAAGTTTTCGATCAATACCAATAAATGTACACAACGTTACGAAATCTTTCATTGAATTGAACACGGGTGTACCCGATAAAATCCAACGTATATCGGCGTGAAGTTGACACGCCGCTTTAAACTTAGACGAACTCGGGTTACGTATTTCGTGACCTTCGTCTAACACAATACGCCCCCACCTGATTCGGTGTAATATCTTAGTGTCTTCTGTAAGTAGAGAATAAGGTGTAATAACCACATCTGAATTGAGTAAATCATTAGGATCTTTCGTTCTATCCGGACCATCGTATATAAACACGTTTAAGGAAGGTGCAAATTTTGTAAATTCATTTTTCCATTGTGTGACTATAGACTTTGGTACGACGATAAGTGTATTTTTTTGTGAGTTTCCAAGTATGGTCGAAATGATCTGTATCGATTTTCCCATCCCGACAGAGTCGCAAAGGAAACCACCGTGGGGACCTTTTGATAAATTTTCCATAGAGAGTAGCCATGCTACACCCTCTTTCTGATAGTCAAAAAGAGTACCATTAAGTAAAGACACGGCACGTGTATATTGGTCTTCCATTTTTAGTCTATTTTTTTTGTTCTTAGCTTGGTTTACTTAGGTTATACTTTTCAAGTGTTTTACACTTGGGTACACACCCCTTACTCATTCTATATAATACATTTCTTTGTGCCTGTTCATTTAAAAATTCGGGATTTTGTTTATTTTTTTCGTAACGTTCTTTACGTGTCAAACATATATTATTTAAACACGTTTTGAGTGTGTACGGACTCCGTAGTTTAGATGTTTTTTCATTAGGGTTACCCCAATTCTTTTTTAGATCATCGTATACATTACGTGTCACGTTTTCAGGTACATTTATGACGTATATTGTCGAGTATGGTATAGATTCGGTTTCGTACCACCCAGCAGTTAAAAGTTCCTCGATACATTTATATTTTTCTGGGTCACGTTTAATTTTTTTTTCTAAATTTGATAACCATCGTTCTATACCATGACATGTACGCCATTTTTCGTTTAAAAACACTAAATGTATATACGGACTATCGTATTCAGTATATTTTCTATATAATTTATCATTTAGTTGTTCTTCTGACAAACTTCTGTATACCGGCCATGGGTCTACCCCCTTTTTCATTTTCATTTTAATCTTACCCACATACCACGAACCAATGATATCATTTTCTAAAATAAATAATGTATCCATACTATACCCTGATAAAATCTTTGTCAAAAAAAGTACCGACCACTAAAAAAAATTTTTATTTTTATAGATCATCTTCCTCAAGGAGATAGTTTTTTTTCAAAAGAAAATTTTAAAATTACTTGGTACTTTTATTAACAAAGATTTATAAAAAATAATTAAAATCTTTGTCAGAAAAAGTACCGACCATAAAAAAAATTTTTTATTTATATGGATCATCTTCCTCAAGGAGATAGTTTTTTTTCAAAAGAAAATTTTAAAATTACTTGGTACTTTTATTAACAAAGATTTTATTAATAAAAACTCTATATGTTTTGTGTATAAAATTAAAATTAGATTTTTTTACCTTTAGTGTTATATACAATAGTGGCAATTTGAACTGCAAGTGTTATAGCTTCAGCTTTTGCTATAGTGTCTAAATAATATTCAATATGTTGTAGACTAAAATCATGGGAGTTTACAAGATCAACACAATATGGTATAAACCTAGTTGATGCCGTCCGAAATTTATTTGTTCTTAGTTTCATGGTTCGTTTGCTTACTATATATGATACACGTGTAATACGACTCAATTTCATTCAATTTATATAATATATATAAAAAATCTTTATCCCTCTTCAATGTAATCATCATCTGAATCTGTTGATATAGGACACTCTGGTCGAACAAGTTCCTTTTTCTTACGTGTTTTCTTTACCGGTTCCTCTATACCGTACTCTCTATGGTAGAGTACCTTCTGCCAAAAATCTTCCATGACGGGTAAATATTTTGCAAACCATTCACGATCACGTTTCACGTTAACGACAACAAACTCCTCGGGTTTAGGCCAATTAAACTCGGCGGGTTTATACTGTATGAAATCAGCCTCTTCGAGATCAAGAATTTCCATGCACAATTGAAGTTGAGGCATATAGTGTTCGGGTACCTCTGGTTTAATTTCGCGCATCATGGGACACTTAATTTCCACTAACTTACCTGATTCGGAAACACCATCGGGACTCCCACCGAGAAACGAGTATTTTGGGTGTGGACACAAACCAAGTTCGTGTACGACTTCCCCGTGTCTTTGTTCATATAAAATGCGAGCCTCATCTTCGTACTTTTCACCGTGTCGAGTTGCTTCATTACCTTCAAATTTAGGACCTTTCCCACACTTTCTTAATAAAAGTTGGTGTGGTGTTTCGTATTTGTTTACGCCAATCGCCGACGCCGCATCGGAGGCTGTAAGCATACCCATTCGAAGATCCAACCATTCTTGTGATTTTTGGGGAGCGTACTCGAAGTCTAACCATTTTTGTACATTTGGGTGCATATTAGATAAACAAGGTATATTACTTTTAAGCTTTTTATTTTTTCTCTTCGCGCGCTTTACGTAACCGTTCGCGTAAGACGCGTACAGTTCCTATACACGTAATGTTACGACGCACACACTCGTCTATGAGTTCATCCTTTTTCATATGTGACAAATTCGGAACTTTTACGATTTCTTCTGTTTCTACCGTATGACCACTTCGGGATGTTGCAGTTCGCTTAACGGTTATGTATTCATCCGGATCCTCGAGTGATGGTAAATCAGAAAAATCATCTGGTGGTGGTCTTTTCCAAAATAACAATTTTAAAACCAAAATTGTACTTACAAAACCACTTGCAAAATATAAATATTTTCTCATTATTGTAAATATTAGAAGGGTCTATTGTTTAAGTATGGTACACTTGGAGGTGGTCCCGGTGGTGGAGGAGGTGGATAAAAGAATCGTTTTGCGGCTTGTTGTTCAGCTTGTTTTTTATTTTTGGCGTGTCCACGCCCCAAAAATACATTTTCGACATATACGTCGATGTAAAAAATACCATTTTCGTGGTTTACGACGCGGTACTCGGGTAAAGATAGGTTATTGGTTTGACAATGGCGCATGAGATGATCTTTGAAATTATCATCGATCATAATTGAATTTAAATTAACGTATTCGGGGTTTGTGTATATGTTCAATATAAACTGTTTGGCGTGTAATAAACCAAGATCCATGTATATTGCACCTACAAGTGATTCGAAAACGTCTTCGAGAATTTTAGGGTTCTTGAACCATTCGTTACGCATACCCTTTTCATCCATTTGAACCCAATTATATAAACCAAGTTTAGTTGCAATACCCGCCAACGTTTCACCACGCACGAGTTTCGTACGGGCTTTGGTAAGAAACCCTTCCTGTCTATTTTCGTAACGGTCAAATAAAAATTTTGTAATAACGAAACCTAGTACAGAATCACCTATAAATTCGAGTGTTTCGAATGATCCGTCTAAAGATTCATCTTCTTTGAGAACTGATTTATGTCTAAAAGCTTTTTGGTACAAATCTAAATTAGTTATCTTTGTACCAACAAGTAATTCTACGGATTGCTTGTCGATTAACATGTTTTAGTTATAATATGTATATATTTTTTAAGCCTTTTCTTCTGGTTTACTGTAGTGTGGACTCAAAAACTTTTGCAAGTTCAAAAACGTAACTTGTGTGTCGGCTGGCGGCGCAAGTAAATCACGCAACTTATCGTCGAGTACCAAAACACGACCGTTATCTGGGTGCTTCAAACCCTTATCGTTGACGTACTTGTTAATGGCGCGAGTGACGGTACTTCTAGAGACCAATTCACCTTCTGGGAGTTCCAAAAACGCGCGAAGTTTTTCGGAAATGGCTTGCTTGCGGTTAAACCCGTTGTTTTCGGCACGCTTCGCCGCCTTTTCACCGTTTGGGTCGTCTTGTTTCGCCTTAACTTTTCTGACGATTTTAGAGAGTGTTTTGATATCGTTTCTGAGAGCGGAGATTTCTTCGAGTACGGTTTCAAGAGACATTTTATATATTACTTAGGTAGTGTATCTTTAAGTCTATTTTTGGAACGATATATATGTACTCAAAATAAGTAGGAATACAACTACGATACTCATGAATTTAAAAATATTGTCGATGCGTATTGGATACAGGTATCCAAAAGCATATGGTTGTCTGGGAGGTATATCATTATCTCGATTCGGGCATCCACCAGCGCAACACTCTGGTGTACACGGAATTATATAACCTCTTTTTCGAATACCACACGTTTGTTCCCTGTGTGGGTAAGGTGTATCATAATCAGCATAGCATCTACAATTATCGCATACCATATTTATTATATAGGTAATATAATAATGGACGAAAACATTTATTCGAAACCAGTTATTAATAGGTTTTTGAATAAAAATTTATTCTTTAACGATCCAGTTTTAAAAAAGTATTATGAACAGGACGACTTACAAAAATTTAGAAATAGAGTAAATCGTCTTCATTCCGATAAATCTTTTGAAAAAATGGCGTATATTATCGTCACTGATACAATACGTGACATCATATACGAAATAATTAGTGAAGTTACCGTATTTTTGAAACCAATGGGGGATCTTATAATAAGTGGTGGAGAAGCGTTTAATATATACGTAAACCATGAAGATAAGATTATTACGAGTGATATAGACACAAAATTTGCACCACGTATGAAACCAGACGATAAATATTTTGGTAAACTCCAAGCGATTAAACTTTTGTTATGGAACAAACTCGGTGAAATATCGAAACGGTTTAACGCACGAATACACAAGCGTGTAGAAACAAAAATGGGTAAAATTGGAAAATTTATAGGATTGAGATTTCCAAGTACCGGGCCATATGTCACGAGAAGATACACTTTAATCAAAAAAACTAAAGGTGGTTCCAATAACAGGCCTGTAAAAAGAAACGTGTTTATAGATGTTGAATTGTTTGCGTTAGACCTGAAAACACGCTGGTATTCCCCGTCCAAAAAACGTATAGAACCATTTAATTTAGGGGGTATTTTGGATATCGCATTTATGCGACCAAATGAATTTGGATACGAAGTTATAGAAACACGTAAAAAGGGTGTTACGTATCGTAATGTAGATACAAACAAGACTGTTATCAATAATAGAATATATGTCGCTGGAAAAACATTTTTAGTAGACGATATATATCTCATGCATAAACTTGGTCTTCGACCAGAAAAACGAGAAAAGGATAGACAACGTATGTTAAAACTTGCACGTATTATAACTAAAAAGAATATTGATTCATCTGAGTCAATGGATAAAATATTAAAACTCGTACACAAAACACCCAGAACACCAGCTAAGAAAATTGTATATACAAAAAATGTAAATATACAACGAGCAAAACGTATAAACCCATCGAAATATATAAATTATACCACAAAACCATCGAAAGAAAAACTGACAAAACAAATTGTTTATGGTTTGAATTCGTCGGTAAATAACATAAATATAGAGGGGTTTACGCGAACACATGGTACGAGTCGTTTCAATACAAATTCACTCTTATGGAAACCCAATACGTCTCATTCGTATATCAAAAATGAATATAATTTCAGGCCAACCAAACCATTAGAATTACCAAAAAATATAAAAATGGAAGAAACGTTATACGGATTCAAACCAGTACGAGACCAATGGGTACCCAAACCCATACTCGAAAAGTCCGCTATGATACCTTTTATTGGGTTAAAGAAATGAGACCAAACTAATATACAAAATGATTTACGATACTCTCTCTAAAGGTGAAGATGGTTTGTATCATACGAAAGCTTCGAACGACGATAAAAAAAGATGTTTCATTCAATTGAATGGAGTGACCGTATCCGACATTGATCAGGAAACAGGTGAAGTATCATTTGATGTTACAGGTGAGGTTAACCAGGCGAAAATCGAAAATGTTCACGCCACAAATATCCAATCGGCTTTGGAAAATAGTAAAACGTGGTTCGGTAAAGAACTCTCGGAAAAAACTATTACAAGTGCTTATACCAAAGGTGAAAATGTATCAACCGATCGTATCGCCGCTACACGCATTTTTGATCATAATAAGGAGTCAGTTGAATTTACTTCGGTTACGGCCGGTGTGACTTGTACAGCACTCATCGAATTTTCGGGTCTCTGGTTCGCAAAGAAAGCGTTCGGACCATCATGGAATCTCGTACAAATGAAAATTCATGAACCCGAGCCTGAACCCGAGCCCGAGCTTGAGCCCGAGCCCGAGGAGGAAACATATCCAGACCAGTACATGATTCAGGACTCAGAATAAAAAAAATTGTTGATAGTATATAAAGATGAAGATGAAGATGAACAAAGTCTCTCCAAGACAGGTCTTGATTGCCCTCGCCATTGCGGTTGTGATCTACCTCATGTTCGTAAACAACACAAAATCCATGTATTCTATTGAAGAACGTATGTATGCGCCATCCGGGTACGGCGCGGTTGGTCCATCCGAACCAGGTGTCGGTTGTGAAATGAAGGCGGGTACCGGCCTCGCGTCTTCGCTTCTCCCAAGAGAAGTTGCTTCCCAAGAAGATTTCGGTGAATTTGCTCCAGAAGATATCCTCGCGGGTCAAAACTTCCTTGAACCACGTGCCCAAATTGGTTTCCCAGAAACCGTCAGTGGTGCTCTCAGAAACGCGAACCAACAAATCCGCGCTGACCCACCCAACCCAAAAGAACCATTTGTGTGGAACAACTCCACTATCGCCTCTGACACTATGCGTAGACCATTGTGTTAATTAATTTAAAGAATATAGGTTTAGTTTATATATAAAATGTCTCAGGTTACACCTACAGACGAACTCTCGAACAGCGTCTCTAAGTTGGTTGAATTAAACAAGCAAATTACAGAAGCCCGTGAAGATATTAAGGTCTTAGTTCAGGCCGAAAAATCAATCAAATTACAAGTTAAAAAACTTATGACCGATAACGGTCTCGATGTTATTAACCTTAAAAAGGGTAAAATTTCAGTTCGTAAAAGTGCTAGAAAAACGGGGTTAAACAAAACCTCAGTCAAGGAGGGTCTCACTACTTTTTTTGACGGAAACGAACAACAGGCTGAAAGTGCCTTAAAGGCTATACTCGATAGCTTACCAGTAAAAGAATCTACTTCACTCGCACTCACTGGTTTGAAAGAAAAGAAACAAGAATAATGGTGTGGAATCAATACGTATACGAAGCCATGAACGGTAACGATGCCGAAAATAGTGATTATGATGAAGAAATTAATATTGATGAACCTTTACATATAAACGACTGGGAATTACAACACCAGGATGAACTCCGATATATGTGGGGGATACTACAACAGTACCTATACGATGCCGCTTTATCACATCGTATTTTAAATTATGCAAATTATGAAGAATTTGTCGAGTTTTGCTTTTACAACTCTAGATAATTAATATGTAATGAATATATATACAAACATGCTTCCAGATATCACGTCCCAAAAAGTCGCCATACCAGCCTCGCTTTTTTTAGCACTCAGTCCAGGTATTCTTCTCAGAACAGATGGTTCCAAAATTGCGTTCAGAGACGGTCTTACCGGCAGAACGGCCGTCATGTTTCACGCTCTCGTCTTCTTCCTTACGTTTTCCCTCATTGCCAAAGCGATGGGTCTCGTCCTTACCAAGACGGATCTTCTCGTCACTACCTCTCTCTTCCTCGCACTCAGTCCAGGTATGCTCTTGACCATTCCACCAGGCTCCAAGGGTCTCTTTATGTCGGGACAAACCGGTGTTCCAGCGGCTTTGGTCCACGCGGTCGTATTCGCGGTTGTGTTCGCTCTTTTGCGAAAGCAATTTCCTCAGTTTTATTAAGTGAGATGTCCTATGAGTATCTCGTCGTTGGACCCGGTGCTATGGGTATATTTACCATGTTAGGGTATCTTAAAACGGTAGAACATAAACTAAAAAATATTAAAGGGTATTCGGGTGCCTCTGCCGGTGCAATTATATGTACATTTTTAGCGATGGGGTTTTCCATAGAACACACACTAAACAAACTTCTCGAATTAGAACCAAACAAATTGGTAAAACTGAATTTGAAATGTTTTTTAAACTCGTACGGTTTAATTGATTTAAAACCGGTACGACAAAAGCTCGTTGATATTCTAGGTTCGGATCCTACATTTTCGGAAATAGATAAAACGTTATACGTTTCGGCGTTCTGTTTAAATACATCAAAAACTGAATATTTTTCAAAATTTTCCCATCCAGATATGAAAGTTATAGATGCTTTGTGTATGAGTATAGCTATACCATTTATATTTTCATCGTACAGATATAACGATTTAGTGTATATAGATGGTGGTACTTTAGAAATGTTACCAACTGCACCTTTTCTTAACGAAAAACCGGATAAGATATTGTGTATACGCATGAAAATGGAAACACAGTTTATAGAGGAAATAAAAAACCCAAAGCAATTTGCAGAGGCACTCGTGGCATCAACCTTAAATAATAGAAAAAATAATACTATAAAAAACAGTAAAATTATAGATATAGATATAGGTCAAGTTGACGTTTTTAATTTTAACATGTCATACGAAGATAAACTTCAATTATATATAAAAGGCATATCGCTATAACTTTTTTGTTGGGTTATATCAATATGGATGTATGTGATCCAGGACTGGATATTAGCAATCTCAGAACACTTATAAAACAGAATACAGGTACAGAACTTAAACTGTCTAAAGAACAAATATGTGACGTATATGCATCTATCCAGGGCGGTAAATTACCATTACCGCCTTTGGTTCTTAGTAAAGATGGTTCGTATTTAACAGATAGAAAATCACCATTAACACGAAAAGAATTTGATACTTTTTTTAGTTCCAATACAAAAGTTGATGATTTGCGTAAAATAGCTAAAAAGGTTGGCGTTGTTCGTTACGCGGATAAAAAGTTATCAAAACGACAACTTACCGATATAATTGGTCGTCGTCTTCATTCTATGAATGTACACGAACCCATTAAGTTACGTTCTGTTCAAAAGAAACAAATTGAGAAAAATGCGTTTAATAACCTAAACGTGAACCAGGTGACCAACAATTTTAACAACGTAAACCGTGTAAACAATGGTGTCAATCGTGTGAACAATGTGAACAATGTTAACCGTGTAAACAATGTTAACCGTGTAAACAATGTTAACCGTGTGAACAATTTAAACAAAGGTAACCGACTCAATAACAGTTTGAATCGAGTGAACAATTTGAACAAGGGTAACCGACTCAATAACAGTTTGAACCGACTCAATAACAATTTGAATCGAGTGAACCGAATCAATTCAAATGGTAACACGTTTAGAAAAAATAATAAACCACGTTTTTTAAACAAACAAAATAACAGAACACTCACAAACACGAAACCATTAATATCTATAAGAGAGTTCACACCACCTAAACAAAAAAGACCCACATTTCTCAATAAAAGTTTTATAAAAACGAATAAAATCAAACCAATGCCCGGTTACGTTTTTAAAAGGAATAACAGGGGTTTGGGTATGTATAGAAATAATAGTGGACCCGTTCAAGGACCTGCGCGCGGACCTATCGAAGGTCCAAAAGTTCTTGAAAATCGTAATAGAGAAATAAAAGAAAACGAAATTCTTTTACGCTCGTACCTTAACCGAGAAAATGTAAGTAAATATATAAACAACTCGGAAAAAACGAATGCGTTTAATAGAGTAAAACGGGGTACAAAATTTAATAACGTAAAAACGTACATTAACGGTATAGTGTCTACAAAAATAACGAACGAACAACGTATTCAAAATCAAAAAATAAAATTGGAACAAAACCGTAACGAGTTACAAAAAATTTTGAGTGAACTTACAAACTTAACAAATACAAACAAAAACGAAATCTTGAGTAAATTTAATTCAAATGGAAAATTGAATAATGCTAAAACATTAGCCATTCAAAAAGATAGAGATATTAAGAAATCTAAACTCGAAAACCTTAAATCAAATCTTACAACGTTTTTGGAAAATAAAAATGTAAACAATAAAGGTACATACATAAATAGACTGAATGCGGGTGAAGATATATCTAATTTGAAGAGAGAAATACTCGGTGTGATTAACAAGAAAAATGCTGAACGCAAAAATTATGATTTGAAACTGAAAGAATTGAGTGTTTTACTAAACAGTTCTAAAAACCTAAACAATTCCATGAAAGCTAAATTTTTACGAAACTTTGAAAAGACACGTAATTTCAATAAAGTGAGAAAGAACGTTGAAGACGAATTCAAAAAGATAAATAATGCGCGTAAACAAGGGGAAATAACATTTAGAAATGCGGATCAAAAGAAATTGTTACAAAAAATTCTTAATAATTCCAAGAACTTTACGAACGATGATAAGCGTATGTTCATGCAACGTCTCGAGGCAGGTAACAATTTTAATACGTTAAAGGGTAACGCTATTCAAGCAGCGCGTAATCTCGCAAAGAAACGTAAAAATCGCGAACTCGAACAGAAAATGAAAGCCGAAGCTGAATATAAAGAAGAACAGAGGCGACAACAAAGAAAACTCTTAAACAAAATCATGAACAATTCTAAACATTTCAATAACGCGGAAAAGAACGTGTTTAGACAAAGGTTCAATAGTGGCGAAAATTTTACTACTTTAAAAGAAAATGCAATCAAACGCGCACAAAACTTAAAAGCGGAACGTGTCCGAAAAGAAAAGGAACTTCTCGAAGAACAGGAAAAGAAACGTATTCGAAACGAACAACAAAGACTTTTAAGTAAAATTTTGAATAATTCGAAAAATATGACGAACGAAAACAAAGTACCATTTTTACAACGGTTTAATAAAGGTGAAAATTTCAATACCGTGAAAGGTAACGCGATTCGCAAGGCGCAAAATTTGAAAAGGAATAGAGTACAAAGAGAGAAAAATGAATTAAATAGAAAAGCTAAGGAAGAGGAAAACCGTTTAGCGAAGGAAGAAGCGAATAGAAAAGCTAAGGAAGAAGCAAACCGTTTGGCGAAGGAGGAAGCAAACCGTTTGGCGAAAGAAAAGGCGAATCAAAATGCTAAGAATGAAGCAAACCGTTTGGCGAAGGAAGAAGCGAATAGAAAAGCTAAGGAAGAAGCAAACCGTTTGGCGAAAGAAGAAGCGAATAGAAAAGCTAAGGAAGAAGCAAATCGTTTGGCAAAGGAAGAGGCAAATAAAATACAAAGAGAAAAAGAACGCGAAGAAAAACGAAGACGTTTGACTAAAATTTTGGGTAATTCTAAAAATTTAACAAATGAAGATAAAGCCGCGTTTCTTAAACGATTTGAAAATGGTGAAAATGTAAATACCGTAAAGGCAAACGCAATTTCAAAGGCGAAAGAACTTGCAAAAGTAAGGAAAAATAAGGAAGAAGCGAACCGTTTAGAAAGGGAAAAGGAAGAAGCTGAGCGAATTGCGCGTGAACGTGAAGAAAAAAGATTGGCAAAAGAAGAAGCAAACCGTTTGGCGAAGGAAAAAGCGGAAAAGAAACTGAAAGAAAAACGTCAAAAAGCCATGAGTAAACTTTTAAATAGTTCTAAGAACCTTACAAATGCGAACAAAGTAAATTATCTTAAACGATTCGAAAATGGTGAAAATTATAACGCGTTAAAACAGAATGTTGTTAGTAAAATTCGAAACCTCGCGAATCAGAGAAAGAAAAAGGAAGAAGAGGAAAGAAAGGCGAAGGAAGAAGCAAACCGTTTGGCAAAAGAAGAAGCAAACAAAAAAGAACGTGAAAAGAAGCAGCAATTGTTGAGTAAGATCCTAAATAATTCTAAGAATTTAACGAATGCAAATAAAATGGCGTTTCTTAAACGATTTGAAAATGGCGAAAAGTTTGATACAATAAAGAAAAATGTTATTAGTAAAGCAAAGGAACTTGCAAAACAGAGAAAAGCGAAAGAAGAGGAAGAGCGAAAAGCGAGGGAAAAAGAGGAAGCGAATAGAAAGGCGAAGGAAGAAATGATCGAAAAGAAAAAGGCAGAAGCACTCGCAAAAAAGAAAAAAGAAGAGGAAGAAAAGAAGAAAAAAGAAGCTGAAAATAAAAAGAAAGCGGCACAAAACCAACAAATGCGTGCATCTCTTACCAAAAAAGTTAAATCGACACAAATGGACCAAAAAGTTAAAAATAAATTATTGAATCAACTCAAAAATTATGGAGTTCAAATCCGAAATATTGCGCCAAGTATAGAAAAAACTATAGAATCTGAAAAACTAAACGGTAATTATAACGAAGCGGCGAATCGAAAGAAACGCCAAGAAGTTAAGAAACAACTTGCCGAATACATATCTAAAACGTACCCAAACATGACGAAAGCTGATCGTAAGAAATACATAAATAGTGCAAATCTTACACAGTGGAGAAAAGGAATTTTAACTGGTTCATCGGGTATGGGTGCAAATCAGGCATTTGAAAGAATAAAGGGTAACATGGAAAGAAACATGAAAGCAAAAAAGCCACCTCCTCCACCAATAAATAAAAAGGCGAATCTCAAGAAATTGGTGAATAATACCATGAAAGGACGGGCGGCTAAAAACGTAAGTAGACTCAAAAAGAACATTAACGAAGGTATTTCCGAAATGGCGGTAAAGACACGTCTCGCACAATTAAATAAACAAACAAAGTACCAACAAAAATAAAAAAATATCAGGTTAATATAAATGTCATCTTGGAGCCCATTCGATAATGAAAGATATACAACGTCTCAGCAATTAATTTTAATGGTTTGTTCAATTATAAACTGTATACTTTTTGGTATTATACCAGTTGTTATGGGTCCATGTTTAGGTTTAGCTTGTTTGTCAAGCTGTGCTCTTGCAATAGATAAGCGCAACGCAAATAAAAAGTAATATAAAAAATAAACACAAATCATTAATAAAACATGCACAGAGTTTTGATGAACTACGCGCGTTCTATTAGTGATGAAAAGAAAGCAAAAACCGTTGTCAAAGGTAACAAGACGGGTAAAGTTACTGGAAGTAGAGAAGATATGGAGAACCGAGTAAAGTATAAGTGTGGATTAAAAAGACGCGAGGTTTGGGATGCAAATTCAAAGTCGTGGTATACTAAGGTATACTATACCGATGGAACGCATTATTCCACGAAGGTAAACTCGAAAAAAATCCCAAGTTTAAATAAATGAAAACGATTGTTAAAATTCCAATAAGTGATACAGGGTACCTTTCAAAACAAGGGTACGTCGATGTGAGAGAAAAATCCGAACTCGCGAGACACAGGGCACTCGCCAAAGTCGTACGCGCGGGTGAACCACCGCTCGGTCTTTTCAGAAGACTCAATGTACTCATGATTCTTTTCAAACGTAAAGACCCAAAACTTTCTAAAATTTTTAAAAAAGATAGAGATTGGGTCAAGGAAAAATATATGCGTAAATCCACACTTTGAAGCGATTTTAAGGACTTTCGGTATTTTTTACAGTACGATGGTCGGAAAAGTCGGTCGTACCCACTTATGATGTCCCTCTCAATGTACTAACTGTTATAACTGCAATTCTATTAAATTACTACGGACCATTAAAATTATAAATAATTAAAGAAAACACGTGTTATAGTATAAGTATGAGTACATGTACAGTATGCTGCGACAAGTACAATAAAACACATCATAAAAAGGTTACGTGTCCACACTGTGAATATGAAGCGTGTAAAACGTGTATACAAACATATTTGTTATCGAACACAGAAGAACCGCACTGTATGAAATGTAAACACGAACACGATCGCGAATTTATAGATTCGTTTTGTACAAAACGGTTTAGAAACGTTGAGTATAAAAAACATCGAGAACAAATTTTATACGAACGTGAAATGGCGCGTATGCCAGAAACACAACCCTATGCGGAATATAGAATGAAAATGAGAGAACTTAGGGTACGATATTTTCAGCTTTTAGACCAAATCTTTCTTATGAGAGATATGCGTAAAGAAGCAATACATATGAATAACCCAGTAATCGAATATGATGATGCCATATTTAAAATGCGTACGGAAGTAGAAGAAATTGTAGATAAAGTAAATATACTCGAATATAATATAGCTTCAACAAGTACCGTAAATTTTACGCGTAAGTGTTCATACGAAGAGTGTAGAGGTTTCTTAGATACAGATATGAAATGTGGTTTGTGTATGCAAAAATTCTGCGAACACTGTAATGAAGTATTAGAGTCTAATCACGTATGTGATCCCAAAACAGTCGAAACCATAAAATTTATAAACAAAGATACTAAACCGTGTCCTAAATGTGGTACAATGATATATAAAATAGATGGGTGTGCACAAATGTGGTGTACAGACTGTCACACAGCGTTTGATTGGCGCTCGGGGCGTATAGAAACCGGTCGTATACATAATCCTCACTACTTCGAATTCAAGAAACACTCGAGGGAACACGGTGATATACCTTGTGGAGGGAGACCCACGTATATGGAACTCGAAGATAATGGCGCCGATATGAATATATTAGATTTGAGTTATAGACTCACTATGATTGATAGAGATCTTATATATAGGTACGATACAGTAGGTGACGATGATAATTTACACTTACGTGTAGACTATTTATTGAAAAATATATCCGTCGAAGACTTTAAAAAAGAACTTCAAAAACGCGATAAACATAAGTGTAAATTAGAAGATATACGTAACATATACATAATGTTTTCTGATACATGTGGGGATTTACTTCGACAATGGATGATTGATACATCAAAAACCAAAGATATACTACGTACAGTTCATGCACTAGCCGATTATTCAAATAAAGTCATTTCAAAAATACGAAACAGATATAATTCTTCCGTACCACATTATATATTTTTACGCGCACTTTAAGATTAAAGACGTATGCATCATAAATGAAAATAGCTTCGGTCGTTACCTCAATTTTTCCATTTATGATTTTAAAAAATTTTGGTAGTATAACGAATATAGTTTACTACATATATGAAAATGAATTTACATTTAAAACAGTTTATATAGCGAGACATGTAGATCTTTTAGTATTGGGATACAATCTGAAAGGTTACCTTGATTATATGGAAATTATATTTAATCTTTTATCGGTGGTTATCGTGTATAAATCAAGATTCCGTGATAAAAGGTATTTGGATGTAAACTTATTAATAAGCGTAATTAAAAGTGCATCTGTAATGCCAAAGTTACACTACCTCATCTCACTTTATTTTTGGTTTATTGCATTTATTATTCAATACGATACCATATACGGAAAATATACAAATGCTATCGTAAACATGCTCCTGTGTCCACCCCAATATTTATTAAAAAATAATCTTCTCGGTTTACAGTAGAAAATGAACAAGGTTATACTGTTTATATCACTTTTACTCATTATATGGTTTTTCATACCTATATACGAAAAGCCCAGAGTACTAAAAAGTATGTTAAGTGAAGACGAGTGTGACCATATAAAAAAAATAGCGTCTAAAAAATTACATACATCGACCGTATCAGAAAACCGCGATATAGACGAGTCTATACGTAAAAGTGAAACGGCGTGGCTAAAAGCATCGGAAGATCCCGTCGTTGATAAGCTTATACGTAAATGCGTTTCGATGACGGATAGACCTTTAAGTAACTGCGAGGATTTACAAGTTCTTAAATATAAACCAGGTGGTTTCTACAAACCCCACCAAGACGCGTTCCCCGACGATAAGAATAGACGCATGTACACATTCATAGTCGCCTTGAATGACGAATATGAAGGTGGTGAAACTATGTTTCCAAACATAAACAAATCGTACCGTTTAGAAAAAGGTGATGCTTTGTTCTTTAATACATTAAACAATTACGAGTGTATAACCAAAAAAGCATTACACGGTGGTGCACCGGTAAATTCGGGTGAAAAGTGGATATGTAATTTATGGGTTAGGAAGTATGCGTACTAATTTTTTTGTTGATTAAAAGTAGTATGGCAGGCAGTTCAGAAAAAATTTTAATGCTTGTCTTCATGTTCGCGTGTTGCGTATCTATATTAGTAGGATCACTCACCGGTCTTTTTGTTTACGGTGATGGTACTACAACCACGGACGATGGTTCAGGGGGTGGTACAACTAAATTAGACATAGACGTTACAGTATCAGGTGATATATTACCTAACGGTATTGAGTGTTGGTACACTGGTACATCTTTGGATGAAACTGGTTTAGTATGGAAAGATCGTTCAGGTAAGGGTAACGATATAAAAGATGACAACATAAAGGGTTCGCTAAATGTTGGATTGGATCCAGTATCGGGAAATTACGTTTTTGGGAGTACAGAAGATGGTATAACCATACCCTTTGATTTTTCGGGAACGACGTGGACACTTTTTACAGTTGCACGGTATAACGGTGAAAATAAGGGACGTATATTCGATGCTAAAGGTAAAAACTGGTTAGCTGGTTGGCACGCGGGTAAAACGGGTCTCGCGTACTACGATGCTAAGGGTTGGGTAACGCCCCAAGAAAATGTACACGGTTCCGGTAGAACATGGATTCAAGCTACGGTGTATAAAACCCAATTTTTTACGAACGGTGATGTACGTAGTTCCGGATATGTTGGAGAAGCACCCGGTAAAATAACTATAAATATGGGCGATCACGCTACAACTGAATCGAGTGATTGGGCCGTTCACGAAATTATCGTGTACGGAAGAGCTTTATCACAAAAAGACCGGAAAAAAGTCGAAACGTACCTAATCGATACGTACATTTCACCGGAACTCCAAAGTGGTATAGACTTCGCAAAAGGATGGGATTCTAGTGTAACCAAAACCGAGAAAAATGGGTTAGGTGGTACCGCCGAAAAATGTCGTTTATACGCCTTGAAATTGGGGTATAAAATGTGGGGACACCGAACGGAAAAACACGACGATGCTATAAAAAACGTATGTTTCTTTTACCCTAATACGGACGGTGTATCATACGAAGGTGATACTTCGGATGATAAAAATGTCGTTGGGTGCGCGGAAAAAGATGCAAAACTTAAAGACGGGTGTATTTTACCACAGGAAGAGGAAGAAGAAAATTGATATCATTATTGACATTTATTGGTAAACTTTTTAGTTGGATCGACACACCCAGCAATATGTTTATCTTGCCAATTTTCAGTTTTATCACCGTTATAACTATTTGATACTTCACCTGTATGTCCATGTGTGGTAAAATCTTTTATACTCCAACACCCATATTTACCCTTAAAATCACCTATTTTATCTGGATACCATTCGTGATGTCGCGTTTGCATTCCAAACGCAGTGTGTCCTTTATTCTTAGCGTATTCTCTACACTCATCGTAACTAGACACGCCTACATCTTTCCAATTATGACCCAAGTTTGGCTGAGGCAAACCGTATGTTATATCATCACACATATATGTACGTGATTCGGATTTACCCGTATCTAAATAATGTTGTTCTACTTCCGATTTATTTTTATCAATTAAATCTACGTACCTATCTTGGTAACAACGCCAATCAAAATCATCTGGTAATACGTCGTCGTCTTCGTCGTCACCGTCTTCGTCGTCACCGTCCTCTTCTTTTTTAGTAAGTAGTAGACCACCTGTAACTAAAAAAGAACTCGATGAGCAGCAACAACACACAACTAATACAAGTAATGCTAAAAGAGCAACGGTATCATCATTTCCATTTGTGGGTGTAGCCATTTAATAATAGTACACATTTTAAAATAGTAGTTTATATAAATGGTAAACAATATTACGGATAAAAATCGAAAAAATTTAATAAACTATATAAATTCGAAAAATAAAATATGTAACGGACTCGATAAAATGCAATTCGTAAATCAATTAGGTAAAAAAACAGTGAATGAAATTAGAGAAAATATAGATAAAGAGTTTCGAAAACAACAACTCCGTTTTTTAGGTAGAGGGTGTGGTAACGGTATAAATCTTCGAAAGTCTCAAGGTGAGAAAAAAAGTTTTTTTAGTAAATTTAAGCGTGTTCGGTAACGATACCTTTTTCGGCTAACATTTTTCTGTTTGCCATGTGTTGTACCTGAACATCGTCCTTATTTTGACCATGGTACGGAACGGCGTGTCCGTTTTCACACATCCACTGATTCACATTGGTCCAGTTCCCGTCTTCCGAAACCCAGATTTCACCAAGAACGCGTCCGAATTTACCGCGACTATCCATTTCCGGACATCTTAACTCGATCTCAATATCGTCCTTTTCAGATGCAACCGCTTTCATACACCATTCCGCGAGGTTTTTCTTTGCGAGTTTTCCATAGACCTTTTCAACTTGATCTGACGTTCGTGATTCGGGGGTATCGATACCGAGAAGTCGTACGCGTTGGCGCGTCATGACGTCAAATCCCAAATCTATGAGTACGTCCATTGTATCACCGTCAACGACCTTTTCGATCGCGGCAATCTTAAACTTGAAATTACACGGGGCTTGGTTATAGGTAGACATTATATAATTTAGTAGTTTATTCTTTAATTATAATTATAATTAAAAATTAAAACGTCCTTAGTCTCTTTAATTCATCACACATTTTCAAATAATCACCTTCTGGTATGTTCGCCGAATTTTTATCGATAAGTTCCATGACTGTTTGTGATACGGACGTTATGGTACTCGTTCTCACCTCGTTTTGTTCGTTTTCGTCTTCGAGTGATGGCTGTACGAGCCAATTCGTTCCTACTATTGCTCCGGAGTAATTATACGTTTCTCGGACGTGTTGAAAAAACGCACCGAGCGTTCCGAAATACGCGTTTGGTGGTTGAAAAGTAAATTTCCGATTGATTGATTAATAATTTGTTATAACAATGTGTGTAGTATTAATATTATCACCTACACGGTTTGAATGTATCTTAAACGCATATTTTTTAAAGTATTCATGTTTAATATAACCTCTATATAGTTCCTCTATAAAAGGTGTTTTACCTATAACCATCATACACCTCGCCCTTGATTTTTTAAAACATTCGAATAATTTTCTGTGTTCGTCTTTACCAAACGAACAATACCCGTAATCTGTAAATTCAGAATCATAAGGTGGATCGAGAAATATGAAATCTTTTGGATCGTTACACTTTTCGAAAATTTTTTCAAAACTTTCGTTTAAAATTTCAGTGTTTTGAAAAATAGTCTGATACGCCTTATCTTTTAACTCTTCGAAATTGTATGTTTTATATCTTCCATATGGTATGTTAAATTTTCCATTTTTGTTGTATCTAAGCATACCCCTAAAACAAGTTTTACGTAAATAAAAAAAACGTTTTGCGTTATCTAATTGCGTCTTTACATCAAATTGGTCTCTAACTTTATAATACGTTTCTTCAGTATTTGTATTATCACACAAAAAATTATAAATGTCATTGCCTTGACCATATTTCAAAGCGGTGTAAAAATCAATTAATTCTTTATGGACATCGGATACAACAGCCTTTTCGGGTTGTAAATGGAAAAAAACAGCACCACCACCAAAAAAAGGTTCTGTGTATGTTGATATATCTTTTGGTATAAATTCTATGAAATGTTTAATTTCGTCTTTCTTACCACCAGACCATTTAACTATAGGTTTCATATATACAGTTTATATAGTATTCTTTAAACGACTTATACTATTACCCAAATGTATCAATTTTAGGACTTTTTTTTTCGTTTCGTCGTCGGTATCAATGTCTTCACATAAAAGATAAGACGCTACGTAATTCAACCAGTTTACGTATTCGTCGGCGTTTTCAAACGGACATTTGATATTTAGAACATCCTTAAAATAACAACTAATAGATATGACGTCTATGCCGGCATTTCTATAATAATTGATATGTCTTGACACTCTCATCTCAGATTCATCGAAATAGCGCAACGCCAGAAGACGGGGTTTGGTGTTTTCTTGATTAGCTATATATAATACTTTCCGTTTTGTTTCCTTTTTTTTCTCGGAATCTAATTGTATATTGGACTTCACCTCGACGTAGACTCTTTCCCCTTCTTGATTTTGAAACAGATGATCCCTTTCTTTTTCGTTTGTCTTTGGTTTTATGCGAACGTCTTTCCATACACCCGACGATTGAATGTGTGTCATTAGAATCCTTTCGACTGCGTTCCCAAGTTTTATGCTCTGTTGCTGATTTATCTCACACGATAAAAGCGTCTTTAATGACTCGGAGTGCCTCGACGTTTTTTTGTTTGGATTTTTAGCGAAAAAATCGTATGTCTGTTCGTAAATACTTACCATTACAAATAAATACGTCTCAACTTCTTAAGCCCATCGCACATTTTCAAATAATCACCTTCTGGTAAATTTTCCGAGTTTTTATCGATAAGTTCCATAACGGTTCTCGAAACGTTTCGTAGTGTCATTTCTCTATCATAGGTAGGTTCAGGATTAAGTGGTGGTCGACACAACCAATCCGTTCCCGTTATTGCCCCGTCGTAACTATATATTTCGCGAATGTGCATTAAGAAGTCTCTTAAAGAACTATAATACATAGTCGGTGACCATACACTATCGTGTCTGAATATATGGTCTTTGTCTACGTGTACATTTTGACTATCACTCCAAAGACCTGTGTTATAATTAAACATGGATATCGGACGAATGGTACCATCCGAAGGTGTTGGTAAAGTATCGTTACGGTTAAGGTATGTCGCGTTATAATTGAATGAAAATATAGGGGACGCATATGCTTCTATACTTTGTACCGGACCACGCCCCCGTTCATTTTCATAAATGACCTTGATGAGTATATGTTGAAGACTTTCACACGGGTTAGGTATAGTTGAACGAATGCTACTGTTCACGAAAGGCGTCGACGGCATTTATATACGTTTACCTTTTAATCCTTATCTGGTTTTATAAGAATTTCCGGTGTTTCATCTGGCATGTCGATGACGTATCTACTTGGATCGTTTGTAGGAGATACGATTACTATTCGACACTTATCGGTACTAATCATGGTTTGTTCGGGAACATTGGTTGGTATGATAATGGGTCTACACAAAAGCATCCACATTTATATAGTAAAACTTTTTATTTTGGTACACAAAACATAGAGGTTTTTTTTAAAAATGTCTGTCAAAAAAAGTCTCGACCACTAAAAAAAATTTTTATTTTTATGGATCATCTTCCTCAAGGAGATAGTTTTTTTTCAAAAATAAATTTCAAGAGTAGTTGGGACTTTTATTGACAGACATTTTATAAATTTTTTTACTGTTTGTTTTGTGTATAAAGATAACAGTACTATATTATAAAAAAAATGAATGAAGACGTAAAAAAGTATATACAGGAAGGTATACACTTTTCAAACGAACTTATGGATGCCATTGAGGAAATTTCCCAAAAATATCAAGAACATATATCCATGTCTATGGAAATTGGACACTTTGATGATCTTGATAAAGTCATGATGGATTTATCTAGAACTCTTATAAAATACACGTATCTTATAAGAGATTTTCAAGAAGAAAAAAGAGGTTTAGAAACAATATCCGAAGAATGAGTAAATGATACAACAATATGCACAACACGTATATAAAATACTTGGCCCCGGTTATAGCGAGCGCGTGTATCACAATGCGATGGAAGTTGTCTTGCGAAAAAACGGGGTACCCTACGAAACGGAGAGAATAGTTCCTATTGTGTTTGAAGGGCACACAATAGGGAATCTTCGCGCCGATATAATTTTAAATAAAAAAACTGTACTCGAACTCAAATCGGTTAAAACCGTGAATGACGTTATGGTCACACAAGCACAAAATTACCTCAAACTTACCGGTTTACCGGAAGCCTACCTGATCAATTTTCCACCTACAGTTAACTCCGAGTTGGAGGTTAGGTATGTGACTTTGGATTAACGAATATTAATACCAGCTTCATTACATTTAGCAATGATAGGTTCTTGAAATTCTGGTCCACTTTTACCACCAAATGCATTTGAAAAATAAATATCATCTTTTATAAATTCCTTTTTAGATTCATCCCAATAATATATAGGACGTCTTTCATCTTGATTTTCATTATTCAATTCCTTGAGATCGTTACAGAACCCTGATACATCTTCACCTTCGGGTGCGTTTTCAACATCTTTAAATAATTTGATTGCCGAATCTGTTACAGACTTATCACATATCTTTTCTGGTGATACACCTCTTCCTATATCATATACTTTTTTCGTTATATTTTTTTCATTTTCTGATAATGATTGAAAAGCAGATTCCGCAGCATTCGTTCCTTTAGTTTCTTTCATATATTTATACAAATTCTCACAATCTACTGGTTTAGCATCACTAGTTATAATGAGTTGTATTAATTTTTTTATTTTTTTTAATACAAATTGAGATGTACCCGGTATAAAACCACCGAAGTAAGCACCAGCACCCGCTGAACTCGAACAACAACATGCTAATAAAACGAGTAATGCAGCTGACATTTATAATAACTATTTATTTTTTTCCTGTTCCATCTGATTCATCATGTACATAATAGGTATCATCTGGTATATCTTTTTCCAATCACTTTTGGATTCCTCGTAATACTTTTTTGGGTCTTTAAGCCCTTCTCTTATAATTTCGTTTATCTTTTCTGTGTAGAACTTGATTTCTTCTAAACAGAAATTGTAGTACGGATCGTTGTTATCCATTACCTGTAGTAAAGCTTTATCTTTTAAGCTTATCGTTAATGTTCTGAAAAAGTTCAGGATTGTTTCTCTTTTTTACCGCAAAGTTTTTGAGCATGTTACTCAAACTATTAAACGAGACACCTTGACGCAGTGGGTTCAATCTCGCCTTTGATTTTGACTTTGGTTTTGGTTTTGGTGAATTTGGTTTTGGTGACTTTGACATTTATTATATACCTATATTTAAATCGTCGGTATATATTCCCATCTGAGATCTTCACATATCTTTTTCCATATAACATCCTGTTGATATAACTTTTCCTTGGATTTCAAAAGTGGAAAATATTTTAAATATTTATCTTCACTCAAAAGTTCACAGAATTTATATAGAACATACGAATAACTCAAAAAATTTTTACGTTCACTTGGACAATTATCGTCGAACGGTTTTTGGATATCCTTGAACATTATACGCAAACGTTCTTCGAGTTCTTGTGGCATGGACGGAGGTTTCACCCCGCTTATAATGTTCGTAATATACGGTACATGTTCATAATACTTATTAAGTTTCAGTTTTTTGAGTAAACTTCGAACACGCGCGTGTGTGATTTCATCTAATGTTTTCACTTTTATTTTTTTGAGTTCGTTTCGTAACTGCTCTATTACAACAGGTGGTATATTCGTAGTTTCTTGTGCCTGAAACTGCGATAACCATTCATTAAAATGGTTTTCACGTTTATATGAATAATTAACTATTTTTTCTGATGTTTCCTGTTCCTCTCTATATGTTAATTCTTCACTTATAAGTGTTGCAAGTATCATACCGCAGTTATCACATACGAGATCACTTGTATCCGCAAAATGAAATACGTTACTTTCCGGACAATTTGGACAATCTTCGCGTTTCTTTTCTATGGGTCTATCTATATTATTTACTTTTTCTACTTCTATGAGGTAATCGTTGAATATATCTTTTCTCTGTAGTCCCGTAGTTTCTTTACAGTTGAAAATGTTATCGGTACTTACCTCCTTTTTAAGATCGTCTGTATATAGTTCTAAATATGGCATACACTGTATTATATACTCGGACATTTCGGTTTCGTACTTTGATTTATTTTTGGGGTCTTCGCGGATAGACTTTTCCCACATTTCAATTTTATTCGTATACCTACTTAAAAAATTACCTTCCATGTATACTAATTAAGTAGAATGCTCCGTAATCTTTTAACTAACGTTATACTATGGATACATGGTACAGTGAAAAGTATAGTATCCGTTCCAGATTACAAAATTATAGATACGTCTATGGAATATTTTTTGGATACTACAAAAACACCCAAAGAACTCGATGAATTTTGGGGTGAAGAAAGTGAGGAATGGGACGAGGAAACGGAAACTTTTTTTAAAACTTTAAACTTTACGGACTATAAAAATACCAAAATCCCGGAAAACGTTACGAAAACATTGGTTCGTGTTAAATATTGGTACGATAATAAGGTATATAAGTATTTGACGTACGACATGAATCATCCATGGCCACCACCACGGGAAAATGGTTTCATGTTTAACATACCAATCGTATCAGCTGTTTTGCTCGATTCGGATGATAAACCGGTTAAGGATATATTGAATAAAATTAGACGATATTCGGGCCCACGTAAAGATTTTCATAATGAAAAAATTAAGATAAGTGACATGTTATATTACGATATAGAAACGCTCGAAAATGATTTTCCAAAAATTAAATTAAAAAATGTATTTGGTATATCTAAAACAGTGAGTACTGTAGACGGTTACGTTACTGATCTTCGGGTACCTTAGTTGCCAAATAAAATTTCAGTTCACCTAAATTGGCGACATTATATTTTAATATCAAAAATCTATTCTGTTCTTCTTGCATGATTTGTACTGTAGAACACATACTCGTTGCTTTTGTAAATATATTCATGTACCGAAGAGAATATTCACCCGAAATTTTGGGACTCTCTTCCGTACATTCAATTTCGGTTTCCTGATTTGCAAAATCACCCATACACTGTAATTTTAATTTTTTGTTTTCACGTGTTATCTCTATAATGTTACCTATATTATGCATATCTCTGCATATCCGTTGAAAATCCACAGATGCCATTGGTGTAATTGTAGTCATTGTCATGTCTGGTACTTCAATTTGGTGTTCATTTATATCGAGTAGTTTTAGGGCAAACTTAGTACACGTTTTCTTTGATTCATTATGAATTTCTATATTCATAAACTCTTTACAATTTATACTTATGACGAGAACGTCGTTATTGGTTATCGATTTAAGAAGTTTAAACGTGTTCGAAACATTTATACCCGCGATTATATCGGAGTCACACGAATACTCTTCAAAATTATCGGATGAAAGGTACATATCAATGAGTGATGTTCGAGCCGTATCCAGTGTTACTATATACATTCCATTGGGTTTGAAATATATGTTCACGTCGTTAAGTATATCTTTAAGTACTTCGAATGTTGATTTTATGGCACTTGCCTGAATTGTCGCCAATTTCATATCTGTCATATATTCACTTTATTTCTTTATATTCTTATTGTATGCATCCGAAACACTTTGGTTAATTTTATCTTCAAGTTCTGGTGTCATGGCCGGTTGTAAAGACCTACCGTAATCGTCTAACCCGAAAAGATCACCCGAACCTTCCCCGTCCAATGATGTTGTGGCACACCCACCAAAGTTACACGATTCTAAATCCTGAACAGGTAAAAGAGATTCTAACCAGTTTCGTATTTCATTACCAACCAAAAGTTTACCATTTTTTGTAAGCATTGTCGGAACACGTGTAATTTTGTTTTTGTACTGGGGTGGTATACCCAGTTTGTTAATGTTGTGGTAATTAACAATTTGTTTAAGTTGTGGATGTTTATTAATATAATCGATTATATCCAAACTATGATTACATTGTGGACTATAAATTAAAAGGGACATATCTTAAAATAATTGTGTACTTTTTTTTAAGTAAAAAAACACGGAATGTCTGTCAAAAAAAGTCTCGACCACTAAAAAAAATTTTTATTTTTATGGATCATCTTCCTCAAGGAGATAGTTTTTTTTCAAAAATAAATTTCAAGAGTAGTTGGGACTTTTATTGACAGACATTTTATAAATTTTTTTACTGTTTGTTTTGTGTATACTTTTATTTTAAATATTTTTTTATATATAAATCAAACAGTAAAATAAAAATAAAAATGTCTGTCAAAAAAAGTCTCGACCACTAAAAAAAATTTTTATTTTTATGGATCATCTTCCTCAAGGAGATAGTTTTTTTTCAAAAATAAATTTCAAGAGTAGTTGGGACTTTTATTGACAGACATTTTATAAATTTTTTACTGTTTGTTTTGTGTATAAAAATGAATATAATTTAAAATAAATTTTAAAATAAAAATAATTAGTAATATTAAAACAATGAATATTGTATTGATACTATTAATACTTATTGTACTCATCACCATGTCCAGGACGGAAATGTTTACAGAACAATTTGGGTTTTCTGGGTATACTAAACCAAAAGATGTTATAATTTTAGAAGATACCGAAACGGATTTATCTGAATATGAAGAATCCGGTGAAGATGTTGAAATATCTAACGATCTCATGCAAGAAATGGTATTTGCAACAAACAAAGAAGTTTCTAAAAAAACCGGACTTTGTACCTACATCGTAGAAACAACATCAGTAAAAAAGTATATAAATAAGGCGTCGGGACAAGAAATGTATAGATGTATGTTCATGGCAGTTAAACATAAGGGATTTGCACTTGGTTTTGCCGTCACGTCTGATATGCGTATAATAGATGGTAAGGCAGTGGTCGTGAGTCTTCGTACCCAACCCATTGAGTATAAACCACCTTCCGACCCAAGTATTTACCAAAAATCTATAAAGGGTAAAGAATTTGAAGATTATACCAAAGTTAGACAGAGTGAAATAGACTTGGTCAAAAACGGAAAATTAATCGATAAGGCTATATCTGAACCACAATCCATGTACGGAAAAATTAACATTTAAAACTCTAAAATAATTGTAATGATCAGTATCGATGAAATAACGCGTATAGCTGAAAAAAGAAACCGGTTAAAAAAGGAAACGTATACTAAGATTTACGAACAAATATCTAAAAAGATACGTCAATCCGTTGATTTGGGACACAAGTACCTTTTTTGTCAGATACCATCCTTTGTTATGGGGTATCCACATTTTAACAGGGTAAAGGCTACTGAATATATAAAGCGACAATTTGAAATAGGTGGTTTTACTGTTCAAACTATAGGTGAATTTGAATTGTGTATTTCGTGGCGCCCAAACAAAAAATCAAACAACCGCCACACTGAACCAGAAGAAGAGGAAGATTTTCCTTCATTCGTTAATCTTAAAAAAGCTGCAAATAAATACAGGAGAAATGCGTGAGAGTTAAAGTTTAATTATGTAAATATACTACAAATATGAGCGACCCTTTAAATATACTCACAGAAGCAAAAAGAGAATATATCGGTCAATTATGTTTACTTATGTGTCCCGTTATGATCGAAACTTTCGAAACCATGTATGAAGAAGCCTATAAACTTTCAAAAGGTCGAAAAGTTCTCGTCATGTACCAAAAACTTTTAAAAGAAGTTCCAAACTGGAGTGATTCCATGTCTAAAACACACACAGATAATATAACAAACAGGTGTGCGTGGTTTAACGACCTTTTAGCCGCCGTTTTTGTAAGCTGTGTTAAAATTTTATCTGCGGTTCGATTGAATAAAGAGAATAAGAAGATTTCACTTAAACTCCCAACGAACGAAGTTTTTATTCAAACGTGTTATAACAACGCCGCGAAAGATTTATATCAGGATCCATACATTTATCACGAAAACCAAAACGAACACGTAAGAAATGATAAGTTATATGAACGATTCTGTGCATGCATCGAAACTTCTGTAAAGGAACTCATACCAGTACAACAAATTTTACAAACGTATATGTCTCAAACACAAGAAGGTCAAGATTTGGATGTCGGTGAAGCTGAAGTTGGAGATTCAGAAGATCCCGATATTCTTGACGGCTACGAAGAGGAAACGTCAGAAGAACCATTTGATGCCGAACCACCAATGCCCGGGACCGAACCTGAACGAGAACCGATGTCCGAACCTGGACCTGAACCGGGACCTGAACCTGAGCAAGAACCAATGTCTGAACAAGAACCAGTTACGATGCCAGGCCAAACTTCACCATTAGATAATGAGTTTCGAACTATTACTACTAAACCAGAACCTCGTGTAGAGGAAGAAGAGGAAGGTGTTTTGTTTCCGGATGCATCCGAAACCCGTGCAAAAAAAGTTGGGTACTATTAAATGGAGTTTGAAGACTATTTAAGAGATCCCGCATGGGCCGGAATAATCGCCGGTCTTATAACTGCTGGATATATACACTTTAAAGCAAAAATTAACAACGAAGGTAAGCTTCCAGTGAGTGCGTATGCAAAACCAGCTGCACTTACCGCAATTTTAGTATTTTTCATCGTCACGAATGGTTTAGGTAAGAAAGAGACTATATCAACGGAACCATTTTAATTTTCTAACTTAAAGATAATACACATATTTACGGTATAAAATGACTTCCGTGACCGCATTTAATGACATGATGGGTCAATTTCTTGTGGAACTACACAAGACATTTCCAGAAGAAAAGGGCTTGAAAAAATGTTTGTCAGCTTTTGATTTAATGAAAGCCTCTAATCCACGTTTAGTGGTAGACGGTTTCATGAAAGGTGTTACGCCATACGCTGATAAGATTTCGTCCAAAGATGAAACGTTTTTCATTAAGGAATCTAAGAATTTGGATTTTATGAAAGGTGTGGATCTTGAAAAACACTGGGCATCTGCTTCAGAAAACACGAAGAACGCGATTTGGCAATATATTCAGACATTATACATGCTCGGTACAACCATTAGTTCTATCCCAGAAGATACACTTTCCATGATTGAAAAGGTTGCAAAGCAATGTGCCGATAAAATGGGTGAAGATGGGAGTGAACTCGATGAAACTGCACTTATGAAAACCATGCAGGGCATGTTAGGTGGTATGATGAAAAAATAAACTCATTATATATAAATGGCGTCTTGGTTCGAAGATCCAAAACAATTAGTTCGCGTAGACAAAGTTCACGAATTTTGGCCTTCAAAAACACAATCTTCAGCAGACCGTGTTAATGCAACAGCACGTTTTATCATTTATGCGACGTGTATAGTGTATCTTATACGCAGAGACCCTCGCATTTTTGTATTGGGTGCAACCGCACTCGGTGTTCTTTATATAATGGAAAAATCGAATATGGTAAAGGATAATGCTATTAGACCAACAACAGTTTATAATAATGCAGGTAAAGAGTGTTCTATGCCAACGAAGGATAATCCAATGGGAAACGTACTCATGTCTGATTATGTCGATAGACCTGATAGACCCCAATCGTGTTATTATCCAACGGTAAGAGAACCAGTAAATAACTATCTCACTAGTGACATTAAATATGGTCCAGCCCGATCACGTTCAGCCATGCCCGAATATCAAAGAAATGCTTTATCGAGACAATTCATAAGTATGCCAGATACATCTATAGGTAATACACCATATTATGAGTTTATCCATGGTAAAAGGAACAATACGTGTCGTCAGGATCCAAGATTATGTGACCCAGACGCGAGAGGTGTACAACTCGAGGCGTTTGCGGGACTCGATCCAAATGGGGATAAGAGAAGTGGTATGCACAGAGGTTCGGGATTAGCCCCTTAATTTTAAACAATTTAACAATAAAGTAGTAGATACTCGATTTCCATAAACAAAATCTTTTGTAATAATAAATGGCGTATCAACTCCAACCAGGCATGAAAGTTGTGAAAGATCATGCGGTTCCATCCGTGTGCGCAACTGAAGAAGTTTTTGTATATCCTCAGCCCAGTACTCTTAACTACGGCTCGAGTCGTCCAAATACCATGCTCTATGGAACAGCTCCCTTCATGGCTGGTAAAGGTGCACCAGCACAATACATCGAAACATCTGACCAACTCAGACCACAATCGACTTCCCAGTTTAATAAGATTTTGGCAAAAACGTATGAAAGAAACTTTCACCCACTTCAAAATGTCGAATGTAAATTACCACTTCGAACAAAAACGTATGAACCCATGAGTACGCGTGCCGAAACCCAAAATGGTTTGTTTCAGCAAAGATACCTCAATAAAAATCTCGCTAAGAAATAAGAATGGCTGATCCTATATCTATAATGGCTATAGCCGGTTTAGTTTATGCCGGGAGAAAATTAAGTAAACCAAATGAAACGTATACAGTGGAAGGTAATCCAATACAAGAACAGGAAGTCGTTTCGGACTTTTCAGAACGGGATGTCGTTATTCAATCTGAATATTTGGGACCACTTTCACCATTAGTCGAACCATCGTATAGGTCCAAAGAAGAAGTTGGGTCTTTCGCCGAGATTGCTCCACAAAAACGTTCTGCAGGTGGTGAAGTGTTAAACATGCGAAACAGAATGTATGATGCAGGTAGAATGAATAATCTTTCACCAGTTGAGAAACAACTCGTTGGTCCAGGTTTGGGTGTTGGTCCAGAAGTTCCTGCGTTTGGTGGTCATCAACAATTGTTTCGTGTGAACCCAGAAAACGTCGGTGCGTATCGCTTAACGACTTTACCTGGTAGGTCGGGTCCAGCGTACGACGCAAAGGGTGGTCGACGTGGTATCGTCGGTGAAGTTGCCCATAATAGACCTGAAAAGACAGCCTTTTTACATGGTCGTCTTCCTCCAGTACCAGGTAGAGCACAAGGTATGTCCGGAAGAACACCAAGAGGCGAACACGAGAGAACGAAGAGAACAACGAATAGATCCGAAACCGGTTCGCGAACAGATACTTTGGGATACGCGGGTGCTAAGAGGACGGTTTCAGCACTTACTCGTGCACAAGAACCAACCCGAAATAAAGCTGATGGTACCATCGAACAATATCAATACAATAACCAACCTGCCCCAGGTATAAGTAGTTTTGTTGGTGGATACTTAAATACACCGGCGACTAAGATTGGTGAAAAGAGAACATATGGATCGACGCATACTGCCGAAGAACTTATGAAATATGGTTTCAGGCCAGACGATAGACGTGGTAAACCAAATAGAACTGCGGGTCCAGGTCGAATGAACGTTCGTGCCGATGCACTTAACCAAGGTGGTATGGTTACGAGTGTTCGTTCCGATACATCGAGAATTGATGGTAGAGTAAACGCCGCGAATGGTGCATGGACACAACAATATAGAAACAACGATTATCATAAATTCAATGCGTATAAGGGACACGAAAATCCAAACGCCACAAATATGAGTTTGGATACGGCGAGACGACAACTTGCAAATAACCCATTAGTTCATAGCCTTTCTTAAAAAATTAAAAATTATGAGATTTACACTCATTAAAATATTGTTCATATATTTTAATGAAGGTACACACCTTAGATATAGATAGTGGTGAACGGGACCCTGTTTTGTACCCAAACCCAGGTGATTATGTCGTACACCTAAAAAACCCTATTTATGACGTGACTAAAATATCACTTATATCAGCGCGTATTCATAATAGTCAGTACCTTATACACTCCAGGAACAACCAATTTGATATAAATGGAACAACAGTCACTATACCTATAGGAAACTATAGTGGTGATGATTTAGCACAGGCGGTTGCAACAGCCTCTAGTGATATTACATCTGCCGTGTTTGACAAGGAAACGAATGCTATAACGTTTACGGGTAGTGCACCGTTTACATTTGAATTTTACGGGGGTGCGAACGGTTACGCTACTGGTACGAATGGATACACAACACCATACGATGTTTTAGGTTTACCGGCAAGTAACGTTTCGTCTACCACATCGTCGCCTTATACTTTAGAAACAGGAAGTATTAATTTACAGGGTGCAGATGCAATTATTGTTAAAATGAGTAGCGGATCGGACGAATTTAACAAAACCGTGTTTTCGGAAACACCATTTTATACCGGACGTATACTTTTGTGTGGTGACGTGATCAATTATTCGGGTGTTGACGATACCGTCGAACACAATTTTGATTCTGGATCGCAAAAAACGATATCCAGTTTACGTGTTCAGTTTTATTATAGTAGTAACAATAGATTAATACCATACGATTTTAGAAATGCGAATCATATACTTAAACTCGCGGTGACGTGTTCTACTGATAAACTTGAGAATATTGCTAAAGTGGAACGAGACTTTTCTCTTCCACCACCTATGAGTATCCCCGAGCTAGAGGATCCGCGTAGATGGGATGCGTTTATATCTATATTTATGGTAGTCGCAACCGGATTATTTTTATTATTGGTTATGAAAAAACCAAAACTTATCGAGTAACCGCGAAGATTGGTTGGGTTGGCTTTTGGACACGCGTGGAAACACGAGAGATACCAACGTAGACCAAGATGGACAAGAGCGTCGTAAACAAGGCCGTGAGCGTGTAGTTCATACCACCGTTCTTGTTAACCTTAACAACTTGGTTAACCAACCATCTTACCAAGTCCATCCACGAAAGGGCTGCCGCAAAGGAAAAGCCAGCGACGATCGCGTTGAGGGATTGAGATTCGAGTTCGCGCGTGACGAGCGTAACAGTTTCAGCAGCAGTAGACATTTTTATATATAGTATCCTGAGATTTTAATCGGGGAGTAAATCTTCTTCGACTAAAATTTCTTTATAATATTTTGGATTTAAATATCCTTTTAACATACCTATATTTATAGGTACTGTACCCGAACTCGATTCCGAATCCGATTCAGAATCAGTTTCCGAATCAGAATCAGAACTTTCATCATCACGTATCTTAAAATACTTAGATGTCGTCGTGTACCCCTCCGGCTCTGATGTGTTCATTACTATCTATAGCATTTTTTAACATCTGTTCTGACGGATTTTTTGGTTCCCATGTACTCCAATTGTCGTACGCCATATTCATTTTAACGAATTTATATTCGCGCCCTGAATATCGCGTAAACGGTACGTCTTCATCTTCTTCGATTTCAATTTCTTCGTCTTCGTCTTCGTCTTCGTCATCATAAAGTTCTGGGAAATGTGAACCCATTTTCTTACCAACCTCGTTCATGGCACAGTATTTCATGGCGTATTCCATATCTTCACCGAGAACGATATCACGTCCACACGCTTTCGCATACTCTGCAGCGAGTATCATGGACCGTTCGAGTACGGGCTGGATAATGTTAATGGCAGATTCCTGTATTTGTTCAATTAGGTTTATGTTTGCGTCTTTTTCTCGTTGATTCATTATAAGTTAAACAGTGTTTTAGCAATACCGTTTTCAACACGGAGTATATTATAACTTAGGCCTAAAACTCTAAGTTCCCTATCTATAGAGTTATGTGGATTTAGTTTTAGTTTTAGG
>Ga0222715_10000325_pt1 | contig 47700 bp, 32 predicted proteins | sample C33_9DmetaG_FD_165056 | JGI IMG/M metagenome (GOLD analysis project Ga0222715, IMG submission 165056) | Estuarine water microbial communities from San Francisco Bay, California, United States - C33_9D | ecosystem: Environmental > Aquatic > Marine > Unclassified | place: USA: California...
CATTGGAGAATTCAATACGGCCCGAGACTTGTACAACGATTCGCTGGAACGAGCAAACGACCTCGAAAGCATCACTGGCCAACTCGTGGCCCGGTGGGGACTGGCAGACATTGCTGAGATTCAGGAAGATTATGAGTCGGCTATGTTGGTTCTCTCCGACAGTTTGCATGCCTTCATCGCAGCAAATGTCCCAGCCCCTGCCCAAGTCCGTCAGCGAATTCACGACTTAACGGTCCTCAACAACGCCCCTAAGGGCTCAAAGGAGTCGAACTGACACGCCATACGGATTATGTGCCAAGGCGTCATGGAGAGGAACGGTGCGTGAAAATGGAGCATGACATTTTCTTTTCTATTTCCCAAACCCCTGACGGTCATGGCCATATCCCAAGTGAGTCGGTCATGCTCAACAATTATTTCGAACAATTGGCCTGTGCAGATCAACTCGGTTTTGGCGTGGGATGGATTGCTCAAGCCCACCTCTCGACGGAAACTCAAAAATCGAATTCAAAACCAGTGGTGCCTCATTGGCAGGGTGAAGTCGGCTTGTGTACAGACTTCCCTCAGTTGGCCCTTGAGTCCTTTCGACGCACGAATTCCATTGAGATAGGGAGTGCCGTCGTCTCCATCCTCGCCTCAGGAGGACCCATTGCTCAAGCCGAGCGAATGGCCAACCTCTTGATCCTTCATGGCCTTGATCCATCTGAAATGCGACGTCTCCACGTTGGCTTTTCCGCAGGCCGTTTTGAATTCATGGCGCGCCCCTATGGGATTGTTCCACGCAATGCTATCGAAGAAGCAGCATGGCCTGCCCTCCGTGGTCAAATTTTCATGGAAGCCGCTGAAATTTTCCTCCGATTATTGCGAGGAGATACCATCAATTCGACACTCATCAGAGATACTGTCCTCACCCGTGCAAATTTCCGGAGTGATGAAGATTGGTCTGCTGTTCAAGAGGCTGCAATCGAATTTGAGGCACTCAGTGAACGACCTGATTCGATAACCATACCACATCGCTATGTCTTTGAAGATTTGAAAATCATTCCCACTGAATTCCGAAAGGAATTGCTACAACTTGTTGCGGGCACCCATGACCCGAGGGCTCAAACCTTCGTCAATTCCATCTTACCCGTGAAGGTGTTCAATCTCTCCATTACATCACCTGAAGTGATTGATGCCACCCACGAACGAATGGCAGAAGTCTTTCATCCAAGCGGCGGTACTTGGGTCAGAGGTGACATGCCCAGGACGAGTTTTGTCTTCATCAATGCAGAAGACGGATTGAGTGCTGAAGAACAGTCAGCGGCGGCCCACCGAGAAGCAGACATCGCCCTGGGAGCATATTGGAACGCGCTGGAAGGAACCATCGATCCGGACAAAGTCACCAAGGCTGCCAACAATGCATTGATTGGAAATGTCGAAGAAGTAGCCAACCAAATGATTGAACGATTCCACCCCGACGACCGTATCATGGCTTGGTTTGATTTCTTCAATCACGACTCTGCGAGGGTCTGCCGCAACATGACCGCTTACATGCAGCAGGTCGTCCCGCGAGTTGAAGCGCTCCTTCGAGAGGTGTGAAGATGGGCGTCAACCACGATACCTTCTCCGCAGTTGAACCGGGAAAGCCCGGGTCTGCGATGTACCCCACGTCCCCTCTTGGCGAGCAGGTAGAGGGAATTCCAACCGGCCGTGAAGTCGATTGGGAACCCCTGGTTGATTACCGACGAAACGGTGTGTCTGAGACGACCATTCACGGCGCTGTTGCATGGGCACACGGAGATGAAGTCATCCATTCATTTGGAGGCAATGTGCTGTGCTATGGCCGTTCGATGATGAAGCCCTTCATGCTCAAGGCATTCACCGAAGAGTTGGAAGATTGTTCTTGGGAACAAAAGTCCATTGCCGTCGCCTCCCACAACGGTGATACCGAACACGTGGCTGCTGCCCAATCCTTGCTTGCAGAAGCAGAATGGCCATTGATGCTCACGCCCCTTGATGTCCCTTTGATTCAATTTGGCCGACAAGTCCGACGCCCTCGTCGTTGGTACCACACCTGCTCGGGAGAACACGCCGCCATCTTGAGAGGGTGTCGAAAGAAAGGCTGGAACCGAGCGGGCTACACCCTTCCAAGCCACGAGGTCTTTCACGCGTACATGGAACAGTTGAGAACATACTTGGGCAAGGATTGGACACCGCTTCGTGTGGCCAAGGACGGATGTGGTCTGCCAACAGTGTCCAATACCGTCTCAGAACTCGCTCAGATATACGCAGGGTTGGTTCGTGACAAAGACGATGATTGGATTTGGGAAGCGATGGTTCGCCATCCTGATCTTGTCGGTGGATTCAATCGACTTGATTCAACAATTCTCAAAGCAGGTGCGGGTAGAGTCATCGCCAAGGAAGGGGCTGATGGCCTGTTGGGAATGGCAATTGAGCATCCAGACTACCCCAAGGGTTTGGGTATCGTCGTCAAAATCGCTCACGGATGGAATTCACAAGCCACGTGGTATGTGGCACGCGCCCTCTTGGGTGTGTTGGGAATCAAGTTGAGAAATCCATATCCACTTCACCGTCAAAAAGCATTCATTGTTCCGGGCATCGTCCCTGAACGCTACATCGAAATTTTGGAAACCGTTCCCACGTGGGATGAATGGGACCCTGACCAAGACCGGTGGCACTTCGAAGTGGAGGTGCAGGATTGAATCCAGTTCTCAATTACATCGACGGTCAATTCGTTGAAGCACAATCAGGGACAAAATTCGCAACCATCAACCCTGCAACAGGAACAATCATTGCCCAAGTAGCCCGTTCAAACGGAGATGATGTCGAAGCTGCAACCCAAGCCGCTATCAAAGCGTCAAAGGCTTGGGCTGCGACGAGCCTTGAACAACGGGTGGCATGGTTGAATACCATCGCTGACGCTCTTGAGGCAAAATCTGAAGCCATTGCCCACTTGGAATCATTGGATACTGGAAAGCCAATCTCACTCGCCCGCCGCGTGGATGCGAATCGCTCTGTCAGTAATTTCCGATTCTTTGCGAGCATGGGGGCCGACGACGAAGTTCCGATCTTTTCGGCTAACGGCGCTATCAATCACGTGCATCGAACACCCGTTGGCTGTGTTGGTCTCATCACACCGTGGAACCTACCCTTGTATCTCCTCACGTGGAAAGTCGCACCTGCGCTGTTGATGGGCAATACCATCGTTGCAAAACCTTCAGAGTTAACACCCCTCACCGCACACCTTCTCGCACAAACACTTGACGAACTTGAATTCCCAAAAGGTGTCTTCAACCTCGTTCATGGCTACGGTCCCGAAGTTGGCCAAGCGATTGTTGAGCACCCTTCCATCGGTGGAATATCGTTCACTGGAGGAACGTCCACCGGCAAGATCGTCGCCGCTACTGCAGCCCCCATGTTCAAAAAATTGTCATTGGAACTCGGTGGAAAAAACGCGACGATTCTTCTCGATGATGCGCCCCTCGAATCCATCATGGACGACGTCGTCCGTGCATCGTTCACCAATTCAGGCCAAGTGTGTTTGTGCGGTTCCCGTATCCTGGTTCACGAAAGCATCTATGAGAAATTCATTGATTCCTTTACTGCGAAAGTGAGTGCTTTGAACGTGGGTGACCCGATGGACGAAACCACGCAAATGGGTTCAGTCATCTCGATGGATCATCGTAACAAAGTCGAGGCCTACATCAAATTGGGTCTTGAAGAAGGGGGAAAAATCCTCACCGGCGGCACGAGCAGCGACGCACCAGTAGCCAACATGCCCGAAGACGGAGCATTCCTGCGTCCAACGGTTTTTGCAAACCTCTCAACGTCGTCTCGTACAGCGACCGAAGAAATTTTTGGACCTGTTGTCACCGTTCATTCCTTTGCCACCGATGAAGAGGCTATAGCCATGGCCAACGCCACTGATTATGGATTAGCCGGCTCTGTTTGGACTGCAGATATTGAACGCGGCCATGCATTCGCCAGAGAGATTGAAAGCGGCATCGTATGGGTGAATACATGGCTCAACCGAGACCTTCGCACACCCTTTGGTGGCGTCAAACAATCCGGTGTTGGACGTGAAGGTGGAAGATGGTCAATGGACTTCTTTTCTGAATTAACCAACATATGTATTCGTCAACCTTGAGAACACATATTCAAAAGCCCTCAGATGATGCTTTGGGCATGGACGAAGATGTGCTACCACTCTTCGTGCTCCCCATGGTACTCTTCCCGGGTGAAATCCAAGAATTACGAGTCTTTGAGCCCCGCTACCGTCAAATGCTGGACACCTGCATACTCGATGAACGGCCGTTTGGCCTGGTGCTCAACGATTCTTTCAGCCCTGCTAACGGGTGGGACGGGCCACGGCGACATGGTTGTGAAGCAGAGATTGTTCATCATGAAACCCGTGGAGTTCATCATTTTATCACCATCACTGGAGGGCGACGCTTCTTCGTTGACGAAGTCATTGAACCGGCTTTGCCGCCTTTCAGTGACCCGAGTATGACCGAACTCTTGGGGGAAGAAGGCATGCTTCCGGACGTACACACCCTCATGGAACACGTTCCAGAAGACCACCCGAACCCATCACTCTACATCTCGGGCAAGGTTACCTATCTTCATGAAGAGGGCCTTCTCGATGAAGCTACACAAGATTACCTCAAAGACATCGTAAGGAAAGTCGTCGCTCGTGCAGGGGAGAACATGAGCATCAACGAAACAATGCTGTCGGAATGGATCGAAACGATATGCGAAGAAAACGTGACTGATTCCGTTCAATCCATCTACAATATTGCCTCACTGTGCCTTGATGGACTTGAGGCACGTCAGCAATTATTGGCCTCGTCAACGGTTGAAGAAATGATGAACGAATTCAATGAACACCTTCCTGTCTTCATTCGCGAATGGGAATAAAGCCGGGGGAGCCTTTGAAAACACCGCTCCGCTTGGAACGGTCATGTCGGTTCACGGCAATGCACGCAAGGTCACAACCCACACGCTTCAGGAAATGAAGCGAGCTGGTGAAAAAATCACCATGCTCACCGCCTATGACTATTCCCTCGCACGTCTTGTTGACCAAGCGGGAATCGATGTCATTCTGGTCGGCGATTCAGCCTCCAATGTCATGGCAGGACAGGCGACCACCGTTCCTATGACCCTCGAACACATGATCTATCACGCTCAATGTGTTGAACGGGCCGTTGACCGAGCATTGTTGGTCGTCGACATGCCCTTTGGAACATATCAGGGAAATTCCCGTCAAGCGCTTGATTCGGCGATTCGAATCATGAAAGAGGCCAGTGGTCACGCAGTGAAACTCGAGGGAGGCAGCGAAATTGTCGAATCCGTGGAGCGTATTCTCACTGCGGGCATACCTGTCATGGGCCACCTTGGTCTAACGCCTCAATCCATCTACAAATTCGGGACCTACTCCGTGCGGGCAAAAGACGACACGGAAGCGGATAAATTGATTGAAGATGCAAAATTGCTCGAAGCGGCTGGTTGTTTTGCCATCGTCCTTGAAAAAATTCCTCGTGAGTTAGCCAAGAGAGTAGCACAATCCATCAATATCCCAACCATTGGAATCGGCGCAGGACCCGACGTTGACGGTCAAGTTCTGGTGCTCCATGATTTACTGGGCATCACCATGGATTTTTCTCCCCGCTTTTTGCGACGCTATCTCAACCTCGCTGAGGAAATTGATGGTGCCTTGAAGTCCTATTGCGATGACGTCCGAAGCGGTGATTTCCCTAATGATGAGGAATCCTATACCTCGTGACCAACCTACCAAAAGAACACGAGAAAAGCGCCGCCAAAGGCGCCCATGTTCACGCCGAGTGTATGCCACAGGGCTGAGCGAAAGGGTGGGAGATGAAATCGCCACCACGACGTGCTGATCGCCACCCAAACAATCGCAGCAATGTATCCGCCACAGACGAAACCTCCGACACCCATGAGCCAAACGACAATAAAAAATCCACCAAGTAGGGCAACGCCAAGAGCATATTCAGTCCAACGGTTCATCGGTTGGTCGGTCAAAAAATAATGAAACAGAGGGGAGAGAAGAAGCATCACAAGAAGTGCTCCTTGAATTGGATTGGGCAAACCCCAAGGGAGCATGGATTGTATTTTCCACTGCCAAATTCCAGCGACAATCAAACCGAAAAGGGCTGGCGCAGTCACATTGATCCAGGTCTCTTCCCAGGTCGCCGAACGAACGATAGGAGGCACGAGTTCATCGACCACAGGGCCTGCATCGCTTGCTTCGCTCACGATGGACCCAAGTATTGGTGGTGTTTGAGACTTAGCCTTTGTAAGAGATGATGTGGAGTGTCCGATGATGACTTAAACCTCGGCGGGATGGCAGAAACATGGTGAAGGGAAAAATCGTTGCAGGTTGCATCGCCCCACATCCGCCACATTTGGTATATGCAGAAAACCCTCCTCAAAACGAGCCCGTCGCAGAAGGGGGATGGGAGCAACTCAGATGGGGATACGAACGCTTGCGAGCCTCACTCGCCGACATTGAATACGATGCAATCGTCGTCCTCTCTCCACATTGGCAGACCTACATCGGCACCCATTTCCTCGGCCTCCCCCATTTTGAAGGCTTATCGGTCGACCCTATCTTCCCAAATTTATTCCGATATCACTACGACTTGAACATCGATGTTGAATTGGCCAAAGCCATTCATGACGAGGCAGCATCGGCTGGTTTGCCCGTGAAAATGATGGAGAATCCAGACTTCCGCGTCGATTACGGCACCATTACGACCGGACACTTGTTCAACCCTGAATGGGACAAACCCATGGTGGTGCTTTCGAGTAACCGCTCCACCGCATATTATTCGGTTGAAGTCATGCAAGAAATCATGATTGAATTGGGTCGGGTCACTCGCCGAGCCATTGAGGCAAGTGGCAAGCGAGTGGTAGTTTTAGCGAGCAATTCTCTTTCCCATCGCCACTTCACGACCGAATCAGAAGTACCCGAGGATATGAGCAAAGAACACATCACCAGCCATGCCATGCATTTGTGGGACATGCGAATCATTGACTACATGCGAACCGGGCAAGCACAGCGAATCCTTGATGAAATGCCGGAATTCACTGAACAAGCCATCGCTGAAAGTGATGGAGGAGGCCTTTCATGGCTTCTTTCCACCCTTGACGTCCCAGACTACCCTGCGATTCTCCACGGCTATGGAACCATCATTGGAACCGGCAATGCTGTTGTGGAATGGCCCTGCCACGCACACGAGGAGGCAGATGCATGACCGAAGGGAGTGTTGTAGGTTCCTTCGTGGTTCCCGTCCATCCACACACCGTTCTTGCTCCTGACCAAAACGAGGGTTGGCAACGCTTGAGGGATGCGTTTGATACCGCAGCTCAAACCATCAAGGAATTGGATGCCGACCTCCTGGTCATCTACTCCACCACCTGGCCGTCGATTATTGGGCACCAAATCCAATCCGACCCAAATCCAGAATGGGTGATGGTCGACCATGATTTTCACGATTTGGGTTCCATTGAATACTCATTCAACATTGACCAAGATTTTGCTCATGCTTGGGATGATGCCAACCGGAAACGCGGACTCCAGAGTCGTTGCGTGAACTACAAGGGATTCCCTATCGACGTGGGCTCGGTTGTTGCCCTCACCCTCCTCAATCCCGACAATGCCATACCTGCCGTGATTGTTTCATCCAACATGTATGCAAATCGTAGCGAGACAACGGTTCTTGCTAAATCCTGCCTCGATGTAATCAAGGCACAAGGTCGCCGTGCTGTAGCGATCACTGCGATGTCCCTTTCCAACCGTATGTTCACTGATTTTATCAAGCCAGAAGAGGATAAAATCCATTCACTGAAGGACGATGAGTGGAATCTGAAAATACTTGAATTCCTCAAACAAGGAAGGTTGGAGGATGTCGGCCAACTCTCCCGGACCATTCAACGACAGATTCGGGTGCAGAAGGTTGTGGCATTCAAACCCATGTGGTGGCTATCAGCAATGAACGGGAACAGAAACGATCTGACCGGTCAGGTGCTTGCGTACGAACCAATTCACGGCGCAGGTGGAGCCGTGGTTTCCATTGACCCGACACCATCTGGGGCTGGTGACAAAGAATACGATGAGGACGATATTGAGTATTTCCACGGCGAACGGGGTGTGCTGGACACTGTTGATGAAATTGATGAAGGTGGAGAAGAAGCCCCTGCGGTCGAACAAGCGTCATCTGGTCCCGGACTTTGGGAGCCCACAGAGGCTGAAGGTTCTGTCAACACCGATGCTGCTCCCAAGCCCGTCGGCGCATATCCTCATGCACGCAAGGTTGGAAACATGCTCTTCCTTTCTGGCGTCGGCCCACGTCAACCGGGTACCAATGCCATTCCGGGAGGGCCAATTCACGATGAGAACGGTGAACCGTTGGATTACGACATTGAAGCACAAACACATGCGGTGGTCAACAATGTCAAACGAATCGTAGAGGAGGCAGGTGCCTCAATGGACCAAGTCGTTGACGTGACAACATTCCTTGTTGACATGAAGCGCGACTTCAAAGGATACAACGATGTTTGGGCACAAACATTGGGTAAGATCGGCCCCACTCGCACGACACTTGCCATTGATGCACTCCCAACCCCCATTGCCGTTGAAATGAAAGTGATTGTTCATTTGGGCGAATGAAATTTTCCGGATACCGGACAATTACATGGGATTTAATACAAATAACTAATATCATCTTAAGGTATAACCGATTTAAGAACGAATTTTCTGCCGGATTTCGGGGATGCATCATGGCAAAAAAAACTGTAGAAAAGATACTGAAGGGCGTTGCCACGGGCGATGTGAAAGTTGTTTCTGAAGAAATCAAAGGTACGCTCTCCCGAACAATAGGGCTCGCAACCCTGGTGATTCTTTCCTTGTCATCCATGCTGGGATCTGGCCTGTTCATTCTCCCTGCCTTCGCTCAAGAAGTCGCAGGAGACGGCATGTGGTTTGCATTCGTACTGGCTGCTTCTGTGGTCTTAACGGGTGCTTTTTCAAAGTCAGAACTCGCCAGTGCTATGCCAGAGTCCGGTGGCGTTTACATCTACATGGAACGGACTTATGGTTCGCTCATGGGCACCATCAGTGGACTGGGGCTATTCGCCTCGTTCATGCTCAAATCTGCCTTTGCACTGATTGGTTTTGCGGCCTATCTCGAAGTGGTGACGGCCGCCCTCGATGTAGAAGTCAACCCGATTACTATGGCGCTCGTCCTCCTCACCTTCATCGTCATCATCAACATCACTGGCGTCAAGAAAATCAAGAAGGTGCAAACGCCGATTGTAGGTACCGCCGTTCTTTTCCTCTTGGTACTGTGCATCATGGCTTTGTTGAGCGGTGATGCTGATTTATCCAAGCCCGTCACCAACGTAGACTACTTCAGCCCAGAAATGGGTACGGCCGCAGCACTCGTATTTGTCGCCTATTCTGGGGCTATCAAGGTCGGAGCTATTGGCGGAGAGGTCATGGACCCGGAGAAGAACATTCCACGCGGCATGTTTGCTTCACTTTTGGTCGCCACGATTCTCTATGCCGGTGTGGCCTTTGTCATGGTCTCCGTCCTCCCAACTGGCTGGCACATGGAGGACCCCACCCACGCGATTGAGAATCCAATCTACGTATTTGCAGATGAAGTTGCAGGGAGCACCGTCGGTGTCATCGCTGCCCTGTTAGCCATCATCACCATGGCATCAATGGCTCTTGCTGGCGTCTTATCTGCCTCTCGATTCTTATTTGCGATGGCAAGAGACAACCTCCTTCCTTCAAAACTTGAAGACCTGAATCCAACATATGAAACGCCGCATTGGCCGATCATTATCACTGGAGTGATGATGGCGACTGCCATCTTGACCATCGACGTCCATGCCATTGCAGAACTCGCATCGGGATTCAACATCATGGTCTTCGTTGCCATTAACGCATCTGTGGTTGTCATGCGTCACGCAGGACCCCACCATAGTTGGAACCCTCCCTACAAATCTCCTCTCTATCCACTGCCCCAAATTTATGGAGCAGGAACTGGAATTATCCTGCTCTGGCTCATCGGGATGAATGCACTCATCGGCGCAGCAGGTGCAATTGGTCTCGGAGTTTTTGTTTGGCTGGCATACGGTCGGCGACACGTCCTCGAAGAAGCCCGAGTTACACCCTTCGCCGCGTTCAAAGCGAGGTTCAGGAACCCAACCCCCGAAGCCACCGAACGTTTCTACACGGCTTTCCGTGCCGCTGATGTGGGCCGGAAAAACCATTTGACCTTGAGTGAATTTAGGTCCGCTCTTGTCCAAGGTCTCGGCCTTGATTTGACCCCCATGGAAGTCAGGACATATTTCCACAACGCCGATGAGAACGGACATGGAGTTGTCGATATCGATGAATTCTTGACCATCATGCAGAGCGATGAAGAAGAATAATTCGAGCTGCTCAAGCAAGAATCAAGCGAAGGCTTTCCAAACTACGTAGCTCAGCAAAGTAAATCTGTTCGATTGAATCGTACATTTCTTGGTCACCGACTTCATCCAGCAATTTGATGATTCCATCGTATACCTCTGCTGCCTTGGTTTCTGTTTCCAAAGAGCGCTCAAGCATGGTGGTGAAATCCGTGGCGTGGACGATTGCATGAGGATTGCGTTCTGTGACAGGGACACCGCCCAACTTCACGATAGCACGACGAACAACATCGGCATGGGCAAGTGATTCACTCGCTTCTTCAGTGAACATTGGGTCAAGTTGCAAACGATGAATTCCTTGGATGTTAGCGGCGTAGTGCGCATACATATTCATGGCTCTAAGTTCCCAACCCAATGCTTCATTCAGGCGTTCAATCAGTACATCCTTGCTCATGCTATCAAGGATGCCAAAACGCCCACAGATATGAACCTCGGGATTGAATCCTACCACCAATCATTCGTGACGAATCCATTCACCATCTGGAGTGACTTCCCAGTATTGCAGTTCCTCTGAGACATCGACATACCAACCCGTTTCTCCTTGGGTTGTTGACGGTGTAGCCTGCATCACTCCGATTTCGCCCGCTTGAACGGCGAGTTCTTTCATCGATTCTTCAGTTAATCCGTGCCGCTCGTGCACTGGCGTGGTATCGAGGACATCAGGGCCTGAACCTTCCAGTTCTTCGCCCTCCTCGTCCGAATCATCCTCATCATCAAAGGCCTCATCCATCCAATCCTCTTGTGCAACTTGGGACGCTTTCCGATTAAGCACAATCAACACCGCCAGAATAAGGAAGAGAAGGATTGCAGCCATCGTCATGGCTGTATTGGTCGATCCGACGGCACCGCCAAGGAGAACTTCGTCAACATCAAAGAAAGTCTGTGCGAGAAGCCCATTCCATCGAATGGTGCAGGAACGGTCGGTTCCTCCCTCACTGACATCAATTTCCCACGTACCATTTGTAACGAAGGATGAATCTCCTGCTGTGCAGGTCACCGAAGTGTTTTCTTTGGGAATTGAAATCGAGTTCCCATAGGCATCAGTACCGATGGCTCCCACCAGGACAACATCTCCCTCGGCAAGGTTTTCGCGGCTAAGGGTGGCCTGTATCCGGATGGGGTCACCTGAACCTACGGTGACTTCAATGGAGTGCTGTGCATCACCTTCCTGTAAATCAAGCGTGTATACTCCGACTTGCTTGCCCGTAAAGGACCAGTAACCAAGTCCAGTGGGTGAAGCGATTAATTCACCAAAACTTGTGTTGATTGATGTGGTCACCTGGTTGGCCTCAGCGAGGTTACCATGGACGTCAACAACCTGAACAAAGACATCGGTTGGGATTCCGGCACGTACGTACAGTCCATCATCAGCATCCGTTACCAAGGCATGCGGAGCACCCGCTATCACCGTCAATCGGACGGTTGCAAACACACCATCAGCGTTGACTCGTAATTCGTGACCGCCCAGTGTGGTTGCCACCCATCGACCATCGTTGAGCAGCATGTCAAGGGTGATGTCGTTGCCATCCAGGGTCCAATTCAATACAATGTCTGGGAGTTGATTGCCGTGGGCATCAAGAAATTGTGGGTCCAAGTCCAACTCGCCGTCCGCAGGGACGAGGCTTCCCTCACCTTGCAAGGTAATGAACGCAAGCCTACCAACACCCACATCAAATGCTATGTCAGTGATGAATTGCGCCCCGGTTGAATTGTCAAACCAATTCCCCTCGAAACGCCACGAGCGCGCCTCTGCGGCTTGAATAATCCAGTAGGAAGGGGATTGGGTTAATTCGTCAGCATTTCCAATCTCCATCGTCGCCGTTCCGTTGACGGCCCAAGTATTTCCTTTGACGTCAACGGCACGCAATACCAATACAACTTGGTCTCCTGCAGAAGGTACGCTTGGAGTTATATCAAAAAAGACATCGATGGCTCGACCGTGAACGACTGTAACTGTTTTTTGTGTCATGAACGTACCGTCTTGGCCTGAAATTGTAGCAGGACCCGTCGTTGAAGGGTTCCAATACACCCTCAATTCATCATCAACCGATAAACCGCCTGAATCAACACTCAGTGATTGTATGGGCGGTGATACGAAGCCGATGTAGCCACTCTCGTCTCTTCGCTCGTAAACCAGCTCATAGGATTCTCCTGCCCTGTATTCAAGTGGTTGGTCCAAGAAAACAAGTTCTAATGCAACAGCATCACCCGGATTCACCTGAATTGTACCTGTCCCGGTGACGTTACCGGAAGTTGCACTCACGACCCACCGTCCCGTGTTGGTCGCTAAATATTCACCTTGTGCGTTAAAAGATCCGTTTTCAGCGTACCAAGCGATTGATGGTACCGTTGCAAGTGGCATTTCATAGCCGTTAACGTCAACCAGTGTGGGTCGTATTTGTGTGAGACTCCCTGCACGTACTTGGAGTAGATCGGGGAATACAAAGGCGTGAGGACTTCCCGCACCTACGGTGAGATGGGTCTCATCCTGGAGTTGGTTGTAGCGAACCTTTGCACTGAATGCTCCCGTTGTTTCAGGTGTCCATGCAGGTGAGCCATGCCCGATGTATTCTCCATCAATATCCCAAACGAGGTTCGGGCCACCCGCCATGCGGTTGCCCCTTCCGTCCAAGATGTCGGCGGTGAGATTACCACTGACTTGTGCCATGAAATGAAGACTTGTAATCTCGATTGCTGTAGCAACTCCTGGGGTCACGGAAATATTGTGCGTGGCTTGTAGGCCGTTATGTTCAGCAGTGATTTCAATCAAGCCTGAAGACCAAGGGAAAAACAATCCATCTGAAGTAATGGAACCGTTGGAGGAACTCCACGTGATATCTCCTGAAACGATGTTGTTGACTGGATCGTAAATCACAGCATCAAAATCAACCACTTCATCCGCAGACATTGAAGGTGGGGGAGTGTCGATGACAACCCGGTCAGCCGTGCCAGAAAACAGCGGTTGCGATGATTCATCAAGACTGCTCTGGTGACTCATAGGCACCGCTGCAAGGACCATGCTCACTACCAAAAAAATGGCTAAAGTCGTGCGTTGGTGCATCGTATCACCCATCACTCGGTCCATTCTTGCCAGTCTTCTTCACCTTCGAGACGGAACCACCAGGTTCCTTCGTCGTCTTCCCACCACGCAGTACCATCTTCATCTACACGGTAACTTTCATCGTCTTCTACAGAGGATTCCTCTGCTTCAACAACTTCTTCCTGTACGGGGGCTGGGCCGCTTGGGCCGGGAGCAGGACCTGATGGCCCCGGAGCCGGTCCGCTTGGACCAGGAGCCGGTCCGCTTGGGCCAGGAGCCGGTCCTGTCGGTCCAGAGGTTGGACCACGTGGGCTGTCTTCGTCTTCATCGTCGTCGTCATAATCATCGTCGTCCCAATCATCACTGCCGTTTGAACGGAAGAACATGACTGCGAGACCAAGAAGGACAATCGCTACCAAACCAAGGAGACCTGCGCCGACGTAATAGATGGTGCCACCGGCTTCAAAGAATCCTTCAATATTGCCAATAACATTGATCTCACTGTTGACGCGCACTGAACCAACACTGACCGTAATGGTTTGAGGACCATCGTCCAGTGTTGTAATCGTCCACTGGTCGGAAGCGAACATGGTTGTCGTCGCACGTCCAGTAGCCTCTACCTTGATGCTGGAAGGCACAGAAATCTCGTTGTCAAAGGCATCAAAGGCGCGGATTGTAACCTCTAAACTTTCAAGTTGCTCAAGTGAATCCGTTGTCAAATTCACCTCAAGTCGAGCCACAGTACTCTGAGCCTCAACCGTCACTTCTACCGTGGACACAGCGCCACCTGCGGCATACTGCAGTGTGTGAACTCCTGCGATTTGTGCCTCGTAGGTATAGGACCCGGTTTCAGTTGTTAAGACGCTGAGTGTTGCAACAGGTGAACCGTCTTCGGTCCATTGCACGTTTTGGTCAAATTCATTTCCATCACTGTCTGTCCCTCGGACTTGGATTTCAACGATTTGACCAGCAACAGGGTTGCTCTCGGTCAAGGTCGCATCGACGACCACGGCTACACCGTTGTAAACGGTGATGGTGATACTGTCTGAGATGTTGAAGCCTGTTCCACTTACGCTGTATGCAGCGATGGTCCACTCTCCGACTTCGGTAGCGTCCCATCGCATGTTGTTGAGAAGAAGTTCGGTCGTGATGTCACGTACATCTCCGCTCGCCTCATTGATTTCAATCCAAACGAGTTCGCCTGAATCGATTCGATTGTTATCTGCATCGTACAAATCCGACAGGAAATCAACGGAGTAATCCGCTGACATCTCAAAGGTTGCTCCCGTGTCATGGTCGGGGTTGTTGGCAGTTCCTGTGATGTCCACTGTGTGAAGGAAACCGTGGTCAACCGTTACGTTAATGGATACTGTAAACGATTGTATGCCATCAAAATAAGTGGCAGAAAGCATGTACGGGTCATCGCTTGCAAAGTAGGGTGAGAACGTCGTAGCGTCACCGACCATTGTCTCAAGGAAGGCTGAGGAGTCGCCCATGGTTGGATGGTCAATGCTCCAGTTGGCTTGTACCACCCATTGGTTGCCCTTTCCGTCTCTTGCGAAGATTTCAGCTTCAATGGTATCATCCGCAGTCAAATCGAAGTGCTGCCAAGTTGAAACTTCATCATCAACTTCAAGCAAAAGATTCTGGATGGCACCTCTGCTTACATCGATGGTCACTTGAGCAAGCGTGGTCTCATAACGCGCTTCAATCGTCTTTTCGCCCTTGGAAACTGGGTCCCAAATCGCAGGTGCTCCAGGTGTCAACTGACCGTCTGCAATCTTGGTCCAATTATCAGATGGAAGGAGGACTGGCAGGCGGTTACCACGAACATCGACCCGAGTTGTGTTAATCCAAACACGGTCGTCTGCTGTGATCGATGTGCTCGAGACATTGAGGTCAAGGTAGGCCATTTCACCGTGCCCGACTGTGATCATCAATTCATCTGAGGCACCAGAAACGGAGGTGAGGTTGAGCCACCATACCCCGATGTGGTCTGGGAAATACTCCTGATTGATTTCAGAATAATTACCGTTGGTGGTGGTCCATGTCAAATTTCCTGCAGATGAGCTATCAAGCGTATTGCCGAATTGGTCGTAGAGGTCTGCCGTGATGCCACACCATTCGCCTGCAGGTACCGTTCCTTCACAGCCACTGAGTTCGAAATAGGATGGAGCACCCGCTTCAACAGTGATACTCACATCAACAAATTCTCCTGAAGCAACATCATGTTGCACCCTTACGACGTGTGTGCCGACTGCATAGGGCTGGAAGACATGAGGCATCACAGCACTCATCGAGCCGTTGGTTGGTGTGTAGGTGAGGGCTTCTCCCGCCACGATGTTCCCGTGTTGGTCAACCAAGTGGGCGGAGATGGTAAGCGTCTCATCAGCACTGATAGTAGCGCTGAGTGGTGTAACGACCAAGTCGGTTGGTGCACCGGCCGTAACGGTGATGTTCTGCGTACCACAAACAAGTCCAAAGCAGGCTGAGATGACATGAGTGCCCGTCGTACTCGGCGTGTACAATCCGTTGCTACCGATGTTTCCTGCTGTTGCTGACCATGTTGTAGGTGGGCTCTGAACCATGCCTGTGTGATCGTAGGATGCAAAGTTGAAGTTGACCGAAGTATCAGCATCGGTGGTAAGAATACCCGAAGGAGTAATGTCAATGGTCGTAATGTTGGTCGTGTTGAATTGGACTTGAGGTCGATAAGCCGTCGTCGTCGCTTCACCAGAATAAAACGAAGCATGACCGTAGCCGCTGTTTGGAGTTGCCATGATCACCCATGCCTGTTGGCTGTTGATGGTGAGCCCCGGTGTACTGATGTCAAACCAAATCCAGCCTGTAGTGTCAACATTGACCACGGTCGTGGAAACAGCATCGCCGTAATCAATACCGGCTTGCATTCCGGGCGCAGACCAATTCGCACCCGATGTCGAGCCGTTAAAAGTAGCACTGGATTGGCTCCACCCTGTGGCCAAAATCGGATGGACACTGAATGAAATTGATGTAGCACCCTGTGCAATTGTCCATGATTCAGCGTAAAGTCCGAGGGAAGCAGAATGGACCTTTTGGTAGGCTGGGAACGGTACTTGCCCAGAATTGAAACCAACGGTGAGCGAGCAATTGTCCGCCCAAAGCGTTCCGCAGAAGGTACCTGCGCTCATGGTCGAATCATCTCCGAAGTTTTGGTCAGGGTATTCACTGTACAAACTCGTGTCCTGAATGTTGGTATGTCCGTAAGCAGCGACCTCGTTGCCAGTTTGCATGAGGTAAGTGTACGTGTAATCGTTGTTGTAGACATGGTTTGGTGAACCGATTGCAAAGCTCCATCGTGACGATGAAGGTCCTGGAATCGACTGATTCACACCTTGAACCCACCAGGTGTAAAGCGAGCCAGCGGTGAGGTTTGTCTCAAATCGGAAGGTGGTGTTGGTAATCTCAGAATCTTCCCAAGACTTGTATTTGTAGACACCAGTTTGATTTGCGATGGTCACGATGTAACCATCGGCAGCTGCAAGAGGAGTCCAAGACAGCATCGGTTGAGTTTCGGGAGACAAAATACCATTGCTTTCGTCGTACAATACCTCTCCATCATTGGGGAAGGTGAGTGAGGGCTGTGCTGGTGGGACAATACCGTTGGTGTTGTCCACATAATCCAGTACGAGATGAGGGTCGAAACTCGAATTCCCGTTTTCCGATGAGAAGAAGGAATGCGATGAACCAGTCGTGCCGATTTGTTGAATCATAACGGTCATGGTCGTATTTCCGTTGGCGATGTTGTCCTGAGCAAGGCTGGTCAAATCCCAGTCCATCCATCCGATTGGAGTGGACAGAGTGAGGGTTGAACGCGTAATCTCTGTTGAAGAGCATGTTGGAGCGCTGGTCCAAACCACCGTTGATTCTGAGAATCCACCGCAAGGGTAGACACCGAAAGTGGTGGATGATGTTCCAACAACGCTTGTTTGATACATGCGCAGCATCATCTGTGTGGGTGTCATAGCTGCTGGCCAAGGCATGGCCGAAAGGTCAAATTCCAAGAGAATTCGGCTTTCACCACTTCCACCTGAAGAGGTCCCAAGCACCATCGTAGTGGCGGAACCTTTGTTGGTAACTGAGCCAGATGCGATTTCAACATCGGGCACAAGTGGAAGAGTTCCTGTCAAATCAAAGACTGAGCCCCGTGAAATATTGACGGTATGGTTGCCGTTTCCGTCGTCGCTTCCTTGGTCGGAGGGGTTACGGAATTTGTGAACAGACGACCATTCACCGATTCGGTCACCTTGATCTGCACGAATTCTCCAGTATGTCCAGAAATCACCTTTGCTCATGTTGCTTTCCGTGACGGTTCGGTTAAGTGCATCGTAAACCACATCGCTGATGCTGCCATCGGAAATTTCGGTAGTTGTGGTGCAGATGTCTTCATTTGAAACAAATCGTGGATCATAGGAAAAGCAGCCGACGAGTTGGGTTTGATTGGTGATTGTTGAGTTCCATGAATAGGTCGTTGTATCCTGTCCGGATGGGCGAGGTTGAGATGTGTCCCAAAGTGTTGCACCATCGGCAGGAACCAAGCCCGTGGGTCCGGGCACCGCCCATGGCGTTACCAAACGGTAGGTCAGATTCAAGCGTGGACGGGTATCGATGTTGGAGGCTTCACTGCTCGCAAATTGAACACGTCCTGCAACAACTCCCGCAATTTCTTCGGGCTGCACAATGACATTGATTCCAGTTTGTCCCGCTGCCAAAGCATGCTGAACAATCGAGGTAACATTGAGGGCAACTGTTCCGGTTGTGTTGACCCACACTCCCTCGGTTTCAGGGATTTCTGAGTCTGTGGAATGATAGGCTCCGACACCTTGCCAAGAAGAAGTATTTCCAGCTGGATAAGCCCACGAAGAAGATTCACTCCAAGCGGTGATCATTTCTGAAACGGTCATGAAGACTTCATTGTTGGAATTCACGGCGGTCATTTCAAGACTCGCGTTGACGACTTCGTACGTGCCTGGCATTGGCAAGGATGAGAAATCAATGTCGATAAGTGAACTCGCACGTAGGCTTGGATTGGAAGTTGATACCTGACTACGTCCGACATAAAGATAGGATGAACTGCCTTGGTTCGCATAGATATTCCCGCTGTCAAGATAGGTATCAGCAGTGACACTTGGGTAGGACAGTGACGGCACAAATGCACCTTCTTGAATCATAAGAGTGGCATGCGTCGAATTCAATTCTTCACCAAGATCATTGGGCAGGTAAAAGGTCGTTGCATTGCTTCTTGGACCGAGCATTCCGTTGTTGATGGGTTGTACCATCCAACGGATTTCCTGTGCGAAGGTCAGGTCGGAATTTGGATTGAACGTAAGGTTCGTCACATCAAATGATGTTGTATTTACCCGAGAATCGTAGACATAGAGGCCAGCCATATCGTCAGAGGCATCTTCTTGGATGAACAAACGCCAATCAGTCGCAGCGGTTGTGCCGCTGTACGACCAGGAAAAGGTCGGCATGCGGTCAGCGATAAGGGCATGCGATGTCGTATCCCAAACCAATTGGCTTTGAGTTGGTGCAGTATTCACTCCACCCACCGTGGGTGTAGCGACAGCTCCATCTTCCCATGTAAGCGTAAGGTAAGGCCGTTCGGTGGAACTGCCTTCGGTAGATGTGAACGTGATGAGGTCGTCGGTATTGCTGGAAGTGTATATCATCAATGAGAGATGGGTCTGTCCGTTTGCAAGAGCTGCTTGCACGGCTTCAGTAACATCGAAATCCATCCAATCATCATTGACACTTTCAACGAGATCAACATAACCCCCGATGTCCACCCCAATGGCGCGTCCACCTGCTTGTGACCAATTATTGACGCCATCATAGGTAGTGGCATTGGCAGCAGTCGTCCAACTTTGCAAGACCGGGCGAACAGCCACAGGTTCACCGGAGACGGAGGCGTATTCAGAGAAGAGACTGAGTTCAGCATCGGTGACCCGTGCCGCAGATGGTTGAGGCACTTCGCTCAGTGGAATACGAAGAAGGGCAGCGGACTGATAGCCAGTGCTGGTTTCCCCTACCAAAAGTGTGGATGAATTCTCGTAGGTGTCGTCTGAGCCCGAACCGTTTTCGATGACGTAGGTGTCTCCGAAATTCGGCAAATTAAGGTGAGGAAGAGCCCCTCGGTGTTGAAGTTCAACCGAGGCTTTTGTGGCGTTGTAGACCACGGTGGTGAGATCCGGTAGGTGGAAGTGGAAGGCATTTGACCAGTTACCAATTTGGTTGGTTGAGGAAACGGTTCGTACACGCCAGAAGTAGGTGGCTCCCTCGTCCAGATCAGTGCTGGGTGTGAAGGTGCGATTGGTGACATCAAAGCCAACGTCATTCCATGAGGTGTAGGTTTCTGCATTTACTGACCCGAAATCGGATTGAGTGTCCGTTTGTACAATGAAGCCTGTAATCGGTAAGGATGAATTGAATCCCCAATTGAGTTCGGGTTGGGTGATGGGAGTCATGTCCACGCCAGTACCAATACTCCATGAACCGTTGAGCGGTGTTGTTGGGACTGGGTCGTTTGGAATGGCATCAGAACCAGGCACGTAAACAAAGGAGAGTTCGGGGCGATTGCTGGCTGAATCTTCTGCAGTGCTAAAGTACGCTGTTCGGGCTGAACCTGAACCAACACCGAGCATTCCTGCGATGAAATCGACACGGCGGTCTTCACGCATCGCATTTTGAACAGCAAGCGTCACGTTCCATTCCACTTCATCGCCCTCGAAATAGGACGAGCCGATAGTAACACTGTCGAGAAGCGAAGAACGTTCACTTCCCTTGGCACCTGCGGTGTCCCATGAGTTGCTTCCGTCGTAACTGGACCATGTTGCATCTTCTGCACTCCAACCGTGTTCTGTGCTTTCCCATACTGCTACTGTTGGGTTACCAAAAGTCGATGAAGTCAAAGTCATCTTCAGGTGGGCGGATTCAACTGCGTAACCGTTTGGAAGGAGATTTGAAACGAGGTTGCATCCAAGCAATGCTGCGATTTCAGTTCCTCCGTTGAAGGTATTGTAATCGATGGTCATTTCTGAATCACCGTCGAAATTATCGTTGGTAGCGCTGCTGTCGATGTAGGTATCCATGCACTCAGGATATTGATTGTCATTGGAACCATTGCCGTGCTTCAGTCGGAACTCGTAACGGTCGCCACCAAGCCACGTCGTTTCAAGAGCAGAAACAAAGAAGCTTGAAGAAGTCCATTCTCCATAATGGTCGTCACTGTCCACGGTGGCCATGCGCCAGAAGTACATGTTTCCGACCTCTAGGGTGAGTGATCCGGTCATGTCAAGTGTACCGTCGCTCGGAGAGAAATCGTTGTCCGTTCGGGTATCGACCCGAAGTTCGCGCAGACGGAAATCTTCGTCGGTGGCCAGTTCAAATATGATTTCGTCAGACGTCGTCGGTGCTGTCCAATTCAATGTGGGCTGAGTATTTCCTGAAAGGTTGTGGCCTGTTTGATTCCAAACTGCAAGAGCATCCTCGGGTGCGGTAAGTGAAACGGGTGCGGGTGCAGATCCGCTTCCCCATTCATACGTAATGCTGAACGAAGGCGCATCGGTAGCAACAACGGCCTCGGCTGAATGGAAAACAATCCCTTCACCATTGGTGTAGGATTCGTACTTACCACGAACGGCCAACATCATGTCCAAGGGCGACTGGTCACCGTTGTCAAGGTAATTCTGTACGGCATGGTCGAGGTCAAAGGTGAAAGAGTCTGAGGTTTGATTTCCATCTGCGAGGGCAATGGTAGCCGTTCCTTTGGAACGTCCACCGTCGTACCATTGGAAGCCATTAGCAGCCATTTCGTTCCATGTCACGTCATCTTCAACCCACAATCCAGATTCTTCCATGCCGTGGAGGGAGATTACGGGATCTCCGGAGTAGGATGACCGTGTGAGTTTCAATTCAGCATTGACGATGGTAAGGTTGTCGTGGAGGCCGAGTTGATTGAGAGATGTGCGCAGATGTATCAGGCGCTCTTTCGACGAGGTCATGCTTGATTCAAGGGTGGTATCATCGCCGTAGGTGATTGTTTTGCTTGTTTCACTGACAAAACTGTCCTGGAAGAAGTCCTCTGAAAGACCGGTATCTACTGGATCGAACGTCATCGTTGCTGTACCATCGCCGTTGTCAACGACATTGAGGGTCGGGAGCATGAATGATGTTGTGTCCCACGAACCCCACTGGTCGTTACTATCAACGGCTCTGATTCTCATTTGCATGGTTGTTCCGTTGACCAAAGCGAGAGAGGTAGGAACATCAAATGCACCGGTCGTCCCCGTTGATACGAAGGTGTCCCAAAGGGTCGAGAAGTGCCAGTCTTCATCGGTCGAGGAACGCCAATCATCGCTGTTGCTCAGTTGGATTTCTACGTCTTGACCAGAATTGTTGGCGTAGGTAAGGCGCGGTGTTGTGACCGGCTTGAGAAGGAAGTCGCTTTCCATCCAAGGAGCGCCGTCTGCAATCGGCAGATCGGCCTCAACGCTTGCACCTGCAGAGGCAGCACCCGCAGTGGTATCCAATACAAAGGCCGGTTCATTCCCACTGGTCGTTGTTTCAGAAAGGTCGCATGTGTAGGTAGCACCCAGTGATGAAACGATGATGGAGAGGTAGGAGGCATTCGAACGCGCAGCATGTTGTGCGAGACTGGTCACGTTCAGACTGAGTGTTCCGTTGCTTGACAACAAAGCAGGGGGCTCCCAAATGCCCCGGTCTGAACTTGATTCTGCACCCATCGTGGTCCAAAGCTGATTGCTCGCAAAAGAAGTCCAGGACACATAAGAACCATTCCACATGCGATCCATGCTAGCGACATAGGCATGCATGTCAGTCGAACCCAAATCGGTGGTGGTGCATTGGAGATTCACCGTAGCCGAATGAATGGTATCCGAGGCGGTATAATTCATCGGGAAGCGGAGCAAAAGACGTGATTCTTGCAACATCTCGTTGCTTAGCATGCCCGTCGCCGAGGTATTGTAGGAGTTGGTAGGATTATTTTCTGAGATGTAAGAGTCGGCGTGAATGGCATGCGTAGAAACGGCTCGTTCGGGAGATTGCTCGTCTTCGAGCATCTTCCATCCTTCCATGGTTTGTGGAAGGGCCATGTCTGCAAAAATAAACATCACGGCCAGCAGAAGTGCTGTGGCTCGTGGACGGTTGAAAGAGAGGCTACGCATGGGACTCATGCCTTACACAACTCCCCATTATAGGGACTTTTCCCTTCCAAGCACTGAAATCCCGGTTCAGACCTGCTGCATTGCATCTCTTCCTCGTCGCAATGGATGCCAATGTTGAAGGAGGCTCGTCATCGTGGGCTGATAGCATGAGCGAACTTTGGGTTGAGAAACACCGGCCACAGTCGGTGAATCAAATTCGCGGTCAAGCGGCCGTCGTTCAACGCTTAGGCACCTATGCTGGGAGCAAAAATTTCCCCCATCTGCTCTTCGCCGGACCACCAGGGACGGGGAAAACAACTGCAGCGATGGCCCTTACCAAGGATATTTTTGGCGTAGAATTCCGTCAAAACCTTCTCGAAATGAACGCCTCAGATGAACGGAAGTTGGAGAGTATCCGGACCAAAGTCAAGCAATTTGCTCGCACGCAGCCCTATGGCGGAGCAGCCTTCAAAATCATCTTCCTCGACGAGGCTGATGCATTGACCAATGATGCACAGGGAGCACTTCGCCGAATCATGGAGCAGTATGCTGAAACTTGCCGCTTTATCCTCTCCTGCAATTATTCGTCAAAAATCATCGAACCAATTCAATCGAGATGCGCTGTCTTCCGCTTCCGCCCGCTCTCAGACGCCGATGTATCATCGCAAGTGATTCACGTCGCGGAACTTGAGCAACTGGAACTTGGAGATGGCGCCGTTGAAGCACTGACTCGGATCTCTCAAGGCGACCTGCGTAAAGCGCTCACTGCCCTCCAGGTGGCGGCCGCACTGAACACAACGGTAAGCCGAGAGCTGGTGTATGAGACTTCAGCTACCGCGCCTCCTGAAGCCCTGCATCAATACTTGATGGCCTGCAGGAGTGATGGCTTCCACGTCGCTCGTCGAAGACTGCGTGAACTGCTCGACCAATTCGGCCTCGCTGGAACTGACTTTGTGAATCAATTGCACCGTGAACTCTACAGTGCTGACTTCCTCGAAGAGGCTTCAAAACTCGCCCTCACCGAATGGATGGCTGAGATTGATTACCGACTTGTTGAAGGTGGAGGCGAACAAATCCAATTGGACGCACTGACCGCACAAATCGTCAAGCATCTACGACCTTGAAATCACATTCACTTTTCGTGAAGGGTGCCCGTCATCTATGGGGATGAGTTTCGGTTCGATGAATACATGCGAACCATTACTTCACGATTGGAATTGGCTCTTTGCTGGACTGTATTTGCACCCTTGGTCCGTTCCTTACGTCAGCGTCGAATGGCCCGTAGTGCCAGTTATGTTTACGATTGCCAACGCATTGATGTCCTCTTGTCGAGCATCATTGCTGACCACGAAGATTTACTCAGTTGAAGCCACAACGGGGGGTTCGACCGAGAAGGTCCAAGAATAGGTTCGCGTGTTCGTCCAAGGGTCGCCTTCTTCTGAAATTTCGATGGAAATCTCATGGTCACCAACTGCGAGATTGTAACCCAAAAAGATGGCAAAGGGTTGATCTTGTTCACCATGTGGAAGCAAGATCGGAGCCGAGCGGTTGTCAACGGTACGCCACGTACCAACATCCTCGCCGTGAGTGGTCCAAAATGATTCATTGGCATTCAGCGGAGTATCGGTATTCTGGAACCGATGCACCACGGTTATGTTGGCACCTTCATTGTCAACGTTGTCTGCCAGGCCGAAAAGAATCCAGGTTCCTCCTTCAACGTATTCGCCCTCTGACAGAGTCCAGCTATGCAGTCCATCTTTTCCACTTCCATCAGCGAACGTAAAGATGCCTTCATGTTCCACGACCACTCCCCAATCATTCGATAGTTGGGGGGCTACAATATCGCCAAAAGGAGGATTGACAAGCAAGAAAGAAAGTGAAAGGAAGGTGAAGGTGTAAAGGAAGAACGATTTGAACCATGTTCCCTTTGTATAATGCTCTTTGAAACGCTCTGGCATCACCATTCGGTGTATTTGGGGAATAAGAATGATCATCGAGAGAGGAAGGAGGTAGAGGACATCCGTTTTGTCAAGGGTCGTGGAAGGCATCAAAACGTAGCGCATCAAACACGTTGCGATGACGGCGTACGTGATGACGAGCCACATTGAAGCGGTGTCCGCTCGTTCTTTGTTGACGTACTTCACCGGGTCAAATGGCTCAATGCCCAAATCTGCCCCGCTGCGACGCTTTTTCTTCTCGTCACCACCGTCACGCCCCTCTCGCTTTCTGCGTTCGGTTTGCGCCGCCGCCATGGCCGTTTTGAGGTCCACCATACAGCGAGGGCAGACGAGCAAGTGTTAGAATACTACGGTTGATTTTTCTGACTTCAATTCATCACTGAAGCGATGTAACTTGTCCGATTTGTTCAAAGAGGGAATGGCTCACCCACGGTTAAGGCCGGGGTGGCGTAGTTGGTAGCGCGTCGGACTCATAGGGCAGCCTCCAAGGCAATCGTATGACGTGCAAGCCCCTTGTGGTGTCTGAGACATCCGAAGGTCGCGGGTTCGAGCCCCGCTCCCGGCACCATTCACGGTTCGCAACATGCCTTTGATGGAAGATCAAAGGGGGCTGCCGCGTAACAATCATTAAATTAGACCACCCAGTCCGACCGACTGGTCTAATGCCTCTTGCACGCTATGAATCCATTGATGAATCCCTCAAAACGAGGATTCTCGACGTGTCCAAGGAAGAGTTCGGAGCACATGGCTATGAAGGGGCATCGTACAACAAAATCATCCAGAAAATAGGCATATCAAAAGGTTCGATGTACTATTACTTTGAAAATAAAGAAGATCTCTTCCTTACATGTTTCCTCGATGAGGCTCGTTCGGCTGGAATGTTATCGTTCGAAATGAACAAGTTATCAGAAGTTGTTGATCACGATGTGTATTGGGATTCAATCAAGATGATTTCATCACAGCAATGGAATGATGTTCTTCATCATCCACTGTTCATGTCCCTGATGCGTCAATTGGTTTCACTGGGATCAGATCATCCCATCTTCCGTAAGTTGAACGCCGAATGTGAAGGCTTGAGTGAGTATGGTGAACTCATGTCCCTTCTCGAACATGGAGTGCAGATTGGGGCAATCCGTGATGATGTTCCTCTCAATGTGCTCATTCGTATGAACACCGAATATGAGGTTTGGCTGTTGCAAGAAATACAGGAAGGCCGCTTGAATGAACAACAAGTGGTTGACAAATTCTTTGAGATGTTTAAACAACTCTTTGAAATAAGAAGGTGAAAAGATGAACAGATTATTGCAAATGGAAAACCTAGAACGTCATTATGAAACCCCTGCTGGTGTAGTCAAAGCACTTGATGGCGTTGGCTTTGAAATCCAAGAAGGGGAGCGCGTGATTCTGCTCGGCCCGTCCGGTTCAGGAAAAACAACCTTGCTCAACTGCTTATCTGCTCTAGACAGCCCTACTGGGGGCTCCTATTCTTTCCTCGGTGAGGAAGTACCTCGGAATCATTCAGAGAAAATGACCTCGTTTCGCAGAGATAACATTGGATATGTATTCCAATTCTTCAATCTCCTGCAAGACCTGACCGTGCTTGAAAATATCCTCTTGATTCAGGAATTGGCCGGCAAGAAAGACCCTGCTCGTGCCAAAGAATTACTCCGACTTGTTGGGTTGGATGCCGAAATCAATCGATTCCCAGGTGAGATCAGCGGCGGTCAACAACAACGTGTCGCTATCGCACGAAGCATCGCAAAGCGACCCACGCTCCTTCTGGGCGATGAGTTGACGGGTAACCTGGACACGGAAACCTCGAATAAAGTAATGGAGGCCTTGGTCAGTGCCTGCAAGCAAGAAAACATCACCTCGATATTTGTCACCCACGATGAAGGGCTTGTGCGGTATGCCACACGTGTCATTCGAATTGACAGCGGGAAAATCGTGTCTGATGAACAGGTCAACAGTACCGAAAGCGAGTGAGGTGAACTCATGTCAGCCCTACTCAACAAACGTCTCGCACGAAGCCTCTGGCGAACGAAATTACGACTTTTGGCCGTGGTATTGATGGTTTCAGTAGGCGTCTTTGCTGGAATCACCTTTGGCGGATATTCGCATAACCTTGACACCATGTATGAGACCATGCAGGCTGATGACGCTGAGGGGTCAAATCTAGCAGACCTTTGGATTGACAACCAAAGTTCAACATGGACGACCGAACAAAGTGCCTCGTTTTGCGCAAGCCTCCAAGAGTCATGGCCTACAGATACTCAACCGCTTGATTCATGCGAGGCACGTAGAGTCGTTCAAGGCACCATGTTCCACACCAATGAATCAGGTGAATACATCATCAATTCAATGTGGCATGGCATTCCTGCTGACGCCAATGCAGACCGTGTGTGGATGCCCGATGGTCACTCGGAGGGTCGAGTTGCATCAGCTGCAGATGAAATTGTAATCGACGCTCACGTCGTTGATGCACTTGACCTCAATCTCGGAGATACGGTGAGTATCGGGGCTGGTGCAGCCGCTACGGACTTCACCTTGGTGGGTATTGGCTACCATCCATTGCATGTATTTATGGCTCCAGAAGGATCCATCTTCCCTCCAGAAACAGGACAGTATGTCGTAGGCTACCTCTCGGATGCTGGCATGGCGCGTTTAACCAATACAAGCTTGGGCACGAACAATATCATTCTCCTCGACGTCGACGGCACGCCGTCGTACGACCTTCCAGATACTGAACGCTACGAAGGTGATGAAATCGATGCAGTAAAGGCCTCAGTCTCCAGTGCACTCGATGAAAACGAAATGGACGGGCGAATCCGTGACAGGGGACAAAACCAACCTGTAGAAATCATGCGACAAGATTTGGAAAGTTCCAAGCGAATCACCATGCCTTTCACCATCATGATTGCAGCCATTGCCTCCATTACCATCGTACTCAGCCTCCAGCGTTTGGTTCAAAGCCAAGCGAAGGAAATTGCTGTGTTGCGTACGCTTGGTGTTGAACGCTCATCGCTGATGACGGGCTATCTGGTTGCACCTTTGGTGATTGGAGCTGTCGGATGTGCATTAGGTGGATTGGCTGGGCCAACTGGCGTCAACGGGATGCTCAACTTTTACGAAGACATTGTCGGATTGCCAATTATTGAACGAGAAATCCCTCCTTCCATGTACACATCGGTCATGATTCCAACCATGTTGGTGGTCTTCATTTCAGGCGCTTTTCCTGCATGGAAAGCGAGCCGCCTTGACCCTCTGGAAGTCTTGAGTGGTCAAAATGAGATGCGTGTCGGTTCAAATCTATTACGAACACTCACGGCTTGGATGCCTACGACCATGGGCTTGTCCATTCGCTCAAGTGTTCGCAAACCGATTCGCCTTACTATGACATTTGTCGCCGTTGGAATCTCTCTCATGTTGTTCGGTTCTGTTCAAATGATGTCTGCAGGTATCCAAGAAACCATTGTCGGGGGTCTCGAGGACCAACAAAGTTGGGACGCCCAAGTATACATTTCCGAGGGAGGGGAGGAGGCCGTCATCGCTTGGTCAGAAGAGCGGTCAGCAAGCTGGGAACCCTTGATTGAAACGCCGCTTGGTTCAGTAATTGACACTGAAAATTTGGAGCGCGTGTTCACCCTCATCGGCTATGATTCATATGAACAAGGAATGCGTTCAGTTGTGGTGATCGAGGGTGAAAAACCTGCTGCACAGAGCGCTGTCAATGAAGTGATGATGGACGAAGGTTCCATGGTATTCCTTGGCTGGAACGTTGGTGAAGAACATAGCATCTTCATCAACGGAGGAGAACAGGATGTCAAGGTGGTGGGGGTTACTCGGGGAGAACTCGCTCGAACCATGTACTTCCTGCGGGCAGACCTCGGAGCATTATTGGGCGTTAATGCAACCTCAATTTACCTTGAACTACCCGAGGGAGTTGAGGTTGACGAATCCCTCGCTGAAATCTCAATGGGCGTTGTGGAACGCCAAACGCTCATCAACGGCATGAACAGCCTCATTGATCAGCAAACGCAAATCTTCCAGGCCATGATGTATCTCGGACTCTTGTTCACCATTGCAGTGATGTTCAATACCATGATTATGAACGTCGCAGAACGCGACTTTGAACTCGCTACCCTTCGGGTTCTTGGGGCTTCAACAAAGAGCCTCGGACTGATGCTCCTCTTCGAGAGCCTCTTAATCGGCATCATCGGCGGCTTGGTTGGCGTTGTCTTCGCCTACGGCGGTGCGGTTGGACTTGCCTCGTCCTTCTCGTCATGGCAATTCTACGTGGCGATTGTCATCGTACCAAGTGTTGCCTTCCAGTTGCTGATTGGCGTGGTGATCATCGCCATCGCAATGACTCCAATTGGCATATGGCGATTGCGACGAATGGATCTGGTTGAGAAGGTCAAAGACTTGTCTCAGTGAAGCGAACCCTTCATGGAGCGTCTTGGCCTCCATAAGTGCATGGGCAAGGTGCCTGAGGCTGGCCAACGCGTGACGGCCACAGTGTCAACGCACAACGGAGAAGTGGTCCATGAAGGCTTGGTCCTCCCGCCATCATCTCCAAAACACATCACGTTGAAGTTGGACAACGGCTACAATGTGAGTTATCCTGAAGCAGACCTGATCTCCATCGAAATGCTCGACCAACCTGCTGTTGCAACAAGGCCAGCAATTCCCACCGTCAAGGCTTCTTCAGACCTCCCCAGAATTCGGCTCATCCACACGGGAGGCACCATCGCCTCAAAAGTGGATTACGCAACGGGTGCTGTCGAAGCAAAGTTTGAACCTGAAGAATTGCTCAATGCCATACCGGAACTCGCTGCAATCGCTCAACTTGATTCGGTCAAAATAGGGAATATGTTCAGTGATGACATCAGGCCACAACACTGGAACATCATGTCAAAAGCATGCACTGAGGCATTTGAAGACGGATGCGCTGGTGTTGTCATCGCCCATGGAACCGACACCTTGCACATGACTTCTTCAGCCCTTAATTTTGCATTTGCAGGCAACGGTGAACGCCCGCCGGGAGTCATTGCCATGGTTGGCTCCCAACGCTCAAGCGACCGAGGGTCATCAGACGCAACAGAAAATCTCCTTGCCGCCGTTTACTGGGCTGCCAATGCACCCCAACCGACTGGTGGAGCAGGGGACAGCGTTGTCGTCGTCATGCACGACACGCAGAGCGACGGCATCATGGCCGTTCACTCTGGACTAGCAGTTCGCAAAATGCATTCGTCGCGCCGGGACGCTTTTCAAGCCGTCAACGCTCAACCTTTGGCCAAACTCAAACTTGATGGTTCCACCTTTTCAGCCACGCTCACACCATATTACGAAGCCGCCCGTGAGGCTGCTAATGAGCGACCCGTCTCATCAACGTCAAGTACATACGAACCCGGTCAACGCTTGGCTCAATTTATCGCAGGCCCGTGGTTGCATGCCGAACAGGTCGAGGCCGTGGTGAATACAGGCGTCCAGGGTGTCGTCTTCCACGGAACAGGACTCGGCCACCTGCCCATTGATGACCCTCAAGGAGATGCTCCCGAAAATACCAGCCTTTGGCGCTCGCTCACACGTTGCATTAACCGTGAACTTCCCGTTCTTATCATCAATCAGTGCATCAACGGACCTGTTGATTTGAATGTCTACTCCAAAGGGCGAAAACAGCAAGCAATGGGCTTGCTGGGTCACGGAGTGAGTTCAACTCCAGAAGCCATGATTGCAAAATTGCACTGGTGCCTTTCTCAAAACAAAGATATTGCCAAGGCCATGAGTGAAAACCTCTGTGGAGAACACCGCGAAAACCTGTATGAGTAAGCGCTTGAATGAAGAACCGTGAAGGAGTGGGAAGGTCGTGGATGGAAACGCTGGTCACCGTCTTGAAGAACTTCGTGGGAAACGCGAAGCCGCTCGCCTCGGTGGCGGGCTCAAGCGTCAAGAAGCCATTCGAACAAGCGGACGAGGGACTGCTCGTGACAGAATTTCACTCCTTCTTGACGAAGGCTCATTCCTCGAATTGGACGCCTTCGTCACCCACCGAACCGATGACCACGACATGTTCCTCCACAAAACGCTCGGTGACGGCGTCGTCACGGGCCAAGGTACCATCGAGGGACGTCGCGTCTACTGCTTTGCTCAAGACTTCAGTGTTCACGGCGGCAGCATGGGCGAAATGCACGCCCTCAAAATCGCCAAGGTTGTTGAGATGGCTGAGCGAGCCAAGGCTCCACTCATTGCCATGTGGGACGGTGGTGGACAACGAGCTCAAGACGGAGTTAACGCACTCGCTGGAACGGGAGAATTACTCGACCGAATTGTCCAGTGTAGTGGTCGGATTCCCATGATCAGCGTGGTACTGGGTCCAGTAGTGGGTGCTTCTGCACTTGCGGCTTCCGTATCCGACTTCACCATCTTGGGCGAAGAAAACGGACAACTCTTCCTGTCTTCGCCCTTGGAAACACCCGAGGTCATCAGCGGAGAAGTGGATGCAGCTGGATTGGGTGGAGCCAACCTTCATGCCTCGAGGTCAGGTATTGCCTCGTTGATTGCTGAAGACGAGGAAGATGCGTGTGAATTAGCAGCGACCTTGCTGTCCTATTTACCAGACCACAACATGGCTGACCCACCTTTGGTTCCAACCGCAGACCCCATGACTCGCGTCAACGAACACCTTCAGGATCTTGTCCCTGACAATCCCAACAAACCCTATGACATGGTCAGCGTGGTCGAAGAGGTCGTCGATGACGGTGTCTTCATGGAATTATTTCCAGCTTATGCGGACAACATCATCATCGGTTTTGCTCGTCTGGGTGGTGCCACGATTGGTGTCGTAGGAAATCAGCCGAAGGTTCTCGCAGGATGCCTTGACATTGACGCATCCATCAAAGCAGCCCGATTTATCCGCACCTGTGACGCATTCAATATCCCCCTCGTGACCTTTGAGGACGTCCCAGGATTCCTTCCGGGAGTGGTTCAGGAATGGGGCGGTATCATCCGCCATGGCGCAAAGTTGCTCTTCGCCTACGCTGAAGCGACCGTACCAAAACTTACCTTGGTCACACGAAAAGCCTACGGCGGAGCATATCTCGCCATGTCATGCAAGCACTTGCAAAGCGATTACAATGTAGCATGGCCAACCGCTGAGTTGGCTGTGATGGGCGCAGAAGGGGCGGTCAACATCATCCACAGGAGAGAAATTCAGGCCGTTCCTGATGAAGAGAAAGAAGACGTCCGACTGCGCCTTGTTGATGAATACAAAGCCAAATTTGGAGACCCCTATGTCGCTGCTCGTAACGGATGGCTGGATGATGTCATCGAGCCACAGGAAAGTCGTCTCCGTTTGTGCCGTGCACTCAACATATTGAAGTCAAAGCGGGAATGGTCACCACCTAAAAAGCACGGAAATATACCGCTGTGACCTTCACTTTAGACGCTCTGCTCGGGCCAGTAATCCACCAGGAGAGGCGTTACGTTCATCCTGATTCGTGACATGTTCGTCAAGTCCTGACGGGTCACTTTCTTCTCCACCACGACGCCTGGCGAGAAGAGCGAGCAGGACGAGGAGAACAAGAAGGCCTCCGCCGATGAGAACTGGTGGCAGAAGCCCTGATGTTGAGTCCTCTTGGGAATTTGAATCGGTCACCCCTCCCCCTTGTTGCGTATCTTCGAAGATATAACTCACCACAATGTCTCGATCCAGTTCGTCATCGTGGAGTTTGAGTTTGAAGTCCATTGTAACGGATTGAGAGTCTGGAAGTGGTATGATGGTGACGCATTGAGCCGTCGTGGGTGACTCAAACAAACAGGAATGGTTGGTAGGTATCTCCACACCGTTGATGGTCAACATACCGCTCGTGTTCAGTGCCTCATCAATGTCGAGCATGGACCACTGCATGGTAGCAGAATTGCTCTCCGAAAGACGCTGTACTGCGTGTATCGATGCGACGGGCATATCACCTACTGGCGTGACAACGAGAGTGAACTGATGGCTGTGGATGCTCGTACCGTCAGTCACATTGAGCCACAGGTTGTCAAATGGGCCGTTGATGTCTGGCGCAGGAGTGAGCGTGAAGGACTCGTTGCTTTGGTCAACTTGCAACTGGCTGTGTTCGTGTTCAAGTGTCCACTGAAGAACATCACCGTCGACATCGTACGCCAGTTGGCTAAGCAATAAGGTGAACACGCCGTCTTCCTCAACCGTGTGATTCACCCATGCAGAGGTATTGATGACAACAGGGTCATCCCTCGCTTCGACCACGACAGGAATTTCAAGTTCAACCAAGGGGTTCGCTCCATCAGAGACCGTGGCGGTGATGACAACAGCACCGTTGGCGTTTTCCAAGGGCGTGAGTGTGATGAGCTCGCCTTCAATGAAATATCGGACTGGTCCCTGAGTCCCAGATGCCATGCCGTCAACTCGAATCAAGAGTTGTTCACCTTCAGGGTCAGAAACGACCTCTCCCAAATCATAAGCGATGCTTTGGCCGTCCTCAATCAATTGCTGAATGGGGACTGTCCCTGTTTTTTCGACAGGGTCGTCCACGGGCGTAAGATAAACTCTCAATCTTGTATTCTTCTCATCAAGAACTTCTCCATCACTGCGAAGTTGAACCTCGAGCATGCACTCACCCTGCCACTCTTCATCGAGTGCATGGGCCACGGTAAACGATGCACCGTCTGCTGCAAGTTCAACTGAAAAGTGATTGGCATCCTCACCGGTCAGGATGGCAGAAACCACCCGAACGGGTTGTCCATCAGGGTCAAGAGCAACGTCGCTGATGTTCAGGGACGTAGAACCGTGCTGTGGAAGGTAAACTCCCGGCTGAGGAAAGACCAATTCCATGGGAGTATTGGTGCGCTCCACAACTGCTCCCGTGGTGCTGGGCGCTCCTTCAACACTCACTCGCAACCAAGCCTTGTGCGTCCCTGGGGAAACTGGGGCCATCGGATAGGTGCACGAAGCGGTGGCATTGGCGTGTAAACTTCCGTTGGCCTGCCACGGCTGACCTTCCCAACCACAGGTCACATCAACGGCCCAAGAGGTGTTTAATTCTCCAAATGTATCTCCGTTCCTGAGCGTCCAATTTGTGGACAATACCAATTGCTGCGACCCGTTGAGAGGGGTTGAGAGATTGTGGGAAGAAGTGAAATTGGTGAGCAATAAGAAGTTACTTGGCTCGAGGAATTCGTCGATGTAGGCATTTTCATCTCCAACTGTTTGAGGCCCTTGCTCCCGATTGAAAGCATCTCGGAAACGCTCGTGATCTCCATGAACGACCGTATCAAGATAGGCGATCAAATGGTCCGAACTCAGTTCAATTTGCGCTGACTGACTCATTGTAGGAGTACCGTCATTCTCAAAAAAGGATGTTGAATCTTGGAATTGATAGTGATCCGCCCCCAGCAGGTGCATCCAATGCCAGGCAATGCCCCCAGTCTGCTCAACCCGCTCCATCATCTCTTGTGAGGGTGCGACTTCATCGACCGTTCCCGTGATGAAAAAGCCAGTATTGGGACGGGTAAATTCGACCTCGCTGGCAAGTTTATTCCAATCAAAGTCCTCGGAGAACTCTGTGAGGTCCAGTCCCACTCCGAAGAGTGCTCGTGGGGGTTGGAAAGCTTCGCTTTGGGAAGTCAAACCCCATAGCGGGTAGGCCCCGTAGGCTGCAGCAGCCCCTTTTCCGTGCCCTCCGATACCCCAATGAGCAAGGTCAATATTACCGGCTGAACCAAGAATGTTGATGTTGCTTTGATTTTGCTGGACCATGGCATCCGCAATGTCGGTCAACCGCTCAAGTGTCTCTTCAACATCGGTTTCATCGTTCATGGGTGTGCTTACGACCACGATGAAGCCCCGTTGAGCAAAGGATTCAGTGAGCAACATGTAATCATCGATGGACTCACCTGAATCGCCAATGAAAACGAGCCAAGAAAAAGGACCGTTCCCCGCCATGTCTTTGTCTTCACCATCGAACATAGCAGGGTAAACCATACGAACTTGCGGTGAAAATGGGCCGCCGAGGTTGAAATCTGTCCAGCCTACGGGAAAATCTACGCCATCATGGGTGGGTTGGAAATCTGGGTCTTCTTCCATGAGTGCCATTGCATTGGGAAGAAGGAGAAGACTGCACAAGAACAGCACGAGGCGCTCTGCTTGGGTCACGACCTCATCATCTCCATTTGTTGCCTTGTGAGGTGGGAATCTTAGAGGCTTCCCTATCATGCATAATGAGCAAGCATCAATTCAGCCTCGACGAGTCGCGTCAGCAAGAGGGGGAGAGAGGGCAATTGTTGAGCCATTTCAGGAGCCCAAAGTTGTGACCAACAGGCCAAATGTTGAGCCGCCAGCATCCACCTTCCGTTGAGAGAAGGGCCGATGAGCGACTCGATGCGGGCATCATAATCACCATCCATTGGCTGGTACGTAGCATTGAGGACGAGCATATCCCCACCCCCCTCCCAGGTTCCGTCAAAATCAACGATGACGTCGGGTTCTTCCTCCGTCAACGACTCGTCCCAAGGCCCGCTTTCAAGGACCCGTTTGCTTTTGAGTGGATGGATGCGCCCTCCGTTGCGCGCCCAAACCGATGCGGTAGAGCGTGCAGCCCCTCCTCCACCAACAAGACCCAAAACATGCTGCTTGGGGTCGATGCCGTGATGGAGGAGAACTGAAAGAATTCCTTCCCCGTCAACCCCACAACACCACCATCCTTTGCCGTCCCAACGCAAGGCATTGACACTTTTTGTTGCCATGGAATCGTCAAGGCACATCACGGCACTTGAATCCAATTGATGCTTCAACGGAGCCGTCAGGTTAACCCATATTTCCTCATTGAACATGCGCGTTGGTAAGCCATTTAGTGGAAGAGGTGAGTGTTCTGCCAGAAGAGGGGAATCCGTTGTGAGATGTGGATCCTCAACTTCAACCGAAGCAGCGGCTTTGATTGCCTTTTCGAGCAGTGCCTTGGTTCTGAATTTTCCGAAGACTGCTTGAGTATACACCCAGTCAATCGGCGAAGGAACTGCTCCGGCATATCCCCAAGCGAGCGCATCATGAATTGATGCGACGTCCAAAAGTTCCATTGAGAGCATGTTTCCTGAGCGATTCAACCCGAGGTGGTCGGCCACCAAAGCCGTCAACAGCGGAGATAAACTGTGTTCTACCGGGGTGCCAGCAATCCCGTAACGTATTGCTGCCATAGTTCGTGGAGAGTGGCACAACCCAAAAAGGCGACGAATGGAGGCTTAACCTTCAAGAGGGAGGAAGGAATGGTCAGATTATGAGCAGAGCAGTTGGAATGATGACGACCACACTGGGCGCATACATGACATTCAAAATGTGGGCTGAATTTCAAGACGCCCTCGGTATTGTATTCGGGGGCTCATGGGCTGTGATTATCGCAACGATTACCTTTCTCATCTATCAGTCCAACAAGAACGACCTCGCCTACGAATCCTCAATGGGAGAAATCAACGGCTCTCCAAACCTCACAAAAAAGGCAATGGAAGCAGAAAACCCTCAACCTTTGATGTTCATCGCTGGAGCCTACGTCTTTATCCTCGTCATCTTTGAACTTCTTCTCAGCCTTGTCTGACTGGTGTTGGCATGGCCGGCTTGATGGATATCTTCCTCCTCAAAGAGCGCGTGAACGGCGAGCGGGACAATATTTTCATGATCCTGTTTGAAAAGGCATCTATTCTGCTCGCCCTCCTCCTCATCACGCTGATTGGCGTCGCCTTAGAATTACCAGGATGGGGCGTTGCGGTTTTACTTGGGGCCTCATTGGGCCCGGTCGTCTACGGGCATTATTACTTCATTTACATCCGTCCAGTCAAAAAGAAGCAGAACCTTGATGACGACGGAAAGAGAGCGTAAGAATAGGGGAAGCAGTATGGTATTGGGATTTGGAACAATTTTGGAGTACTTTGGACTCGGAGACATTACAGGCGTTGACGTCTTTTTCGCTGCGATGGCAGTGATTGGAACAATTCTTTTCATCATTTATTTCCTCCTTGTCATGATCGGGGGCGTAGCAGACGGAATCGCAGATTCCATTCCATTCCTTGACATCAATTTAGAGATGGATGCTGAAGGCGTATTCCACATGCTGACGATTCAAGGATTGCTCAGTTTCATGATGATGTTTGGCATCTTCGGGCTTGCAGCCTCGCAAGCTGACCAAAATGCCATCATTGCGATTCTTGCTGGTAGCATTGCGGGTGTCGCCTCAATGTGGATTGTTGGAAAAGTATTCCAAGCTGTGGCCAGCCTCGAAACGGATGGTACGGTCGTTCACAGCGAAGCAATCGGTGCCAAAGGTACAGTATATCGGCGCATTGAACCAGGTCAAACTGGACAGGTTCAAGTTGAATTCCAGTCTGCTCTGCGTACGTGCAACGCAGTAGCAGAAGATGATACAATGCGACTTGACACAGGCAAATTCGTGACGGTCGTAGGTAATATTTCGGAGATGTTAATCGTTCGCCCCCTCAGTATTTCTGACGCAGTTGTCCAAGAAGAGTAACATCCAGTGCCGTGTTAACTCTCTTAAAGGAGAACACCTGTCCTGCGTTCATGGCAGATACTGGAGCAACGCTTGTATTGATTGGAATCGCGCTTTTCGTTGCGGTTGTACTGGGAACCGTTTATGTGGCAACAAGCCGATACAAACTCGCACCAGCGAACAAGATTCTCGTCGTGTACGGTAATACAAAAGGCGCAGGTGCGGCAAAATGTTACCACGGCGGTGGAAAAATCGTCTGGCCACTGGTTCAGAACTACGCCTTCCTTGACCTCAAACCGATGACCATCAACATCAACCTTGAGCACGCACTCTCACTTCAAAACATCCGAATCAACGTTCCATCGACCTTTACCATCGGTGTGTCGACTGAACCATCCGTGATGCAGAATGCGGCTGTTCGCCTTCTCAACTTGGGCCAAACCGAGATTGAAGACATGGCCAAGGAAATCATCTTCGGTCAACTCCGTTTGACGGTTGCTTCCCTTACCATTGAAGAAATCAACAACGACCGTGAGGCCTTTTTGGGTATGGTCGTTAACAATGTTGACGCTGAATTGCACAAGATTGGGCTCTACCTCATCAACGTCAACATCACCGACATCACTGACGAGGCAGACTACATCAAGTCCATCGGTGCCAAGGCTGCTGCAGAAGCCATCGCATCTGCTGATGTTGACCGTGCCAATGCAACACGCCAAGGTGCTGTTGGACAAGCCGTCGCAGACCGTGACCGTGAAATCGAAGTCGCAAAGAACGAGGCTCAATCTGACAAAGGACAGAAAGAAGCAGAAGCTGACCGACGTGTTTTCGTTCAACAACAAGAATCCAAAGCGGTTGAAGGTGAGAACCTTTCACGTGCTGAAATCGCACGATACAACGCTGACCTCGCAGAAAAAGAAGCAGAGGCTCACAAGCGTTCGGAAGTCGCCAAGCGTAATGCACAAGTCGAAATTGAAAAGGCTCAATATGAATTTGAAGGTCAACGCTTGCGTGCTGAAGAAATCGCTCGTGAGGAAATCTCCAAGCAACAAATCGAAATCGCTGCAGAAGCTGAGGCAGAACGCCAACGCCGTATCGCACGAGGTCATGCAGATGCAACCCTCGCAGCATACAATGCAGAAGCAGAAGGTCAGCGTGCCGTTCTTGAAGCCAAGGCAGAAGGATATGCCAAGCTGGTGAAGAGTGCTGGAGGCGATGCAAAAGCAGCCGCAACTCTGTTGATGGTTGAGAAGATCGAAGAACTCGTTGCTCGTCAAACTGAGGCCATTGCCAACTTGAAGATTGACAAGATTACGGTGTGGGACTCCGGTAACAACAGGGAAGGCGGTGGTTCGACGTCCAATTTCGTTTCATCCCTCATGCAGAGTCTTCCGCCTGTTCATGACGTCGCCAAGATGGCTGGCATCGAACTCCCTGAGTATTTGGGTGAAATGAAAGACGATTGAGTCGCTCCGCTGGCTTGACAGGGTGTGAAAACAGCCCTTCACCACAGAGATGAAGCGAGGGTTTCAAAGACTCCGTGACACGCAAAGTGCTTCATGGCGTCCGACCTTGAGATTGCTCGCTCGGCAAAAATGGAACCCATAGAGGCCATTGCATGGAAGTTGGGCATCTCAGCCCATGAGATTGTGCCCATGGGACAGGGTGTTGCAAAAATCACATGGCAAGCACTCAAAGAACGCTTTTCCAAGCCACAGGGAAATCTCGTCCTCGTGACATCAGTGAACCCAACGCCCTTTGGAGAAGGCAAGACGGTGACCACCATCGGACTCACCCAAGCACTGTGCCACATCGGCCAATCGGCTACATGTGTGATTCGAGAACCATCAATGGGGCCTGTCTTTGGTATCAAAGGAGGAGCCGCTGGCGGTGGGCACTCCCAGGTCCTGCCAATGGAGGACATCAACCTGCACCTCACCGGTGACTTGCACGCAGTGACTTCCGCACACAATCTTCTCTCAGCCTTGATTGATAATCACATCAAGCATGGAAATGAGGCGAAACTTGACCCAACTCGAATTTCATGGCCCCGTGTGATGGACATGAACGATCGCTCTCTCCGACAGATTGTCATCGGAATGGGAGGGCCAGCGAACGGGCACGTTCGAGAAGACCGTTTTGACATCACTGCTGCCAGCGAGGTCATGGCCATTCTCGTTCTTGCCAAAGATTACGCCGACCTACGAACACGTTTGGGTGAAATCGTCGTCGGCACGTCCACCGATGGAAATCCTGTGAAAGCGAGTGAAATCGGAGGGGCGGGCGCAATGGCTTTGCTGCTGCGACAGGCATTCCTTCCCAACCTGACCCAAACGTTGGAAGGCAATCCTGCCTTCATTCACGGCGGACCATTCGCCAACATCGCTCACGGAAATTCAAGCATCATCGCAGACCGAATGGCTTTAGCAAGTGCAGATTTTGTTGTTACTGAAGCCGGATTCGGCTCCGACATGGGTGCTGAGAAATTCATGCACATCAAAGCAGCCACCTCTGGTAAAGCACCCGATTGCATCGTCATGAATGTCACCGTTCGTTCCATGAAATTGCACGGAGGTGCCTTTGGTGACCGCGGTGGGATTCGCCCTGACAAAGCAACGCTTGAGGCAGAAAACGTCGAGGCTGTGACCGTTGGCGCGAAATCAAACCTCGACCGCCACATTCGCAACATGGCTGCGTTTGGTGTCCCCGTAGTGGTTTCCATCAATCGATTTACATCAGACACGGATGCAGAGATTTCAGCCATTTCGAATGCAGCCCAAGAGAGTGGCGCATCATCGGTCTGTATCACAGAAGTCCATGCAAAAGGAGGAGAAGGTGGTCAAGACCTTGCTCATGCAGTAGTCAGAGCCGTACAGGACCATGTCGCCGCTGGCCGCCCCTTTGTCCCCTTGTTCACGCCACAAACTGACGTGCTCGCAAAAGCCGAATCCATCGCACACCGCTTGTACAAGGCAGACGGTTTGGAGATGACTGCCAAAGCCCAGCGCGAATTGGAGCGCATTCGATCATGGGGCTATGGACACCTGCCAATATGCATGGCCAAAACCCAGTACTCCTTTTCTCACGATGCAAGCCGGTTGGGTGCACCTACGGGTTTCACCATTCCTGTGAGAGAATTCCGTTTGAACGCAGGGGCCGGTTTTGTCGTAGCCGTATTGGGCAACATGATGACCATGCCGGGTTTGCCAAAGCGACCAGCAGCCCTTGACATGGACATGGACGAAGACGGCAATCTGATGGGCGTCTTTGGGTGAGGGAATGAACATTCTAAAGCGGGACCTTCACGAATGGCGTCTACGGGTTGAAACCCTTGACGACCTTTGGGTGCTTGCTCGATTGGCACGACGCGGAGTATCTGTCGCCATGCTGGGTGAACGGAGAGACCAAACCACTGCTGGAGAGGAAGGAGGCCGCTCAAAGCAGGCAGAACGGAAGAAAATGTGGATACAACTTTCCGTCCAAACCACCGAGCATCAGTCTTTTTCTGACACCTTGCGCATTCATGGCATCATCGAAGAAGCACCCATCGACATCGGAATGCATCATACCCACATGGTGGAATTACGAGATGATTTGGTCCTTTCAAACACGAAGGGGTTCTCCGAAATGGATGTGCAACTTCTCAAAGAAAGTGAATCAGCATCGAAACAGGGACAAGTCGCCTTATTGGTCGTTGAAGGTGACGAGATAATTCTGTACTTCATCACCGCACGAGGTCTTCGAGAAAGTGCAACGTGGACCATGCGTGGCGGTGGAAAGCGAGGGGATTTGAGGCAGCACGAACGCGTAGCTTCACAATTCCGACAGACCATTGTTGACGGTTTAACCCAGCAACTTGACGAGATGATGCCCCTGGTATTGTGCGGCCCGGGAAGGAATCGTGATAGGATGCTCGAGGATTTACGAGGCGCAGGTCACCGACGCCCAATGCTATCGGTAGCCACCAGCATGGGAGGGCGAGGTGCTGCCAATGAAGTGCTTCGTGACGGCCTTGCGGGAGAATTGCTCGCTCAACATCGCATGGTCCAGGAAGTCACTCTCCTTGAGGAAGCATGGGTACGAATCTCAACCAACGGGGCGGTTGCCTATGGAGGTGAAGCCATCAAAAAGGCGGTTCAGGAAGGAGCGGTTGAACGCTTGCTCATTCTTGCTGACTTGCTGCGTGATGATACCAGCACATGCGATGGTAGCTCTTGGAGTGACTTGGTTGAACAAATCACTTCATTTGGAGGGGAGATCATTCAGTGTTCTGCTGACCATGATGCCGGTGAACAATTGGTAGGTTTTGGAGGAGCAGTGGCTCTCCTACGTTATTCGGTGTGAGCGTATGAACGTGATTGAATTCTCCGACCTCGGCGAGGATGTACGGGCAAGTCTGCAAGGAAAGAGATGGCTTCTGCTGATGGCAGAAGAACTGCCTCATGCAACCGCTGCTCTCATGTTCAGCGAATTGGAAGATGTTCTGGTGGCTGTTGACCACAGAGGCCATGACGTGAAAGATGGCTTGTGGGCACGTGCAGTTCACCTTCTCATGGTCGATGATGGGACCGAAGAATCCCAATTACAACGCAGTACTGGCATCTCAAAAGTCGTAGCAGGAAACGATGACGTCTACGCTCATTTGTGGTAGTGGGTCTGGAGGGACTCGAACCCTCGATCAACTCCGTGTAAGGGAGGTGTCATAGCCACTAGACCACAGACCCATACGGCCCTGTCGGACTCCCTTTTTCAAGAGTGCGACGAATGCGGTAACCTCAAAACAGGTAGCGATGAGCGTTTGTCAATGGATGCCAATATCCAGGCGGCTGCCACACGACTCGTTCGTAAGTTGAAAAGCGGAGGCTTTTCGTTAACCATTGCTGAATCCTGTACGGGTGGCTTACTCGCCAGTACCTTGACCGACATCACCGGAGCAAGTGCATGGTTTCGCCAATCATGGGTCACCTATGCAAACGAGGCGAAGATTGAGGTGCTGGGAGTAGATCCCGACGACCTGAATGCTCGTGGAGCAGTTTCTGCTAAAGTCGCCATCCAAATGGCTCAAGGGGCATTGAAGGCTGCAAAAGCAGACTATGCCATCTCTGTCACCGGTATTGCCGGACCCACCAATGAGGGGAGCAGTAAGCCTGTTGGCACGGTATATGTTGGCATTGCATCCAGATTTTGGGCTGAAGCCAAGCGAACACAAATTGGTGGAACCCGTGCAGAGAATAAAAATGGTTTTGTCCACTTCGCACTTCGTACGGCGATGGAATGCTTTGAAGCAGCCATGAACCGAGAAATCGCAGAAGGTCTCGAGGCGGAAATGGCAGAACTTGAAGCTCAGCGCAAGAAAGCGGAAATGGAGGCTGAGCGAGAACGGCGCGACCAAGAAGCTCGGGAAAATGCCCCTTGGCAGGATGAGGCTTGGTCAGAAGGCGATGGAGAACACTCTGATAAAATCGGCTTGGAAGTCGAGTGGAGTGACAGTGAGGAATAAATCCTCAACATTGCGCCAAGGGATTTGTCCACATACCTTTTGAATCGTCGGTTCTGTATCGTTGTATGGGTGAGCCGTGGGCAAGTATTGCGGCTCGCTTACGGCAACAAAGGCTGCTTGCTCCAAAATCACTCCACCAACGATTGCTTGACCTCGAAAATCCGTTTGAGGTCCTTGATGCTGCTTCTGCGTTGAACATTTCATCCGGCATGTTGAGTGCTGAACAATTGCAAGAAATGATCGCCTACGCAGGCCAATCGGGACAAACCGCCTTGCCCGCAAAAGAGCCCGTCGTCGCACAAGCGCCAACAGATCTCGCCCGTTCAATTGCCCCCATCAATGAACCCGAACCAATTGACATCCATCTGCGGAACAATTTACCGGATTGGAATCAAGCAGACTTTTCAATGAACGCAAGTGATACACCCAGCGACATTACCGTTCATTTTGATATCACTGGCAATTCAGTCACCGAAGGCAAAATGGCCGACATCAATGCGTGTTTCAACGACCGCCTGAAAAGCATACGGAAACTTATCATTCAAAATTCGAAATTACCTCGCAAGCATCAAGAGATAGGCCGCTTGGTAGCAGAAACCTCTCGCTACCAGGGATATGAAAACAAGGCTGTTGCCATTGGTTTAGTCAATGAACCGAGGTATACAAAAAACGGCCATCTCATGTGGGGTCTTGAAGATGAAACGGGAGAAATGACCTGTTTGTTGACCAAACGTAGCGGGGATGACCGAGACCGAGCCCATGAAGCCATCATTGAAGCAGGCTTGATGCCCGATGATGTATTGGGTGTTTCAGGTACCTTCAGCCAAACTGGAGACCTGTTCTATGTCGATGATTTGCATTTCCCGCTTGAAACAAATCATCAGAAAGTGAGTTCCGAGGTGGGAGTAAGTGTTGCCTTTTTGTCGGACATTCACGTTGGCTCCAAGACATTCCTCGAGGCTCAATGGCACAAGATGGTTCGATGGTTCCACACCGACCCGCTTGCAAAGACGATCAAGTATCTGATTCTCTCTGGGGATTGTGTCGATGGTGTCGGAATCTATCCCGGCCAAGACAAAGAATTGGCCATCCCCGACCTCTTCGCACAATACAGCGAATTTGCTCGTTTATTGGAATTACTACCTGAATGGGTTGAATGTATCATGCTGCCAGGTAACCACGATGCAGTGCGTCCAGCAGAACCTCAACCGACCTTTGAAAAAGACATCCAACAGGATTACAATACCACGACTTTTGTTGGCAATCCTTGTGACTTTTCTCTTCATGATGTGCGATTGCTTTCCTATCATGGTAAATCCATCGATGATTTCGTGGGAGGACTACGAACGGTCACCTATGCAGAGCCTGTTGAAGCCATGCGAGAAATGTTGAGACGTCGCCATTTAGCCCCCCAATGGGGAGGAAAAACACCGCTTTCTCCCGAGCCCGAAGACGGTTTGGTCATACGAGAAGTGCCTGACATTTTTGTGACGGGTCACGTTCACGGGCACGAGTGTGTTGACTTCAGGGGTACGACCCTGGTGTGTTCGAGTACATGGCAGGACCAAACTTCCTACCAGCGTATGTTGGGGTTCCAACCTAAGCCCTGCATGCTGACCATCATCAATCTGAAGAGTCACAAATCAATTTCAATTCCCTTCGCATGAAGCAATGTTGACTCATGCCTCTTGAGAAAGACCCATGAGTGGCAAAATGTGGCTCAAATCTTTGACCGTAACGACTGGAACACCAGCTTTTTGGAAGGCCTCAATAGAGGACTCGCGCGTTGGATTGAACCCGATGAACTGGCTTCCAGGAACATGCATGGAGAGATCCATCTCGGAATCTCCTACCGAAACGCAATCTGCGGCCTCAAAGCCTTGCATGTCGAGCAAGCGATGAATGATCTCGCCTTTGCCGCTAGCGTGGAGTCGACAAATGCCTTCATCACTCAAGAACCCTTTATAGTCAAAGACAAAGCCGTTGGCAATCCAATCTTCCACGTTCAACATGGCTGCAATGGAACTGACAAATACATCAACTCCAGCGCTAACAATGGCAACGTAGATGCCTTCATCATGGAGTCGCTGGACGACTTCCCGAGCACCTTTCATCAAATTGACGCCAGCGTATGCACGAAAGATCTCATCCTGATGGATGGGATCTCGAACTGCTTTCCACAATTGAATGTCGGAGCGCATGAACTCTACGTCAGAGATCTCGCCACGAATGAACCTGTTGAGGTTCAATCCGTTATCCGTTCCAAAGGCATCGTGGAGGGTTCGCCAAGAACTTACAGCATCTACCAGCACACCGTCACAGTCGAAGACCACAACCTTTGGCGGGCGAGTGTCTGAGTCCATGGTTCATCCAGCATATGCTACCTTGAAAGGCTTCGCTTGTGAACGTCATCGAACACCCCAAGGAGAGGAAGCCCCGTAGGACTCCCTCTCCAAGGGACACACATCCGAGCAGTGACGCAGGTCACTAACCGGGCTTTCGTGTAAGACCCTCTTCAGGCTCAAGCCTTCTTGTCGTAGCTCAAGTCATCCCAAGTACGGAGCAAAGCACCGTCTCCATTGATTGGAGCGTAACTTAGGGTGATGGTAGCGTCGACGAGAGGTGTGCCGTCAGGTGCGTGGGTGCGAATGAAGATCGTGTCACCGGAGTTGAAGGTCGAGATTGACCTGGATTCATTCTCCGAGATTTGTTCTTTGTTCACCGAGTCCACGAAGGTCACGAATGCATCGCTGTTGGCCGGATTGAATCCGTACACGCCATTGCTATCAGCAAGACCCACCGTGAAGGTGTTGAGTGCACCGGTAGCGTTGAGGTAGAACACCTTGACTTCAACCGCTTGAGTAGCGAGTTCAGTCTGAGATTGCTCCACTGTAATACGCCAGTGTCCTTCGTCTGCATCGAATCCGTTGATGTCTTCAATGTCAAAGGTCACACGAGGTACACCCTTCACGTCGGTTTCTGCGAGGCTGGAAGCCCAGACGTAGATGACACCGGAAAGCACGACTGTGATGGCCACCATCAGAATGGTTGCGATCACAGGGCTGACTGCAGCGTCGTCTTCGCTCATGGACTCAACTTCTTCTTCATCATCAGCACGGCGGCTGGAGAAGGAGAGAGCGCTCACAAAGAGACCGGTGAGAGCCACTGCGACAATGCTTGGTGCGAACGATGGCACGGAGCTTGCTCCGATCGTTTCGACAACATCAGGCAAGTTCTGGCTGGTTGCCAAGAAGTTGCTCGATGGCTGGTTGGCGTGGTTGCACACGTCAGCGGTAGCCAAGGAGGTCATGATGTTGTTACACCAGTTGCTGTCTTCGAGCAGTGGTCGGCGCTCGGAGGTCTTCGTTGCGTTCTTACCGTATTGACCAGGCTTGGACCATGGGTCGTCACTTTGCACATTGTTGATGATGGCGTAGTGGGATCCAGGTTCGTCGGCTTGGAAGCGGTCTGCAGTTGTCACTGACATGTCACATGGGTTGGCCAAACAGGTCACAACGTCCATCTCAACCCAAACATGGGTTGTGTCTTTGGTGACATAAACATCTTCGGTGTACTTGACGGTTGCACCGTAATCAGGCACAGCGTAGTAACGAGTCTGTTCAACATCATCATGGCCGTCCGTGTGGTACGTGATAGCCAACATGTGGTCGTATCGGTATGGACCTTCATCGCCGCCACCGTTGATACCGACGGTGACTGGCACATAGGTACCGGTCATGACGTTGGTAACACCGTTGAAGTTGAATCCAGCTTGGTCATCGAATGCATAGTCAGGGACTTGCTCACGGACGTTCTCAACACGAACACCAATTTCCTTGGTAGCAACACCTTGCTGGTAGTCTGCAATGGCCATGACACTTGGGTCGTAATTAGGCACAAAGGTGTTGTATTCTCCTTGGGTAGTAGGTGCAGTTGGTGTGTCACGTAGAACCAAACGGATTTGACAGTATTCAGAACCAGACGGACCGATTTGGTGGATACCGTTGTTGTTCAAGTAGTCAATTTCCCAGTCGTTAGCGTTGGTAGTTGCGTCCTCAATGAGGTCAAACACGAGGTCGTCACCAACGATGGTCGTGGTGAAGTAGTTCGTGTAGACACATTGGTCAGTGGATTCAACAGTCCAGACAAGGTCGTCCATTTCGTGGTCGATGTCCGTCTTGATCGCAGACATGTCGTAGGTCAAGTTCGCTACGTTCTCGTCATCTTCCATCAAGGAGATGGACCATGGGAGAGCAGGGATTGAACCGTTGTCAGCAACCATAACCGTCTCTGTCGTTCGGTTCCAGTCAAGGATGACTGGAGCGTCGTTGACTGGAGCAACGGAGAACACAACATCGAGAGTATCGCTGTTTTGGTTCTCGGCACCGTCGTCAGCAAGACCGAGGGTCACCGTACACTTTCCACCCAACTCGTTGTTGGTGTTTTCAGTGATGGTCAACTCGTTGTTGACGATGTCAACACTGAACGCAGAACAAGCATCGGTGGTTCCGAGGTCAACGGCTCCGGCAGTCCAGGTGTAGACCTGTCGTGCAGGTGATTGCTCGTTGGCCATGTCACGGATGTAGGAACGTGTAGCGTTCGACACATCGCCGAGGAACTTGGTGTGTGTACCAAATCCTTCTGGCAGGATGTTGTAGTTGCTGTCATCTTCGGAGAAGATTGGCATACAGTCAGAGCGCTCAACATTGCAGATCACTGGTTTGTCGTTGATGTTGTTCACCGTGTAGGTGATGTTGTGGCTGTCAACCAGTCCGTTGCTGTCTGTCACTTCGAAAGAGAAGACCATGTAACCGAATTGGTCTGTGAGCGGCGTGATGGTAACATCTTGGCCGTTCTGAGCCCAATCAACGAGCACGTTGTCGTGAGCGACGAGTGTGCCGTCGGTAACAACCCAACTCAAGGAGGATTCCTCATCTTGGACGTCATCTGCGAGGTCGGTAAGGCTGAAGGTGAAAGAACC
>Ga0222715_10000326_pt1 | contig 47610 bp, 60 predicted proteins | sample C33_9DmetaG_FD_165056 | JGI IMG/M metagenome (GOLD analysis project Ga0222715, IMG submission 165056) | Estuarine water microbial communities from San Francisco Bay, California, United States - C33_9D | ecosystem: Environmental > Aquatic > Marine > Unclassified | place: USA: California...
AGTGCTAGTGGCGTGTACATGACAAATAGTGCTATCTACACAAGTTCTGGTGGTCTTTTAGATATTGACTTAATTAATACTTCTTCTACCGGGCCTGCGGTAAATATTTACAATGGAGGCACAGGCAGCGGCCTCTTCATCGACCAGAATAATAATGGCTCGGCGCTGAATATTGATAGTGAGTCGACAAGTGCGACTGGCATCAATGCTCAGATGGCGACCACTACTGGCACATCGTTCCAAGTACAGTCTGACTCGCTTACGTCAGGGAATAACGGCTGGTTCTACACCAACAGCGCATCATTTTCTGGGAAAAACTTACGGGCAACAGTAGACCATGCCTCCGCTACGGGTATTGCGCTTGAGGTACAAAACGATGGCACCGGCAACGGCGTATTCATCGACCAGAATGGTACATCGGCTGGTGAATCATTAATTATAGATGCCGAAAACACAACTGGCTATGCAATTACGGCTTTTGTACCAACAACGGCTCATGTTGCCCGTTTAGTTAATGAACACGCAACTTCCCCGCAAGGATTGTACCTTCACTTTCCCAGTGCTTCCCCTGATAACAATACGCAAAACTTTTTACTGTGTATAGATAGCACTGCAACACGCTGTATCATCTACTCAGACGGTGACCTTGCTAACCATGATGGCACTTACGGAACGCTCTCTGACAGGTACTATAAGTCTGACATTGTCGAAGCCCGTGAATACTGGGATGACTGGAAAGCTGTTCAGTTCAAAACATTCACCAAGGGCGGCAAGAAGCAGTTTGGTGTTATCGCTGACGAACTGGAAACAGTATTCCCCGGCCTTGTCCACACCAGCCCTGACGAGAATCACCCTGACGGCGAAAGCCAGTGGGTAGATACCATGAACCTGAATCACATCGGGGGCAAGGTGTTGCAGGAAGCCCTAAAAAGAATTGAGGCTCTTGAAGCCGAGATAGCCGCACTGAAAGGTGCATAACTTAAACTAAGAAGGTAACAAAAAATGGCAACAGAAAAGAAAACGCCTGTTTTTGTTGATGATGTGGAATACACATTTGAGGACATGACAGACCAACAGAAAGCACTTGTAAACCACATCGCAGACCTTGACCGTAAGATTTCATCGACTGCTTTTAATCTTGACCAACTCAATGTAGGGAAAAATGCCTTTGTGAATCTCCTGAAGGAAGCCCTCAAAGAACAGCCAGCGGAGGTAAACTGACATGGCACTTTCATACAAAATAGACAAGATGGTACGCAACACTTCCGATGGGGGTGTTGTTCGTGTTCGTGCTATAGCTTCAATGACCGATGGTGACATCACCGTCAGCGACATGGTACACGCTTCTTTTACACCTGACGCTTCTGCTGGCGGCTTTATTGCTTTTGACAGCCTGACCGAAGCAGACGTTATTGGTTGGGTTGAGTCCTCCATTGACGTTGATGCGGTTACTGCTGGCCTACAGGCAAAGCTGGACTCCGTTAAGACCCCTGCTACTGCTACTGGTATGCCGTGGGATACTGACGAAGAATAACCTTTTATGAGAGTACACGTTAATGATAGAGGTGATGGCTGCGGTCAGCATAGCAAACTCTGCCTTCACTGCATTAAAGGCGGGTATAGCTAAGGGACACGAACTAAGGGACATGGCCTCAAGTCTCGCTAAGTTCTGGGACGCTAACGAGAAGATACTAGAGGCAAAGATAGAGAACGAGACAGCCTCCGTACTGACCAGAGCAGTTAAGGGAAAGAGTATAGAGGCAGAGGCTATGGAGATTACCATAGCGAAGCACAAGGCAGCGCAGATGGAGAAGGAGCTTAGGGAGTTCCTAATCTATTCAGGACAGGGAGAGTTCTACCGGGATATGCTGAGAGAGCGTAGTCGGTTAAAGAATGAAAGGCTCAGACTAGCGAGAGCAAGAGCGCAACAGCGGAAAGACATGATAGATATCAGTTTGCTTGTTGGTACTGTAATAATTGGAAGCATGGCCTTATTGGCTGCGGTTAGTGCGATAGCGAGTATTTAGATGACTGAACAAGAAATAGAAGTTTTGCTTGATAGGGCAGCTAAGAAGGGCGCACAGGAAGCTCTCAAGTCTATTGGTTTGTCTGACCAAGAAGCCTATAACGATGTCAAAGAGCTAAGGTCTTTATTGGAGACTTGGCGGGATACAAAGCGCACAGTAGGCCAGACCATAGCTAGAATGATTACTACTGCACTGTTGGCTGCTTTAGCTACAGGTGTCTGGATGAACTGGGGTGGTAAGTAATGCTTAACTTGATAGGTACTCTGGCTGGCCCTGTGTCAGCAATACTGGACAAGTTCATAGAGGACAAAGACCAGAAGGCGCAGCTTGCTCACGACATAGCCACAATGGCTGAGAAACACGCTCATGAGGTTGTCCAGGCACAGCTTGAGATTAACAAAGCAGAGGCGCAGCATCCTTCTCTGTTTGTATCAGGGTGGAGGCCAGCCGTAGGTTGGGTCTGTGTGTTAGGCATGGCAGGTAACTTCATCACAATACCTTTTACTAATATGGTTCTTGAGATAGCTGGCTACGATGTTGCTCTGCCGTTGATAGATATGGAGACTCTGTTGCCTGTACTGTTGGGTATGCTGGGACTTGGTGCTATGCGCACTGTAGAGAAAGTCAAGCAGGTTGAGAGGAAGTAGCAATGCCTTTAGAGGATAGCTTAGATTTAAACCCCACTGTAGGTGGTTCTGGTATGCAAGGAGCCATAGCTGGTTTACCAGAAGCTATGGATGCTTTTAACAAATATCAACGTATGCCGGGGCTTAGTGCGCCTACTGTTGTTCAGACTATATATAAAATACTAAATAGTCCTACTCTCACAGAAAATCAGAAAAGAACTACGCTTGCGGGATTGCAAGCTAATATGGGGTTAAACGATGCAGATGCTAAAGTTCTACTTAATTTAGCTAGAGGAACTCCATTAAATGAGCAGCAATTAAAAGAGTTGTATGGAGACACCGAAAAAAAAGAAGAAGTTGTAGACCTTGGAACTGGTGACCTTTCACCACAAGAAACATTTGAAGGTTTAGAAGAAGAACAAAAGATTAGTAAAATTAACGATGCTTTAGAGAATAATCCTAATGCTACTCTTGCTAACATCTTAGATATTTTAACTAGCTGGAACATACCTACTGATTTGTTTAGGAAAGCTACTGGTGGTTTAAGCCCTGAAGAATATGTAGCACAAAGAGATGGTACTGGTGACCCTGATACTGGTGGCCCTGATGGCCCTGATGGCCCTGATGGCGGTACTGGTGGCCCTGATGGCGGTGCTGACGAAGGAGATGGCGGGGATGGGTCTTGTCAGCCGGGTTATGAAAAATGGAATGGCTCTTGTGTAGCTGTCTGTAATGCTGCTGCTGGCTATGTAAGAGATGAAGACCCTTCTTCCCCTTCTTATGGGCAGTGTGTGTTAAGCGGCGGTGGTGCTGGCGGTGACGGAGGCGATGGTGGAGATGGAGGCGATGGTGGAGATGGTGGAGATGGAGGAGATGGAGGAGATGGTGGTACATCCTGTCCTATTGGTCAAGTCTATGATGAAGCATCTCAGTCTTGTGTTCCTATAAAGAAAGAAGTTACTGGAGGAGGTGGAGACTTAAACGGCCCTGTAGAAACTCCACAGATAATTTCACAGCTACCTCAACTGCCTGAAACAGAGACAGCAACAGGCGGTCTTTTGTTTGGGGCAGTTAGTCCTACTAGAACAACCGATGAGGTATTGGCTCCTGACTTATTTAAACTTGATGTGAACATACCTTTGGTACAGAGATTAACACAGTATAGCCCTATGGCTGCTCCGCAGTATATGTTGAGTGGCATATCACAGAGATACAAGGTGTAAGATGACATACTTAAACTTAGTAAATAACGTCCTGAAGAGACTGCGTGAGGCAGACGTTTCTACTGTAACGCAGAACACCTACTCTACTATGATTGGGGAGTTTGTTAATGATGCCAAGGAGTTCGTAGAGGACGCTTGGGAGTGGTCTGCTCTGCGTACTACCATTACAGTCTCTACTGTGGCAGATGACTATAGCTATTCCCTGACAGGCTCAGGTATCAAAGACAAGCTGTTGGACGCTATCAACGATACCTCTAATCTCAGGATGATACAGGACTCTAAAGCTAGGTTTAACGAGAGGCAGTATATCTCTACTGCTGCCACAGGCGCACCTCTGTACTTTACCTTCACAGGTGTTGACGGTAACGATGACCGTACTATTGATGTGTACCCTACGCCTAACGGTGTGTATTCTCTGCGCTTTGACATGGTTGTAAAAGAAGACAAGCTGTCTAGTGACAGTACCGATTCTGTGCTTCCTCCTAGCCCTATCATTCACTTGGCTACTGCTATGGCTGTCCGTGAGCGTGGCGAGACAGGCGGTACTTCAACACAGGAATACTTTGCTATAGCCAATACTAGCTTGTCTGATGCTATAGCTCTGGACGCTGGACACTTCCCACACGAGACTGAGTGGAGAGCCGTTTAATGGCACAACAGCTACAAAACATCACCATTGCAGCCCCAGGCTTCTTTGGTATCAACACACAGGACTCGCCTATCGGCTTGAATCCGTCCTTTGCGTCTATCGCAGACAACTGTGTGATTGACCAGTACGGGCGTGTTGGTGCAAGGCAGGGCTATACAGAGGTAACCACTAATGGTGCTGCTGTCTTGGGTTCTAGTGCTGGCTTAGAGATGATACATCAGTACAGAGACTCTGATGGCAATGTCGTTATATTGTCTGCTGGCAATAACAAGATATTTACAGGAACCACTACACTTGTCGATGCTACTCCTGCTGCCTATACCATAACAGCTAACAACTGGAAGGTAGTCAACTTTAATGACCATGCCTATTTCGTACAGCGTGGCTATGAGCCTTTGGTGTACTCTGCCCATGCTGGTGTGGTAGAGAAGATGTCTAGCCATGCACATTCTTCAGGCACACCTCCGCAGGGTAATGAAGTGCTGGCAGCTTATGGTAGAATATGGATAGCTGACTTTGCCACAGATAAATCTACTGTTTATTGGTCTGACCTACTGGATGGCGCAGTGTACTCTGGAGGCTCTACAGGCTCTTTGGACGTTACTAAGCACTGGCCTAACGGGTATGACGAGATAACGGCTCTAGCGGCTCATAATGGCCTCCTAGTGATATTTGGCAAGAACTCTATCCTTATCTATGAAGGTGCAACTAGCCCTTCTACAATGACCTTAGCTGACACCATAGGCAATATAGGCTGTGTTGCTAGGGATAGTGTACAGAACGTAGGCACTGACCTTGTGTTCCTTAGCTCCTCCGGTGTGAGGTCTTTGGCTAGGACGATACAGGAGAAGTCAGCCCCTCTGGGTGATATTAGCCGTAATGTCAGAAATGACTTGACTACTGTTCTGGCTGCTGAGACAGGTAACATTAAGTCTGTCTACAGTCAGGAGAATGCTTTTTATCTGCTTAACTTCCCGGTACAGAACATAGTTTACTGCTTTGACTTGAGAAGCCCTCTGGAAGATGGGAGCTACAGAGCAACAACATGGAGTCAGATAGACCCTCTGTGTTTTCACAGACTGGATAACGGAACAATATACTTTGGACATTCTACAGGGATAACCAAGTATGAAGGCTACAACGATGCTGGTGCGCAATATACATTAAGTTACTTCAGTAATCCGCTAGACTTTGGTAATGCAGCAAATCTGAAGTTTCTCAAGAAGTTTACTCTAACTATTATTGGTGGGCAGAACACACAGGCTGTGCTTAACTGGGGTTATGATTATAGTTCTGCCTACACTAAAGAGACTTTTACTTTTGCTGATAAGAAAATTGCAGAGTACGGAATATCGGAATACAACACATCAGATGCAGAATACTCGGCAAGCATTATTATTAACACTAACGGGTTTAACGGAACAGGTAACGGTACTGTAGTGACTGTAGGTATTGAAGCTACTGTAAATGATTCTCCGTTCTCAATTCAGAAAATAGACATTCTTGCTCTGCTGGGCAGGTTGATATAAAGAGGTGAAATAGATGGACTGGCAGGATATTATAGGTCAAGGTGCTGAATTAGGAGTTAATTATCTACTAGCTCAGTCTTTGGCTGGGACTCAGAGAGGTCTTGGCGAAGCTGCTGCGACTAGAGCCGAAACACTTGGGCAGCAGTTAGCTAGTCAGGCTGCTGGTACATTCAAGCCTTTTACGGTTAGCACAGGTCTTGGGCCGGGTATCTCTGTAGGTCAGCAGGGTATTTCTGTAACCATGCCTCAGTCTCAAGAGGAAGCGGCTAGAGAGATTGCCCGTAGAGGTGGTCAGCAGTTGATGGGCGTATTAGGCCCACAGAAGCTACAGGAAGAACAGGCCCGTATACAGGGGATGCTCCTTGGCCCCGGTCTTGGCGCAGCCCAGCAGGACGTATATAGCCAGCTACAGGCTCTCCGTGCGCCTGAGCAGGAACGTCAGAGACTAGCACTAGAAGAGCGTCTATTCTCACAAGGCCGTTCAGGACTGCGTACTGCCATGTATGGTGGCGCACCTGAGCAGTTGGCACTGGAGAAAGCTATACAGGAACAGCAAGCCGCTGATGCCCTTATGGCTCGTCAACAGGCTGTGTCAGAACAGCAGAGTACAGCAGGTCTTATCAGTCAGGCTCTACAGCAGGGCAGAGCGCAACAGGCACTACAGGCTGAACTGGGTCTGGGTGGTGTACAAGCTGCTTTCTTACCGCAACAGCAAGCACTTAGTCTCTTGGCTGGTGGTTTACCCTTCTCTGAACTGGCTACTAGGGCTGGTTTACAGGGTGTTGTTGCTCAAGGCGAACTTGGCGGTGCAGGTCTTCAGGCACTCACAGCAGGTTATGGTGAGGCCGCTGCAACTGAAAGAGACTATCTGGAACAATTAGCCCAATCCTTATTTGGAGGCGGTGGTGAAAGCCTGTTTGGTCAGGTTATTAGTGGTTTGTTTGGTGGTGGTACTAAGCCAACTTTTGAAAGCGTTCTTAATAGTTACTTAGGTGAAGGGCTATCCACAACAGAAGCCGCTAAAAAAGCAGCAGAATTTTTAGGAGTTAAGTGATGGCTACTATAGATTTAGTCAGTAATTTATTGCCCGGTATCCTGTCTGCCGAAGGACGAAGGAGACAAGAAGCAACACAGGCTCTTGCTTCTCAGGCACAGGCTGGCGGTGAGAGTCTACTCGGCGGTATACCGGGACTGACTGCTGTTGCTCCTGCTGCTTCACAACAGAAAAGGAATCTGGCTGGTTTGTTTTCTGGGCTTACTGGCGTAAACGTAGATGTCAGAAGTCCTATTGAAAAGATTAATGCACAACTAGCTGCGTCTGGCGTTGATATGAATACATCAGCCGGTTTACTACAGGCTGCTAAATTGGCACAGGCTGCTGGTTTGTCTCAACAGGCTGTTCAGTTAGCTACTCTTGCAGGCACTGCGCAAAAGACAGAAAGAGAAACTCAAGCAAAGAAGAATACTGTTATTGGTCTGCAAAACGCTGTAATTAATGCAGCAGGTGACAATCAAGTTTCTAGGGAGACTATTAGTCAAATAACAGACACAACTGTTCTAACTGAATTGTATAAAGAACTAAATAAACCTTCTAATAAAGATGTTAAAACGAGTGTACAGACTGTAGTCCGTAATGGTACGGATACACTTGTATTAATCAATGAAGAAACAGGTTCGGAAATAGCTGTACTAGGTACAGCACCTTCTACATATGCCTCTACTGTTAAATCTGTTGATTCAGATGGAAAGCCAGTAACACTTGTCCTCGACAATAAAGGCAACGTTATTAATAAAATTTCTGGCGTTACTGAAGGAAAGACTCAATCAGATATTTATTATGAGGCTTATCAGGCAGAGAGGCAGAATAACCCTAGTCTTACTCCTTTGCAATTCCATACACAATGGGAACAAGCAGGTAATTCAAATCCTGAAAGAGCTAATTACGAGTACGCTATGCAAGGTCTTGAAGAAGGCGATGCAGGTTGGATGTCTTTTGGCGATTGGCTGAACCGTGGACTTCTTACTACTGATCAAAGAAATTATCAGCAAGCTAAATCAGAAGGCTATGAAGGTAACTTCATGACTTGGTTAGCTGAAAATGATAAGCCTACTTTAGTAAAAGAATACGAGGCTGCCCAAAAGTTTGGTTGGGAAGGAACAATTGATCAATGGGTAGAACTAGGAGGGTCAAAAAACATTAATCTTCCTTCTGTTCCTACCGGCTATCAAGTAAAAACTGACATTGATGAAAATGGTAATACTGTTTATAGAGCCGAAAAAATAGGTGGTATTGGTATGTCGGCTTTAGAAGCAGGTAGGCTTGCTCTTGTTGAAACAGGTCTTGAAGCGGCTGGTTATTTTAATGACTATGTGTTTAATGAAGATGGTTCAGTAAATGAATCAAATGTACTAGCGTTTTTTGGAACAGATAAACTCAATGTTCCTGGGCCGGGAAGGACAATGGAAGCTCTATTTTTAGAAGCCATTGAAGCAAAACTCAGGCTAGAAACAGGTGCTGCTGCTCCTGAAGCGGAAGTTCAAAGACTTAAAACAAGGTTAATGCCCGGTGTTTTTGATAGCGACCAAACCATTAGGTTTAAACAGTTAATGTTGCATCGCTTTTTGAATCAGGCGTATGGATACATTAAAGGAACAGAAGAAGGGGGATTTGATTCAGATGGTCAATGGATTATACCTGGAACTACTCCAGAACGTGCAGCAATTAGATCAAGGAACATTGTTAATAAGTTAATTTCTGAAATAAACGAATATGAACGTACAGGGAAAACACCTGCTCAACTAAAAAGTATAGACGAGCTTAGAGGGGAATTTGAATAATGGCTGATTTAATTTTAAATAAAGATAATCTTGAGTCGGCTGAACTTTTTTACGCACATCCTGAAGCTACCGATGAAGAAAGACAGCGAATGGAGCTTGCACTTAGCAACTACTATGCAAATATGCTCAATATGCAGTCTGAAGATATTCAAGAAAAGCTGGGCAATCTTCGTTCTAATCAAATTGCAGGCCTTGGGAGTATTGAATCTTATACACCTCCAAGTGCTTTGGGCCAAATAGTAGGAGCTATCCCAGGTTCTATTGTGGGTGAAACAAGAGGCGCAAGGATTGGAGGCACAGCAGGTGCGGTTATTGGTGGAGTGCTTGGCGGCCCCCCTGGTGCAGTAACAGGCCAAAGAGCAGGAATGGTTGGAGGAGCTATTATAGGTTCAGCGACAGGTGCTTACACTGGTGCTACAGCAGGTGATCTGACACAGCAGTTTGCTTCAAACTACATGAATGATCGTCAATTTGGCGCATCTATGGAGCAAGCCTTACAAGCAGGTGGTGAAGAAGCTATGTATGACTTTTTGGGTCAAGTAGCTTTTAGGGGGATACCTGGTGCTTATAGAGGAGGCAAAGGACTTCTTTCTAGGGCTTTGACAAAATCTGATGAAGCAGATGAAGTTAATCATATTTTAAAAACCAGAGGCACTTATGCGTCAGTTGATCAAATGACTGACAATATTATTATTACCACAATGGGGAAGATATTAAGAAGCCTTCCTATAACAAACAGGAAATTTGTGGAATTAGAGGCAGCACAGTCTCAGGCTTTTGTAGATTATTTTAGTGATATAGCAAGGACATGGGCTGGACACACCATAACCGATACATCTCCAGTTGGTTTTGGAAGGATTGTCAGTAGCGTTTTGAAAGGCGGTGATGAATTATTTGATGCCGCAATGCGTAATGAATGGGAAAAATTTGATAACTTAGTTGCCGATAAGTTTATAAATAAGAAGGTAACCGTAGAAGGTTATACGGCATCTAGTGCTAGAACCCTTTATGAACAAACATATAGTGTGCCTCCTGTAAATGTTAAGCCTATTAGAGATTTAGCTAAAAAAATGCTAAAAAATGCACAGGAAGAAGGAGCGGTTGATCCAAGCGCACGAGGTATTGGAATACTACAAGGTATTGCTAATGGTAGTAATAACTTAACTTTTTGGCAAACTCATAACTTATTGTCAGACCTTAAAAGATTACAGAGATCAGGTAGGACAGAAGGATTACCAAGCTCTGTTGTTGTTGGCGATTTAATAGGTGACCTTAATACTGCTTTTGATACAGCAGCAAGTAATTTTGCAGATTTAGGAATATCGCAAACTTATGCAAACTTGAGGAGACAAACAAAACTCGGTAAAAACAGGTTTAATGCTGATTTTGTAAATACACTTTTAGAAGAAGGCGATCCTACTAAAATATCTGGTTTGCTAAATAATGCAACTCCTGCTCAGATAAATGAGATGAGAAAAGCCGTTTATTATGCAGATTCTTTGGCAAAACGAAAAACAGGGACAAGCTGGTCAAAAATACAAGGCGGGTTCTTAGCTCAATTCTTGCCTACTAATATTCAAAATATATCTAGCTCTCCTATTATGCAAATAGTTAATAAGGGGGATCAGGTATTAAATACTAGGTTGGTAAATGTATTAGGCAAGGATCAAGCAGATAAAATATTAAAATCGTTTAGTCTTTTAAACAAAATAAATATAACACCTATTTTTGGTGCTAGTTTGACTCAATCTGTGGTAGCTACAGGAGGACTAGCAGGTGCTGGGTATTACGGAGGCTGGCAAGCTGCATTATCTGCTGTACTGGTTCCTAGAGTGATGACAAAAATATTCACTGACCCTAAATTAAGTAATAAATTTTATAACTTGCTGAATCAAACACAAAAAGCAACTACTTTCAGTCCGGTGAATAAAGCTAATGCTTTTATTAGGATTACAAGAGCTGGTTATGAATTAGCCCAAGAAACAGAAGAAATGTTTCTAGAAGAGAGCGAGGACTAAAAGGTAATGGCTAGAAAAGCAGAACAGAACCAGTATGCCCTGCTCCAGGAAGGTAAGGGCAGGAAGCGTACCTCAATAGGCCATCGCTCTGTGAAGTTCAACTCTATGAACAAACGGAAGAAAGCTAACTACAAGGTGTACAGAGGGCAAGGTTAAAAAGAAACCGCCTAGTTGAGAAGAGGGAGGAGACAACAACCTGTATCTCAACTAGACGGCAAGAGGGGTCTTTCTTATTATTCTACAAGGTACTTAATAACCTTTCAAGATACCAACGGCACTTTTCTAGGTCTTGTTTTGTCTTACCTTTATACATACACCGCCACAGATACTTTAACGCATTTCCCCTACAATACCCCTGGAATTCCTCACCGCTTAGTGTTGAGCTTATAGCTTCAATACACTCAACGGCCCCAGTGTTATAATGCTGTGGGCTGTTGACTTCTTCGTTAGAAGAAACTTCTTCGTTAGAAGAAACTTCTTCGTTAGAGTCTAGCTCAGGCACTACCTCTTTATACAATAATGCCGCCCATTCTTCAGGCGTAGCATCGTCTATACTGTCCCGTATGAGCGTCCAGTGGCTGTCTGGACGTAGTGTAGGACATTGCCCCTCTAGCTTTATATGTATCTCCTTGCCTAAGTCATTGACTATGATAGCGGCACTGTCTCCCTTCTTGACTATCTCATACTCTTTGCCATCGGTCAGAGAGCCTATGGCTATATTCGTTGCTTTGACTTTCATCGTTCTCCTCTCAGATACGCACTAGAAGCATACTTCATTTTAAGAAAGTTCAGTGATATTGGCATCTCGTCAAAACTACCGTCATCAACTTCATTCAGCATCCAGATACCTGACCAGGAACCATTGGTCTGTGGGGTCAGATAGTCCTCATCATGCTGGTAGAAGATACCTGCAAAGATACCAGTGACTGATTTGCCGTCAGCCCTCCTACCGAAAGCTATGTCTCTGTCCTGCACATGACCCTGCACACACGACATCATCTTCTTCTGAAGCAGTAGTTTAGCATTTGTAACAGGACGGCCCATAACACCGCTAGTAAAATAATGACTATATACAATACCATCAATAATGACAGGCTCAAGAAAGTTATACACTTTCCAGCCCATTTCTTTAAGCTGTAAATCCCCATAACTAATCAGTCCCTCTAGTTTAGCATCAGAGTTCACTGCTCTTTCTATTCTATGCTCGTGATTGCCCAAACAGAACACTAGCTTTGGTTTCCATTGTTTCTGTTTGTTTTCCTTCAAACGCTTCTGTTCTTTGCGTATAGGACGCAGAAAAACGTGCATAGCGTCTATTCCTGCCTGTATGTCACTGGTGTATCTGCGCCCCTCAAAACTCTTCTTACCTACATCATAGGTAGACAGGGAGGGCATATCCCAGTGGTCACCTAGATGAATTATAACATCAGGTTTCTTCTCTGCGGCATATTGACCGGCCCACTCCAGATGTTCCGTAGGATAGTCCGGTTTGACTTGCGTATCAGGTATGACAAGATGCTTCATAATAGTAACCAGTAAAGTAATAAGAAGGCACTTAAAGAAATGGCTAGGCTAATGAACACCCCAACTAAAAGGAATGGTATGCTCAGTGAAATATCTGAATCCGTTTTTGTCTGCCCAATCTCCGTGTGTAAATTTTGTTCCATCTGCACGTTTTCTTGCTCCTGGCATTGGCGTTTTCGGGTTGTAAAATATAAAAACAAGTTCATCGTGTTTACCTAGACCCGCAGCAATATCTACATACTTCCTAGCTTCTTGCCTGTCCCTGAATCTTCCCTTGGCCTCTATGTATATTGTGTTCTTACCATCGTGATAGATAAAGTCAGGATAGTAAGTCTTGTACTGCACATACTTGACACTCTCTGAGTGACATTTACATCCCTTTAACTGCTTGTGATGCAGATCGTATTCAAACCAGCTATCGTACCCCTTTGGTGGCTTGTTTGTTCTTTTCTTTTTCTTGCTGGGTATCTTCATGCGGAGGCTCCCATAATTGTCCCTCTTCCCTTCGGAGCCATAACAACCGTGCATTTTCAATGACTCGTTCCTCTGATTTGTACAGTTCTACACACTTCTGGTACATCTCCATCTCAGTAAGACCTTCCAGTATCTTCTTTGATTTTACAGGGCCAATACCGTCAAGTCCGATTATGTTGTCTACCCTGTCACCTGTAAGAATCTGACGATAAAAATACAACAGACCCTCTTGTGGTGATATCTCGTAGTAATAATCTTCACGTTTAGCCTGTGGGTTTTTATGCTTTACCCAATTGTAGTGCCACCCAGGTACTTGATCAAAATCTTTATCAATACTACATATCACCGCATTGTCTAGTTCTGTTGCCCTGATAGCTATACAGTCATCGGCTTCCTGATCTTTAGAGACTATCCCTTCATACTTATCAATTATGAAGTCTCTGATCAGTTTATAATACTTGGGTTTTTCTTTAGGACGATTAGCCTTGTAGGCAGCAGTAGTGGCTATTTTCTTGCGGAAGTTGGTCTTGCCAGTAAGATAGAATTCTGCTTCATCATGCCCAGTCAATTCTGCGGCATCACAAAGCATAATATTAATAGCGGTAATGACAGAATGTTCTACATTCCGTTTGGATAGGTCTGGTTCTTTGTCTAGGGAGTAACCTAGCCTGTAAACCAGGATGTCAGCATCAATGAGCAGCATAATAGGTGGGACTTCCTTGTCCCTATATGGCTTTAGATAGCTTCTTTTCTTGGAGATGCATCATAAGGCACATAAGATGTAAGTAGAATTTTACCCAATGCGGTAAGTCCTACGCCATTGTTATGCGCTCTGCTATGATAATATGTAGCAAGAGTGATTTGAGCAGTAGAACCATTACCAATGTCCTTATCCTCATCAATCTCTACACCTTCATCAAGTTCAACTTCCCAAGGATATTTGGAAGAGATACCAACATAGTGTCCTCTGCCGTATTTATCATCCTCAACGTATTTGACATTAGCACCTGCTTTTGACAGCATATTGACTGCTGCTTCGGACAAGTTGCCAAGTTCAAAACTATACCTGCCATTGCTGTCTAATGTATCAAAATGAGTGAAGTATAAAGTTCCTAAAACATCATTAGGAAAATAATTGTACTTAGCCATAAGCTCCTCTTACATTGTAGTTACAATATTAGCGATTCCCAATATACACTATATTCATATTAGAAATCAATGGGTTTCTGCCCAGTTTTTTCCTATCTTATATTCACCGTCCAGTGGGCAGTTCAGACTGAAATGGTGTTCCACCTTCCTGATGGCTTTTACTGCTTCCTGTCCTATGGTATCGCCTACACTTTCAGGGCATTCTATCTGCCATTCATCGTGTATGTTGGCAACAAACCTGTAGGGCAGGTATTGCTCTTTTAAGGCTTCATCCAGAAACACTAATGCTTGTTTCATGACTATTGCCCCTGCTGACTGTAGACAGGTATTCAGAGCAGAATGTGCCGATCTGAGTTTAATCTTCCTGCCATCCAGTGCGATAATAAAGCCTTTCTCTATGTCAGCTTGCAGTCTCCTTCTAACTTTCGCAAGAGAGGGCATTTCTCGCATGAAATTCTCTATTAGCCTAGTCCCGTCCCTAGCTGTACCGCCCACTATCTTGCCTATCTTTGTTGACCCTGCGCCGTACAGTAGGGCATAGATAAATGTCTTGGCCTGATCCCTGGTTTCTAATCCTGCCTTGGCTTGATTGGCAGCATGGATATCACCTTCCAGCAATTCCTTAGTGTATTCCGCATCATTGAGGTAATGCGCCAGCATCCTTAATTCCAGACCGGACGCATCTGCGCCTACCAAGACATTACCCTCTTCAACAGTCCAGCATTCACGACATTCTTTGCCATAGCGTGATTTTAGTGAAGGCACTTGTGCAAGGTTGGGTGCTAAGTGCGCCATCCTGCCTGTTACAGTACCGCAAGGTATGACCCTTCCGTGGACTCGTTTATCTTCCCCCATCGCATCCAGCCAGCTTTGTATCTGTGTCGTTCTCTTATTCAGCATGAAGTGTTGTGCTATCTTCCATGCTTCGGGCATATCTATTTTCCTCAGTGTTTCTTCATCAACAATGGGATTGCCCTTGTCAGTAAACTTCGTAAACTTTGCGCCTAAATCCGTTAATCTCTTATGTATCTGCTGTCTTGAATTTATGTTAAATACTTCAACATGATCCTTCAGCTTCTTTTTTGTTGTCTTATGAAATCCCCTCTCAGTGATTATGGGAGGGAATCTAATCAGCATTTCTTCTTCTATCTTTTGTCTATCTTTTTCAAGAGTATCTAACAAATTCTTTGTTCTATCTTCATCTAGTTTAAAGCCTGAAATTTCCTGCTGGCGTATTATGCTTGCTACTTTGTGTTCTAGCAGTACGCAATTCTTGGAAAAATCTTTAACATAGTAATTCAATCTATTGTGCAGTCTTTCCAGTACCTCCACATCACGCTTACAATAATCTAGCTTTTCTGGCGATAAGGGAGAGTCATGATCGTCATAAGCAATTTTCTCATAACCCAAATCTATGCCCCATTCACCTAGACTGTGTGATTTACGTTCAGGTAAGGTCAGGCGAGACAGTACAAGAGTATCTAACAGTTTCTCGTGAGGTATGTAGACTCCCCAGACATCCTGCAAGACAGGCGCATCAAACCCAATAATATTATGACCTACTATATAATCGGCTTTGTCAATTACTTCCTGGAGTCCATCACTGGTAGTAAAGACAGAGAAATCATCGCCTTCTTTAATGACGCAGCACCATATAGTTTTATGGTCATATGTAGTTTCTATATCAAGATACAGCATCATATAAGCCCTCCACTACAACACCTGCCTTGAGTAGAAACTCTGTTCCTTCTCTGCCAGCATAATTGGTTTCGTAAACAATCCGCTCAATGCCTGATTGATAAATGAGCTTACTGCAAGACAGGCAAGGACTGTGAGTGCAATATAAAGTAGCACCTTCGCCGCTTTCATTTGACCGTGCGAGCTTTGCGATGGCGTTTGTTTCTGCGTGTAAGACTTCGGGTTTTGTTTCATTATTTTCATCCTCACATATATTACTCCAACCACTGGGAGTGCCATTATAGCCTATTGAAATAATGCGATTGTCCTTCACAATGATGCAACCTACCTTTGCCCTTTGAGCAGTGGATAGTGTTGAATACACTCTGGCTACTTCTAAGTGTGTTATATCAAATCTATTCATTCTGATTGTCTCTCTTTTCTGTACAAGAAATCTCTGACCCTATCAAGAGATACTCCTGTTTTCCGTGCTATGACTTTCAGCGGAATACCTTCACTATATAGTCTCCTGATTTCAGTCACTGTTTCAAATGACCACTTTGCCCTGTGATGTTTTATTCCTCTATTCATAGTCTTCTTCATCCATAACTTCATAATTCAATAAATCAGGCCTATCTATTACCTGTATCTCATCAGCTATGTGCATAAAACAGGCATCACACAGGTCTATATATTCCAGTGTCAATGCTGACTTCCTGGTTGCTTCATAGTCTGACAAGATAACGTCACACGCTTTACACCGCATCTATCCCTTCCAGTTCAGACAAACGTCCTGTTATTTGATCATAGTGTACGCTACCACATTTTCCTGTCAAACCACTAAATCTATTTTTCAGGACTCTGATGTGGGTGGTATTACGTTCAACAGGATCATCAGCCTGTCCATTACGTTCCAGACCGATACAGATGTCAGACAGGTGCGCTATTGCTCCACTGCCTCGCAATTGTGACAGACTGACCAGACCACCGTCTTCATGCCCTTTGCCATCAGGGCGTTTCAGGTGCGACACACAGAACAAACAGATACCTAGTTCCTGTACTGCCGTGCGTAGTTTGGTCATTAGTTCATCCAGTGCCAATCTCTCGTCAGCATTATTCTGCGCACTGACTACCATTGTCAGGTGATCTAAAAATATGTACTTGCATTCAGGCGCACCCGATGCAAGGTATTCTATCGTGCTGACTATCGTGTCAATCTCAGTGCTACCGAAATGCTCGTACAGGAAAAACCGTTTGGATGCTACTGTAGCGTCAAATGCTCTACGCCTTTCATCCACATCCACCTCCACTATGGGCAAGTGTAGGGGTTTATCTAGATATAGTGACATGATGCTTTCTACTGTCTTTGCTGCCGACTCTTCCAAGAAGAGCATTCCGATGTTGTCCTGGGTCTTGGTAAATACTTCATATATGATCTCTCGCATGAATTGACTCTTACCGAGTCCTGACCCTGCGCATATTGTTATCAGTTCTTTATCCCTGATGCCATAGGTCAGTTTATTCATGGAGGGGAAAGGATAGCCGAGGTCACTATGACAGGGTGGTTCCATCACCTTTTGCCACAGGTCAGCACCGTTCAATATCTCTTCTGGTATGTACTTTTCGCTATCCCAGAATCTCTTCATGAATAGCTTTTCTTCGCCGGCAACTAGATACTCACTGGCATCTTTAAACCCAGGTTCATGCTTGAAGATATACGCCTTGTCCTTGAACAGGGTGGATACTTCCTTTGCCGCCCTGCGCCCATGTTCATCATCGTCAAAACAGATGTATATGCGTTCAAACTTATCTAACCATCTCTTTTGCTTCTGACAGTCTTTTTTTGCTGATTGCGCACCATTTCTCAGGCTTACAGTAGCATATTGACTGCCAGTCATCTGGAAGGCAGACATGGCATCGTACTCACCTTCTGTGATCGTAATGTATTTACCTGTCGCGGTTGTAAAGGCATTCTGCCCGAACAGGGTAGTGTCTTCCCATTTGCCTACAATATTAAACTTCTTTCCTGGATATCTGATCTTGGCAGCAACAGGTATCCTGTGATCATCTTCATTGAAGTAGCCAAAGTATGTCCGATCATGGGTGTATAAACAGGAAAACTTCTTGCAGGTATGAATTGATAGTTTCCTTTCAGGGTGATAATTGTATTCTCCTGTACCTAGTATTGCCTGTATCTTAGCCATTGTGGGTTTGTCATGATGCCCTTCAGGCTTTTGTTTTGGTACTTTAATCACTGGAATGTCTTCACTGTAAGGGTCATTTTTCTTAGTGACACGGCAAGCAAAGCAGTGACTGGAATTGTCAGGGTAATATGCTTTGCCCCTTGATGCGCCACAACTGTCGCAGACCTGATCTGTTTTGTATGCTTTACTCACTCAGGACTCCTAAATTAAACAGAACGAAAGGAATTCTTAGACTCCATCCGTTGTACATATAGGGTTCAATGGTGCCTTCATCATCGTAAACAATTGTGGGGACAGCTTGTCCTGTAGATTCTAAATCCAGTCCTATGCCCCACCTGAAATGTATTGTAAAAATTAAGTCATTAATCTGCATATTTAACACGTTGTCCGATCTCCACTCGTTTTAACCACCTTTCATATTCTTCTACTTCGGCAACTATCTTGACGAGATCAGCAGGAGAAATGCTATAAAAATTACTAGCTTGACTAACAGTAAAGATACCATCTTGTACATCCTTCATTGCCTTTAGCAATATGGTTATTTCATTATCTATTTTTCGCATGAACAATTTTTCTATCATGTTGTGTTTATCCTTATTTCATGATATTTATATGAACATTATGTTTTCATAAAGTCTCACAACAGTAAAAAGTTATTAGTGATTCACACTTTGTGAACATTATGTTACTTCTGCCAATGTCCCTTTTTCCTGTAAAACCAATAACTTAGCGTACTGTAAGGCACTCCAGTAAGTTCCTGGATTTTGGCTACGCTTAGTCCTTTCTCACGCAGCCTTGTTGCTTCTTCTACGGTCTTAGGCAGATGCGATCTTCCATGATCATACCCTGATGCATGACTCATGCTCTACTGAACTCCTGAATGGTATCTATGATGACGGTTTTCCATCCCTGATTTTCTACATCATACACTACAATGTGATCAGGACTACCATGAACATTAGAACGGCCTCCAGAAGTCATAGGAACGCCTCTAAGGGACGCTAACATAATCCTTGTACTCCCGTCCCGCTTAGTGAACACGAGCCTGTAACGGCCTGTTTTTAGCCTTAAAAGCATACCTAGTTTCTTAATCTTTTTGAAATTTATCATTGGTTGTACTCCTTCGGTAGGTGTGAATATTGTACCCAGTCATCGACTAGCCCCTCTTCTTTCAACACAGAGTGTCGATACGCCCTGATTAACGCCTTGATTTTGTTATCATTGTCAAGGCCATTCCATGCCACTACATCACTCCATAACCTTGAACAACCTGTGCAGTGCTGGCAGCCGATAGTGGAGGTGCTGCATATACCGATGCAGGGCGTTGGAATTCTGACCTCTTTCACAAGAGGTTCAAGCTGATTGATTTTGAGTCGCATGACCATGTGCCTCATCTAAACTTTCCTGGAATTCCTTAGATACTTCAGCAAGGGTTTCATTGTAGACTTTTGAAGCAAGGCATTTCCAGTCATTCATGATGCGCCAGTCAAGCAGGAAAAGACAGTCTTTATGCTTATCTGCTTCCGCTTCTGCTTCATGACTGTTATTGAATTCACCTAAGTGTCTCATCGTGCCATTGTGCGACATGATGAACCATTGCCTGTCCAATTTATCAAATTTATTCATTACTTGATTTCCTTTAAATATTTTCCACAACGATAGCATACTACTTCACCTTCAGGTAGATACATAAAAATATCTGCATCGTGAAACCCAAAAAAGCATTTAATTTTTCCGATTAGCTTTAACATTGCTGACTCCATGATCTATTTTGAGGTTTGGTTGCACCCTGTCTAATGCCTTCAATGTTGCATCGGCGTAATTCCTGTCAACATTTTTAATACCCAGGAATCGCTCCATGTATTCAAACAATTGTTTTTCTTTTTGAGACAGCATTTTCTTCACTCCTGACAGAAAAATTATTTATTTGTTTTATACCGTAAGGCAATCCAAAGCCTTCAGCATGATCTACTGCATCAATGTAAGTGCAGTCCTGCATAATGATCTTACCGACACCGGAAATCCATAACTCCCAGTCAGTCTTCAAATTTTTAATTTTCATACAATTTCTCCTGATTCATAAAATCAAAATGTGCAGTAAGAATCGCATTGCGTAGCATTGTGCTATACATTTTTGATTTTTCATCCGACTCCTGAATCTTTCGGATCAAATCAGAATCAGAATCATAATTACTGTAACAATTCCTGCAAACAAAATAATTTCCTACGCTTTCTAAACTACGTTCATCGGTTTTTATCCCGCAGCAATCACAATGTTCACTCATGACTGTCTCCATTTAAAATTAGACGATAGCGATGTAAACCATTCTGCACATACTCTCTCTCAACCGTATGACCACCATTGGACTGCCTTCTGAAACCTCGTATGAAGGCACTGATGGATGCCTGTGGCGATCCTGTCATCTTTTCAATGTCTGACAGAGTGTACCATTGCCCATCCTTCATGATTTCAAAAACGTGTTGTGATTTACTTTTCAATCGTGAGTGATCACGTTCTTCTATATAACCTATTCCATAAAATTCATTACTCATCTTCATCCTCCTGGGTTTCTTCGCAAGTACAATTGGCTTCGTACAGAATATACCAATAATCGCCTGTTCCATACGGATCAGCTATTCTGACATAGTCGGCTCCACATTGCTGGCATACCATATGCTATCCTCTTTTGGTTTATAGAAATTTCATAATTACATAATGCAATTGAAAATACCACAATTATTAACGTCAAAAAAAGCCTGTGCGAATTTCTGGCTGCACAATGATCTAAATTCCATATCAGAATCAACAGAAAAAGGCGCAAATTCATCAATATGCTCAATTGCTACCTTATGCAAAAACGCAAACCCAGGTTTTTTCCTGTTAGGTCTTATGTATAGTTTGTCGTTCTTTGGCACTTTGTCCCAGTCGTCAAAAATAGGCATAGGTGGTTCAAATCTGCCCCACAATGCTGTTTTTTTAGTCCAAGGTGAACCAAAATGCCAAGGTTCATAGACAAATTGAGGTTTACCAAGATAATTCTTCAAAGTACCTGTGGCAGGGTTCTCAATGACATAAAATTCAGGATTGCATTCGTCAATGATTCGCAAACATTCGTCAACCAAGAAATGCCCTTTTGTTTCGTCACCCTTCGTCTTGTTTGCTTCCCTTGCCTTACTGTAGTAAGTACAAACTGGATTCGCAAAGACACCATAAACCTTTTCAGGTGGATGATAGTTTTCTACGCCAATTTCACTACCGATCAGTCTGACATCATAACCCGCCACCTTGTAAGGATATGAGTCGCTCCCTGTATCTGCACATAGGTGCAATATTATTGGTTTCGTCATGTTTACCCCCATTGATCTGCCATTGCATCAGCAATCCCTTGAAAAGTAGTCGATCTGATTTTCCACCTGTCGGCACTAGGTGGCAAATAGTGTAATCTTTGCCTTTCGTTTTTCGGCAATTGCATCATTTCAGCGTAAACAATATTAGTAGGCTTTAATGGTGGCAGATTGTGCAACCATAAACCTGTTTTCTTTTGTTCAGGATGCCCAAATTGCCAAGGATGAACATAGTTTGCTTTTGGCATTCCCTCAATGCTATTCAGGACTCCAACAGGATTTTCTAATGCAACCTGGTTTGCCCTGGTTTTTGCAATTCGCCACAATGTATGAGTCCATTCAAGTGCCTTCATCCTTTCATCATTCTTAGGCATTCCCTTGCCATAAGTAGAATTTCCTGCAACAGTCAAAGCAGTACATGGTGGGTGCAGAATGATCAAGTCCCACGGTAGCGATTCTGTTATTGCTGCAATAACATCATTTTGTATATGCCATTCCGACTGATCATCGGCAGGGAGCAGATCACATGAATACGCACAATGCCCTTTCTTCCTGAAAGCTTCGCGCACCACGCCACTATATTTGCATCCGATCAAAACATTCATTTTTGCGCCTCCCTTGTGTCGATACTGATAAAGGCATTATCATGATCGTAATATTTAAAAACCCAGTCTAGTGCGCCTTGCAAGGTGTGATATATGATAGGCACAGTATTGTTCACGATTACTTGATAACGTCCATTGCCGTCAAATTGACTGACTAAAATTTTGGTTTTTGCACTTTCCATGATTGTCTCCTAGTTTATACAAATTGCATTGACTTCTTTTTCGCCGGACATATCTGCCATGCATTCTTCTGCATCGTAATGCATAAAATCAGCGTCATAATATACATAGTCAAAAGAATTGCCTTCCGCATCACTGGCAAAGATCAAAGGCATATCAAGTGCCTTCGGATGCTGTTTAGCGATTGATTGTAGTCTTTTAATGTGCTTTCTCAATGTCATGATTTCCATCACCTTGTCTCCTAGTTTTCTTGTGATATTTGTTCTACTTCAATCCATTCATCCGGCACAGTGCCTGATATTATAAATTCGCGATCATCAAGTGAAAGGTGCGGCATAACATCTTGAATTAATGCACCACCTTGCCACTCTAATAATTGTTCTACTGTGCAGTCAATATCCAGTGTTCTAACCTTGCCAGTTATTAAACTTTTTTTAGTTATTAACATAATTGTCTCCTGGGTTTTAGTGGTTTAATGCTTTCATGTATTTTTTTGCTTCTGAAACAATATCCCTTAAATGTTGCGGATAAGGCACTTCATCCAGTGCAAATAAAATTGCGCGTGATTCATCCTTACTCATTAGATCATGCCATTTTTGATCGTGCCATTGACGTTTTAAATAGCGTTTCACTTCTTTCACTTTTTCTTGAGTAATCATGGTTTAACCTACTGCGATAATATCGCTATCAATTACAAAACCTGTTTTATCCTTTACTGCACGGCCTTTTGCGTACAATCCTACAACGACATTATCGGGATCAGTAAACCGCAAATCAGTAATATCGCCATTTATTACTTTCCTGCCTTTAAAGGTGGCAGGTAAATTTTTGCTTCTGAAAACTACAGCAATATTTTTATTAGTCTTTAGCGTCTTTTCGGCATATTGCCTATCTGCTTCGCTATAGGATGCTGTTAAATGATAATTTTCCGGCACTTTCCTACTAGGAAGTTTTGTATAATCATAAAATTGAACATCAGGAAATTCCTGCATTAATGTTAATCCATTGCTTCCCTTGCAGGTTTCCCAAGTAATATCCGAAGTGCCGTTAAGACGCACTGCAAGCTTTACATTAAGCTTTTGCGCCTTCTTCTTTGCTTTCACAATATCCAGCTTCAATTGATCCACAAAGGCAACAGGATCGTGCAGGAAATCAATGGATTTATTGATGCGGGCCTGTTGTACGTTAGTGAATGCACCTCTACCGGCACTGTATAGGCAAGCTTGTTTACATTTTGCCTTTTCTGCTTTTGGGCAGAATGTGCCTTTTTTGCCCATGATCTTGTGCGCAATATCTGCCGGCGCAAGATACATAATGGCCGTTAAATATTCGCCACCTTTATCTGACTTGATTGTTTTTGCATTGTTACCAATTGCAAGATATTTCATTTTATATGCTCCCTAGGAAAATCCTGGTTTTTAGTTAAATAGATTGTCAATGCTAGTTATTAGATCAATGGCATCACTTTACCCATGAAATGCCGGTATCTTGTAAGCTTTCAATATCTTCAAGCATTACGCGATTGTAAAAATTTTCTACATAACAGAATAGATTGCCATTGGTACTGGTTTGTATGCCGTCCAGTAGTAAACCGCGCATCTTATCGCCTAAGATATTCCTATAAGTGATATAGCACCTAGTGTGCGGATTGTACTGTTTTTCAAAGTCGTTTTTAGTCATTAGATTATGCCTTCTTGAAAGTGATCATGTTTTCAGAATAAGTGACTATAAGCTTGTCACCTGCTACAAAATAAGCTTCTAATTCCCTGCAAGTGATATCTAAAGTATTCCTGCTTGATACAGTGCGACAGGGAATAGCAGACAAGGTGACAATTAGCGCACCTTCTACCAGTGTATAAGTAAACTGCTTGCCTTGTATAAATCCTGCCTTTGCCGGTTTGCTCCCTTCCACCCATATGCGCAAAGTACCGCGATGCTCTTTAACTGCTGTTTTGCCTGTTGCCAATATAAGATTATTAGTCATTTTTATTACCCCCTTTTACAAGTAATGCCTGAATTGTTTATCTGCATCATAGATTGCTACTTTGTAACAATCTTCACCGACACATGAAAGGATAAAAGTAAACCTGTTTGCTTCACCTTCTTTTTGTTCTGCCCTTTGAAGACTATTAACAATAGAATGTGCTTCCTCTTTTGTATAAGTATGTTCTTGATTGTAGCGAATAGTCATTAGTGATTGCTCCCTTTATAGAATGAATGAAAGTATTGCGTATGCATAAAAGAACGCCAGTGCAATTGCTGTTAATAAAATCAATGTATATCGCATCATGCCTCTCCCTTTATTGTATTGATTGCCTGTTGTGCCATTGTGATCTGCTTTTTAGATAATGCCGATCTAATCATGCCTTCAAGCAGTTTAATGGCGATATCTGATTGCCCTGCTTGATGGTAGCGCATGATGAAATTGATCTGCTTTTGAATAGTCATAATGTATGCCTCCTATTAATGTGCAATTGATTATCCACATTGTGTAATTGAGTGCAAGCTTTTTTGTAATTATTTTTCCTGCTTCAATCTGTTGTCAGATTGTAGGCAATAGGCACCTACTTGCGCCCATTCTTTCCTGCTTTCCATCCTGTTCCCAAGGTGTGGACATATGCTTGCAGTATGCTACCGGCATATCACTGGCATATACTTACCTAGTGCGGACACAGTGACACAGCCAGGATTAACAATTTTTAACAATTCGTTAACAATTTTTAACGTGGTGGCAGCATTTTGAGGGGCGGGGAGGGGCCAGACCGGATGCAAAAACAATAGCAACCAACCTGCATACAAAAAAGAGCAAAATGCCAGCAAAATGCCCGTTATTACCGTCTTAATAGCTTACAGCCTGGAAAACACAAGCCCTTGATAACTAAAAGGAATCAGAACTGTCGCAGTGGGGGACAGGAAAGGGCAGAAAGGGACACAATCTGCGCCGTCATAATGTAACATTCCGAAGGAATTTAGAATTTGGTATTGACAGATTTTAAAAGTCGTGGTATAATATTATGTAGATATACATTATGATTTCACTACAGTCATTAATACTTAGTAATTAATAGTGAATTATAAACATTCTGACATAATCACTAAGAGCATAATGATTAACATTATGTATAGGTTTATTTCCTGTTTATGGCTAAGATCGGTAGGCCAAAAAAAGCCCTTGTAGAATCTAAAAAAAAGGGTAATAGAGGAATTAGGGGTAGACCTCCAGGCGATGCTGCTGCGATTAATGAATTTAAAGCTCGCATCTTGGCTTCTCCTAAGTCTAAAAAAGTATTAGACACTATCTTAGATGCTGCTCTGAACGAAGATCACAAGAATCAGGCAGCAGCTTGGAAGTTATTGATGGATAGAATGCTTCCTCTGTCTTATTTTGAAAAGGATAAGGTAGCTGGGGGTAAAAGTTCTATCAATATTACTATTTCTGGCGTTAATGAAGCGCATATTTCTCCCTACAACGAAGCAGAACAAGAGCCGATAGAGGCAGAGTACGAAGAAACTGATGATTGACCTCAAATATTTCACTATAGACGAGTTCAACTGTCAGTATAGCGGCGAAAACGAGATGAAAGACACGTTTTTGCAGAAGATAGACCAGTTACGCTATCTTTGTGGCTTTCCTTTTGTGATTACCTCTGGGTATCGCGCTGCTGACCACCCGATTGAGGCTAAGAAGGCCACACCAGGTACTCATAGCCAAGGCATAGCGGCTGATATACAGGCTCTGTCTGGCGATTTAAAGTACAAGATAGTACAGAATGCAATGACCATAGGCTTTACGGGCATAGGCATAGCAGATACGTTTATCCATGTTGATACTCGTACTACAACACCTGTAATTTGGACGTACAACTAAATGAAACTTCCCAACGATCTCTCACTCATATAACGATTAGGGGTAAATCATAAGTTGTATTACCGATTACAGCAACTTTATAGGTAAAAACATGGAAAACGTACTTGCTAAAGCAGAAGTTATTGCAGAGAAGATTGGTGTCAAAGTCTCTGCTATTGACAATGTTAAGCTGGGCGGTGTGGCTGTTGGTCTTACTGTCTATGCTGTAGTGGTAACTTTAATACTGGTACTGTGACAGAATTAAATGTTCAGCTACTTGACTGGCAGAAGAAAGTCTTTAATGACGAAGCCAGATTCAAGGTAATAGCTGCTGGTAGACGAACAGGTAAATCTCGCCTAGCTGCTTGGCTGTTGATAATAAACGCCCTGCAAGCTGAAAGAGGTCATGTCTTTTATGTAGCCCCCACTCAGGGACAAGCTCGTGACATTATGTGGTCTATCCTGTTGGAACTGGGACATCCAGTCATAGCAGGAAGTCATATCAACAACCTTCAGATAAAGCTCATCAACGGAGCTACCATATCGCTGAAGGGTGCAGACCGTCCAGAGACTATGCGTGGTGTCTCGCTAAAGTTTCTAGTCATGGACGAATACGCTGATATGAAGCCAGAGGTGTGGGAGCAGATACTACGTCCCGCCTTGGCTGACCAGAAGGGTTCGGCTCTGTTCATTGGAACACCGATGGGGCGTAATCACTTCTATGAGTTGTTCAAGTACGCTGAGTTAGGTGATGACGAGGACTTTAAGTCTTGGCACTTCACCAGCTACGACAACAACCTCATTGACCCCACGGAGATAGACAGAGCTAAACGGTCTATGTCCTCTTATGCCTTCAGGCAGGAGTTCATGGCTTCCTTTGAAGCGATGGGTTCTGAGATGTTTAAGGAGGAATGGATTAAGTATGAAGAGTCTGAACCTGACGGTGGTGAGTATTACATAGCGATAGACATGGCTGGCTTTGAAGAAGTCGGCAAGAAGCGCACTAAGAACACTAAGCTGGACTCTACAGCGATTGCAGTAGTCAAAGTTCAGGACGATGGTAACTGGTGGATAGCCAACATCATCACAGGCAGATGGGACTTAAATACCACTGCTGAGAAGATATTACAGGCTGTACGGGACTACAAACCTATATCGGTAGGGATAGAGAAGGGTATAGCCAGACAGGCTGTTATGTCCCCTCTGAGCGACTTGATGCGTAAGTACCAGGTGTTCTTCCGGGTCGATGAACTGTCACACGCTAATAAGAAAAAGACTGACAGGGTGATGTGGGCCTTGCAGGGACGGTTTGAGAACGGAGTCATTAGCCTTAATAAGGGAGAGTGGAATATGAAGTTCTTAGATGAACTCTTCCAGTTTCCTAACGAGTTGGTACATGACGATACAGTGGATGCCTTGGCGTATATAGACCAGTTAGCAAATGTAGCTTACGGCATAGGCGATATGCCACAAGAAGACTATCAGTTCTTGGACGTAGTCTCAGGATACTAATTTATGAAAGATAGAGAAATGTTCCTTGAAACGCTGGAGAGTTGGCTAGAGTCAAAGCTGGATACTTGGCGTGACCACTTTGAAGCTAACTACGCAGACAAGTTTGATGAATACTATCGTCTGTGGCGTGGTATCTGGTCTGCCGAAGACCGTACAAGGGACTCTGAGCGTTCAAGGATTATCAGCCCTGCGCTTCAGCAAGCTGTTGAATCTTCTGTAGCAGAGATTGAAGAAGCTACCTTTGGGCGTGGTAAGTGGTTTGACATCAAAGATGACCGCAATGACCCTGAGAAGGCTGACATCGTATACCTGAGAGAGCAGCTCCACGAAGACTTCTCACAGAACAAAGTCCGTAAGGCTGTTGCTGAGTCACTAATCAATGCTGCTGTATTTGGTACAGGCATTGCTGAGATTGTCCTAGAGGACGTTAAAGAGATGGCTCCTGCTACCCAGCCTATCATGGGTGGTGAGCTACAGGCGGTGGGCGTAAACATTACAGAGAAGACTACCTGTAAGCTACGTCCCATCATGCCACAGAATTTCCTGATAGACCCTGTTGCTGCCTCCATTGAGGACGCTCTGGGTGTTGCTATTGATGAGTTTGTTCCGCGTCACTACGTTGAACAGATGCAGGAAAAAGGAGTGTTCAAGGATGTCTATGTAGGAGAAGCCTCTCCTGACTTTGACATAGAACCAGACCAGGAGCTTACTCGTTATGATGACGATAAAGTAAGACTCACTAAATACTACGGCTTAGTACCGAAGCATCTTCTTGATGCCGCCGATGTCGATGAAGACGATGAAGTAGTCGATTTGGGCGATACCGAGGAAGAAGAAGGTTACTATGTAGAAGCCATCGTAGTAATGGCTAATGGCGGTATTCTGCTGAAGGCAGAGCGTAACCCCTACATGATGCAAGACCGGCCTATTGTGGCTTTCCCGTGGGACGTTGTACCGGGAAGGTTCTGGGGCCGTGGTGTCTGTGAGAAGGGCTACAACAGCCAGAAGGCTTTGGATGCAGAACTGAGGGCTAGGATTGATGCCTTGGCCTTGACTGTGCATCCTATGATGGCTATGGACTCTACTCGTATTCCGAGAGGCGCACGTTTAGAGGTGAAGCCGGGTAAGCTGATTCTGACTAATGGTGACCCAAGGGAAGTCCTCCAGCCCTTTAACTTTGGTCAGGTAAATCAGATAACTTTTGCTCAGGCCGCAGAGCTACAGAAGATGGTACAGACCGCTACTGGTGCTATCGACTCTGCTGGTATTCCCGGCTCAATCAATGGGGAAGCTACCGCTGCTGGTATCTCCATGTCTCTTGGTGCAATCATCAAGCGTCACAAGCGCACACTGATTAACTTCCAAGAGTCTTTCATTATACCGTTTGTAACCAAAGCTGCTCACAGGTATATGCAGTTTAACCCTGAAGCGTATCCTGTGGCTGACTACAAGTTTGTTGCCTCTAGCTCTCTGGGCATTATTGCCCGTGAGTACGAGGTCACTCAGCTAGTCCAGTTGTTACAGACGATGCCAGCAGACTCCCCATTGTACCTCTCCCTCATTCAGTCAATCATAGACAACATGAACCTGTCTAACCGTGAGGAACTGATTGAGCAACTGGCACAGGCTTCTCAGCCGTCACCAGAGGCACAGCAAGCAGCTCAGGCAGCACAGCAGGTACAGCTTGAGTTCCAGCAGTCACAGACTAATGCGCTCAATGGACAGGCCGCTGAGTCTCAGGCTAGGGCGCAGAAGATTGCTGCCGAGACACAAGCCATTCCTATTGAGCTTGAGAATGACAGGCTGAAGGCTGTGGCAACTAACCTCAAGGCTGGTGACCAGGACGATAAAGAGTTTGAACGTAGAATTAAAATAGCCAATACGCTATTGAAGGAACGAGAGATAGCAGTAAAGGAGCAGACTAATGGTCAGCCATCGTGAGCTAGAAGCAGTAGTAGCGCAAGTTAATGCTGAGTTTGAAAGACTAAATAACCGCATAGCGGAGTTAGAAAATGCCAGACAAGAAGAAGAAAGACCCACGACTGGAAAGGGCAGGGGTAAGCGGATACAACAAGCCGAAGAGAACTCCGAGCCATCCAACTAAGTCTCATGTCGTTGTAGCCAAAGAAGGCGATAACGTAAAGACAATTAGGTTTGGACAGCAGGGTGTCTCTGGTGCTGGTAAGAATCCTTCAACCGCTAAAGAGAAAGCTCGTAGGGCATCGTTTAAAGCCAGACACGCTAAGAACATCAACAAAGGAAAGATGAGCGCAGCGTACTGGGCCGATAAAGTTAAATGGTGATGAAGTACACCACTGACCCAGCTAGTTTAATACTAACTATCTTGGAGTACACAGGAGGTCAGTACACACCAAAGCAAGTGGTAGAGATATACAACGTAATACAACAACTAGAAGAAACACCCACCAAGCAGGCTTCCTTAGCTGTTTTAAAAGAACGGAAGACTACATGAAGAAATACAAAGCTGAGGAAATGGACATCTTGTTTTTTATTATACAGAACACCAATGGTACTTGGTCTGTAGAAGAAGTCATAAAGATGTACGAGTATGTAGATAAAGAACTTGTTGTAGAAATGAAATCAGAATTAGTAGAACTAAACCAAGCAAAGAATCTACATTAAGAAGGAATCACCAATGAAAAAGAAAAAGGTTAAGAAGCCGTACTAATGGCTAAAGGCGTTAAACATTATTTTAAGGACGGCACTGTCCACTCAGGGAGTTACCATAAACATCCTGATGGTACTTTGATGACTGGGGCATCTATGTCTAAGAAGTCAAAGAAGATATACCACTACGGCAGTCTTTCTAAAAATGCTAAAGCAAAAGCTAGGAAACAGTGGGGGTAATTATGGCAGGTCTTTACGCTAACATCCACGCAAAAAGAAAGAGAATTAAAGCTGGGTCTAAAGAGAAGATGCGTAAACCCGGTTCTAAAGGTGCGCCCACTGATGCAGCCTTTAAGAAAGCAGCAAAGACTGCAAAGAAAACAAAACCTAAAAAATAATGGCGGTGAAATGGATAAAGAATTAGAGGAATACTACAGTAACTTCTTTGAATTATTTAGAACAAAAGGCTGGAAGCAGCTAATCGGAGAAGTAGATAACAACATAGAACAACTGAATAGTGTAGAGGCTACTAAAGACGAACAAGACCTTTTCTATCGGAAGGGACAACTTACAGTCTTTTTTAACCTAAAGAATCTTGAGCAGTTAATGATTACTGCAAAAGAGCAAGCAGAGTCTGAGGATAACGAAGATGATGCTATTTGACTTTAAGTGTGAGAAGGGTCATGTTACAGAGAAGCTAGTACGCTCTGACACAAAAGAGATTACTTGCCCTGAATGTGACAGTCCTGCGCTAAAGCAAATATCTGCTGTTCGTTCTAAGCTAGACCATATTTCAGGTGACTTCCCCGGAGCCACTATGAGATGGGCCAAGCAGAGAGAGCAGAAGATAAAACAAGAACGAAAGACAAGTTAATTTCCCCATAAGGGAATCAGACCCTTTCATAACTTCCCCTTCCGGGGAAACTTATAAGCCAATCCACAATGTTTTAGCACGGAGTTTAATAATGGCTAAATTTATTGATGAGCGTCCAGAAGAGGATGTCTCTACCGAGTCCTTTGAAGCTGTAGAAGAAGTTGCAGAACCAGAGGGTAGCTCAATACCAGATAAGTACCGCAACAAGTCTATTGAAGAACTTGTACAGATGCACCAAGAGGCTGAGAAGCTGGTTGGTAAACAGAGTTCAGAAGTAGGCGAGTTACGGAGAGTGGTAGATGAGTACATCAATCAGCAGACACAACTCGCACAAAAGCAAGACCCTGCCGAAGAAGTAGATTTCTTTGCAGAGCCTGACAAAGCTGTAAGTAAAGCTATAGACAATCACCCGTCTGTTAGGGAAGCAAAACAGATGGCGCAGGAGTACCGTAAGTCCACTGCTCTGGCACAGCTTCAGACGAAGCATCCAGACATGAACAGTATCCTACAGGATGCTAAGTTCATAGAGTGGGTTAATGGTTCTACTATGCGCACTCGCTTGCTTAAACAAGCAGACCAGCAGTATGACGTTGAAGCGGCAGACGAGCTTTTCTCTAATTGGAAAGAGCGTCAGGAACTTCTAGGTACGACTGCTAGGGCTGAACAGTCTCAGCGCAAACAGCAAGTCAAAGCAGCCGCTACTGGCAGTGCTAGTGGTAGCAGTGAAAAGGCTTCTAGGAAAATCTACAGAAGGGCAGACATTATTAATCTTATGAGAACTGACCCTAACCGCTATCAAGCACTATCAGATGAGATTCTGAAGGCTTACGCAGAGGGGAGGGTCAAGAGCTAACCATTAGGAGATTGACATGGCTCTTACTACTTCTACATACCCAGCAATGGGTGGCGCTGTTGATAATACTTCAGCAGCAACTTTTATACCTGAGATTTGGTCTGACGAGGTAATCGCTGCCTATCAGAAGAATCTCGTTCTTGCAAACCTCGTTACCAAGATGTCTATGTCTGGTAAGAAGGGTGACACTCTGCACATCCCGAAACCCGTTCGTGGCCAGGCTAATGCCAAAGCTGCGAATACCGCTGTTACCTTGCAGCAGGATACAGAGAGCGAAGTGTCTATCACTATTGATAAGCACTTTGAGTACACTCGTCTTATTGAAGACATCACTGACGTTCAGGCTCTGGCCTCACTGCGTAGCTTCTACACTGGTGATGCTGGTTACGCTCTGGCAAAGCAGGTTGATGATGACCTGTTCGCTCTGGGCAAGTCTCTTGGCAACGGTGCTGGCTCTAGCTGGGTTCACAATGCTTGCTACTACCCGGATGCTTCTACTGGTCTGACAGCCTATGCTGTTGACACTGTAGCTGCGGCTGACGTATTTACTGATGCCATCTTCCGTGACTTGATTCAGTTGGCTGACGATGCAGACGTTCCTATGGACGGTCGTGTATTTGTTATCCCGCCGAGCCTGCGCAATGCAATCATGGGCATTGACCGCTACGTTTCATCTGACTTTGTCGATGGCCGTGGTGTTAGCAACGGACTGATTGGTAACCTGTACGGCATTGACGTATATGTTACTTCTAACTGTCCTGTCATTGAAACCGCCGCTGATAACGCAGCAGGTGGTGCTGTTAAAGCCTCCATGCTTGTTCACAAGGACACTATGGTTCTTGTTGAGCAGCTTGGTGTTCGTTCTCAGACTCAGTACAAGCAGGAATATCTTGCTAATATGTACACTGCCGATACTCTGTACGGTACTGGTGTGCTCCGTGCTGACTCTGGTTTCGTACTGGCTGTCAACGCCTAAGCAGTAAGTGTAAGACGGGGGGGTGTAAAAGCCCCTCCGCAACTTTAAAACAAAGCCAAACTAAAGACATCGAAGGCAGGAAAAATGACTGATTATACTAAATCAACGAACTTTGCTACAAAGGACTCGTTGCCTTCTGGCAATCCTGCTAAGATAGTCAAAGGCACAGAAATCAATACTGAGTTTGATAACATAGCGACTGCTGTTGCTACTAAGTCAAACAAGGCTTCTCCCACATTTACAGGCACTCTGACTGCTGCCGATGTATCTATTACAGGCAACACTACTTTAGGTAATGCTGCAACTGATACCGTTACTATTACAGCAGACGTAGCCTCTAATGTCATCCCTAGTGCAGACAGCACATACACTCTTGGTGATGGCTCTAACTACTGGTCACACGGCTATATTGATGCTGTGACCACCACAGGTAACGTAGCTATTGGTGGTAATCTTACTGTCACAGGCAACGCTACCATCTCAGGTAATTTGACCTTTGGTGATGCAGACACAGACAGCATTACCCTGACTGCCGATGTAGCCTCTCACATTACCCCGGACGTAGACAACACCTACGACTTAGGCACAGCCGCTAAAGAATGGCGTAATATATATGTTGACGGTACAGCCTACGTTGACAATATAGACCTTAACGGTACAGCCATCACAGCCACTGGTGCTGAACTGAACTATGTATCAGGCGTAACCAGTGCTATTCAGACACAGCTTAATGCTAAACAGCCTCTTGATGCTGGCCTGACTTCTATATCAGGCTTGACAACTGCTGCCGACAAAATGATTTACACAACGGCTCTTGATACCTATGCCGTTACATCGTTATCTTCTTTTGGTAGGTCATTGATTGATGACGCTGATGCTGCTACTGCTCGGACTACTCTAGGTTTAGTTATAGGAACTAATGTTCAAGCCTATGACGCTCAACTGGCTGACGTTGCAGGACTGACACCGACAGACGGTAACTTTATTGTAGGCAACGGTACTAACTTTGTTGCAGAGTCTGGTGCTACTGCACGGGCCTCCCTTGGTCTTATTATAGGCACTGACGTACAGGCTTATGATGCAGACACAGCTAAGTATGATGACGTTACAGCTAACTTCACTGGGACGCTACAGAACGCTGGTAGCAATGTTGTAGTGGACTCTGACGTTGGCTCTACTGTATTGGCCTACGACAGCAACCTTCAGTCCTTTGTCACAACCTTCACCCTTCCCACAGCAGACTCTACCGCTGGCTACGTCTTAAAGACAGACGGTGCTGGTACGCTGAGTTTTGTTGCACAGTCAGCCTATGATGAAAGCACAGTAAACATTACAGGCGGCTCTATCAATGGCACTACTATCGGTGCTACCACGCCCTCTACTGGCTCTTTCAGTTCTCTGAACGTGGGCGGTTCTGATGTTGTTGTTGATACAGATATAGGCGTAACAGTACAAGCCTATGATGCAACTATAGTCGTGGATGCAGACATCGGTGTTACCGTACAGGCTTATGATGCTGACACAACAAAGAATGATGTTGCCAACACCTTTACAGCAGTCCAGACATTCGACAACGGAATTATTGAAGAATTCACCGCTGTTACTTCTACAACCAACTCTACAACTGTGAACTTGCAGGATGGCACGAACTTCAGCCACACCCTGACAGAAAACACCACGTTCACGTTCAGCAACCCTGCCGCAAGCGGTAAGGTATCAGCATTCACACTGAAGATTGTTCAGGACGCGAGTGCTTCCGGGTACACGGTGACATGGCCTGCCGCTGTTGATTGGCCTTCTGCTACTGCCCCGACACTGACTGCCACAGCGTCAGCCGTAGACTACTTTGTTTTCATCACGCATGATGGCGGTACTACTTGGTACGGCTTCACTGCTGGACAGGCGTTAGCTTAATGACTGCTTCTAAGAAATTGATACAAGCCGCCGCAGGTGCTGGTGGTGGAGATTTCTATCCGTATACGATAGATAACTCTGCGCGGTTTGCTAGTGCCTCTGACAAATTGACTAGAACAAACTCTGGCTCTGGGTCAACCAAAGGTTGTTTCTCAATGTGGGTTAAAAGAAGCAACTTAAACCCAAGCGCACAGGTTGAGTTAATTGGTACAGGTGTTGGCGAGTTTTATTTTACGAATTCTACAATGGGCGGCGGTGTATACTACCCAGATGCTATTGGGTATTACGAGTATTTTAACGGCGGCTATCAGGGGGCCGGGACTTCAAGCATAAATTCATCTAGTGCCTATAATGTTTTTAGGGATGTATCTGCTTGGTATCATGTTTTTATTGTATGGGATACAACTTTAGCAACAGCTACAGATAGGTATCAAATATGGGTTAATAACCAAAGAGTGACGCTAACAGTTGACTCTAATGTAACACAAAATACTTTAGCTAGATGGTTTGCTTCTGGCGATATTGTAATAGGTAACAATTCTGCTGGTACAAAACCCTGCCTGTCTTATTTGGCAGAGGTTGTCGGGGTTGAGGGTACGGCGTATGCACCCACAGACTTTGCACAAGATAAAAATGGCGTATGGGTTCCAAAGAACGTATCAGGTCTAACCTTCGGCACTAACGGCTTCTACTTAAAGTTTGCAAACTCTGGCGCACTTGGAACAGACTCTAGCGGGAATGGAAACAACTTCACTGTTTCAGGACTAACAAGTTCTGACCAGATGCTTGATACGCCTACTAATAACTTTGCTACGTTAAACCCACTTAGCAAAGGTTCGTCTATTACTTTGTCTGAAGGCAATTTAAAAGCTACATGTTCTACCGGGGTTATAAACAATACCCTTTCGACTCTAGCAACTCCTACAAGTGGCACAAAAGTTTACTGGGAACTAACTATAAATGCCGTGTCTAGTAGTTTTCGTATGGAGCATGGAGGTAAGTCTGGATATGAACCCGGAACAAACTATTTAAGTTCTGCTAATCCCGGATTTAGTGCTACCTTCCACGAGACGGCCCCAACTAATACGTTTTATTTTAATGTAAATGGAAGTAACCAAACGACATTAAGTTCTATAACACCATTGGTAGCAAATGACGTTGTTCAGTACGCTTATGACCCAGACACAGGGAAAATATGGGTAGGAAGAAACGGCACTTGGTTAAACAGCGGTAACCCAAGCGCAGGCACAGGTAACGTAGGAACACTAACCACTGGGCTTGCATACAACGTAGGCTCTATGCTTAATGGTAATTTAGGGGCGCAGACAGTAACGTATAACTTTGGTCAGTCAGGCTTTGCCTACACGCCCCCAACAGGCTTTTCAGCCCTATCCACAGCCAACCTCCCAGAACCTACCATCGGGCCTAACTCAGACATTAAGCCTTCTGATGTCTTTGGCGTAGAACTTTACACAGGCAACGGCACAGCAATCGGTAGTGGTGGCAAGACTGTTGACTGCGGTGTTGATATGACCAGTGGTGATTACATGGTAGCTATCAAGAACAGGGATGCCGCTGATTCATGGATGGTGTTTGATACTGTTCGTGGTGCTACAAAGTACATCCGGTTTGATTTAACTAGTGCCGAAGCTACAGACACAGAATCACTTACCGCCTTCACCGCTACAGGGGTAACGCTTGGTAATAATGCGGCTGTTAATACCAATACAGAAGACTATGTTTTGTATTGGTTTAAGGTAACTGCTGGGTTTTTTGATATTCAGTTAAGAGCAGGAACAGGCTCTACTGGTACAAACGGGCACGACCTTGGCGTTGTTCCGAAACTTATCATTACAAGAAACCGTACAACAGGCCCAATGATTTGGCCGACTTATTGTGCGAGCCTGAACAAACCCACCCCAGAAACATGGTATTTAGATTTTTCTGGCAGTGGCCCGGCGGCTAACTATTCATATTGGAACAGCACCGCACCGACAAGTGGCGTGTATTCACTAAGCACCGACACAGCAATAAACGCGTCTTCAAATAACTATGTAGACTACCTATTCGCAGACGTAGAAGGTTTCTGCAAGACGGGGTATTACAAAGGCAATGGAGGTTCTGATGGCCCGTTTCAGTATTTGGGATTTTCTCCAGAGTTGCACATTATAAAACAGACAAACGCTGTTGGTGGTTGGTTTACATTAGACACAGAAAGAGAACCATATAACCCTACTAAAACATGGCTGTATTTAGACACTAACGGCTCAGAAAATTCAGCAAATATAGCTGACCTGAATTCAAACGGAAGCAAATTAAGGTTTGCAGGAGGCGGGGTAAATGTTAGTTCCAATGACTATATAACTCTATCAATTGGCACATCATCTAAATACAGTAACGCAAGGTAACTAAAAATGAGATATTACAACACAGCAACATCCACAGTGGTTAGCGAGAGGCAAGTAGTCAAAGCCAATCCTAATACTTCATTTGCGTTACCCTTCAGTGACGCGACACTGGCCTCTCTCAACTTGGTCAGACTGACTGACGACACCAAGCCAGCCTATGACGCAGCTACCGAGAAGGTCATTGAAGATGTCATAGAAGTACGCGATGGCGTTGCTTATCAGACTTACACAGTGGTAGCTAAGTCGGCAGAGAAGATTGCATCAGAACTAGCTGGCAAAAAAGCCAGTGTAAGAATCCAGCGCAATGACAAGCTGTCTAGAACAGATTGGGCGGTTCTCCCTGATAGCCCCCTGTCAACCGATGACAAGACTGTCTACGAAAACTACCGTGCTGCTCTACGAGATGTACCTGCACAGGCTGGCTTCCCGGATAACGCACTGCCTGAAAGCCCTGACGAGTCACCATACGCCTCTTGGACATACGACAGCACTAACTTTGTCTGGAACGCACCACTGCCTAAACCAGAAGGTGAAGCGTCTTGGGATGAAGATGCTTACCAAGCAGACAACACAACTGGCTGGGTTACGTTCTAACTTATGAGAGTACACGTTAATGATAGAGGTGATGGCTGCGGTCAGCATAGCAAACTCTGCCTTCACTGCATTAAAGGCGGGTATAGCTAAGGGACACGAACTAAGGGACATGGCCTCAAGTCTCGCTAAGTTCTGGGACGCTAACGAGAAGATACTAGAGGCAAAGATAGAGAACGAGACAGCCTCCGTACTGACCAGAGCAGTTAAGGGAAAGAGTATAGAGGCAGAGGCTATGGAGATTACCATAGCGAAGCACAAGGCAGCGCAGATGGAGAAGGAGCTTAGGGAGTTCCTAATCTATTCAGGACAGGGAGAGTTCTACCGGGATATGCTGAGAGAGCGTAGTCGGTTAAAGAATGAAAGGCTCAGACTAGCGAGAGCAAGAGCGCAACAGCGGAAAGACATGATAGATATCAGTTTGCTTGTTGGTACTGTAATAATTGGAAGCATGGCCTTATTGGCTGCGGTTAGTGCGATAGCGAGTATTTAGATGACTGAACAAGAAATAGAAGTTTTGCTTGATAGGGCAGCTAAGAAGGGCGCACAGGAAGCTCTCAAGTCTATTGGTTTGTCTGACCAAGAAGCCTATAACGATGTCAAAGAGCTAAGGTCTTTATTGGAGACTTGGCGGGATACAAAGCGCACAGTAGGCCAGACCATAGCTAGAATGATTACTACTGCACTGTTGGCTGCTTTAGCTACAGGTGTCTGGATGAACTGGGGTGGTAAGTAATGCTTAACTTGATAGGTACTCTGGCTGGCCCTGTGTCAGCAATACTGGACAAGTTCATAGAGGACAAAGACCAGAAGGCGCAGCTTGCTCACGACATAGCCACAATGGCTGAGAAACACGCTCATGAGGTTGTCCAGGCACAGCTTGAGATTAACAAAGCAGAGGCGCAGCATCCTTCTCTGTTTGTATCAGGGTGGAGGCCAGCCGTAGGTTGGGTCTGTGTGTTAGGCATGGCAGGTAACTTCATCACAATACCTTTTACTAATATGGTTCTTGAGATAGCTGGCTACGATGTTGCTCTGCCGTTGATAGATATGGAGACTCTGTTGCCTGTACTGTTGGGTATGCTGGGACTTGGTGCTATGCGCACTGTAGAGAAAGTCAAGCAGGTTGAGAGGAAGTAGCAATGCCTTTAGAGGATAGCTTAGATTTAAACCCCACTGTAGGTGGTTCTGGTATGCAAGGAGCCATAGCTGGTTTACCAGAAGCTATGGATGCTTTTAACAAATATCAACGTATGCCGGGGCTTAGTGCGCCTACTGTTGTTCAGACTATATATAAAATACTAAATAGTCCTACTCTCACAGAAAATCAGAAAAGAACTACGCTTGCGGGATTGCAAGCTAATATGGGGTTAAACGATGCAGATGCTAAAGTTCTACTTAATTTAGCTAGAGGAACTCCATTAAATGAGCAGCAATTAAAAGAGTTGTATGGAGACACCGAAAAAAAAGAAGAAGTTGTAGACCTTGGAACTGGTGACCTTTCACCACAAGAAACATTTGAAGGTTTAGAAGAAGAACAAAAGATTAGTAAAATTAACGATGCTTTAGAGAATAATCCTAATGCTACTCTTGCTAACATCTTAGATATTTTAACTAGCTGGAACATACCTACTGATTTGTTTAGGAAAGCTACTGGTGGTTTAAGCCCTGAAGAATATGTAGCACAAAGAGATGGTACTGGTGACCCTGATACTGGTGGCCCTGATGGCCCTGATGGCCCTGATGGCGGTACTGGTGGCCCTGATGGCGGTGCTGACGAAGGAGATGGCGGGGATGGGTCTTGTCAGCCGGGTTATGAAAAATGGAATGGCTCTTGTGTAGCTGTCTGTAATGCTGCTGCTGGCTATGTAAGAGATGAAGACCCTTCTTCCCCTTCTTATGGGCAGTGTGTGTTAAGCGGCGGTGGTGCTGGCGGTGACGGAGGCGATGGTGGAGATGGAGGCGATGGTGGAGATGGTGGAGATGGAGGAGATGGAGGAGATGGTGGTACATCCTGTCCTATTGGTCAAGTCTATGATGAAGCATCTCAGTCTTGTGTTCCTATAAAGAAAGAAGTTACTGGAGGAGGTGGAGACTTAAACGGCCCTGTAGAAACTCCACAGATAATTTCACAGCTACCTCAACTGCCTGAAACAGAGACAGCAACAGGCGGTCTTTTGTTTGGGGCAGTTAGTCCTACTAGAACAACCGATGAGGTATTGGCTCCTGACTTATTTAAACTTGATGTGAACATACCTTTGGTACAGAGATTAACACAGTATAGCCCTATGGCTGCTCCGCAGTATATGTTGAGTGGCATATCACAGAGATACAAGGTGTAAGATGACATACTTAAACTTAGTAAATAACGTCCTGAAGAGACTGCGTGAGGCAGACGTTTCTACTGTAACGCAGAACACCTACTCTACTATGATTGGGGAGTTTGTTAATGATGCCAAGGAGTTCGTAGAGGACGCTTGGGAGTGGTCTGCTCTGCGTACTACCATTACAGTCTCTACTGTGGCAGATGACTATAGCTATTCCCTGACAGGCTCAGGTATCAAAGACAAGCTGTTGGACGCTATCAACGATACCTCTAATCTCAGGATGATACAGGACTCTAAAGCTAGGTTTAACGAGAGGCAGTATATCTCTACTGCTGCCACAGGCGCACCTCTGTACTTTACCTTCACAGGTGTTGACGGTAACGATGACCGTACTATTGATGTGTACCCTACGCCTAACGGTGTGTATTCTCTGCGCTTTGACATGGTTGTAAAAGAAGACAAGCTGTCTAGTGACAGTACCGATTCTGTGCTTCCTCCTAGCCCTATCATTCACTTGGCTACTGCTATGGCTGTCCGTGAGCGTGGCGAGACAGGCGGTACTTCAACACAGGAATACTTTGCTATAGCCAATACTAGCTTGTCTGATGCTATAGCTCTGGACGCTGGACACTTCCCACACGAGACTGAGTGGAGAGCCGTTTAATGGCACAACAGCTACAAAACATCACCATTGCAGCCCCAGGCTTCTTTGGTATCAACACACAGGACTCGCCTATCGGCTTGAATCCGTCCTTTGCGTCTATCGCAGACAACTGTGTGATTGACCAGTACGGGCGTGTTGGTGCAAGGCAGGGCTATACAGAGGTAACCACTAATGGTGCTGCTGTCTTGGGTTCTAGTGCTGGCTTAGAGATGATACATCAGTACAGAGACTCTGATGGCAATGTCGTTATATTGTCTGCTGGCAATAACAAGATATTTACAGGAACCACTACACTTGTCGATGCTACTCCTGCTGCCTATACCATAACAGCTAACAACTGGAAGGTAGTCAACTTTAATGACCATGCCTATTTCGTACAGCGTGGCTATGAGCCTTTGGTGTACTCTGCCCATGCTGGTGTGGTAGAGAAGATGTCTAGCCATGCACATTCTTCAGGCACACCTCCGCAGGGTAATGAAGTGCTGGCAGCTTATGGTAGAATATGGATAGCTGACTTTGCCACAGATAAATCTACTGTTTATTGGTCTGACCTACTGGATGGCGCAGTGTACTCTGGAGGCTCTACAGGCTCTTTGGACGTTACTAAGCACTGGCCTAACGGGTATGACGAGATAACGGCTCTAGCGGCTCATAATGGCCTCCTAGTGATATTTGGCAAGAACTCTATCCTTATCTATGAAGGTGCAACTAGCCCTTCTACAATGACCTTAGCTGACACCATAGGCAATATAGGCTGTGTTGCTAGGGATAGTGTACAGAACGTAGGCACTGACCTTGTGTTCCTTAGCTCCTCCGGTGTGAGGTCTTTGGCTAGGACGATACAGGAGAAGTCAGCCCCTCTGGGTGATATTAGCCGTAATGTCAGAAATGACTTGACTACTGTTCTGGCTGCTGAGACAGGTAACATTAAGTCTGTCTACAGTCAGGAGAATGCTTTTTATCTGCTTAACTTCCCGGTACAGAACATAGTTTACTGCTTTGACTTGAGAAGCCCTCTGGAAGATGGGAGCTACAGAGCAACAACATGGAGTCAGATAGACCCTCTGTGTTTTCACAGACTGGATAACGGAACAATATACTTTGGACATTCTACAGGGATAACCAAGTATGAAGGCTACAACGATGCTGGTGCGCAATATACATTAAGTTACTTCAGTAATCCGCTAGACTTTGGTAATGCAGCAAATCTGAAGTTTCTCAAGAAGTTTACTCTAACTATTATTGGTGGGCAGAACACACAGGCTGTGCTTAACTGGGGTTATGATTATAGTTCTGCCTACACTAAAGAGACTTTTACTTTTGCTGATAAGAAAATTGCAGAGTACGGAATATCGGAATACAACACATCAGATGCAGAATACTCGGCAAGCATTATTATTAACACTAACGGGTTTAACGGAACAGGTAACGGTACTGTAGTGACTGTAGGTATTGAAGCTACTGTAAATGATTCTCCGTTCTCAATTCAGAAAATAGACATTCTTGCTCTGCTGGGCAGGTTGATATAAAGAGGTGAAATAGATGGACTGGCAGGATATTATAGGTCAAGGTGCTGAATTAGGAGTTAATTATCTACTAGCTCAGTCTTTGGCTGGGACTCAGAGAGGTCTTGGCGAAGCTGCTGCGACTAGAGCCGAAACACTTGGGCAGCAGTTAGCTAGTCAGGCTGCTGGTACATTCAAGCCTTTTACGGTTAGCACAGGTCTTGGGCCGGGTATCTCTGTAGGTCAGCAGGGTATTTCTGTAACCATGCCTCAGTCTCAAGAGGAAGCGGCTAGAGAGATTGCCCGTAGAGGTGGTCAGCAGTTGATGGGCGTATTAGGCCCACAGAAGCTACAGGAAGAACAGGCCCGTATACAGGGGATGCTCCTTGGCCCCGGTCTTGGCGCAGCCCAGCAGGACGTATATAGCCAGCTACAGGCTCTCCGTGCGCCTGAGCAGGAACGTCAGAGACTAGCACTAGAAGAGCGTCTATTCTCACAAGGCCGTTCAGGACTGCGTACTGCCATGTATGGTGGCGCACCTGAGCAGTTGGCACTGGAGAAAGCTATACAGGAACAGCAAGCCGCTGATGCCCTTATGGCTCGTCAACAGGCTGTGTCAGAACAGCAGAGTACAGCAGGTCTTATCAGTCAGGCTCTACAGCAGGGCAGAGCGCAACAGGCACTACAGGCTGAACTGGGTCTGGGTGGTGTACAAGCTGCTTTCTTACCGCAACAGCAAGCACTTAGTCTCTTGGCTGGTGGTTTACCCTTCTCTGAACTGGCTACTAGGGCTGGTTTACAGGGTGTTGTTGCTCAAGGCGAACTTGGCGGTGCAGGTCTTCAGGCACTCACAGCAGGTTATGGTGAGGCCGCTGCAACTGAAAGAGACTATCTGGAACAATTAGCCCAATCCTTATTTGGAGGCGGTGGTGAAAGCCTGTTTGGTCAGGTTATTAGTGGTTTGTTTGGTGGTGGTACTAAGCCAACTTTTGAAAGCGTTCTTAATAGTTACTTAGGTGAAGGGCTATCCACAACAGAAGCCGCTAAAAAAGCAGCAGAATTTTTAGGAGTTAAGTGATGGCTACTATAGATTTAGTCAGTAATTTATTGCCCGGTATCCTGTCTGCCGAAGGACGAAGGAGACAAGAAGCAACACAGGCTCTTGCTTCTCAGGCACAGGCTGGCGGTGAGAGTCTACTCGGCGGTATACCGGGACTGACTGCTGTTGCTCCTGCTGCTTCACAACAGAAAAGGAATCTGGCTGGTTTGTTTTCTGGGCTTACTGGCGTAAACGTAGATGTCAGAAGTCCTATTGAAAAGATTAATGCACAACTAGCTGCGTCTGGCGTTGATATGAATACATCAGCCGGTTTACTACAGGCTGCTAAATTGGCACAGGCTGCTGGTTTGTCTCAACAGGCTGTTCAGTTAGCTACTCTTGCAGGCACTGCGCAAAAGACAGAAAGAGAAACTCAAGCAAAGAAGAATACTGTTATTGGTCTGCAAAACGCTGTAATTAATGCAGCAGGTGACAATCAAGTTTCTAGGGAGACTATTAGTCAAATAACAGACACAACTGTTCTAACTGAATTGTATAAAGAACTAAATAAACCTTCTAATAAAGATGTTAAAACGAGTGTACAGACTGTAGTCCGTAATGGTACGGATACACTTGTATTAATCAATGAAGAAACAGGTTCGGAAATAGCTGTACTAGGTACAGCACCTTCTACATATGCCTCTACTGTTAAATCTGTTGATTCAGATGGAAAGCCAGTAACACTTGTCCTCGACAATAAAGGCAACGTTATTAATAAAATTTCTGGCGTTACTGAAGGAAAGACTCAATCAGATATTTATTATGAGGCTTATCAGGCAGAGAGGCAGAATAACCCTAGTCTTACTCCTTTGCAATTCCATACACAATGGGAACAAGCAGGTAATTCAAATCCTGAAAGAGCTAATTACGAGTACGCTATGCAAGGTCTTGAAGAAGGCGATGCAGGTTGGATGTCTTTTGGCGATTGGCTGAACCGTGGACTTCTTACTACTGATCAAAGAAATTATCAGCAAGCTAAATCAGAAGGCTATGAAGGTAACTTCATGACTTGGTTAGCTGAAAATGATAAGCCTACTTTAGTAAAAGAATACGAGGCTGCCCAAAAGTTTGGTTGGGAAGGAACAATTGATCAATGGGTAGAACTAGGAGGGTCAAAAAACATTAATCTTCCTTCTGTTCCTACCGGCTATCAAGTAAAAACTGACATTGATGAAAATGGTAATACTGTTTATAGAGCCGAAAAAATAGGTGGTATTGGTATGTCGGCTTTAGAAGCAGGTAGGCTTGCTCTTGTTGAAACAGGTCTTGAAGCGGCTGGTTATTTTAATGACTATGTGTTTAATGAAGATGGTTCAGTAAATGAATCAAATGTACTAGCGTTTTTTGGAACAGATAAACTCAATGTTCCTGGGCCGGGAAGGACAATGGAAGCTCTATTTTTAGAAGCCATTGAAGCAAAACTCAGGCTAGAAACAGGTGCTGCTGCTCCTGAAGCGGAAGTTCAAAGACTTAAAACAAGGTTAATGCCCGGTGTTTTTGATAGCGACCAAACCATTAGGTTTAAACAGTTAATGTTGCATCGCTTTTTGAATCAGGCGTATGGATACATTAAAGGAACAGAAGAAGGGGGATTTGATTCAGATGGTCAATGGATTATACCTGGAACTACTCCAGAACGTGCAGCAATTAGATCAAGGAACATTGTTAATAAGTTAATTTCTGAAATAAACGAATATGAACGTACAGGGAAAACACCTGCTCAACTAAAAAGTATAGACGAGCTTAGAGGGGAATTTGAATAATGGCTGATTTAATTTTAAATAAAGATAATCTTGAGTCGGCTGAACTTTTTTACGCACATCCTGAAGCTACCGATGAAGAAAGACAGCGAATGGAGCTTGCACTTAGCAACTACTATGCAAATATGCTCAATATGCAGTCTGAAGATATTCAAGAAAAGCTGGGCAATCTTCGTTCTAATCAAATTGCAGGCCTTGGGAGTATTGAATCTTATACACCTCCAAGTGCTTTGGGCCAAATAGTAGGAGCTATCCCAGGTTCTATTGTGGGTGAAACAAGAGGCGCAAGGATTGGAGGCACAGCAGGTGCGGTTATTGGTGGAGTGCTTGGCGGCCCCCCTGGTGCAGTAACAGGCCAAAGAGCAGGAATGGTTGGAGGAGCTATTATAGGTTCAGCGACAGGTGCTTACACTGGTGCTACAGCAGGTGATCTGACACAGCAGTTTGCTTCAAACTACATGAATGATCGTCAATTTGGCGCATCTATGGAGCAAGCCTTACAAGCAGGTGGTGAAGAAGCTATGTATGACTTTTTGGGTCAAGTAGCTTTTAGGGGGATACCTGGTGCTTATAGAGGAGGCAAAGGACTTCTTTCTAGGGCTTTGACAAAATCTGATGAAGCAGATGAAGTTAATCATATTTTAAAAACCAGAGGCACTTATGCGTCAGTTGATCAAATGACTGACAATATTATTATTACCACAATGGGGAAGATATTAAGAAGCCTTCCTATAACAAACAGGAAATTTGTGGAATTAGAGGCAGCACAGTCTCAGGCTTTTGTAGATTATTTTAGTGATATAGCAAGGACATGGGCTGGACACACCATAACCGATACATCTCCAGTTGGTTTTGGAAGGATTGTCAGTAGCGTTTTGAAAGGCGGTGATGAATTATTTGATGCCGCAATGCGTAATGAATGGGAAAAATTTGATAACTTAGTTGCCGATAAGTTTATAAATAAGAAGGTAACCGTAGAAGGTTATACGGCATCTAGTGCTAGAACCCTTTATGAACAAACATATAGTGTGCCTCCTGTAAATGTTAAGCCTATTAGAGATTTAGCTAAAAAAATGCTAAAAAATGCACAGGAAGAAGGAGCGGTTGATCCAAGCGCACGAGGTATTGGAATACTACAAGGTATTGCTAATGGTAGTAATAACTTAACTTTTTGGCAAACTCATAACTTATTGTCAGACCTTAAAAGATTACAGAGATCAGGTAGGACAGAAGGATTACCAAGCTCTGTTGTTGTTGGCGATTTAATAGGTGACCTTAATACTGCTTTTGATACAGCAGCAAGTAATTTTGCAGATTTAGGAATATCGCAAACTTATGCAAACTTGAGGAGACAAACAAAACTCGGTAAAAACAGGTTTAATGCTGATTTTGTAAATACACTTTTAGAAGAAGGCGATCCTACTAAAATATCTGGTTTGCTAAATAATGCAACTCCTGCTCAGATAAATGAGATGAGAAAAGCCGTTTATTATGCAGATTCTTTGGCAAAACGAAAAACAGGGACAAGCTGGTCAAAAATACAAGGCGGGTTCTTAGCTCAATTCTTGCCTACTAATATTCAAAATATATCTAGCTCTCCTATTATGCAAATAGTTAATAAGGGGGATCAGGTATTAAATACTAGGTTGGTAAATGTATTAGGCAAGGATCAAGCAGATAAAATATTAAAATCGTTTAGTCTTTTAAACAAAATAAATATAACACCTATTTTTGGTGCTAGTTTGACTCAATCTGTGGTAGCTACAGGAGGACTAGCAGGTGCTGGGTATTACGGAGGCTGGCAAGCTGCATTATCTGCTGTACTGGTTCCTAGAGTGATGACAAAAATATTCACTGACCCTAAATTAAGTAATAAATTTTATAACTTGCTGAATCAAACACAAAAAGCAACTACTTTCAGTCCGGTGAATAAAGCTAATGCTTTTATTAGGATTACAAGAGCTGGTTATGAATTAGCCCAAGAAACAGAAGAAATGTTTCTAGAAGAGAGCGAGGACTAAAAGGTAATGGCTAGAAAAGCAGAACAGAACCAGTATGCCCTGCTCCAGGAAGGTAAGGGCAGGAAGCGTACCTCAATAGGCCATCGCTCTGTGAAGTTCAACTCTATGAACAAACGGAAGAAAGCTAACTACAAGGTGTACAGAGGGCAAGGTTAAAAAGAAACCGCCTAGTTGAGAAGAGGGAGGAGACAACAACCTGTATCTCAACTAGACGGCAAGAGGGGTCTTTCTTATTATTCTACAAGGTACTTAATAACCTTTCAAGATACCAACGGCACTTTTCTAGGTCTTGTTTTGTCTTACCTTTATACATACACCGCCACAGATACTTTAACGCATTTCCCCTACAATACCCCTGGAATTCCTCACCGCTTAGTGTTGAGCTTATAGCTTCAATACACTCAACGGCCCCAGTGTTATAATGCTGTGGGCTGTTGACTTCTTCGTTAGAAGAAACTTCTTCGTTAGAAGAAACTTCTTCGTTAGAGTCTAGCTCAGGCACTACCTCTTTATACAATAATGCCGCCCATTCTTCAGGCGTAGCATCGTCTATACTGTCCCGT
>Ga0222715_10000329_pt1 | contig 47409 bp, 43 predicted proteins | sample C33_9DmetaG_FD_165056 | JGI IMG/M metagenome (GOLD analysis project Ga0222715, IMG submission 165056) | Estuarine water microbial communities from San Francisco Bay, California, United States - C33_9D | ecosystem: Environmental > Aquatic > Marine > Unclassified | place: USA: California...
ATTGAAAATTCACTTAAACGTGTGATTTGATTATTCTTTTTGAAATGGACATTGTTTGTTAAAAATATATCTTTGTATGGTATACACAAACAAGGAATAAATTTAAATCCTAATTCTTTCATTGCTTGTAATCTATTGTTACCGTCTACAACAATTTGTAAATCTTCATGAATACCTATTGTGATAGGGTTGGAAAATATTTTTTCTTTTACTATTTTTTCTTTAAGTTTGATTACTTTTTTATCATCAAAATCTTCATAAATTTTAAGTTTTTCAATTGGTAATATTTTTAAATTGTTAATGTGTTCTAAATCTTTTCTATCATCATGAATAATTCTTTGTTTTATTTCCGTGCTAGAAATTCCATCTGTTCTTGGAAATAGCATTAGTCTTATATTTTGTTCTTTTAAGTATAATAATGCGTTTGTACGGTCTCCACTGTGTACATAATCGTCTCCTTGTACAACTATGTTTGGCTTAATTTTTGACCATAATTCTCTTTGATCAACATCACTGTACTTGACTATTTCATCAACAAAGGGCAATGCTTTTACCTGTTTTTCTCTTTCTTCGAAGTTAAGTGTAGGATATTTTCCTTTAGATTTTTTAGCGGATTCATCGTCTTGAATGCCAACAATTAAGTAATCACCCTGCTGTTTTGCTCTGGTTAAAATGTTTATGTGTCCTAGGTGGAGTGTATCAAAAACTCCTGATGTCATTACTTTAATCATTTTTCTTCCAATAAGTTTTCCATCTTTGCAATTCTTCTGGCTTGTCAAAATCGTCAGTTTCATCATCGATATTTGTCCAATTTGTGTTGCAAATGTATTGGGTGCGTTTTACTGTTTTACGTTGAGGAGGAGAATCCAAATTCCATTTTCCAGAATGGTAAGCATACAGATCCCATGACCAACAACGATTAATTTTTTTGTCCCAAAATGCTTTGCAAACTAATTTTAGCCAATGCCAAAAGGTATCATCACTCTTGAATGCCCAAAATTCTCCATATTTTTTCAAAGCATTGCCTTTTGCACGTCCATAATAATTTGTTGTTCCATTTAAAATTGTTTTTATTGCATTTTCTGAATAGTAAACATCTCCATACAACCATACATTGCCTTTTAATTCTTCGCAACCTAAAAGACAACCTAAATCGTTACCTTTCATTGTGTTTACGTACTCATTATATTGAGGATACATTCCTTTTTGGGCCACAGTTACCCAAATATCATTTTGCCCGTTTTCTTTTAGAAGTCGCACAGTTCTATCAACTAACTTTTCACCTTGTACAGTGATAGAGTGTCTATTAAAACTTTTTGCAGTTCCTCCAGCCATAATGATTATTCTCATAAATCTATCCTTGTGTAACTATTCATACTTTTTTTACTTTTGTCTAACCAGTACTTTGGATTGATTCTGCACAAACTGTATTTGGTTTTAGTTAGTGCCACAGATTGAGCATTCACATGCACATCCGCCGGAAGTACACCTTTGTTTTTAGCAAAGTTGATCAAAGATTTTGCTCCTTGGGGTTTAATAAAATAGGCATGAAGACCTTTTATGCATTCTTTATCGTAATAATGAAATCCACTTTTAAAAGTTTTTTCCGGTGTGTTAGGTTTGTGTGCAATAACATCATTGTTTTCAAACACTTTTAAATGATCTTCGTAAACTTTAGAAGTTCTGCTGTATGCATCTAGATTGCACAGTTCTGAAAATTTGTTTGGTAGATCTGCTGGAATAGGTCTTATTATTAAGGCGTCATGTTCAAAAATTAATATGGGTTGGTTAAGTTTAATACACTTTAACCAAAGTGTATAATGTGAACAGAAACAACCTCGCACACCTTTTGTATCTCTTGATTTTTTTAATTTTGGAAATGGTCTTAGATTTAGTTTTTTATATGTTGGAGAAACATCATCTAATTGTATGGCGTCAAATTTTTCGATTTCGATGTTAAATTTTTTACCTGATGCAATACATTCGTCAGCCAGTTCCTCAGAAAAGGAACGACCTTTCATTGTTATTACATAGGCTTTATGATCATAATGTTGCATCTTCCATTCCTGCTACTCTTAACTTTGTAATGTTAGTTATCTGCCATTGCTTTTGGTCAAGAGCCTTAGTGATGCCAAGCCATTTGTTTCGTAACAGTGCAAATTCGTTAATTATTTTTTCATAATCAACAACATCTGATTCACCGTCTACATATTTCTCTACATCACGACTGGATAATGCACGTTGATAGTTTTCAAGATATTTTTTGAAATGTTTACTTCGCAGTCTTCTCAATTCAATGTTGAGATACTGAAGAATGGCTTCTATTTCTTGTAATTGGTTGAATCTTTGTTCAACTATACCAGGCATAGCGGCTGAATTTTTTTCAAGATTACCTTTTATTCTACATTCAAGTCTTGCTTGATCCAATTCTTGTTCATAATGTTGAATAGCCATTGGAATCTGACTAATGTCTCTAGCAATCTTTTGATACCAGCCGTTCATTATTAATAGTCTTCGTCTTTTTCGTCGAGATCCAGATAATAATTAATTGCTTTGTCCAAATCTTCATCTGAACCCAGTGATTCTTGCAAAGCCTCATCTTCGATTCCGTGATCAGCCATTATGTCTATGTACTTTTCAGCCAATACGTCAATCTGTTTCTTATCTGCGTGTGCTTTGAAAAACTCCCAAAGTTCAGTAAACAATCTACTTTCGATCATTCAGCAGTCTCCTTTGTATCTTTGTTTTCCGTTTCTTTTTCTTCTTCTTTAGAAACAATACTGTCGAAATCTTTCATAATATTGTCCAATAGTTCTCCACCACTTTCCCATACTTTACGATATTCTTTAGTTTCTGTTCCTTTTGAATCAATGTATTTTAGTCTATTTCCGTCTTTAATTAATATACCTTTCTTTTCGAAAAGATCAACCAGTCCTGAGTAAGGATTCATTCCAGTTTCATATGGAATCTTGACTTGCACACCCTCAAAAGGTTTAGCATATCTAGTTTTCATTACTTTACAGCCGGCTCTAATACCACGTACATCTGTAACTTTGTTACCATCTTCGTCTTCTTTCAGTTTCAACTTCTTCATTGCAACCACAATAGATGATGCATAGATAAAACCTTGTCCGCCTGATATTTTATCATCTGGATCAAACATATCTTGTGATGCATATGTGTGGTTAGTTGCCACAAGTCCTACATTGTGTGAACCAATCATATTAACAGTGTTTCTTACAAGTGATGTAAGTGCTTTAGGTTTTCTACCCATGTCACCCTTCATATCACCTTTGTTAAACTGATCAACATCTGTTGGAGTCAACAACATACCCAACGAATCAATCACGAACAATACTTTTGGTCTGTCTTCATCGTTCATTGCTCTGTAGTCTTCCATGAATGTTGAAATTGTTTTTGCAACATCATCAATCATGCTCATGTTAAGTTTTAATAATTTTTTTTCATCAGTGTCGACATCTAATGCTTTCAACCATGTTTCGTCAAGTGCATTCTCTGAATCAATTAATACCACAAAAATACCTTGATCTTGTGCCGCTTTCACAATGTTACCTGAACATATGTAAGACTTACCTGCTCCAGATTCTCCTGCAAACACAGTCACTTTCCCTAACGGAACACCTTTATTGAAATCACCACTCACCAAATAGTTCAATGCGTAGTTACCTGTAGAGATCCAATCTGTTGGATCATTAAATCCACTGCTCATTCCTGTAATGGATTTTGTTAATGTTTTTCTAAACTTACTTACGTCAAATGCTTTTACCATAATTTATTTCCTTAATTTATGTGGGAGCCTTGCGACTCCCACAGTATTATTATTTGCCTTGTCTTGCACGGATCATCGCAAGGATGTCTTCCGCACTGTTGTTTGTGTCTGATGCTACAGGTTTCTCTGCAGGTGCTGTTTCAACCTTTGGAGTTTCTGTTGCTGTCGATTGTGCCACTGGAGCAGGTGTTTCTGCTTTTGGCATTACAGGGTCACCAGTTTTTGCTGATACTCCTGCTGGTCTAAAGTACTGACCAAACTTTTCTTGGTCATACGGTTCACCATCAACCGATGCTTGGAACATTTCCTGCATCACTTTTACATCAACATCTGATGGTTTCTTTGGAAGAAACTCAGACAAGTTGTATAATTGAAATTGATTTACAGCATTATTTTCTTCATCTGTCAATGCTCTAGATTTTCTAGACCATGTAGATGTTGAGTAATCAGCATATCCGCCTTTGGATGTTTTGATTATTCTAAAGTCTACACCGTTTAATAGATCAGTTGGAAGGTCTTCCATGTCTGGATCCATTAATGCACCTTTAATGATTTGGAAAATTTGCGGGCCAATTATAAATCTTCTAATTGGGTTTGCTGGTGTTGATTCCTCATTTAAAGGATCTTCTTTGACGAAACCTTGGAAAATATAACTTCTTTTTTTCCAATATTTTCTGCCCATGTCCTCTAACTTAGGATCTTTGAACCATGCTCTAACTTCTGTCAGAATAGGACAAGTTTCTCCATACATTTCCATACATGGAACTTGAACTTGCACAGGTCTTGAATCAGTATCACCTTTAATTCCTGCGAAAGGTAATTTAATCATCAATCTTTCTTTCCAGAAGAATGTGTTTTCTTTGTCACCGTCTGGTAGAAATCTAACTGTTGCTTGTTCTGACTCTTTAAGATTCCAGAATGGATAGATAGCATTGTCGCCACCTGATCTGGTTGAGCCTGTTGATCGTGTTTCTTGTTCTTTTAGTTTTGCACGTATTTCTGCAAGTGTTGCCATAATATTAGCCTCCTTTATATTTTGCCTTTATAGCGTTTGTGCCTTTAATGTTTTTGTAGCACATAGTATCATATACTACAATAACTTGAGTATTTAGTCAACAAGTAATTATCTGGGTGTTTTACCGAATTATATTAGATGCCTGCTAGTTTTTTGATTTTGGCAATTTCTGGATCTTTGTTTGCCATTAAGTTTTGGATTGTTTCCTGTGCAGTTCTAACAGCATTGTCGCCGAACTTCTTCTCTACTGAAGTCAGCACTGCTGTTTCACCTTTTGGAAATTGGTTAGATGTGTAGTCAAAGAAACTTTTCACAAAGTCTTCCACAGTTTGCTCTTTGTCTTTGAATGATTTTTCTTCTTGATCTTCCATGCCAAATTTAGAACGCATTCTGTCTGATTCGTAATCGTAATCTTCTTGTGCGGCTTTCAGTGCTTCTTCGTGTTCTGGACCGCCTGGTTTAATCATCTCGTTGGCAAAGTCATCGTCTACTTTGTGATTTCCATCGTATGTGTATTCACCTCTCAAAGAGTTAGGATCAACTTTACCATTGATGGCCTTGTAATGAATTTTACCATATGCCATTTCGCCATCATCACCTGGCAGTTCGTAGTCCATTGAACCGTCATAATCTGTATCTACATCTGAGGCAGTTGTTTTTTCTTTTTGTACTTCACCATATCTTAATTTGTTAAAGTTTTTAGCAAGATATTTTAATGCTTCTTTTTCGTCATGTGTTTTGAAAACAGATTTTTCATCTTTGCCAAGTACATCATAAACCATTTTACCTTCGCCTTTTGGGTCTGGATCTTTGTACCTTGAAACATACGGTTTAATATCTTCGAACGTTGTGCCTTCTGGAAAGCCTTCTTCTTTGTTTATACCAGGATCTGATTGCATGTCACCTGTATCAATTTTAGAAATCATTTGAGGATTTTTGGCTTTGATGTAATCCATGATCATTGGTCTCAAACAAGCATCAGCATCTTCTTTTGAAGCCATTTTAATTTGTGCATTCAAGTCTTCGTCATCGATAATGCCTTGTAAACTTTCAATGCCATTAACTCCATTAGGACCTGCAGGGAAATGTTTTGCCATCAGTTTGTTCAGTTTCACTATTGCTTGTTCACTTTCAGTTTTATCTGATGCAAACAAACCATTTTCTTCTTCTCCCACGATCAAGTTTATTTCTTTTTCAAAGTCTTCAAATGTGTTAAGAGTTTCTATCATTGAACCCAATGCATCTTTCACTACTTCTGGATTTGCGTCAGTATGAATTACAACTCCATTGTGTCTATTTTCATCTGGCTGAACATCTGCAACAATGCCTGCTTTGGCAAGTTCTTGTGTAACTTCTTCTGCTTCTTTGTCTGAAACTGGACTTTCAGGATCAAAGTCTCCCGACATGTCAACTCTTATTGTTCGCGATTCTGCACCACCTTGGTAGCCATGTGCTTCTGTTTCAAAATCTTGTGGACGTAATTCTTTAATTGCTGTTCTCTCAGAAACCAATTTGTATATGTAAGGAAATACATCTTGTAATTCTTCATTGAATGTTTTGATTGTTAATTCATCTATCCAATTTTTTTGCACATTGGCAGGAACCTCTTCTAACACGCTTTCTTCATGTGTTTCTTTTATTGATTTATATCCTGATTCTTTTTGTAATTTTTGAGCTGTGTGTTTGATATCTTCTATTCGTTCATCAATCACAGACAAGTACTCTTTTAATCCTTCAGCCATCACATTGGATCTGTTCATGTATGTTTTAAATTTTTTTAATTTGTTAAGTTCTTCAGATAAACCTAAAATGTATTTTCCAAATTGATCATATGGATTGCCACCTTCAGCAACGTGTCTTGTCATTGCTCTGGCACCATTAAGATGTTTTAAAGGAAATTTAAATCTTTCTCCTGCTGGACTTTCGATAAAAATTGATTCGATTTTTTGTGATCTTGCTCCAGGAATTTCTGGGTCAACAATTGTGGAATGTTTTACAACCATTTTTGCATCACCAATCTGTTGAAAACTGGTTTTGTTTGTGCCAAACATGTTTGATTCGCTTACTGCTTCCATATTATTCTCTTTCTTTAAAAATTCGTAATCTCTTTTTTCAAGGTTACTTTTTGTGATATCTCTTGTGTCGAAACCCATTAACCTTGCTTTGGCAAACTCTCTCATTTCTTTTAAAAAGTTGTACCAAGACTCTTTGGTTGCCGGATCTGCTTCACTGATCACATCAGTGCTGTGTAATACCACTAAACCTTGATCTTCACTTATACTTATGCTGATTTTCCCAAAACTTTTGCCTTCTTTGACAAAATCAAAATCGAAAAATCTTGCCTGTTTTGGGTTATTTGTAACATTACCGTCAGAATCACCTACAGTAATTGTGGGAAATTGACCACGCAGTTTATTAAACAGTGCAGTTGATGTATTTTGTAAGTCCATACAGTGTATTTATTTTAATGTGAGACAAACAAAGGCAAAGGCATCACCTTTTCAGACATCTCATCATCGTCAATTTGAGTAAAAGAATTGTATATTTTTGGATCCCAATCACGCAACACGCCCATTAAACGTATGCACAACAATGTTGCAGAAACAAGGTCATCTGAATCGCCCGATTTGGCTTTATAGGAGTTTCCTGATGCAATAAATGATTTAAGTTCCTTAATTAAGTTTTTAGAATTTATTTTAATTTTGTTTCGCTCCACCATAACTTTTAATCTTGAACAGGCACTAATTTTTGATCTGTGTGTGGTGTTGAATCCTTTTCTAAATTTTCTTATGTGTCCTTTCCTGATTGGTTCTGAGACAAACATGCCTGGAATATTTTCTTCACCAAATTCTTGTATAACAATTAATGCAGATTCTCCAATGGTGTTATTTTCCACACTCCAATAAATGTTAGATCCTGTTCTATTTCCACACTCATCCTTAATGTAATTACATATTTCTTTTAAAATTCTAATTTGATGAGGAATAGCGGTCATATTGTGTTTCCATTCTGCCACTTGTTCAAAACTAGGCAGTTCAAAAACCTGAATAGCCGCTGAATCTCCACCTGTACCCATTGCTGGATCAAGAGCAATGACGTAAGTTGAATGACCATTTAATTTTTTATACCAACGTGTTTGTCCCATATTTAAAATAGGTTCTTTTCCTTCTAGAGTAGACAACATAATACTATCCACAAGAGTTTCGTCAAATACTAAAAACTCACAACCATATTCACGTCTAAATCTTTCTTCACCTATACGTCCTAGTTCTTGTGCCTTCCAATCTTCATCTCTGTCCGGATGTTCGTCCCAACTTGCTCTAAAACCATGGAATCCATTTGAGCCCAGTTTTTGTTCATTGCCATGTTCATCAAATTTGTTTTGACTTTCTCTCCATATTGTGGCAAACACATCTTCATCTGAGTTAGGTGTTGATGTGATAATTGCTCTACCACCTGTTGCCAGTGTAGGTGATATAGATGTCCAAAACTCTTGTGCTATACCCGGATTAACAAATGCAAACTCATCGCAGTATAGTAAAGATATTGACATACCTCTACCTGTGTTGCCTGTTGTGGTTGCGGATACAATTCTTGATCCGTTTTCAAATTCCATTGATCCTTTGTTGTAGTTGGTCACACCTGCTCTGACGTAATCAGGACACAATTCATATCCATATCTAATACGTTGCATGATCTCTTGAGCACCTGTGTATTTGTGTGCCGCAATCAGAATTGTTTGATCCGGATGAAACATCGCATACCATAATAGATAACAAGCGGCTGTGGTGGTCTTTCCGCTCTGTCTAGGTAGCATGTTGATATTGAATCTGTAATCATGGTAACTGGACAACAATCTTGTTTGATATTCAAAAGGTTCAAATATACATTTACCTCTGACAGGATGTTGAATAAAGAAAAACTTTTTGGCAAATGAGAGAAAACCTTCTTTTGGATCTGAACATTCAATCAAATCTTGTATCTGATCTTCTGTAAATTTTTCTTTTATGTGTGCTTTTTTGGTAAGGACACCGTCTAAACTTTTGTTACTCATATACAATACTTATGCTTTAAATTGGTGGTGTTATGCGATTTGATTATGCGTTTTTCTTCGCCATTTTTGTGGCAATAGCATACATCACTGATTTTGCATCATCACCGTAACGTTTTTTAAAATCGCCTTTGTCTTTTTTCATACCTTTGACGTATTTTTCTTTGGCTTTTTCTTCTGGTTTTGTGAGGCTACGTTCTAGTCTTTTTTTTTGAAGTCTTGGTAGGCTTGTTTTAATGTTTCTTTAATTGAAGATTGTAATTCTTCTTCAGTTTTTTCAACTGCCATTGCGTTATCACCGTCTTGTGCTTTAGCAAAACTTTTCTTTTGTTTGTTGATACCACCCGATATATCTTTCGTCATGTATTGAGTGTCTTGATATCTAGGTTCAGGAGTTGTTGATGCTTTGCCTGGAATTTCTTCTTCTACAGATTCTTCTGGAGCAGGTCCTTGCACAATTGCTGGTGGAGGAGTAACTCCTGCATTTTTAAAAATTTGTGCAATTGCCGCCATGTCTTCAGGAGTATCTCCGTACAACATAACTTGCGATGCTTCTTTAACATGTATTCTTTTCACATCTTCTTTCAATTGCTCTTTGCTTTGAATACTGTCTACTTTTTTTAAAAAATCTCTAATGTCCATAAAATTATTTACCTTTCTGCTTGCCTGAAATAGGTGACATTTCGTTTTTGCTGTCGCCTTCATTAGGAAGCACATTACCACCTGGTTTAATTCCAGATGCGGCATCTGGTGCTGATCTGTCTTTTCTATCTTTTTCTAATTCTTTTAACAATTCCATTACTCTGTTATCACCAGCAGTTTTTTGTTCATCTTTACTGGCTTCATAATCAGTGTCTAACATCGCTTCATATGGTTTATTGTCTTTAGGTTCTTGTTCTTGCTCTTGTGGAGCATTTGGATCTCTCACTATCACGTGTGCAGGATCCATGCCTAAAGTGTTTTGCAAATACTGTTCTAATATTTGTGGAGTTGTTGGATATTCTGTTTCAAGATCAAAATAAGTTGCTCTTGTGTTTTGTAAATTTGGAAAATCCAGTGGTCTCTCTTGAATAGGAGTTTTCTTGCCTTTGCTCATGCTGGCTAATTTAAATTTTTGCATCACAGTTTCAAGTTTATCAACTGCGTTTTCGGGCAAATCGCCTGCCAAACCCACTTTGTATGAGTATAATTTTTTGCTTTCTACTAGATAGTGTTTAAAACTTTGTTTCATAGTGTTATTTATCCATTTTTTTAAGTTTTTCCAACAAACTGTTACGGTCTGATATTATGTATCCGTCTCCTTGCACTAAATTCGTACCTTCTGGAGAGTCTTTGGTGTCTTGTTTCTGCTTCTTAAGTTGCAAATCCACCATTTTAAGTTTTTTGTCCAATTTGGCTGTTTTTGCATCGAGGCTGGTCTTCAACATTTGACCTGCTACTTCAAATATACGAGAAGCATATCTGCTTTCCACGTTCATCCCTAAATCCATCAGATCTTCGTAGGCTGTGATTGCTCTTTGTCCCACATCGTCCAGTTCTGTGTCTGCCATTTCTCCCAGTCCGTCTACTTTGGGAAGTGCCGAAGCAATTTTGTCAAACTCTGCAATATCTCTCATGGCTGTTTCGTTTTCTTTCTGTTGTTTTTTACTAATTTTTTTGTCCTGCTTTGCTTTGTTGTTGTCTTCTTTAACAATATCTTGAGATTCAGGCAAATTTAATAGTTCTTCTAATTTTTTGGTCATTGCAGTTTTATTTACTGGAATTTGTATCCTAAATTCTTAAAATCGGCATTATCTCTTTTTTCCTGTGTGGAATATATCAGATTCATTTATTATTTTAAAAGCAAATCCTCTGTTTCTACACCACAAGCCAGCAGACTTCCATTTAGCATGATTGATTATCAATTGAGATTGATTGTATTTGTTTTTTCCAACACTTTCTAATTTAGTTTGATTTTCTGGTTTTATTTCTATAACATCAGCATGTTGCTTGCCGTTTTTGTCTGCATAAGCAATAAAAAAATCAGGTACATAAACAGAAAATTTTCCAGTCAATGGATGCTTGTATGGAATCTTGATTGATTCACTAGCCCATTTTGCGATGCTGGGACTTTCGTCACAAAATCTCATAAAAGCAAATTCCCAACTGCTTCTGTACAATGGAGTTTTTCCGCCAATATATTTTTCAGGATACTTCATAGAGAATCTACCCTGTGCAAATTTAGACATGTTACTTGATTATGTTTCTTTTTTCTGTCTGATTGGTTGGGGTTGTATCTTTGTAACCCAATGATGATATCTTTGATCTGTTGGCATTTAAAATTTCTGTTACGATGCCACTTAATTTTACATCATCTATTCCTTTAAGAGTATCTATTAACTCAAAAGCATTTACACCATCTATTTTTGCTTGAGTAAGTAAAACTGTGGCAGTTGAAATACTGCTTTGTTTAGAAAAACCTCTTGATTGAAAATATCCAATCATTGCATCCACATCATTTGTAGGAAATGTTAAGACAGGTTTGTTTGAATTTTCAAAAAACTTTTTTGTGTCTTTTTCTACTGTATTTGTTTTTGGTAAATTGCTCATGTATTATTTCTTTCTGATAAATGCTTTAACTGTGTTTCCAAATTTACTAGCACTTCTGCCAATTACTGTGGATCCTAATCCTCCACTGCGTGTGTAACTTGAATCTGCAGTTCCGCCAATTCTTCCCACGGCACCTTTTAGAATGTTGAAACCTTCTTGTGCCAAACCTGCTTTAGATAAGTTCTTTGCATTTTTAATGGCGTTTGCTCCTCTTAATATTGTCCCAAGATTAAATCCGCTTCTGCCAGTTTCTCCACCAGATATATCTGTGTTAGGTCCTCCTTGTCCTCCAAAGAAACTGCCGATAAAACTGCCCACACCGCCTGTTCCCAGCAAACTGGTTGTTCCTCCACCTGCTAATGAATTAGGAGATGGTGTTTGATCATAGTGTTGTTCCGCAAATCCTTTAGGTGTGCCTTCCGACACAGCACCTCTGCCATAAAAAACAGATTCATATTCTATCACCATGTTGTTGGCCACAGGCTCACTGCTTTCATTGTTCAGAGTATCGTGTTGCCATTGCGTGATGATTGGATTAACCAAATGATACATGGTGTATCGTTTTCTGCTCATTTGAAAGATTTGAATGCTATCGAAAAATGCTTCGTGTGTATCATTGTCCAAACCAAATCTAAATTTTCTAAAATCAAAAGGACTGTTATAGGCTAATGATCTACTGAATGGTGATGCTTGTGAGTCGACACTGCCTGAAGTATTTAAAAATGCTTCTGGTGATCTTTTGGCCGATTCATCTTGTCCATACCATCCATCTCTAAAATAATATCTATAATACATTTCCCATAGTGCTGTGGACACACCGTAGTTGTCATCATGGAACACCATAGTTATTGGATCATATGAAATTTTTGTGTGTAATTTTCTTTTTTTGTTGTATTGTTGGGCAACCACTGTTTCTATTGAGTATTTAGGTAAGTCAACATTTTTAACCAACATGTTTAATTCATTTTGATGTTTGTTTTTAAAATTACTCAAAGTTTTAAAAATACTAGACCCATTAGGGTGTGATGGAGAGTTTGCTATCATTCTGTCCAGTACGTTTTGATTGATATTGAATACACAATGATATAAAAATTTTGATTTAGGTGCTAATCTAAAACTATCATCCACATACAATCTAGCCGCATGAGCAAAATCGCCTAGATTTCCTTTTGGTTCTAGGACTCCGCTTTTTAAGTTATCTAAAAATGGTGTAAGAATATTTGCCATATACTGTATTTATGTATTGTAAAAATGGTGGATCACAGAATAAAAAAGGGGCCTTAGCCCCCTTTCTAAATTTATAAATGCTTACGAAAATTACGCACCGCCGCCGGTAATTAGTGTATTCACTGTTCTACCAACTGCTGTACCTACTCCCGTACCTTGAGGTGTTTGGATTGCATTGTCATATCTAATTGCCAATGTAACCGTTACTGGCTCACTTGAATTGTAAGCCAATGTGTTGTAGTTTGCTGATTCAACATAGCAACCGTACAATTCAAATGTTTCCAAAATTCCCACTGTGTTGGCACCATTAGCACCATCAGTGATTTCAATTCTAGTAACAAATTTGTAGTCAGCACCTGAAGCCGCCGCTGATTGTTCAAAGAAATCAAATTGTTTTTGTAACTGTTCACCAACAAGTTTTTGTACGTTGTTGTTTACGTCTTCTCTTAATGTAAGTGTGATTGGTTCCCATGTGTGTTTACCCGCTAGGTAAACTTTACTGTTGTAAACGTCAATTGTTGTGTTTTCAAATGATAGATTAGGTCTTGTTACATCTTGCACTTGTTTTGTTAACTCAGTTGTTGGAGTAGAAACTCCAAAGTTTTCTAATGACACTCTAAAACGGTATTGTAATTTAGGCATCAACAGACCTTGATTAGATGCAGATTGATTGCTATCTAAAGGTACTGTGATTTTTGATAGTGTAGAAATACTCATTTTTCGTTCTCCTAATTATTTATCCTATTATAACCCTGATATTTCACCAGTGTTTTTAAGTCTTAATGGAACATAAATGAATTCCACTGCTTTGACTGGCTCAATTGCAATATCTAAATACAATTCATTTCTGTCTATTCTAGCAGGTGTGTTGTTTGTTTCGTCACACACAACTAGGAAGTCATAAACTGCTCTGTTACCAACCAATTCTAACATTAAACTTTCTGCTTGAGCTTTAATTTCATCTCTAGTAGTTTTATCATTTGGTTCAAAAACATAAGGTCTCGCCAATTTATTTAATTGACTTCTTAGGTAAATCACAAGTCTTGCAACATTGATTCTATCTAATGAACTTGCCGCCGCCGCTCTAGTTTTTTGTCCGTAGTTGACTAAACCAGCACCTGTTATGAACGTGATTGGGTTTACATTACCAGCATAAAGTGTGTCTCTTTGACCTTCGTTTAAAGATACTGCCACAAACTCGCCTTCGCTGTTTACGTAACCTGTTGACGTTGCATTTGTGATTCCACCTCTTCTTGTTCCTGCTGGAGCAAACCATGGGAAAGAAACTTGATCACTTAAAGCAATTGTTCTCAACATCATGTGACTTGGTGGAACAACAACATTGTTTCCAAAGTTGTCACTTGTGAATCCTGATGGATAAAATACACCCAAATATTCGTCACTAGTAACTAAACCTAAGTCATTGTCTTCTAATGCAAGGTTAACATTGTTTACATAATCACCAATTGTTGTTGCATCTGGTGTTAATCTAAATGGAGTATCACCTACCACAAAAGCACTTAATCCTCTGTCGTAATTTAATGAAACCATTTCACCAATCAGTTCTGCATAACCCGGTGTTGCCATCACGTTGAATAATCTAGATTCATCATCTCTGATTTCTTGATTAGAATTTAGAGTGGCTTGTAATGCTTGTACCACAACTTTACGTTGAGCTTTTCTTCCAAACGAACCTGAACCGTCTGCTTGGTTGCCTGATTCAGTTACCCATCTGTGTGGATAGTATAAAGTCATTGCTTCATCGTTTGCTCTCTTGTTGTCAGCAGTTGTGTCAATGTAGTTTCTAACAAATTTTCTAACATTAAAACCTGAACGTCTCAAGTTCCACAACAACATACCTTGTGGGTATAGTGCTGGATCTGGAGCGTCTGGGTCTAAGTAAGGGCTTGTAAGTAATGCTTCGATGGTTGCTTCTGTGCCACCTGTTGCACCTGAAGTTCCGTATCTTGCGTCTGCAAATAAAATACCTTCTTCAGTTGTTTGGTCAGTTGTGTCCACTGCTACCCATCTTGTGTCCACTGGACCTTGAATAGTTGTGTCATACTTGTAAATCTTAGGATAGTTTTCTAAATCTGCTGTAGAAATCCAAATGTCATTATCAACCAAAGCACTTGTACCATCTTGTTGTGTGTCTGGTGCAGTTGCTGAAACTGTTGGTCCTAATGCATCTGTTGATGGATAAGCAGTTTTATAACCCACCCAAGTTGAACCATCATGAGCCATAATGTCCACTTCATCAATTGTTGATGAGTACCACATTTGTCCATCTGATGCCAATGAAGTCACTGCATTATCGCTGGCTGTGTATGATAAAACTTTCCAGTTCGAAATTGTGTACTGTGATGGATCTGTAGCACCGTCTGTGCCTGCTTCAAAATAGAAGTTAGCAGTTGAGGTAGTACTGAAACCTGCTAATGGCATAATGCCATTGGTGTCAGTAATGTTGATATCTCCACCTTCTGTGTGTTCAATTACCACTCTGTTTAAACTATCAACAGTTGCTTTAATTTTTGTTAAAAGCCCTTGGGAATTAATTGCATCAGCAATTGCATCTGCATCAGTATTAGCACCTGTTGTTGTGATTGAAACAGTTGCAGTTGTGGTTGTGTTTTTTCCTTTTTCAGTTTGTGTTACTGAAATACTGTAAGTTGAAGCGGCAACACCACTTGCCCCAATAATACCACCTGTTGCTTTTGATGAGCCTGAATTTTCTCTTCTGAAAATTTTGTAGTCTGCTTGATCTGTACCATTTGATGCATTTACATACAAATCACCAACAGCAAGATTTATTCCACCGCCTGCTCTGTCTAATCCGTATAATGCCAATGTTGCACCTGATTCAGTGTCTGATTTTGCATAAACTGGTGCAGAAATTTCTTCCCACAAGTTTGTAGCGCCATTGAATTTTTTAACTCTAATTCTTGCACCCGCATTTGGTTCTGTTGTTTTGATCCAAACTGAACCACTGTGTTGTGCTGAAGCATCTGTGCCTTGCACACCTTTCCATTGAGGAACTGATGTGTGTGGGCCGGTTGAAACTTTAGGTATATTGTATTTCACAGTGCCTAAACCAACTGCCGCCGCAAGTCCACTGCCCTCTTCAATTGTGATTCCATCAGTTGAACTGCCATCATTGTAAAGCACTAAAAAATTGTTTATATTTTTTGCAGTGACTCCTGCAATGCCTAATCCATTAATTGCAACCACTGTGGCATTAAGATCTAAACCGCCAGTTGCTGTTGAGCCATTAATGTCCATTGTTAAGCCAGATGTTGTTGGATTAGCAACTGTACCAACTGCTGTTGCAACTGATCCTGTCCATGCTGTCGAACCAACCAACTGCCATGTACCATCCGAATCTTTATAGAATAATTCGTTTGATGTTGTTGTGGCGTCAATGGCATAATCACCAATTTGGCCAATACTGCCTTTAGGCTTGTTGTTGGAAATATCAGTTGAACTTGTGATTACTAAAGGTGTTTTCGATGTAAAAATTTGTCCACCGTTTGTTTTGCCTTGTCCGTTCCATTCTAAAACTCCCCAAGAAGTGATTGATGTGTCTAACCAGTATGTACCTGCTGGTGGATTAGCACTTGGAACTGTTGATGAGGCTTGTAATTCTCCTAGGTCAACATCTGCTCTAACAACATATGCTCTGTTGGCTATACCTAAATATGAGTAAGCCGCTTGTAAACCATATTCGTTTAATTCGTTACCATGCAATGGATTGTTGTTGTTATCTGTGTAAAAAGTAGGATCACCAAATGTTTCTGCTAATTCTCTTTGTGAAGTCATCAAGTACACTTTGCCTGCGTTAGCGGCTGTTGTACCTTGTGCTGTTCCTGTGCCGGAACTGTTTGTTTTGTCTTGTGCCGAAGCAACAAATATCATTGGGACTGTGCCCGGTTCTGCTGGCGTGTAGAAACTTTCGTCTATTACGCTAACTTGTACTCCTGGTGAAACTAATGCCATTTTAAAATCTCCTAATTTCTTTGTCTTGTGTATTTATAAAGAAAACCTAAATCACAGGCTCTTTAGTGCTTTTAAAAGGTCTCAAAAAGGCTAGGTAAATAGTGTATATGAGACCACTTTGTATTGTTTGTAAACAAAAGCCTTGTGCTATTAATTATCATAAAGCAGGAAAAGTTTTCTACAGACAAAAATGTGGTGTGTGTACTAAACAAAAAGCAGGTGCTAAAGGGTGGCCAAAATGGTGGTTAGCAGGATACAGAACTAAAAAAAATTGTGATAAATGCGGACACACCAGTAAACACATTGAACAATTTAATGTATATCATATTGATGGAAATCTTAATAATTGCTCGTTTAAAAATTTAAAAACAGTGTGTGCTAACTGTCAAAGGATATTGCATCTTGAAGGGGTAATTTGGAAGCAAGGTGACCTTGTACCTGATTTCTAAGAGCATCTATTGTGCTGTTATTTTCAAAAACTTTGTTGAAACTTACATTGGCCCATGCCCATTCTGATGGATGAATGTCTTTGGGTGTTTGTCCTATGTCTTGATACATTCTAAACCACATAGGTAATTGACCTCTTTTTACCCACCATACTTCACCGCCAATTTCTTTAATCATTTTTGCTTCGTTTTCGAACCGCACATCTGGAATAACCCATTTAACGTCAGGATTGTCCAGGATCTTTTTCTTAGTTAAGCTCACCCAGATACCATCATAAAAACCTTCTCTCATACATTCTGTGCCAAATTTTTGTAGCACAAATCTTGGAGTAATCGATTGGCCCGTCTCTTTACTCCAGAACTTGTCTTCTTGCTCACGCCAATCCCTTGATTCTTTAGTTTTACCATCCAGTAATTCTCTGTCCCAATCAAACATACTTGCCACACTGTCTTTTAGTTTGTCTGCAAAAGATAATTTCTTAAATGAATAATTTTGTACCAGTTGATCAGCAATTGTGTCTTTGCCTGAACCTATTAATCCGCAAATTCCTACTATCATGATATCTTAACCTGCCCTGTTCCTGTTCCTATTTTTCCTTTTGTAAAAGTGTTGAATGCTAAACTGTATCTATGTCTGTCAGATGTGGTTGTTGGCACTGTGTGTTCTACATGAGAAGGGAACATCAACAAATCTCCTGTCTTTGGTTGTATGGCAAACGTTTCAGTATTATATTGATTATTGTTGTCTTTGAAAGGAGTTTTAATTGATTCTGCCCAAAGATTGTTATACATGTAATTTTTGTCAAAATAAATTGGTGCTGTGTCGGTGCTTACATCAACATAGAATACACCACTTATTAATGAATTTGGATGTCTGTGTTTTTCTATAAATTCACTTCCTCGGTGTCTATTGATCCAACTGCTTGTAATATCAAACTTTATTTCATCTATCACACCCAAAACTTCGTTAGCAAAATGATTTATTTTATTTTGTATCTGTATTTTTAAAGTCTTGCACTGTGGCTTGTCCAAAATATGCATTCCTCTATCGCTTATTGGTAGATGATCATCAGTGTTATCGTGACCAACTCTTGCGTAAGGAAATTCTAAATTGAGTAAAAAAGTTTTTACAATTGGATCCAAAATTATTTTAGTTCTGTACAAAGGCACAGAAAACATGGGCGTTAGTTGAAAAGACATAACCTAATAATACTAGAAATTTATGAAAGTGTCAAGTATAAATTAACCAATTGTGAACGAATAACCAACACCACCTGGAACTTGAAGTGCCAATTCTTGGTCTAGTTTTTCCAATTCAGCAGATGCTTCCTGTTTCAGTGCATCGCCATTCAAAGATGATCCACCTTGTGGACCTGCTATTGTGTTAAATTTACTTCTGGCTTCTCCCAGCATGTATTTTGAAATTGCCAGCGTGTAACTTTTAATCCATTTGTTGGCAAGATAATCTTTAAGCAATTCTGTGTCTGGTCTGTAATTGTAGGCATACAACAATAAATTTTCTTCTGCTCTGGGTCTTTGAAGCAGTGTTAATTCTTTTGTGGTGTTGTTCCATTTGAATTCGATAAACGAACCAAACATTCTACCTACCAATTCTTGATATTGTGCAAAAGCATTGTAAGTTGCCAGTCCGCCCATGTTGGTGCTGGCTAAAAGATATGAATTTGTGTAGGCCATGTTGAATGGTTCAAACAGTGTACCACCGTCTCCGCCACCAGTTCTTGACCCTATTGATCTTCTAAAAATTTTTCTCACTTCCATCACTTCGTTTGGCAATGTGTATGTGTTTTGATCCAACACAGTTGGCATGAAAAGATAAGATTCTTCCACAGAATGATCAGATCTCTGACGATATCTGTCAAATGCGTCCTTGATGGCTGTTTCGTAGTGCTCTGGATCCAGCTCTACATCAATCATGCCACCGCCCAGCATACGGTATACGTAGTCGAATATTTCCTGTTTCTGTGTATTAAAATCTGAACTCATTTATTATATTTATAAGCATCTAGGTATTAATAAATATGATGTATGCCACGAATCAGTTTATATAAACCAGAAAAAGGTCCAGATTACACTTTTTTAGACAAGAATATCAACGAAATGTTCACAGTGGGTGGAACAGATGTTTTTGTACACAAATATCTAGGTCCTAAGAATCCTGATCAATCAGATGCCACAGCAGATCAGCCTAGATATGATGCTGTAAAAGAAACTAACATTCAAGACCTTTTATTTTTAGAAAACAGAGACAGAAAATATGATGAAAACATCTATCGTCTAAGAGGCATCTACAACGTGCAAGATGTTGACTTTGACATGAGTCAATTTGGACTATTTTTACAGAACGATACACTGTTTATGACCATACCTATTTCATACAGTGTTAAAACTTTGGGCAGAAAAGTGATGCCAGGTGATGTTTTTGAATTACCACATTTGAAAGATGAATATGCATTGAATGATTTTCAAGTTGCATTAAAAAGATTTTATGTTGTTGAAGATGTCAACAGAGCAAGTGAAGGGTTTTCACAAACTTGGTGGCCACATCTTTACAGAGTTAAGTTGAAACAAATATACGACTCACAAGAATTCAAAGACATTTTGAAATTACCTGCAGAAGAAGGCAGTAGTAAAACTTTGAAAGATGTTCTTTCAACATATGAACAAGAAATGCAGATCAATAATGCAGTGGTACAACAGGCAGAAGCAGATGCTTCTAAGTCTGGTTATGATACTAGTCATTTGTACACACTTCAAGTGGATGATGAAGGCAAGCCGGAACTTGTAACCACAGATATAACAGATTTAGATGCAAGTACCCAGAATGAAATGGCTGACCGAATTAATCAAACGCCAGAAAGAACTGGATATGATGGCTATTTGTTAGGAGATGGATTAGCACCTAACGGAGAAGTTTTTGGACATGGTATTTCATTTCCAACTGGTTCGGCAAAAGGAGATTATTTTTTAAGAACAGACTTTATGCCAAACAGATTGTTTAGATTTGATGGACAACGTTGGGTAAAAATGGAAGATTCTTTAAGAATGACATTAACCAATACCGACACAAGAAGCACTATGAAAACTAAATTTATTAACAATAACAATTATGTATATTCAGGAAAAGTTGCCACAGATATTGTTACACTATCAAAAGATGCAACAACAATTACAACAGAAATAAATTATCCTATAACAGCAAACTATTTGATGCTAAAATTAGATACTAGAGAAATAAATTACGTGATTGGTGATCATGAGAACTTGATTACATCATCTAACAACAAAGTTTATATCACATTGCCTGTCATATCTGATGTCCAACAAAAGATACCGTTTGATGGCAGATGGAGTGTGGAATTTTACACTAATCGACAAGAAGAAAGACAGAGTCTTTCAAAAGCATTACGACCACAGGCGGATAATTAATGAAAATAAGAGAATTATTTGGATTTGCAGGAATACCTATGGCACACACTGCCAAGCCACAAGGATTAAAGAAAGTTACGAAATCTTACATGGGAAAAACAAGAACATACTACGAACCAATCAGCAAAAAATTTAACGAAAAAGAAAAAACAAAGGATAAAGATTAATGCAATTTTTCTACGACGGTCAAATTAGAAGATATATTACTCAGATAGTAAGATTGATGAGCAATTTTAAGTTCAAAGACGGAGATGGCACTCTACGTACTATTCCTGTTATGTATGGCGACATCACAAGGCAGGTTGGACACATAATTCGTGATAATTCTGAAAACAAGATTATGAGTGCTCCAAGAATGGGTGTTTATATCACAAATTTAGAATTAGACAGAAACAGGTTGGCTGATGCAACATACATTTCAAAAGTACACATAAGAGAACGTGCTTATGATGAAAATAACAATGAATATATCAACACACAAGGAAAAAATCACACTGTGGAAAGATTAATGCCTACGCCTTACACTTTGAGTGTGGCAGTAGATTTATGGTCAACCAACACGGATCAAAAATTACAGATCATGGAACAAGTATTGATGTTGTTTAATCCTAGTTTAGAAATACAGACCACAGATAATTATGTGGACTGGACCAGTTTGAGTGTGGTTGAAATTGCCAACATTAATTTTAGTAGTAGAACAATACCAATGGGAACAGATTCTGAAATTGATGTGGCGACACTTAATTTTACAACACCCATTTACATATCTCCACCTACCAAAGTTAAAAAACTAGGTGTGGTTACACAAATTATTGCCAGCATATACAATGAAAAAACAGGCAATATTGATCTTGGACAAAGCATGCCTGAATTACAAGCATACTCAGATGATTATTCTAAAAGTGTTAAGTCAACTGTCACAAAAGACGCCCAAGGTAATATTGACACCAGTGTTACCACAAAACAAGATGCAGATTCTGTGTTGGCTACAACAGCCATCCAATATGATATTCTTGTGATGAACAACATAGCACAAATTATAGACAAAGGTATAGCAGGACAAGTTAGTTGGAAAGGTTTGATAGAATCTTTGCCAGGTAGTTACAATGCTGGTTTGAGTAAATTGCTACTTAATAGACAAGATATAAATCAAAGAGTAGGAGGAACTTTTGCTATCAACGAACTTAATGAAACTCAACTTATAATAAATTGGGATGAAGATACCATTCCTACAGACACAGTGTTTGCTGGAGCAACTTCAAGAGGCACAGTGGACTACATAATTGATCCTACAAAATTCAATCCATCAACAGTGAAAAATACAGGGACAAGATTTTTATTACTGGCTGACATAATTGATACAAGTTCCAATGATCCTAGTGCTCAAGCATGGGACGGTTCTACAGCAGGTGAAAATGATATTATTGAATGGAACGGTTCAGAGTGGACTGTGCTGTTTGATGCAAGTGCAAACACGATCAGCAGTGATAACTTTAGTACCAAATTTATCACAAATCTAAATACCGGAATTCAATACAAATGGACTGGTGAACAATGGCTATTATCATTTGAAGGCGAATATCGTAAAGGAACCTGGCAGATTCAACTCTAAATAATTAACTGTATGACCAAGAAGATTATTGGATGCGGTGCATTATTCTACAGCAAAGAAACCAATCGTTTTTTATTGCTACACAGGACTCAAAGCAAACAGAACAGAGTGTGGGGATTAGTTGGAGGCATGACCACCAATGAACGTCCATGGGAAGGACTTCAACGTGAGATTAAGGAAGAAGTTGGTGATGTTAAAATATTAAAAACTATTCCAATGGAAACTTTTATTAGTAATGACGAAGCATTTTTATATCACACATATTTGTGTATTGTTGGTCCAGAATTTTTACCAAAATTAAACAAAGAACACAATGGATATGCATGGTGTAGTTTTAATCATTGGCCTAAACCTTTACATCAAGGACTCCGAAAAACTTTGCAATCTAAAACCAATCAAACTAAATTGGAAACTGTGTTCAAAATTATCAAATTTTTAGATGATTAAGATTATAGGAGACATAATGTTGGATGTTTGGGTACAGGGAGAATGTACTAAAGTATCTCCTGAAGCATCGGCCCTTGTGTTACATGAACACAGTCGAGATTACAACATAGGCGGAGCAGGAAACCTCGCTTTAAACCTATCAAATCTCGGCGCAGACACGTATCTTTATGGATCGGTGGGCAACGATGCCCCTGGTCACAAAATCCAAGAGATTTTACTGCACAACAACATCAAAACGTATCTGTGCCAGGATGCTGTAACAACCAGTACCAAAACACGTATGATAGGTCCTGACGGACAACATCTATTGAGATTGGATAAAGAACAGCATTATGAAAGTGAAGAACCTCAGAACAACCTTATCAAAGATTTAACTGAAGACGACGTGGTCATTGTGAGCGATTACAACAAAGGAGTTGTTAAACAAAATCTAATAAGACAGATTGAAAACAAAGTAAAAAGAATATATGTAGATCCAAAACAACATCCTAACACATATTATGGTGCTTATCTTGTGAAACCCAACATGAAAGAATATGAAGCATGGTTTGGCAAGTTTGATCCACACACAGCAGAAATAAAAAGAGTACACAATTATTGGCAATGGTTGATTGTGACTGATGGTGCTAACGGCATTCATGTGATTGGAGACAATGTGTATCAACACATAACGGGCAAGTCAGTTGAACTCGCAGATGTGAGTGGCGCTGGCGATACAGTGCTGGCAATCATTGTGTATTATCATGAAATGGGTTACTCCATGGTAAATGCCAGTGAATTAGCACTCAAAGGAGCAAGTAGTGTTGTTCAACATCGCGGAGTCACTGTGGTTAAGAAAAGTGACATAGAAGATAGAGTGGTATGGACTAATGGTGTGTTTGATATACTACATGTTGGACATTTAGAATTATTAAAATTTGCGAAACAACAAGGGGATAAATTGATAGTTGGTATTAATTCCGATCACAGCGTGAAAAGATTAAAGGGCGAATCTAGACCTTACAATAATGTTGATGAAAGACAGAATCAACTGAAACAACTACCATGGGTAGATGATGTTGTGGTGTTTGACGAGGACACTCCTAAACAAGCAATAAAGAATATATCGCCAGATGTTATTGTAAAAGGCGGAGATTACACAGTGGAAACAACTGTGGGAAATGAGATGGCTGAAGTTGTTATATTTCCCACTGTCAAAGGTTTTTCTACTACAAACTTAACGGAAAAGGTTAAACGTAATGCAGAAAACAATAAAAAATAATAAAATCATAATAGATAATCTGTGTCCTAAACCAGAAGCAGATGCTATCAATGAAATATATGTTGGAGAGCATTTTCCATGGTATTTTAAAAACTATGTTGTGGACGAAACTATGATAAAAGACGGCACAGAAAATTATCAATATCAATTTACACATCATTTGTTAAGAGAAGACGGAAATATAGTCACTGAACAAAATTATTGGCAAGCACTGTTTCCAATTTTCAACAGAATACACCCTAATACTTTTGTAAGAATAAAAGCCAATCTTGTGCCCAGAGCAGACAAAGTAGTGGTGCACGGATTCCATGTTGATTGTATGGTTCCTTTTAGCATCACAGGAATTTATTACTGCAACACCAATAATGGCTACACAGCATTTGAAGATGGAGACCAAATTGAAAGTGTACAAAACAGATTAGTTTTGTTTCCAAGCAACATGAAACACTCTGGATCCACATGCACAGATGCTAATTCACGTGTTGCAATTAATATAAATTTTATTCCCAGATATGTGGAAGACTCTATGTACAAAGATATAATAGATGTTGAAGTGTGGAATCAAATTCAAAAATGGTGTGATAAAGTAGAATGAAATTATTAACTTTTGGATGCAGTTATACCAACTACTATTGGCCCACGTGGAGTGATCTTTTAGGACATCAGTTTGACGATTATCAAAATTGGGCTATCAGTGGTCTGGGTAACAATGCAATCATGCAAAGACTGAACGAAGCCGTAACATCTAACACACTGAATAAAGATGATGTTGTGGTTGTGCAGTTTACAGATTTGAATAGAATTGATATGCATAGCATTGGTATATTGCCTTTCGGAAATTGGCGTGCTGGAGGAAACATTTGGATGAAACCCAGTGAAGAACCTTGGATCAGAGACACATGGAATGAAGACAGTTATGCCTACATGAATCACAACTATATCAGTATGACGATGAATTTTTTAAAAAACCTACCTTGTAAATGGGCAGTAACCAGCAGTGTGGATTTACCACAAATATTGGCAGATAAGGAATTTGTTCATAATAAAAACATTTATAGTAATTGGATAAAACCAATCCAACTTCATGCAGATGAATCAAATAGTCCAGTAGTTAATGTGAAATACAAAGACGCAGACTCCATAAGTTTGTTTACAAAAAAACAAAAAATAGATCAAGACAGGCATCCATCTATTAATACCTATGCCCGTTGGGTGAAAAAATACTTGGCACCAAAACTTGATTTAGATATCAAAGACAATGAATTTTTAAATCACTATTTGACAAATGATGAGATCGATGTTAATATGATAGATAAAACAAACTTGTACTACACAAAATTTAAATGGGCAGGCAAGTATCAATATTTTGGATATTAAATGAAAATTTTAGTTACAGGCAGTGACGGATTTATAGGAAAAAACCTTATTAATCATTTGAGTAAAAATCACACAGTTGAAGGATTTGAATATACTCCCAATGTTTATCCAGATGCTTCTAAATACGATTGGATTATCCATTTAGGTGCAATTAGTTCAACCACAGAAACAAATGTTGATAAAATTTTAACACAAAATTACGAGTACAGCATGAGATTGTTGCAGATGTGTGAACAGATGGGAACAAACTTTCAATATGCCAGTTCAGCAGGAGTTTATGGAAACACACACGAGTTCAACGAAGAAAGCGACTGTCATCCTCAATCTCCCTATGCATGGAGCAAATATCTTTTTGATAGATTTGTTAAACTAGCAGGCGAATTCAATGTGTTGGTGCAAGGTTTTCGATACTTTAATGTGTATGGTCCTCATGAAGAACACAAAGGAAATCAAATGAGTCCGGTGAGTAAATTTGTTCAACAAGCAAAAGACAATAACACAATAAAAATTTTTAACAATAGCGAGCATTATCAAAGAGATTTTGTTTCGGTGCATGATGTTTGTGAGGTACACAAACAAATGCTTGATGTAGATAAATCAGGAATTTACAATGTTGGAACCGGTTCTTGCACCAGTTTTAAACGTGTGGCAGAAATAATTGCCAAAAAACACAATGCTAACATAGAAGAAATACCCATGCCTGACAGTGTAAAACAGCATTATCAAAGTTACACCAAGGCAGACAATTCTAAAGTAAATAGATTAGTAAAAATAGATTGGAGCACTGTAGAACAATATGTCAACGCACAATAAGAATGGTAAAATAACAAAAGGCTGGGGCTACGAAGTTATATGGGCTTCTAATGAACATTATTGTGGAAAATTCTTAGTCTTTACAAAAAAAGATGCAAAATTTTCTATGCACTTTCATAAAAACAAAGACGAAACTTGGTTTGTTAACGACGGTGAATTCAAATTAAGGTACATAGATACAAAAACTGCAACACTTTACGAAAAACCTTTAAAGACCGGTGACACTTGGCACAATCCTCCATTATTGCCACACCAATTAATTTGTACAACTGATACAGGCAGTGTAACAGAGGTTAGTACAATGGATGATCCGGATGACAACTACAGAGTTATTCCTGGCGATGGACAAAAGGCTCCTGTTAATCCTGCTGATCAGCAGAATATAGCAAAAAAATTATTGTAAAAGATTAAAATTATCTAATTTTTTTATTGATATAACGCACGGCAACGTATACTGCTAATCCTAACAAAATATACACACTACCATCGAACCATGATATTTCATTCAATAAGTCTGCTGTAATAAAAGACAAATCCATTACGCTTGTGCTTCAGACCAACGCAGTGTAACTGTTGCATTAACACCACCTGTACCACCAGTTCTGAAAATGTTAATTGCTAACACGTCAGGACCATTAGGGAACGTACCTCTGCCACCCAGTGTGGTGTTGGTCAATTCTTGGATTGTGTTCAATGCAAGTGTTGATCTTTCTCCAGGCTGTGCAACAAATGAGAAAATACTTTGACCCGGTTGTGCATATGGAGGTTGACCAAATTTAAATGAAACAGCAGTACCACCTGCTATTGCGCCACTGAATGATTGGTTAAATGTAACACGATAGTAGTTTGTAGAACCAAATGAAGTGACAGGTGCTATTGATACTATCGACGAACCTGCTGGAAATTCTGTGCTGGTGTCTACATCAACTTCAGTACCAGTTGTGGCTCCTAATGCTAGCCATGATGCTTCCTGGAAGAATAGGTAGTTGGAGTTTGCAATAGAACCACCATAACTGAAGTTAACTGCTTCACCTTGGCTGATTCCCGTGTGTCTCTGAGAGAAGTACACCAGATAGTAATTTCCTCTGTCCTGAATCTGTGTCACTGTGGTTCCTGCTGGGAATTGACTAGATGTCACCTCCATACCAACTACGTGACCTTTGTTTTCCCAATCTGCGTCTAGGAAGTATGCATAGTTTCTATTACCTCCCAAGCCAAACCAGTGGTTGGATGTAGAGGTCATAGCATTTGTTGTTAATGCTGTTGCTGTGGTCGAAACTGTACCTGAGTTCCATACAACTGAACCACCTGGAGCAATTTGAGCAAATGATGGTTGACCACCTTGTGCAACTCCTGTTAAATCTGTCCAACCAATATCACTTGGATCAACTGGATAGTTTTGTGGATTTAGAATTCCGTTAATTACAATCTGACCTGCGGATTGACCCGCTTGTGGATCCTCTGTGGTAATTTCTAATCCATCCAATAGCAATTGGGCTCTGTTTAACAAGTCTCTATCACCTAAATCACCAGTTAATGCGTTGGACACTGAAGGAGCCAATCTCAATAGGAACACTGTCTGTCTTGTGGTTGTGATGTCTAACCCTGTTGCAGAGTAACTGAACAAGTATCCTCTGTCTTCATCAAAGTTACCATCTGTAATAAATGCTGATCCCCAGTGTGATATAATTGGTGATGACGTATTGGATATCAATACCACTCCGGTGTTTCTAAAGTGTTCTGAAGCATTACCAGCCGTGTAGTTTCTGGTGGCTCCTGAAGCAAAGTTTGTTAATTGTGCTCCACGAGTACAACCTGTCAATTTATCGTTTTCAACTCCTGTGAATGTGATAATTTCGTTGTCAACGTACACAGTACCACCTGTTGGTGGAAAGAAAGAAGCATCAATCAAAGGCAGTTCAGTTGCTATTGCTGTTACATTAGATTCTAGTTTTCCACTAGGTCCTTCGTTGGCTACTTCATAACGCACAGGTTGGTTACCTGTTCTCATAAATGCTTCTGTGTTTACGTTTGAATTACGCATCCTGTGGGCAAAAACGAAATTACCATCTGCTCCCCTGGTCATAAAATCAATGAAACCTGCACCATACCATGAAAACTGTATCCCAATCATCTGCATCTTGCCTGGATCAAAATTGTATCCGCTTGGGCCTGTGCCATCGATTTTGTCTAAATTGAATTCTGATTGTTTTGCAACTTTGTCTAAAACTAAACATGCTTTTACTCCTTGTGATACGTTGACACCTCTGTAATCCGGAGTAACATACATTTCTGTGTTGGATGTAACTTGGTTGACAACGTGAGTCATACCTCTGATAACAATTCTGTCACCTGCTTTGACTTGTTCTCTAAATCTTGTGCTTTCTCCTGATACTGTGTTTGAATCTGGAGTCACTGTCACAGTTCCTGTCATCTGTCTTGTTGATGTTCTTTGTACGAATGATAAATTTGTTCCATCATACTGCCAGAAAATACCGTTTTGATCATCAAATGTTCCTGAACGCACAGTTGCTCCATTCCAATTGGACAATGATACTTGAGGTTGATCACCAAACTCTGCTATTGTACTTCCTAAAGATTGAACTGCTAAAACTGTAAATTGTCTTTCACCTATTACACTTGCCACAGTGTAATAATTGTTGTACCCAGAAGTTTGAATACCGATCAATCTCACTCTAGCACCTACTTGTAAACCATGGTCTGTGTCATCGGTTGTCACTGTAATTGTTGAACCCACAGCAGTACCATCTGCTGTAACATTTAATAAGTCATAACTTGGTGCAAACAAGGCACCAGTTGTGTACATGATACCTTTACCTGATTGATATCTAATGTATTTTTTACTTTGACGTATTGCTTGCGATCCGTGTTGTGGACCTCCAGTACCCAATTGTACACCACCATCAAATGGTCTGTGAACAAAGAATGAATCTGGTCTTACATAAATGAATCCTTGCCATGCGTCATCAGTTATTGTTCCTGGTGCTCTCACTTGGTATCTTAATTGAGATTGACTTGGAATTGATGTTGCTAAAAACGGTCCTGATGCTAACAAGTGATTGTTACTACCATCATCTGATTGAATTGTAACTAAGAACGAATCTCCAGGCACAAGTCCGTGTGGAGTTTCAAAGTCAACTTGCATAGTTGCCAATGCGGCATATGTCAATGTTGTAGCACTTGGAATACTGTTGTTGGTTGGTTCAGAAACTGTTATACTTGAGTAAACTGATATTCCTGTTCCCGAAGCCGCTGTACCCGTGTGTGTATTTGCTAACACGTCACCATTTGTAGCAACAGATTGTACTCTAACTGTGACATCATTTGCCGGAGATGATCCGCCTAAACTTTGTCCTTGTAGAGTTATTCTATCTCCAACAGCATAATTTGAACCGCTTGTTGATACTATTACTTCTGTGTAATTGGTTGACGAATCGTCTGTTGTGGATCTTGTTACGCTGAATGTTGCTCCAACACCTTGTGGTTGTCTGTTTGAACCTGTAGCACCCAAAGTACTTGCACTACCTGAGTTGGCTGTGCCAGAAATAGATGCTCCTGTTATGCCGCCTGTTGCATTTATACTTGTTACAGTGATTGTTGCATCGTTGTCTGGTGATATGCCAAATAATTCTGTACCCAGCACAGTAAAGGTTTGATCTGATCCGTAATCTTGTCCAGCATTGTTCACAGCAATACTGTAAACTCCTGCATTCAAAGTTATATCAAATGATGCATTCTGTCCAGACAGATTGCTTACTGATGCATTTGTAAATGTTTGTGTATTGACTGCTGTACCTGTAACTGTGAAAGTTGCTACACCACCACTACCATCTATAGAATCAACATCAATTGTACAATCGTTTGCAGGAGATAATCCACCTAGTTCTGTTCCTGCAATTACAAACTGATCTGTAACATTGTATCCTGTTCCTGCTGGAGCCACCACTGCACTGTACACTGTGCCTGTTCTAGTGATTTCAAAATTAGCACCTGCACCCGATCCGCCTGTGTAGGTAGGATTTTCGATTACTACCAGAGCATCTGTGGCAGTGCCTGAGACAGTCACTGTGTTTATTGAAGAATCTCCGTTTACTGCTGTAACTTTTATTATAGCATCATTGGTTCCTGTTACACCACCCAGGTTAGAACCTTCAGCCTTGATTTGATCACCAACTACAAAGCCAGATGTACCGCCTGTAGCCGCTGATCCGCTTTCTGTGAATGTGCTTACACCTCTTGTGCCTGTGATTGCTGTAATTTGAAGTGTTAAATCATTTGTCGGTGTTGCACCACCCAGTGAAGTTCCTAGAATAACAAGATTTTGACCAATACCATAATTTTGTCCAGCATTGTTTATTGTTATTGTGTTGTATGTTGCACCTGATAATTCCACATCAAAACTAGCCCCATTACCAAGTAAGTTTGAACCTGTGTTTACAGTAAGAAATGATTTTGTGTTTGCCGCTGTACCAGTTGGAGTGATTGTTAAAACACCACCACCACCGTCTACAGAATCTATAGTGATTGTGAGATCGTTGGTGGAATCAACTCCACCTAAAAAACTTCCAAGCACAGTAATTGTTTCATTCTGTGCAAAATCTGAACCCAATCCAGTAACTGTTGCTGTGTATGTTGTGCCTTCTCTGGTTACTGAGAATGTAGCACCTGATCCTGCAACCGAATCTGTTGTGTAGTCGTTTACTCCTACAACATAACTTTCTAGTGCATCTGGACCTGTTCCAGAAGTTGTAAAGGTTGTAATTGCACCAGCCCCGTCTACACCTGTTACTCTCAAATAAAGATTATTATCTGTGTTACCACCAAAGTTACCACCTGTAAATTCAACAACATCGTTTATTATATATCCTGTACTTGCATCGTCACCTGAAAGTGTCGCTGAATAAACATTATTTGTTAAAGTCACATCAATTTCTAAACCTGCTCCCGATCCACCAGTCACTGTGCCTTCTACTGCTGTAAAACTTGGATCAAGCAGAGTAGCACTGTAGGCATTGTTTGTTTTTGTTACATCAAAAGTTCCACCTACTCCTGCTCCGTTGTTGTATGTTCCAGGAAGATTTGTTTGTGTTCCTGAACCTGTAAATGCTTCACCATCTAATGATGTTGTCAAAACTTCTCCACCTGTATCCACAGATTCAACCGATATTGTTAAATCATTGGCAGGTGTTGCTCCGCCTATTAAATCTCCCGTGATCAAAATAGCATCACCAACTTCGTAGTTTTCACCAGAGTTGGTAATTGTAATACTGTATATTCCCCCGGCGTTAAACACATCGCACACAAAATTCTGACCAGCAGGATTGACATTGAATCCTCCTACATTTGAATAGGTTGTTCTATCTCCTATCAAGGTTTGTGATAATCCTGAGCTCAGTGTTAAAGTGTTTCCTGCAACATTTGTGATTGCAATTCCAAATCCATCACCTCTGTCTATCACACTGTTCTGTAAAATGCCTGCAGAATCAACCACGTTAATTTCAGTTGTACCCGAAGTGTAATCGCCTTCAACTTCAGGAGTTGCCAATGTGCTTCCTGTTCCTGTGACTGCTGTGATCTGTGTACCAGTTGCTACACCTGTTCCTGTTAAAGGTGATCCAATCTCTGGTAAATCTGTATCTTGGAATGGAATAATTGTTGTTCCTGATTGTGCTCCAATTGGAGTTATAAAATCTCCATTTGCACCATTAGATGCAACACTAAATGATGGTCTTCCAATTGTTGCTCCAGAATAAAATCCTGCTTTACGCAATTGTGTAAAGGTCGTGTGTATTTCTGATCCATTAACTGTTCCTACTTTTGCTTTTGCGTAATATGTAAACTGTCTTGTTGTAGGAATTGTGTTCACAACAAATGAACCTTGTGCTCTACCTGTGCCTGGTACTCCATTAGTAAACCCGATAATTGTAAATGCATCACCAGGTTCGAAAGCATGCGGTCCAACTGTGTTTACTGTGATCAGTGATGAACCAATTCCTTCTGTTCCTGCAGATGCATCTGTTGCCACTGTGTCCACATCTATATCTGTGCCTGGTATTTCATAAATTGATGGATAACCTCTTTGAGTTCCAATTGCTTGCCACTTGGTTGGCTGAAGTCCATATTCAAAGTCAGCGTCAAGCATTGATTGAGCAGGTGCAACTCTCATTCTTTCAATTGCATCTGTTCCAAAGTCGTAAGGTCTGGTTCTAATCACTTTGTCTTCCACGAACATTTGAATAGAATCTGATTCATCAAACGTACTGGTATCAAAGTTTAAGAATACAGTGCTAACTGTGTCGGTGTTTTGTAAAAAAGTTGGATAATCTGGATCTTCTTCTGTTTCGTATGAGATCTCTGCTCCAAGAGTTGCATCTGCAAAGTTGTACAACACTTTGTTTCTTGTTGTGTTTGTGATCAACAACACATCATCTAAACTTATTTTTCCTGGTGCTTTGATTGAACTGATCTCGTTTCTTTCTAAATCTGGAAGATTGTCTAATCCATTTTCAATCACGTCAGTGATAATAAAATTAAGTGCTGTGATACGTGCAGGAACACCTGCCTCGCCTGCTGTAGTACCTAAGTATTGTGTTGTAACAACTGGTGATTGTTTTGTTGTAACTGCTGTTCTAGTTAAGATGTAATCGTTAATTACACCTTTGATATAATTTTTTACTAATACTTCTGGTTGTCTGTCGCCGTCAATTTGTGGAGTAGATCCAATCCAATACTTTGATGCATTGAATCTCGATTCTTGATTACCACCATATCTTAAATCATTTAAAAATCCATTAAGATTATAACCCATGTCTCTTTCACATTTTGCTGAATCATATGTGTAACCTGCAAATATATAAGAACTGCTGACCAAGGTTGGTAAATTTATAATTCCATTATCTAGAGTAGTAATAAAACCATTTGCTAGTGTAGTAAATGTTGTTACTCCGTTTGCTTCTGCTGATGCTCCTGAAGTGTCTTGTGATGTAATTCCTTGAAGACTACTGAATGCTGAGCCAGGTAAAATGTAGTTTACAACTAAATTTCTAGCATATTCAAAATAAGCAACTTCTGGTTCACCATCTCCATTAATTAATAACGTTCCATCTTGGAAATAAGTTTGCACAAATAAATTTGTGTTTTCATTTCCACCATATCTTAAATCTTTATTGAGTCCAGTTAACCAAGTATCAATAGTTGTCTCTAATTGTAAAGCGTCATATGTGTAACCTGCAAAAGGTGGAACACTGGTTGCTTTTTGTTGTGCAACGTATGCCACTATTTCATCTTTGATGTATTCTATATTGTTTGTAAGTTTGTTTACTGCGTTTGGAAATTCATTTGCCGCTGAATCAGTTGCTACTCTTTCAGCAACATATCCTACTGACTCATCTTTTAAAAATTCTAAATTGTTTTGAATTAAATCATAAGCATTAGGATACAGATTTCCTGATTTAGGTATCCCTGGTTGAAATATATAATTTGTTACTTTACGTTTTGCCATTCTTTTATACTCCTAATGCAATTGCCAACACTGTTGACGTGTTGTCCACATAAGTTTTTGTTGTAACATCGTTTGCTTCCGTAGGCGCACTGGTCACTGTGGCACTAGAAAATGCTCCAGATGCCGGAACAGTTGCTCCTATTGTAGTGTTATTTAACGTTCCTTGACTGGTTTCTAATTGTGAAAAGGTACCTTTTCTTGCTGTGGTTTGTCCTATATCTACGTTGTCTACGGTGCCTAAATTAGTAGGTGACACAGTCAGTACACCTGATCCTTGAGGAGAAACAACTACGTCGGCATTAACCGGAGTTAAAGTAGTTTGTCCCAGTGTTCTAAAAGATTTTGCATTGATATCTAGGTTTGATATAAAACCTCCACCTGCTGGATTGATAACAACCGAACTGTAACTACCTGTTGGTGCAAGTGAAATTTCTGCATCCTGACCATTGTTAATCAAATCGCCTGTGTTAAGTATGGCACTGAAACTTCCAATTCCAGTAAATGTGGGATCTTCTACACTAATCAATCCTACTGGGTCTGAATCTCCGTCTCCGTAGAACAATGTGTCTGGAGCATCAACAGGTGTTGTGATTGTGATTGTGCCCAATGATTGGTTTTGAGCATCTGCTCCTGTCAAAGTTGTTGGTACTGGAACATCTTCAAAAGTTGTCTGAGTAATTGTGTCGGTGATATAAGTTTGAATGCTAGATTGATAATCTCCAAAATTACTTCCTACTCCTTCATACGCATAAAGTTTTATTGCTCCATTTTTATAATTGTAAAGTAATTCTCCTGTTGGCAGTGCTACACCTTCTGACAATTGATCTGCAATTTCATTTTCTGCTCTTGCCCAGGCATAAATTGTGTTTTCTGCACCTGTTAAATCTAAACCATTTGCTGTTCCTCCAGCGTATGGCCAATTTAAATTGTTTGTTCCATGGAACATTAAAATTTTTCTTCCAACTAATGGTACTGTTGGTGTCCATACTATTTCTGTTGAATCATCCTCTACCTGTGGATTCAATTCAATTGAATAAAAAGTGTCTATTCTTTCATTTTGATCAGTAAAGGTTAATTTGTGTTGATCAAAGTGTAATAGACTTGAAATAAGAACTAAATTTTTAATATTATTATTTTGTGTTTGAATTGAATATTGTTGTGCTAGTTGGCCACCCACACCATAACCTATCAATGTAATTTCTCTAGTATCTACATTGTCATAAGTTTCTAATTGGGTTAATATGCTGTCTATCAAAGCAACATCATCTGATTTACTGATACTGTAACCAACATTCCAAGTATTTTTGTAACCTTGTGGTGCTATAACAACTTTGTCTGTGATAAAATTAACGTTATTAGAAACTTCAGTCATTGAACCTGATACATCATGTAGTGCAATAACCACAGGCAGTTTTTTTCCTACCAACTGAGTTTCAATTTCTAAATCAGGCGCTGTAATTTTTACTTTTCTTTCAAAATCGGTTTCTTGTAACCAAGTTTGTGTGAAAGTCCATTCTCCAGTTTTAATAATATTGCCTGTAACAACATTAGCATGTGTTAATCCTTCATTGAAAAGTGTACCAGGTACATTTGGGTCTGCATCACTAGGGGAAAATATATTAAATCCTAAATTTTCTAAATTTAATCCAATTGTTTTTGTTTCACCTCTTACCAAAGTGATAGTAGGATTATCGCCAACTAGTCCAGCAATACTGAATACTCCTTCTGATTCAGTTACACTGTAATCTGGAGCGGCAATAACTGGAGTTGGAATGAAAGTTTCAGTTATAGTTCTTACTACAACATTACCTTGATCATCAACTGTGAATCCCGGACTCTTAAAACCTGATTGTGCTTCAAATTGTTTGTAATTAATTGGCATGATTAGTATCCACTGCCTCCGTTATTATCTTGGTTAACATTTGATCTGTCATAGTCGTTTCCAGAATTGATCAGTTCAGATGCTCCACCCTGTAAAGCATTTTGAGTTTGAAAATACGTTGCACTAAAAATTACTTTTGCTCCTGCATAAGTTTCTGTGGGTGATTTTATTGCTGGATTTAGCACAATTCTCACATATGAATTATTAACAGTACTAGAAACTGTGACTAGTTCGTTGCCCATGTTGCTTCTGCCATAAATTGTAACAGAACTGTTAGATGGTGTTGCACTTACTAAAATTTTTATTAGTTCTTTGTTGTTTGTGTCATAATCCACAGACACAGTGTACTCGGCTGTACAAAAGGTATTCACGTGGAATTGATCCATTACTGTGTCAGGTCTAACAACTACATAAGGCCCATTGTAGGACAGTTGTAAACCGTTTTTAAGCAGTAAGGTATTTCTAATTCCTTTTCCAAATAGTCGTGATACGTCAAACATAGTGTAATATACTTTTTAAGTGTATTTACCTAACTTTTATGAAATTGAAAAACTACTTTTTTTTATGTTTGTTTTTGAGCATGAAGTTGATAGAATTTACTACTTTCTGCTCTTGATTGTCGTCCATTTCCATAATACCTTCGTTTAATCGATCAGAATATTCATCACTTGTAATTCTGATTGGACTGTATATCCTGCTTTTTTCGCCTAAATCAATAATATCTACTTTATCATCGTTTGGAAAGGACGTGTTGATAGGAAATGTACTTCCAATAAGCACAGTCATTGTTTTGTCAAATGCATAAGCAAGGTGTTGACCCACTGAATCACAACCTACAAAATGATCAACCTGCTTAATCATAGCGGCCCATATTCTAATGTGTGTGTTAAGAGGCAGTGCCACTGGTTTGTTTATACCACCGTGTGTTTTAAATTCTAAACCAAATTCACTCATCACTATAACACCGTAATCTTTGCTTAATTTTTTGATAATTGACCATAAATTTTTAAGTTCTATACTTCTTCCTGTTAAATCTACCACTTCACTTTCTGATTTCTTTTCAGCACCTCTGCCAAAAGGTTGTATCAAAACCAATTTATTTTTTCCTGTTTTTTCTTTAACTTCAGCCAACATTGACCTTGCTGTTAGAAGTTCTTCTTTTGAAATGTATAAGTTAGGTTTAGGCAATTTACGTAGACCTTTTTTGTTTATAGCAATGTCATATGCTTCTGCTAGACTACATTTTTGATTATAGTACTCCCATACTCTGTAAGGTTCGGGTGAAACAAGATTTCTATTTTTTAATAAATCTTGAAATAGATTTTTATGCCAATTATCATATGCTCTAAAATGCAATAACGGATGTCCTTTGTATGCATCTGTGCCACCTTCACAAACTACAATAAAATCATCTTCTGGATTTTCTTTTGCATATAATTCTAGTGCAGGTATAGAACTGATATGTCTTCCTGCTCCTCCGTTCATAAAGAACGCACTATGTCTAGTCATTGGTCACCTTTATTAGTTTTCCATATTCAATCAAATATAGATATTCTATTTCAGAATTTTGCAATGTTCTTACAGCATCATCCACAGTTTCCACTAATGGTTCCCCTCCTAAATTAAATGAAGTATTGAACACTATAGGACATTTTGTGATTTCATTGAATTTACTGATTAGTCTATGATACAGTTTATTATCTTCCGGTTTTACACTTTGTATTCTGCATGTGCCATCAACGTGTATAATACTAGGTATTTTTTCTTCAACACCAGGTTTGCAATTTACAGCATACATCATGTGAGGAGTTTCTTCCATTCCTCTCAAATCAAACCAATCATGTGTGTATTCGTGCAATATAGATCCTGCAAATGGTCTAAAGTATTCTCTATGTTTTACTCCATTTACGAAGTCTTTTCCATCTTTAAACCTTGGATCAAACAATAAACTTCTGTTTCCCAGTGCTCTTGGACCGTTTTCTGATTGACCTTGCCACAATGCCACAATGTTTTTTTCAGTCATCAACTTAACAATGTCTTCATCTTTTGCGTCAACAACTTCTACACCATCTAGGTCATTGTATTTTGTAATATCTTCGTTGGTTAGTTTATATGTTGGTCCTAAGTATAAACTTTTTGTTGTTCCTTTTTCAGTGGTTTGTTCTAATGAATAGTAATACAATAGAGCGGCGCCCATGGCTGTACCTGCATCGTTAGACACTGGTTCTACGTATATTTCTATACCGTCTTTGCGTAAACTATCAAGGTAGTAATAATTTGCCACACAATTAAGACCATAACCGCCTGATATTACAACTTTCTTCTTGCCAGTTTTTTCTACTGCTTTATAGATCAATTTTAAAACTTCTTCTTGGGTCGATGTTTGACAAGAGTAAGCAAGATCTCTGCGACTTTGTAATTCTGTTAAGTCGTTTTGATTTACTTCAAGTTTTTCTTCTAAACTGTAATAGTTGTCATAGTTCACAAGAGCGGCATTTGGGTATGTAGGAATTATTACATTTCTATCACTCAATGTTCCTTTTCCGTTGTGGACAAACAATGGTGGTATTTGATCATTTGGTTTTCCATATGGAAACAGTCCCATAGTTTTTCCTGCTTCAATGGCTGAAAATCCACAGTACTGTGTAACTGCTTCATACACTTTAACAATACCTGCTCTGTCCGAGAACACTGCTTCGTGTGTACTGCCTGGCTCTCCCATTGAATCTGAAGGATAATTTGGAATATATGCACACTGACAGTTTTCACTTGTACCATAGTGTTTGTACATTGTTGTAAAATCATTAGGATATGAACAATCAAAAATTGTTTCTGTTTCAAACACAGTCATTTGATGACCTGCACTATGAGTTGCTGGAATAAAAGTTCCTGCACCGTCTACAATTAATGCCGCGGCATCGTCCCAGCCTGATCTGTAAAAAGCACATGCGGCGTGTAATTTGTGATGAATATGAGATAAATCAATAACTTGTGGATGTTCTGGTCCTTTTTTAGTTCCGTGTTTATCAATCAATCCTAACTTTCTAGCAAGTCCAGTGTAAACATCGTCGCCGTTATAGTCAACTCTGCCTGTACTTCTGTCTTTTAATGATTGTGTGTGAGCAATTACAAGATAGTCAATCTTGTCTGTGTATTCTAAAATTTTAACCATTGATGCATATGGTCCCCCATCGTATTTTACACGACTCAATCTTTCTTCTTCTATAGAAAAAACTATTTTTCCATCTTTAAGCAAACATACGCCAGAATTGTGTCCTCTGGCAATAGCCGCGATATAACCTGTCTTATTATTCATCTTCTTGCCTTCCCATTATTGTGTCAACAACATAATTTTCTATTTCATCTGTCATCAACATTACGTTTTCATTAACTCTACTAATTCTTTCGTCGAATGTTATTCTTATTGGATCGTACTGTCTATCGTTCATTCCTAAATCAACAACACTAACTCCTTTTTGATTTGGGTACGTGGTGTTTTCTGGAAATGTTGCTCCAGTTATTACTGTGCATGGTGTATCAAGTGTGTGTGCAAAGTGTTGTCCCACTGAATCACAACCTAAAAAATGATCTACTTGTTGAATTATGGATGCCCAAATTCTTAAATCTATTTTTTCTGGTTGAGCAACTTCCATTTCATAATTTTCATCTTTAAGTTCGATGCCAAACTCACTCATCACAATCACGCCGTAATTTTCTTTTTGTAATTTTCTAATGATATTTTTAAAATTTTTAAAGTCTATGCTTCTGTTACTTTTGTCCACGAAACTTTGATCAATCTGTTGTATGGCTCTTCCAAAGGGTTGAAACACAATATATTTGTCTGCTTTAATTTTGTCTTTACATTCTTGTAAAACTTTTTCTGCAGATATCTTTTCTTCTTTTGAAAGAAAAATTCTTGGTTTAGGTAATTCTCTAATACCTTTGTCATTCAAAATAATATCAAATGCCTGCGATAGATTGCACTTTTGATTGAAATATTCCCATACTCTGTAAGGTTCGGGTGAAATAATTTCTCTATTTTTTACATGTGTGTGAAATAAATTTTTGTGCATTATATCATATGTTTTGCCATCTAATGTAGGATGACCATCTAATATATTACACTTACCTTCGATCACAACGATAAAATCTTCATCGCCTGATTCTTCTTGGTATTTCTCGATTGCTGGAATGGCACATAGGATTCTTCCTATACCACCATTTAAAAATATTGCTTTGGAACGTTTAGTTTGATTATTTGTATTCATGTAACTGTATGTATCGATAACACACAGTTACATGATTGATTCTTGGATCTTAAGTTAGATCTGGATAAGATTTGAAAGGTATTTTCCAGTGCGCCACATCGGCATATTTTGCTTCTAAACCCTCTAACCATGTGATGTAATCTTTTAGTTCTTGGATTTTTTCTGCATTATGTTCTGGATTTTCATCAATCTCTTTTTGAATTGATTCTTTCTGATTTGGAACTGTTTGGAAAAATGATTCTCTCGTCAATGCATGAGTTCTCATTTTTGGACCCACAAAGTTACCACCTGTGAAAAACAATGTATCACCAAAGTATATCTGGTTGATAATTCCGGTGTTATCATTCCAATAATAAGTCCATGTTTCTGGATTGTCATCTTCGTCAGTGGTACCCAAATCTTCTGTGTAGTCGTCCACTTCACCGGTCTCATAAAAACCATTGATGTATGATGCTTCTAGTGGACTAGATTGTGCATCTACCACATGAAATGATGTTCCTGCTCTTGCTGGTATTCCATTTTCCAATTCAGCCTCTGTGTCTCCATCAGCAACAACGGCACACAACAGACCATCTGAATCCTGTTTCTCTACTTTAAGAAATCTAGGACCTTTGTAGACGCCTGGATGTGTTTTGCCTTCACTGAAATCATCCACATATGGCTCATTTGGCATTGCTATGTCAAAGTTTACTGTAATTGCCATTGTTATATCTCCTATTTTTTAATAACTCTGTTATTTAGCGAAATTAATCATTAGTCTGCTAAAAACTTGATTCTAACACCACCGAATCCACCACGTATACCGTGATCTCTAACATCCGGACAAGCATTAGGTCCAATACCACCAACTCCTACTGGTAGATAGTTGGCACAACCTTGCGATTCATAACAACCACAAGATCTATCTGATCTCCAACAATAACTGTTTGGAGTACCCATTCTTGGTGCTCTTGAAGTTGAATTAAGTGCCGCATAAAACTGAAATAATTGGTTACCTGACCATTGTGACATCGGAGTTCCATCTGATTCTGTTTGGAACGTGATCAATGCACCATCTTCAGCAAACATACCTGCTGGTGTAGGCACGTGTCTTTGGAATTGACATTTACAGTGAGGATAACATCCAAACCAACTCACACAACCAACTGCACCACAGCAGTTTACATCACCGCCGTAACCAAATGCACACCATCCGCCTGAGCAGTGGTTACAAGTTAATCCACACTGATCATTGTTACATCTTGATCCGCAGAAACCATTTGCTTGGAAACAACACCACATGGATAAGTTGTTTGGGTTACAGTAAGAAGTACCACCTCTACCACCTTCAGCACACATACATAGGTCACCGCTTGATGCTGTTACAATACAAACTCCTGTTGCATTTGAACATCCTGAAAAACATAATGGGTGTGCATAACAAGACATACCTGTACATCCTGTAAGTGTGTCACCTTGTTCTACTTGAATACTTTTCTTAACGTAAGCACCTGCATTACCAGGTAATCCGTCTCCACAACAACACATTCTTGAGCCAGAACCACCTGCACCCCAAATCTCGATCAGTGCGGCACCTGCCGCCGGCGCAGTCCAACACACTCCGTTACAAAAATTTGTAAAGTCAGAACCAGGAGTCCATGCATAGATATAACCTTTTTCTAGATTTTCTTCTATCGGAACTGCTGTGTTTCTTTGTGTTAATAATCCTTTAAGTGTTGCCATAATATTATTTACTCCTTACGGTAGATATTCTGGATATGTTGGATCTTCAATCACATCCGCTATAAATTTAATTCTGATCATACCATGTCCACCTCTGTGAGCATGATCTCTTACACCATCACACGGTGTTGCACCTTGTCCTGGAATTCCTGCTGGCATAAATGCTGTACAGCCGTTCCATTCATAACATCCACATGATGTGTTACCTGTCCAACAAGCCGTATACGCACCACCTTGTGTTGGATTTTTTCCCATCATGTTCAATGGGTGAGTAGCACCATGGTGTCCACCTGCTCCTGAGTGTCTGTATCTTCTACCGTTTTGGTCAATTGCATAGTGAATTTCTCCACCGCAAGTTGAATACATACCTGCTGGTATTTTTAAAATCATGATCTTACCACAGTTACAGATTGGTTGACATCTTTCAAATCTTGCACAAGAAAAACCACCATAACAGTTTGTGTCACCACCGTATGCCTGAGCACACCAGTCTGTATCGTCTGGTCCTCTGAAGTTACAAATTACTCCACAACCATCACTTCCAACTCTTGTTCCACAATATCCGCCTGCAACAAAACAACAGTACAATGACGTTCCTGTTGAACACCATGAGTAACCGCCTTTACCGCCTTCGGCACACATACAGCCGTCTGTTTGATTGTTACCAAACCAACAAACCTGTGTTGGTTCTGATCTTCCTCTGTGACATAAATCGTCTGCATTACCACAACTGAAACCAATAACACCACACACAAATGTTGCGCCACCATCGATATCGTCTTGAGTAATTTCAATAGTTTTCTTAGAATATGCTCCTGGATTTCCTGGAGTTCCTCCTCCACAACAGCACATTTCTGCACCTGATCCACCCGCACCCCATATCTCAATCTGTGCCGTTCCTGCTCTTGGTGGAATCCAACACACGTGACATCTAAAGTTAGTGTAGTGGTTACCTGGATAATAAGAATAAATTTCACCTCTTTCAAGGTTTTGTTCATTTCCTGAAATAAAAGCGTATTTTTGTTTTAATAATGTTGTTAAACTTGCCATATCTATTCCTATTTTATAAATTTAATTCTAACAGTACCGTGTCCGCCTCTAGTTGCGTGATCTCTTACGCCTGGACATGGGAATGGTCCCATACCACCTGTACCATAAGGCATAACTGGCACACATCCTTCGTTCTCGTAACAGTTACAAGCACCTGATTTACCCCAACATGTTGTGAATGGAATACCGCCTGTTGGCCATCTTCCTGATCCTAGTGTTGCCACGTGTTGGTGTCTACCTTGACCTGACCAATCTGCTGACTGAGTTCTGTTTTCGTTTGCAAAAATTGCCTTGTTACCACATACTGAAAATTGTCCATATGGTGTAGGCACGTGATAGTTGAACATACAAATACAAGTAGGATAACATCCAAATGCTGATACACATGAAAGTCTGCTTGGACAGTTGATGTCTCCGTTGAATGATCTTCCTTCAAATGATCCGTTACATTTATTACAAATAATTCCGCAATTGTCATTATCTGTTCTTGTTGCACAGAATCCATTTGCTCTGAAACAACAATAAAATGATGAGTTAGTAGAACAGAAAGAAACTCCTCCTCTTCCACCTTCTGTACATGTACATGTACACTGATTTGCTATACAATATCTTACACAAGTTGCTTCTGAACAACCTCTGAAACACAATGATGATGCATTACCACAAGCAATACCAACTCTACCTTCAATATAGTCACCCGCTTCCATTACAACTGTTTTACGAGTGTATGCTCCTGAATTACCTGCTAGTCCAAAACCACAACAGCACATTTCTGCACCTGATCCGCCTGCACCCCAAATGTCTACAACAGCAATTCCACTTTCTCCTGGATGGAAACAGAAACAACACCATAGTCTTGAGTAGTTCGTTCCTGGATTATAGGTATAAATTTTTCCTTTTTCAATATTAGTTTCCGACTCAGGCGTTGCAAACGCATCTGATTTGGTTGCTAATAACGACTTCAAACTTGCCATCTTACTTCCTTTATTACAATTAGAGTTACTGTATGCTTGAACGCAGTGCTATTAAACAGCACCAACTATCCAACCATAAGTAGGTCCAACATAGATTAACGTAAGAATACCGCCTGAGATATCAAATGTTAAATCTTCTGCTGTACCTTGGATTAATGCACCATTTCTACCTATAGTGATAGAATTGGAACCTGTGCTTTGTGTTGCGTCAATGACTTGTATAGTGTCATTGATTAACAGTGTAGCACTGGCTGGTAAAGTGATTTCGAAAGATGCAGAAGAACTATCTGCAAGTATTCTATCATTTACAGTTGCATTAAAGTTAGAACTAACTTCTTTAGTTGTAACTCCCGCTGTACCAGTTGTTGATATGTATCTACCCATTGTTTTGTTTCCTTTTTCAATAGTTATTTATTCAATTTGTTTAATTTACTACGCCGTTGATGTTTCTATGCCCATCACAACAGCACTCACATTAGCCGCACTAGCGTAAACCACTAATATTTGTCCTGCACTCATAACTATACCAGTTCTTTCCAAAACACCATGAGACAAAACTTCAGTTTCGTACTCAATGTATTCGGAAGCATTTGGTGTAGCCGAATCAGCCACAGCCATTCTCACTGTTATAGCCTGGTTACCTCTGTTACAGATAGACACCGTAGCGACGGTGAATGTATCAGCAGGCACAGTATATGCAGATGTATTAGTAGCCGCTACTAAATTTGCAGTACCTAATCTTCCTGAAGCCATATTTTCCTCCTTTAACTATGTATTAAGTAGTTCATCGCTACAGGCACACCAGAAACACCTTTTGTAAAGTTTACAGTGGAGTTTATATTGATACCTGTATCAGTTGTTGTTGATATCTCTTGTCCGGTAATAACTACGAAACCTGCGACAATGAGGTTGACGTTTAATGAACTTGCACCACCACCAATTTGTGAAGCGATGTAAGTTCTTATTGCTCTCTGAGTCGGAACAATTGCGTCTGAATTAGCAGACATTGTTCCGTCAGTTGAGAATTCATTAATTGAAGCACTGGTTCCACCTAGTGCCAGATCACCCAACTGTAATTCTTGTAGTCCCGAAATATTAAATGCATCTGCGTTCAATGATGCAATACCAGTTGCTTGTTCTACTGAGAATAAATCTCCAACTCTAAAGTTACCGTCTTGGTCAGTTGAAGTAAAGAATACTCTTCCGCCATTTGATTCAACAGTTTCATTGTTTGGTTGTGGATCTTGTAAAGGAATTCCAGGGTAATTGGTATTTGTAAAATTACCTGTTCCAATGTCTAAGAAATCATGTCCAGTCAATCTTACTTGAGAATATCTTATTCTCATTTCTATAGATTCACCATGCTCTGGTGCTTCACTAACTTTTAAGTCTGGTGAAATTTGTAACAATGCTGAGTAAGGTGCTTGAGTACCTAATTGTTGATTAACAGCAACCAGTTTAAAGAATGTTCCTGGAAGGTGTCCAAATTCAATATTGGAACCTGCTCTTGGTAAATCATTTAAGTTTTCAACTTGGATATATTTTCCTGATTGATATTCATCTCTAAATCCGCCAAATGCTGTAACATTTCCATTACTTATTGAGTACTCTGTAAAGAGTGTTGTATCTAATCCGTTTGTTAAACCAAAGTTTGTGTAGATTTCAAATGTATCAGTTGTTAACACTTTTACATAGTAATATACACCAGTGTTAAGTTCTATCATTCCGCCAATTTCAGTAAATGTAACTTTATCACCATCATTGAATCCATGTGGAGCATCAGTAGTAACAACACCTGGATCTGCTTGAGTAATATCAGACACTGTTGCCTGTGTACCTGTTTCTGTAATAGTAGCAGAAGCAGTTTCGTATTCAAATCCTCTTGATGTATATGTTGGTTGTCCTAACACACCATCACCTACATATGCTTGTACTGGAGCATCTGTTGTGTTGTTTGGATCTACAAGTGTGATTGTTGGAGCAGAAGTATAACTAGCACCGCAATCTAAAATTCTAATTGATGTAACTTGATCACCTGTAACAATTGCTCTTGCAACTGCATTTCTTGGTGGAGTTGAACCATCATCTTGTGGAGCAGGAATACTCACTCTTGGTTCAATCACGTAAATTGTTGTAGAATCTAGTCTATCACTCACTGCAGAATCATCTAACAAATGATCCCAACCTGGAGAACCATCTGAGAATTTTCTTACAGTTGCAACTTTTGATGCTGAGTTGTAGGTGTCAATGTATCCATACTGTCCTGCACCTAAGCCTTCAGTAATCCAAACTGCCATTCCAATGTAAGCCCCCGAAGCATTTGTATCAGTTACTGCAATTGTTATTGAAGTTAAATTACCTTCTTGAGCGGCGTTGGTTGCTGTTAGATAACCTTCACCACCTAAATTAGATTCTGGATCTGTAACAGTTTCAGTTAATCTTATGCTGTATATTCCACCAGTGTTGTAAGTCGGGGTAACTCCTGATAAACCATAACCTGTGCCAACAATCTGAATGTTTGCGTCTGAATATTCTCTACCTGCATTGCTGTATTCAAGTGCAAGTATTTGATCACCATCAGTGAATACGTTGGCTACCAATGCATCTGTTGATCTGTTGTCCACTACACCAGTTACTGGAATTTCTGTTGGGTCAACACCTTCTGCAACTGACCCATAATCACCATAAGAGTTATTACCGTTGGTTGCACGTATTTTACCACCAGTTTCTGCTAGATAACCTATGTGGTTGTAGTAAGCAAAAACAGATACAAGTTCTGATCTACCTAGGTTTGTAACCCATGCACCAATACCATCAGATAATATCTGAGTAAAGTCATTAGCCACAATTGAATCGTTACCACCTGCGTGTAGGTCACCATCAATTTTTAATCCAACACATCCATCTCCAAATGTAGAAACGTTTTGTACATAAGGCGATTTGTTTGTGATCCAAGCATCTTCATGATTTGGACCCCAACCTGGATCAAGCGAAGCATAAGCACCTGCTGTAGGACGTTTTGTGCCATAGGCATTTGCTACACCCAAAGAACCAGATAAACCATTTAATGAACAGTTTCTTAATCCTGAACCATTTCTTAGGTAGAACATGTCTTTTGTAGTTGATCCTGAAACACTTGCAACATACCATTCAGCACCTCTAAGAGCTCTGTAATTGCCCGTGTATTCTAAATCATGTAATATAGCGTCCACATACTCTTTGATGTCTCTTTCACATGCTGTTTGATCGAAAGTGATTGTAGGATTTGCTCTTTTAACATATTCTGCCGCTTCTTTGGCAATAAAGTTTTTGTTAGCAAGTATTCTTCCACGTGCATCTGTGTAACCCACTGTGGAATCTGCTGTGTTTGAACCAGTTTTTGTAGGTTCAGTGCCTGCCGCGTTAATTTTGAAATCAATGTAATCGTAAATGTCTTGAGCAATTGCCACTGCCGCTGTGCCTGCCGCTGATGAACCTGCTGGAACATTTACGTCTTGTGTAATTATGTTTCCTGAAGTTACTTCATCTGCATCAAAACTGAAATCAGCACCTAATGCCGTGTTTCCTGGTTGAATCACAGTGTTTGCTGGAATTGTAATTCTGTCACCTGACACATAACCTTGACCTGGAGCGTTTACTGTGATTGATGTTACGTTAAATGATACTACTGTGATATCAAAAGTTGCACCAGTTCCTGAACCCGTTGTGGTTGATGCAACACCTGTACCTGTACCATCGTTGAAACTCAAATTTGGTCCTGAATCATTGGTAATTGAAATCATACCACCTGCTGGTGTTGGTGTGATTGCAACGTTTGTTGCCACATCAGAAATGATATCAATCATTCTTTGCACACCTTCTAAACTGTATTGAACGTCTGACGCCGCTACGAACCCTGCCGCTGGTCTGATTTGAGTTGATCT
>Ga0222715_10000331_pt1 | contig 47232 bp, 34 predicted proteins | sample C33_9DmetaG_FD_165056 | JGI IMG/M metagenome (GOLD analysis project Ga0222715, IMG submission 165056) | Estuarine water microbial communities from San Francisco Bay, California, United States - C33_9D | ecosystem: Environmental > Aquatic > Marine > Unclassified | place: USA: California...
GCCAGCACCAAGGCCTTTGATCCTCCAAGCGACCGAGGAAGGAGGAGGCTGATCGTCGTCGTTGGACGGGATGAGGAGGTCCTGCCCTTTGCCGTCGAGGTCGGTGATGTTGACACCCATTTGGGACAGGCAACGGCGCATGGATACCGCATCTTGTCCAGCAAAGGCCATGTTTTGCAGAACGATGTTTTGCTTTGATTGTGCGGCGAGGGCCAGCCATCGAATAGCGTGACTTTTGGAACAAGGGAGCCTCCATTGAATTGCTTCTATAGAGGATTTTCCTTCGACGGAAAGCACGGGGACGAGACTTCCTTTCTCACCGGCTTGCGTGGGCTTCCACCGGCTCACCCAACGCTTCGCCATGCTCGAAGGTGCGATGCTCCAGCCATGAACCCTTGCTTATAGGTTCAAGAACCCGAAACCGTTCCAAAGAACATGACGCTGCTGGACCGACAGGCACGGCCGCTGCGTGATTTGCGAATCTCCATCACGGACCGATGCAATTTCCGATGCACGTACTGCATGCCGAGAGAACATTTTGGAAGCGACCACGTCTTCCTGCCTCGTTCCGACCTGCTGACGTACGAAGAAATCGTTACGGTGGTTGAATCCCTGCTGCCGGCTGGCTTGGAAAAAGTCAGGCTGACAGGAGGTGAGCCTTTGTTGCGCAGCGATGTCACCGTACTCGTACGCCTCCTCAAGGCAACGGGCCCTCACCTTGACCTTGCCCTGACCACCAACGGTGCCTTGCTCTCAAAACATGCAAAAGAACTCGCTGATGCCGGTTTGAACCGTGTAACTGTAAGTTTGGACGCCTTGAATCCAACCACCTTTGCGGCCATGGCGGACACGACCAAAACCACACCAAGCGATGTGCTTGACGGAATTGATACTGCCATGAAAGCAGGATTGGGCGTGAAGGTCAACACCGTGGTCCGGCGTGGCGTGAACGAATCCGAGATCCTCCCGCTTGCAGAGGCTTGTGCACAGCGGGGCGTTCCTCTTCGTTTCGTTGAATTCATGGACGTTGGGAACACCAACGCCTGGGAGATGGCGGAGGTCGTTAGTGGTGCGGAAGTTCGAACGCTGATTGAACAGCGGTTTGGGCCGCTCACGCCGCATCAAGGGCAAGGTTTGCACGAGGTTGCTCGAAGGTTCACGACCGCTGACGGACAAGAATTTGGCTTCATCAATTCGGTCACCCAACCCTTCTGCGGCGATTGTTCAAGAGCACGGCTCTCTGCAAACGGCTCGTTGTACACCTGTCTGTTCTCATCAAGCGGCAACGACCTGAAGGCGATGCTCCGGATGCAAGCGACCACCGACGACATCCGTGCCGCCATCAAGCGCGTTTGGACCGACCGAAACGACCGATACTCGATGGAGCGGCAAGAACATCAAGGTTCAACCCAAAAAGTGGAGATGTCGTTCATCGGCGGATGACCCTTAGAGGACCGGCGGGAGCAGGACATCGATGAGCAAGACGCCTGCGGTTTCCTCGACCAGTTTGAAACGCCACGTCCCGTCGTCCGAGCCAACGGTAGCTGAATCGATGACAAAATAATCGCCTTGAGTCACGGAATACCCGGCGTCCCTATCGTGGAAGGAGAGATTTGACCCGATCACACCGTAGACATCGGCGTCCGCCACATGGCCTCCGAGCATGAACGCCGAGCTCAGGTTTCCGGGTTGAAGGGTGAACTCCAAGCGTGCGGGGTCGATGGATTGGTCCAGACTGGTGATGCGAACGACATGGAAACCGTTGTCCAGTGCTCGGACGCTAACGGAGGCTTGGGGCGGTGCTTTTTCGACCGAGGTCAAGGCTCCTTGCATCAAGACGAAAACCATGCTGGACAACATCACCGTGATGGCGAGAAGCAGGACGGTTGCGATGACGGGGCTGACCGCCTCATCGTTGCGTCGCAGGTGCACTCGCATGGAGGTTACCACACCGTCAAATCACTTGAACCAACCGATGAAAGGCGGCTTTGGAGGCTTGATTCAGCGCCGATGTTCTCAAAGCAACCACAACGGTTTCTCGCACTCCATCGCTCGTTTGATGCCGCCAATCGGCCCAAGAATGCGAAGCACGGCTTCGGTGATGAGGTCGCCTCGCAGGAAAGCATAGCCCATGTTCTTCGTTCGTAGCGAATTTTTCAGGGCGGGCCCCAAGCACGCACGCAATCGCTTTTCATACGCTACGAGGGGGGCACCGGTTTGGAAGTGGTCAATGATGGCTTCCGCAGCAAAGCAACCCGAAATGATGGCTTGACTGATTCCGCCACCGTTGCTCGGCATCACCAAACCCGCAGCATCGCCAACGGCAAGCGTGTTCCCGTCCACCATTCGCTTCACGGGACCACCCATCGGAATCCAGCCGCCGCCTATCGACAAGATTTCGAGGTTCAAATCCTTACAAAATTGCTCGAGATGGTCTTTGAGCGAGCCTTTGAGTTTGCCAGCACGCACCCCCAGACCGACGTTGGCGAAGCCCGGCCCTTTGGGGATGATCCAAGCATATCCAGAGGGAGCCACCGAGCCCAAAAACACATCAAAGGTTTCAGGAACGTCGCCCTTGACTTGGGCGTAAATGGTGGGAACTTGGTCTTCGGGTCGAACGGATCGGTCTTGGCCATGACGCAACCTTGCGACGTGCGCGAGGCTCCCGGAGGCGTCAATGAGCACATCGCAAGTGAACCGCCCTTCGCTGGTGACGAGAATCTCTCGGTTGGCTTTTCTTTGCCGTTGCAAACGCTTGAGCGAGGTGTTGGTCAAAATCTCTGCACCTGCTCGGACGGCCTTATCGGCGAGATAACCGTCGAACTGCAAGCGATGACCTGCAAAGGCATCCAGTTCGAACTCGTAGGATTTCCCCGATGGAAGGAACACGCGCATGTTGTCAAGACGGTGCAGGCGGAGCCGTTGTGGAAAGTCAAAATAGGATTTCAGCCATTGATTGTCGCCGATATGGCAAAACGTCCCTACGACTTCCCCCCAATTTGGTATGCACTCGCCGCACTGGGCAGGATTGCCGACCACCGTTCGTCGTTCAAGGACAAGAACATCGATGCCCTCTTCGGCCAGACGCTGGGCGGCAGCACTTCCTGCAGGACCGGCTCCGACCACGATGACCGAGCGATGTTGAACGTCCTTCACGGCCAAACGATCGCCTCAAGTGTGCCTGATTTTGACAAATTCAGTGATGTGCAGCATCATGGATTTCGCTTCGGAGTCGGGGAAGGTGTCCAAGGCGGCTTGGGCCCGTTCAAGGTGGGTTCGGACCAACAACTCGGCATACACCATGCTGTCGGACCGGTCAAGCAGCGCCATCAGTTCATCAAAATCATCGTCGGTGAAGGTCTCGATGAGTTCTGACAAACGGGTACGGTGCTGGCCGTGAGAAAGCGTCAGCGCATGAATGAGGGGCAGCGTCATCTTTCCTTCGTAGACATCAGCCCCTCGTGGTTTCCCCATCCGTTCATCGCCTCGCAAATCCAAAAGGTCGTCCACGAGTTGAAAAGCGATGCCAAGTTCCATCCCAAAAACTCGCAAGGCTTCGGCTTGTTCTTTGGAAAGGCCGGCGACGAGGCCGGCGGTGTAGCATCCGGCTGCAAAAGGTCCTGCGGTCTTTCCACGGACGATGGCGAGGTAATCCTCTGGCGATGTGGCCAAATTCAACACGTGGTCGAGTTGATGAAACTCCGAGACGGCGATGTCGGCACAGCATCGAGCGATCACCGTGACGATTTGTTCGCTGTATCGGCCTCCCAGAGCGAAACCGTGCACGAACAACCAGTCGCCCGCAATAACGGCCTTGGCTTGACCGGCTTGGGCGTGGATGGTGGGAATGCCCCGGCGATGACGAGCGTCGTCGTTGATATCGTCATGCACCAAGGTGGCCGTGTGTATGAGTTCAAACGCCAAAGCGAGGGGCATGACCTCTTCTTGCTTCGTCCCTCCAGCGAGTTTGTAAGCGAGAAGAAACAACAGGGGGCGGAGGCGTTTTCCTCCCGCATTGAGAACGCGACCTGCTTCAAGAGCAACTTCGCCCGCCCCTCCTTTGACCTCTTCGTCGATGAGCCGTTGGAGTTCGTTGTTCACTTCTTCGCGCATGCTTTGGAGCGCGGCGGAGAGGACTTCGACATCGCTGCGCACACTCGGTTGACGACGGTGGGCTTCTTAACCAATCGTCCACGCCCACAAGCCGTGGGGGGAGACCTCCGCCGAGGTGAACGGATGGAAGAACAAGAGCGACTTGTCGTCCTCACCACCTCCAACCGTGACGACGGCGTTCGTAACCAAATTGAGCGCACCGTCCACACCCATGGGCGTCTCAGAGACATGCGAATGAAGCAACTGCCCCATCTTGAAACGGCGATTGAGGCCCTTCGAGAGGGACACGGCGACATCGTGGCCATGAGCGCTTTCGATTGGGAGAATCATGCGGTCGACGGCCTGATCATCGCTGGAGTCTTGCCGAGAAAGGAGCCAACCTGGGTCCTTGTTGGTCCGGACAAACCGGAGTATCTTCTTCCCGAATCGGTGGTGATGTGCGACCACGAACTGCTTCGACGCCAAACGCGGCGAATGCGATCCGACCTGGTGTTGATGTCCAAGGAGGAACTCATCGCTCACCTCGGCCATCAAGAAACGTTTGCGTCCCTTGATGTTGACGAGCAGTGGCCCTGGATCGAAGAGCGCATGAAGCAAGGGGAGTTTGCTGGTTTCATCGTCCCACGTTCAATCCATGCAGGCCACCGAATGAAGAGTCGACGGCACACGCTGGGTCTTCAACGGGACCAATCCGAGAGCGAGCGAGAACGGTTCGTCCCACCACCGCTTCACGGATTTACCCTGCTCGTGGCCCGCCATGGTTTCCCAAAAGGCAGTCTGCGGGAGATGGTGGACCCCAGTGCAGAACTCGCTTACCGACTTGAATCAGCCATGCTGGAAAGCCTGGACCCCGTGTACCACCCCATCACCGGCATGTACGTTGAACAGCGAAAAATCTCGACCTTCTTGAAAAAAGCGACCAACGAAGGCGACGAAACCTTGCTCAACACCTTGGTTGACCCCAACAAGAAGAAGGGCGTCTACAAAGCGGGTCCGAGGGTTGAACTGCTGATCGAGACCCTCAACCCGAGCGGTACGGTCACCGCTGCATGTGAACGGATTGTTCTGCCCGAAGACAGCCATGTAGGCATGGTGAACCTGTTGCGAGAATTCATGGAGTTGGTGAACTTGATGACCAGCGAGCATGAGAGCACGAAACGGAACATACCCGGCTTTCCCGCATCCTTCTCAGAGCCCCGCCCCGCCATGATGCGCCTGAGCGAAGAAGAATAGGCGGCTCGTCCAAACAAGGCCACGAACCCTGCATCTCGCCTCCGTCCGACGGCGAAGACATATATGCTTTCAATGCGGCAAACCGCCAAGAGGTGAAGCGAATCATGGCAGCGTCCGACATGTTGGCCACGCTCTACCAAGCACGCTTCGATGACCTCAAGTCCATCGCTGGCGAACATAACCTGCCCAAAACGGGTCCCGTTGAATCCTTACGAGCACGGCTTATTCGGGCCTTGGTGTTGGACGACTGGGACCTCTCAACCGCCGGTATGCGGGCCATTTCAAACAACGATCTCGGCGAATTGTTGGGATTGTTTGGAATCAAGAAATCCGGTTCCATCAAAGCCCGAAGGCAACGCCTCTACCTTCATCTGAACCACGACCCGAAGACGCTTACCACCGATAACCTTGACCAGATGACGCGTGACGAGTTGCACGCTCTTTGCAAAGAATTGGAACTCCCGCTTTCGGGCAATAAACAGAGTTTGCTCGCAAGGGTGGCCGGCGTCCTCGCTTCTCAAGAAAATGCATGGGGCAAGGTCAAGAAAAGCCTTCGCCGACCGAGAGAAGCAGCGCCTGTTCCACAACCAAGTCTTCCGGTGCCAACCCCCTCCGCAACCGATGAGGTGGAGGCGAACGTTTGGGCAGAACCGATGAACGAAGTCCATGAAGAGGTGACGGAGGTTGTATCGTCTCACGATGACCTTCAAAGCACGTTCGAGGAAGAAGCGAGCGTTGCTCCGCCGATGATTCAACACGTCGAGGCCGGCGAGGTCTACAGTTTGGAAATCGAAACGGCGCTGATGGAAGTCGACGAACGAACCGCTGAGGTGCAGGCCTTTGCTCGTGATTTCTTGACCGTGAGCTCGACCACCGACGTGGACGACATGAATGCCTTCATCGCCTCCCTCCGGGACCAAGGCTTCGCCACGGACTATGCACTGGTCCACCAAAAGATCGCCAACATCGTCATGGAATTGGACTATAGAACGCAACACGAGTCGGCGGCCGCAACGTCACTCCCCCAATCATGGAGCGAACGAGAGGCGCTTCGGTTGTTCGAGGAAGTCCGGAGTCACCTTCGAGACCAATTGGAGAATCTCCTCGCCCTTCACAAGGGTGACCTCGTCAAAGCTCGGATGGCCTTCGAAGAAGAAGGGCGAACGCTCGGCTTGGATTTGCGGGTGCCGAGCGTTTCAGGACGATTGCATGCGCTGTTCGACCTCCACGTTGAAATCGCAGAGTCGCAGGCGCTGCACGACCCGGTGGTTCAGCGTCGCCAACGCATGCTCCGAATCCTTCACCGAGGCGCTGTTCACATGTCCGAATCGGAGAAATTGACCGTGAACCGACTTGAACGCAACCTGGTGGCGTTCGAAGAACTGGTTCAAACGGTGCTCGAATCATCTGAAGACGGTTTCGAAGAACACCACCAAGCCTTGGTCATCAGGTTCCTCGAGTCCAAAGGGTACGAGGTGAACACCAGCAACCTGCGGCCGAGAATCCTCGCATGTGCAGGCGTCTTGGGTGCAGAATTGGGTTACCTCTCACCGGCGGACATCCCGAAAATTGCCCCCGGCGTTCTTGTTTCAGAAACCGAAGTTGATGCGATCGTGACCGAACTCCGTGCATTGGCCTCGAGTTTCAAGCCCCAAGCGGATGCCGTGGAAGAAGAGGAAATCGAGGTCGCCGAATCGGTGTCCGATGCCTCGCAAAACGTCCAGCGTGTCCGAGGTAAAATCGACAAAATCGATGAATTGCTCAACCGTTTGAACGGCTGATCAGACTCAATGTTGCTGGGCGTAGAAGTTCTGCACGACGGACGTCACCGTTTGGATGTCCGAGATGCCCCGAGAACACAAATCCTCGATGATGGCTTGGCGTTGAGCGACGTGCCGTTCAAACACATCCGGCGTGACGCCTGCGGCGTTGCAAATGGTTTCGCGGAGTTTGGATGGAATCCCCGTTTCTTCGATCTGGTCGGTCGCTGCGTTGTATTTCCAAATGGCGTTGAGGCGAGGCTTGTCGCCTTCCATGCCGGCGACTTCCGCAACTTCCGTGATTTTACGGGCCGTCCTACCGTTGACGTGGAGACGAGCCTGAATGATGATCAAATCGAGTCCGCTCAACATGATGGGCGGGACGTTCATGGGTGGGTTGATCATTCTCGTGACGGTCTCCTGGGCAGTGTTGGCGTGGAGTGAGCCAAAGGAACCGTCGTGTCCGGTGTTCATCGCGGTCAACAGCGTAGCGCACTCCGGGCCACGGACCTCACCGACGATAATGCGGTCAGGACGCATACGAAGGCTGGATTTGAGACAGTCGTTCATGTCCACCTCCGATGTTCCGTCGGGTCGCTCGCGGCGGGTTTCCATCCGAAGCCAATGGTCGTGATAGACCTGCAATTCGGCGGTGTCTTCCACCGTCAAGAGGCGACGGGACCAGGGAATGTACATGCCGAGACAATTCAACGTCGTGGTCTTACCGGACCCCGTACCGCCAGCGATGACAAAGTTCGCTGGCCGGCTGTCAAGTCCTTCAATCCACACCCACATCATGGCAGCAAGGCGGGAATTGACGGTTCCAAAATTCACGAGGTCGATCATCGTGAGCGGGTCTTCCTTGAACTTACGAATGGTAAGGGTGGGGCCGTCGGGAGAGACCGGAGGGATGGTTCCGTTCACACGAGAGCCGTCGGGCAGTCGTCCGTCAAAAATTGGGACAAGTCCGGGCCCGTCGCCGAGCGGCACGTTGGTGAAGGAAGCGATGTTCTTGGCGATTTGCAAGCCCGATTCGTCGTCGATCCAGATGTTGGTTCGGCACATGCCGTGGTTGCGATGGGCGACCTTGACGCATTGCGTGCCTCCGTTGTACATCACTTCTTCAAGAGCATCGTCCTCAAACAACGCCGCCAAATCCCCGTACGGGTTCGCTTCAATGTCCCCTTCGACATGATAAATCGGCGAGGGGTGGTTGGCCTCGGTGTAAATCGTTACGCGCCCGTATTGTTCCAAAATTTGTTCAGACATGGTTTAGCCTCCTACTGCTTTCACGGCTCCAAGGTACAAGCCCATCGAAACGGCCATCCAAAGCGGAAGCCACCAGAGGGTGTCTCGGAACCGACCCATCATCCTCCCCGACACGCTCACGCCCACGGCGGAAGCGGCGGCAAAGAAGAAGGAGAAGGTCTGGTTAAAGGAAGCGATTTGGAAGCCCTTGCTCGCAGGGGCAAACAAACCGACGATAAAGGCGATAAGAACAGGTAAGCCTACGCTTACAAAGATGATGATGAGCATGCCTCGGCCTTGCAATTCGCTCTCCCTTCGATTCATGAGGTCGTTCAGGCGCTCGTAATCGCGGCTCAAATCGTTGAGGATTTCGCGCAGCGAGGAGTTCTGCTGAAGCGCTGTTTCTACCAACATCATGACGCGTTGGACTTGGCTGGACCGGGTCTTCGCAGCAAAGGCGGAAAGGCTCGCTTCAAACGAAGAGGCGTGACCTTCCTGAAGCGTTTCGCGAAGCAGGAGGGCGAGGGGTGAATCGCTGGCTTCGGATTGCTCCTTCATCGCTTCCTGGAGGCCCCGGCCTGCACCCACCGAATCCGCAAGGGCTTCAAGGAACGAGGGGAGCTCGTTCTCGATCGCTCGGCGGCGGCGGCGTTCAAGCATCGGCGGAATACCGCCGCCCATGCAGGCAACGGCCACGACGATCAAATACAACAAAATGGGGGTGTCGTTGAAGGATTCGAGAAGGCCAAAAATCATCTCTCCACCTCACAATCCCGGGTCTTTTGTGTGCGCCTTAAGCCCGATAAGCGCCATTCCAACGAGCGTGATGAGCAAGCCCATGTTGACCACGCTGTTGATGACGGCCGGATCGGGAAGGGACATGAACGCACCCAAGTCCCCCGACATCAATTGCGGGACCAAGCCGACGATGGCGAGAATAATCGGGCCGATCATACCGATTGACAACAGCGTTTCAGGAACGCCGCCCAACTCTTCGATGTATTTCTCAACCTCCTCGGTGCGCTCTTCCTCCATCCGAGTACCCTGTTTTTTCAAGGTCTCAACAAGGTCGGTGTTCTGCGTGACGTTCGTGTAGAGCGTGTTGAGCAATCGCTTGTACCCGGCGGATTCAGCGAGTTTCATCATGTCTTTGAGTTCACGATCAAGGCCCTTTGAGTTCCCTTTTTGCAGGCGCTTCATCATCGCAGAAAAGTCGGCTGAAATAATGCCGTAACCGCCCCGGCCAATGGTGTGAAGGGCTGCTTCAAGACCCACGCCAGAGGACATCAAAACATCGAGGGTACGAATAACGTAGAGGAGTTCTCGCTTTTCCTCTAGTTTTCGCATCTACTGCACCTCAAATGACGTCTTCGAGCAACTCAAAATGGAACGATTCGTTGGAACTGTCGTATTCCATGACGGCGAAAATCACCTTGACATCTCGCTCCTCAAAGGGGTCGTGGATGTAGGGCTGCCCTGTTCGGAACATGGCCACGATGCGCTTGTATTCGTCCAGCGAGAGTTCTCCTCGAACCGTGTACAGGGTTGATTCTGAACCCTCGTCGTGAAGGTCATCGCCCTCTTGACCGCGGATCACGGTGCGTGTTAGACGTCGGGTCATGCGGACCTTCATGTCAGCGTTTGCAATTCGGACCCAATCGGAACTTGATGTCCCCGTTGCGGGGCGTATGAAGAAATCCATTCCAGCCATGTTTGACCCTCATGACTTCCACGCCATGAGAAGGACTTCAATGTGTTGGAGTGATTCAATCGCTTTAGGCAACCTTGAACCATCCAAACCTTGGCTCATCAAGACGACCGCTTTCGAGCAGTTCATCGAGGACCGATTCGGCTTTTTCCCTGACGTGCCCTCTGGCGACAGCGTTTTTCAGAACGGTGTCAAAATCAACGCCTTCTCCCTGGTCGAGGTGGCCCACGACCTGCACGAGGAACGCCTCAAGATCAGCGCTGCCTTCACCACCGCCATCACCGTTGACTTCTCCCTGATCGGAGGGCAATGACATCATCGGCGGGGGGGTCGTCGCCGCCTCAAGACGGCCCTCGGCAATGTCAAGGGCTTGCATGAGGTTGAGTTTGAACGGTTCGAGATCAACCTCGCCGTAATGGTTGCGAGCCACCAAGAGACTGCTGGCCAAGCCGGCACGGTTGTAAGCGTCCGCCGTGGGTTCAACTTCCAACGAGGCGGTGTGTTCGTTCATTCGCACCATCGTGCTTTGACAGGCATCCAAAAGCCAGTTTGCGTAAACGTCACGGGAAACAACGCAGGCTTCTTCGGGACGTAGCGAGGTGTAAACGGCCCCCTCATCGGTTTGATACCAGCGCGTTTTCGCCGTCATCATCACGAGAAGAGGTTCGCCGTCGTTCAAGCGCTCGACCCATTGGTGCGAGAGTTCTCGCATCATCTCGGAGTTGTAGTCACCCACCGAGAAATAATGCAGTCCCGTTGGGTCTCGCAGTTGCCCTTGGTAGAGCGTTGAACCGTTGGAGGTTTCACGTTCCTCCAACCGCTCCAAGAGACCTGCTGCAACAACACGATTGACCTTTGCACCAAGCTTTGTGATAACGAACGATGGGTCGTACTCGCCCGAGCCCTTCTCATGCAGGGTTGCGCTTCCAAATTCTGAGGCGAGGAGCAAATGAGCCGGTTGGCGGGAGATGCGTGCACGCTCCATCAACTCCACCCCCATTGAGCACGCAGTTCCGTCGCCCTCATCTGGGCGTCTCTGGATTCGACGTTCAGACCTTCAGCGAGGATCATCGCTCCTTGCTCGTCCACGATGGTGCGACCTCGAACCGAGACCGCTCGGCCGAGAAGATGCTCTCGGACCTGTTGAACGAAACCGAGGTCACCGTGCTCCTCCACGCTCGCCCTCATTTCATCGTCGGCCATCGAGAGGGCAGCCAAGGAAGCCTCTTTGTTGACCAAAACGGCCGTGGTCGCACCGTCATCATCAACGACGAGGCGCAAGCGGACGTCCTCGTTGCCTTCGTTCGCCCCGTGATCGTAACATGCACCGTCACGAAGCACCCGGCGGCATTCCGTGCAGCGCATGATGAAACCCGAGTCTTCTCGGACGCTGACGACCATCCCGCTCGTTTCAATACCGACCCGGCTGGGGCCTGCAGCGAGTTCAGCGAGTGGAACGACCACCGAATGGTTGGCGAGGTCAAGGGAATCGTCCCAGGGAGGGGCCTCGAGGACTTCCAGTTGTTCGGTTCGGTCCACGGTGATGTCGGGAATGCCCTGCCATGCACGTACCCGAGCACCCTTTACGCTCACCGTCACGGGCAAGGAAGCGGGGTCAAAGGGCAATTCATCCCAGATGCTCATTCGGCATCGCCCCGTCGGGTCAACGATTTGACCCGACCAGAGGAATTTCTCTTCGCCGTCCCGCTCAAAGGTTCGTTGCGTGAGCTCCGTGATTTGCACCACAGCGTCGACGTCTCGAGCACCGTCGGTGAATCCCGAGATGGAAGTGTTGGCGCTGTCGGAAAGCGTGTCGAGGTCGGCAAAGGATGCATCGTGGTACACCTCAACCCTCGTTGTGCGCCCCAAATTGAGTTCCGGTGTGTTTCGGAAACTTCGCACTTGGGCGCCATCGAATTTGAGCAACGTGCCAACTTCGTGTTCGAAAGGTTCCCAAGAGAGGAAGCCAATCGTTCCGGTTCCGTCCGCAATTCGACCACGAACGACATCGATGGAACCTGAGCCGTCCTTTCGGTGAATTTGGTCGGGCCTTGAAGCAAGGACACGACCAACAACGCAGATGTAGCCTTCTGCAGGAACATCGGCGATGTCGATGGGGTCGTTGGAAGCCGGGACCGTCGCCACGCCTTCTTTCAACACCACAACGCGAGTGGACTGGTTGATGTTCAGCGACATTTTGCCGTTGTATTCGTTCACGCTCGCACCTTCAAGCCGAACGATGCTGCCTGCCGCCAGGTTCGCATGCGGGCCCCAGTCTTTGTAATCCCAGCGTACACGGGTGCCGTTTTCTTCCCACGGGTTGTCCTCGAGCATGCCGAACGCGATTTGCTTGTCCTCGCCTCGGATGGTCTGGTCCCGAATGTTGTGGGTGATGATCGCCACTTCAAGTTCAACGTCTCGATCCGAACCGTTCAATTCGCTCAAGGAAGCCACCTTCTTGGTGGCCTTGGCCTCTCGGGTCCCGCCGTGGGTGGCGGTAGCGGGAGATGTTCCGCTTTTGAACCGACGCAAGACGGAACGCATGGCGTCCTGAGGAGGGATGTAGAATTCTTCCTCGTACTTGGCGAAGGCTTCCGAGATTTGAGCCGCATCGGCGTCGGGGCATTCCTTCAAGATCGCCTCAATGTAGTCGGCATACTTGTCTTCAGCCATGCAGCAAACCTCCGCAAGGCGTTGTTCTTCGTAGCCTGTGCGGAGGACAGGCGGCGGGCTTTCGTGCGGGTTGGTTAAGATTGGACACTCCCATTACCTCCATGGGAAGGCTCACCACTGACGACAGGTCATAAAGAATCCCGTGAGGCGGGATGGACGGTTCAAGCCGGGTTCACACGAAGGCCGTTCATGAGGAGGACATCGGGCAAGTGCATGCTTCCCGAAGAGTACGAACCTTGCCGCCTCACCTCGTCGCCGAGCAGCACTTCTCCGTTGAGCGCCTTCGCCAAATTTCCCGAAAGTCCCGCTTGCTTGAGTGCGCCGACGACTTCGCCGTTTTCGACCTTGAGAATGGCGCTGGTGGTGACGGAAAAATCTCCGCTACTCGGGTTGGCTGTGTGCGCACCCATGACGCTGTTGATGATGTAGCCCTCTTGCATGGCTTCCAAAAGATCGTGTTGAGAACGCCCTGGCTTGGAGGAGGTCAAGAACAGTTCTGTGCATCCGGTTGAAGGCGGGGCTTGGTGGCCACCGCTGGAAGCCGAACCGGTGGATGCTGCGACGTCGATGCGCCCTTCCGCCACCTGTTGAGCAGCATCTCGTGTCGACCAGAGCATCGAGCAAAGACGACCGTTTTCAATCAGCGTTCTTCGCTGTCGTGGGACACCTTCAGCGTCTCTGGACCCCGAGGACAGGCCGCCCTCAAGCAAACCGTCGTCAACGACGGTCAAGGTCTCGTTGAGCACTTGCTGCTCCATGCGATCGGACCAAAACGATTCTTTGCGAACCATTTTTTCTCCCGTGAGCGCCGGTGGAACCACCATGGAAAAGAGGGGAGAGAAGCCTTCGCTGGTCATCAAAACCGGTGCGTCAACGGGTTCGCTTTCCACCTCGAGAGGGTTTTGCGTGACTTGAGCCCAATGAACGGCCCTGCCGACGCAAGCGGGAATTTCAGGCAGTTTTGCTCGGCTTGAATCTCCTTGATACGAGCTCGTCAGTTCCCCGTTGGCGTCGATCGTGACTTGCAAGCCGATGCCGTGAGACGTCGTGATGCCCGAGGAGAGAATCCCTTCGCTGCTCATGAAACACGAGGCGGTTGCGGAAATGCCAACGCCGCCCCCCGTGACGACGGCTCGCTCGTCTAAACTTGCAACCTCGGAGAGGACACCGTCCGCTTGCTCAAGCAAATCCTCGGGAGAAACGTCAAGCAACGAAGGATCGTATCGGCCGCCGACCGTTTCAGCAGGTTGAGCCGAAGGAAGCACAAATCCGTTCACCGAGGGCGACTTGTTGGCGATGTCCAAGGCTTGCTTGACCGCTCGCTCTGCACCGGTCACGTCGACCAGATGGGCGAAGCCAAATCGGCCCCGGTCAACCAAGCGCAAACCGAATCCGCCTTCGCCACCACCGCTTGCCATCGTGATTTTTCCGGCTTCAATGTCCAATTCATGACCGTAGGATTGGAAGCCAACGAGGTCCCATTGCTCGACGCCGCTGGCTCGACAAGCATCTGCGAGCCGTTTGGCGTTGGCCAACAAGCGGTCTTCCGCATCGCTTGGGAGCATGCTCATCCCACCAAGGCTTCACGAATTCGCATCACTGGGCCGCCGTCGCCAACAGGAACGGTTTGCCCCTTGCCGCAAAATCCAGGCGAAGCCAGCATCGCATCTCGGGTTAGGCCGTCCACGTTCTTCAAAATCTGAAGCGTGAGGCCGCTCACGCTGACGTCTTTGAGGGGGCGGGTGAGTTCACCGTTCTCGATCAGCCATGCCTCCTGTGCAGCGAATTGGAAGGACCCGCGACCTGTATCGACTTGACCGCCTCGGGTTCCGCACGCATAAACGCCGTATTCGATGTCTTCCATCAATTCGTCCATGTCCGCATGGTGACCGCCTTGAATCATCGTGTTGGACATCCGAACCAGAGGATGGTGCAAGCCGTCCTGCGCTCGTGCGCCTCCGTTGGGGTCAACGCCAAAATGGTGAGCCGTCTCGCGATGATTGAGGTATTCCGTCAACACGCCGTTCTTGATGAGAACCTTTTCTCGTGTGTCAACGCCCTCGTCATCAACGGGATAGGCCCCGTAACCGCCCATCATGGTGGGGTCGTCAACCACGGTCACGATTTCGTTGCCGATTTGATGGCCGAGTTTTCCATCAAGGCATGAATCTCCAGCAGCCACCAAATCGGCTTCACAGGGATGGCCGAGGGCTTCGTGAATGTAGACGCCGGTGAGGTCGCGGTCGGCGATCAGCGGCATCTTGCCTGACGGGGCCCGCTCTGCGGTGAGCAGGCGCAAGGCCGCGCGCTGGGCCTGTTCTCCAAGTTCGACAAGGTCGCAGGCCTGAATCACTTCGAGGCCCCCTTGCCCCCCGTGCCGGGTTCGGTAGGAGACCACTTCGCCGTCTCGGCGAGCCGTGACCATCCCGTGAATCAAGGAACGCTGGAAGGACCAGACTCGATCCATTCCCTCGGTAGTCATGAGTTCGGTGTGAAGGTGTTCGTCGCTCCATCCGGTTCTGACCGAGACAACGTCGTCGTGCCCGGTTGCCCCCCTGTACAGGTCGTTCATGAGTTCCATCTTAACGTCCAGTTCGGTGTGGCGGACGTCCAAAACGGAGCGCCAATGTTGTTCGTCTTCGATGATCGGAACCTCAGCGAGCCCCACGGGCCGGTCCTTGGCCGACCGGCGGGCAGCGACGGCTTTGGCCAGTCGGGTGGTCGATTCGATTTGGTCGTTCAACGAAGCGAGATCGGTGGTCGAATGCACGCCCCAAGCCCCGTCGGCGAGGACGCGTAGGGTCATCCCGAGTTCTTGGCCGGGAATGGCTCTCTCGAGGACGCCATCCCGCATGGCGACGGTCGACTCGGTGAGCGACATCACCCGAACTTCTGCATACTCGGCGCCGAGTTCTTGGGCATGACCGAGGGCTTTACGCACCCGTTCTTGGTCCAAATATCGGCCCGTGGAAGGCATGTGGTTTGTTCCGGGAGTGGCCGCCATCACCATGGTTCAAAGTAGGCAGTGGTAGCCTTTGAACCCTCCCCCTACCGGTGGGAGGAACTTTGGTCGTCGGCCATCAAAACATGAGCGAGAATCGCTTCCTCAAGGCGTTCCTCTGCCCACCCCTCCACGTCGATGCCCAAACGTTTCATCCCCTCTATAGATGGAGAGGCTTCGGATTCGCCCTTCGACCATGACAACGAGGAAAGAAGCGAGGCCAGTCCGTCATCAAACGTACCCTCGAGAACGGCTTTGGGCTGAAGGTGCCCCAAATCGTTCGCCTCCCCTTCTGCTCGAGGGAGCCAAACAACCCAAGCCAAGGCATCGTCAGCACCTACTCCTGCTCTGGAGAAGGCCTCCGAGATGTGATGCGTTCCGGCGAGGTAGCGAAGGAACTCTGCGTCGACCGAACGGGCAACCATGGTGTTGCGCAGTTCGTTACGAGCAGCTTGAATCCATGCTGTCCAAAGTTGAACATGCGAGTGAACGGCGTGCTGACCGATCAAAACCCAGCGTGCGTCGCTCCGGTGTTGTAAAAACCGGTCAACCGGGGTTCCCTCCTCACTCGCTGCCATGGCTACGAGAGAACACGGAAACGGCTCGCCCGACATGGTTTGGCGAAGGTTCAATCGCATTTCAATGATGGTCTTGGCGTTCACCGGCGAGCGGGGCATCGTCAACTCTTGGCTTGTCTTGAGGTGGTTGTTGCTTTGAGCGTTTGAGAATGCGCTGGATTTCTGCTTCGATGTTGTCGAGCAGCAAAGGACCCCAACCCCGCAACGAGAGCACCTTTTGCCGCATGCTCGGGCTCATGTTCAGGACATCGCCGGGCTCCCGCAACCCCAAGGCGGCGAGGTCACGGGCTCGTTGTCGCCCAACGTGACGAATGTTGACGAGTTGAAGCAAATCGGCTTTGCAACCGTGCCGTACGCGTTGTTGGAGGACGCTCACTTGTTGTACCAGTTGCGAAACGATGCCCATGTGCTCCTCAGCAAACACGTCGTCGGTGAGGACAACGTGTTGAGCACCCGAAAGAAGCCAACCCATCAAATCCACGCGATGGTGAACATCGCCCGGGAGAACGTCCAACGATTTCTCCAGTTCTCGCAGCGTGGTTTCTTCGGTCCACTCTTCAACCATCCATGCGCTTTTGATGTCGCTCAGCATGGCTTCTGCATAGCCCGGTTCGATCAGGAGCTCGTTCTCGGTGGCGTCGGCTTTGAGCCACGTCGCCGAATTGGCCTCCATGTCCGCCGTCTTCGCCCACAACGACGCAAAATCCGGCGTTGCAACGGCAAGGTGGAGCAACCCGAAATCACTCACCGGTGCATCTTGGCGAACCAATCGCCTCACCGCTCTCCGCAAGCCCGTCCGCAAAATGGAAGCGGAAAGAGGGTCAAGGTAGAGCTGCGTCACCCGCTCACCCATCGCCGTGGCTTCGTAACGCATACCGGGCCCGTCCTCCACCGGATTCAAAGCGGGGGTTGAACCGTGCCCAAAGGAGGAAGCCGGCGAAAACCCGAACACCGGCGAGGTGTGTACGGAGGGGGAGCGTAGCACAGGCGACCCTGATGCCTGGGGGGACCACGCCACACCAGCGGTTTCCACAGCGCTCGATGCCCACGCTGGAACCGTGTCGTCCCAAGCCTCCTCCTCGCCATCAGCGTTGTTGGCCTCGGTTGAACGGGGGGTGAAGTGCGGGTCATCGCCGCATTTTCGCAGAAAGCGTTCCTCAACCAACCACCCGAGCATGGTTGACAGGCGCTCCTTGAGTTGGCTCGCCGGCATGGTTGAACCGAGGAACGTTGAGAAGAAAAAGTGCTCAATGTCCCCTCGGTGGACCAAGCCTCCGGTGGCGACGCTTGCCAGGAGGTGCATTCTCAAGGCGGGTTCAGAAGCCAATTTCGACGTCACGTCCTCAACGGGACCGAAGAAATACCGATCCGCCACGGCGTCGGCCACCTCCCAACCGTCCGTCCCTTTACAGTACACCCATGCTTCGCCTTGCGTGTCGTATTTTGGCCGTCCTGCCCGCCCAAGCATTTGGCGCACCTCCATCACCGGTAGGGGACGACTCATGCCGTCGTCCCATCGTTTGAGGTCACGCACCAAAACGCGGCGTGCAGGAAGATTGACCCCCGCTGCGAGGGTGGGCGTGGCGGTGAGCGCCACCAAAAGACCGGACTTGAAGGCGGCTTCGACCTCCTTTCGCTGGGCATGGGTGAGTCCCGCATGATGGAATCCGACACCACCTGCGAGGCAAGAAGCAAGTTGTTCTGCGAGGTTTGACTGATTCCGTCCTGAAAGCCGTTCAGCGAGTTCATTGAGTTTGAGCAATCGGTCAGGCTGTTCCTTAGAAAGTCGTTTCGTGACGCGCTTTGCGAGGTTTTTCGCCTCCGATTGGGCGCTTCTTCGGGTGCCGACAAACATCAGGACTTGGCTTTCCGAATCCATACCGTCGCTCACCACACTCCAAACGGGGTGGCTTTTGAGCCCCTCGAGATGGCGGGGCGGCCCCAATGGAGGAACGTCCCCCCCCTCTCCAGGCGATTGCAATTTCCGAGGCTCGACGTGAAAGTCATGGAACGTGGCGTATTCAAGGGCGACGGGCCGCCAATCGGACTGGATGAGCGTGGCATCCAGCCACGTCGCCAACGCCTCGGCGTTCCCCACGGTTGCAGAGAGGGCGACGAGTTGAGCATCCGGTTTGATGTACCGGATACGGGTGAGGTTGATCTCAAGGGTCGGGCCCCGAGTAGCGTCGTTCATCAAATGGAATTCATCGGCCACCACGCAGCAAACATCAGCAAGAAGTTCGGCGTTGTGACGCATCAACGAATCGAGTTTTTCGGAGGTGCATACCAAGATGTTGCACTCCTTGATGTTCTTCGCTTCAGACGTCGCGTCCCCGATGCCCAAGCCCACCGAGAATCCCATGGCTCGACCCACTTCGGTCAACTCCTCGTATTTCTCCATCGCCAACGCCTTGAGCGGGACGATGTAGATGGCTTTTGAACGGTCGTGACCTTCGCTCAAGCGCTTCACCATGGCAATGTAAGCAAGAAGCGACTTACCGGATGCCGTGGGTATGGCGATCAGGGTATTCCGACCCTCCACCACCGAGGGAACGGCTTCGGCTTGCGGCGGGTGAAGTTGTTCAATTCCCCATTCTCGCTGAAGAAACTTGACGAATTTGGAGGGCAGGTCAAGCGCTGCAACATCACGCTCAAACCCCTCCATGCACCCAGAGTTGAGGCAGCGGTTCAAAAGGACGACGGAGGGGGGTGCAGGCCGACATCCCTAAGTCCCACCGAGGGATGGTCAGTTCATGAGCGACGACGTTGAGTCCATGGTTGAAGAACGGCTCTCGGTGTTTGACGATGAACCCGATTTGAACGATTGGGTGGAGGTCATGTGCGGTGCAGCGATGGTCGTTTTGGGCATCTTCCACCTCATTGAACCCGGTGAAATCGTGGACGCCAACGTGATGCGCTGGTTCTCCGCTGCCGTCGTCGCGGCCGGTGCGGTCTGGGCAGGCCACGGACTGAAAGACATGGCCGTCAAGGAAGTCCGCCGCTCCATCGCTCTGCTCGACATGGCGGACGGCCCCTCCGGGGTCGACACCGGCTTGATTCGAGACGTTTTGCTCAACCAAGACGCCTACCGTGACTTTTTGGTTCACGCTTACGAATCCGCATGGCAGGACGGCGTCATCACCAAAGAGGAACTCGTGGAATTGAAATCATTCCAGGAGGCACTAGGCATTACCGATTCCGAAGCGGCTGACATCAACGTCAAGGCCGCCATTAAGTCCGCAGCAGCGGATGGCAAGATCACCGAAGCCGAAGCCGAATCCATCGATGAAGCAGCCAAAGCTGCAAACATGTCAAAAGAGGAAGTCTCGGCTGCTGTTTCCGATGAATTGGAAAAGAAAAACAAGGAATGATTCACGCCCATTGGCCGCCCTCTGAGCGGTAAGCCTCTGCGAGTTTTTGGGCTCTTGATGCTCGTTGAACCTCCATCGTGGTGGCGCTCGCACCCAAAATGAGGCCCAACCACATCAACACCGAACCGTAGGGGAGGAGACCCACGGCGTTTCGCAGGCCCCACTGTTGAGGCAAGTCCGCCAAGTCAAAACCGCTGGAGGGGAGGAAGGTGACGTCCAAGAGATCCAAGTCGCAATCGCACAAACTGATGGAAATACGATCGGGGAACAGGGAGCCTTGCAAGCGGACCCATTCCGCTGTAGAAATTCCCTCGGGCCGAGTGCCCCATGCAGGCGCAGCGATGGACCCGGCGGCATGGGTAGCGACCATCGTGGTTTCAATGTGGAAGACCGATGAGTCGGGAACGTCATCAACCACCAACAAGGCTTCCAACATCAAGAGGTCGAGCAAGAGGGAACGTCCAGCGAGCAACACGAAGCGAACGGTCTGGCTTTCCAACATGCCATCGTCGGACTGGTACGTTTGCCCTTTGGCGACTTGCCCGAAAATGGCTTGGTCAAGACGAAGCGAAGCAAGTTCAGGAACCAACAACTGCCATCGGCCGTCTTCGAGCGGGATCGCTTCTTCAACGGTCAGTTTCAGTTTCAATTTCTCGCCGTCGAGCATGCCCCAAGTGGCCCCTGTGTGCGTGGAGAGGGTCTGGTCGGGAACGCCGTCGGCTGAAACGTCCCAGAGTTGTTGCAAGCGCATTTCAATGAGCGTGTCGAGCGTGATTTCGTCTTCATGCTGGACTTCATCGGCCATGGCCCACAACGGATGCAGAACCCCACCGACGAGAAGGAGAACCGCACCGGGGACGAAGAGGCCCAACCGAAGCTTGTAGGAGGTTGTTGGTCGCATCGCCACCAAGAGAAAGACCCCGAGCATCACCATGGAGAGGAGAAGAAGCGCAAGACCCTGGCCGTGGAGTCGGTATGGGTCGTCGAGGTCTCCGAGCAAAGCGGCGCCTTGAGGATAGTAACTTGCCGAACCAAAACCCGTGGGGTCGGTGGGACCCAATCCTTCGTAGCCAAACGCCCCTGACCACGTGTAGGGCTGAACCTTCCCCGGCGAGCCGTGCATGCACATCGTGTAATCGCCCGTGGATAAGGCGCGCCATCGGTACGTCATTTTGACCGACGAGCCGTCATCATCAACCAGAACCTCCGGCGCAGGTGCTCGGCGGCCTGCGGCGGTGATGAAATCGGGAACGGGATGCGGTTGTTCCAATTCAATGGGCACTTGCTCCCATTCGACCAAGAGCCTCAAGACTTCGTGGGTTTCCACCTCAAAGGCCCAACAGTCGTGGTCTGCGCCCACCAACGCCCCAACGTTGAGGTCCTCAAACTGGGTTGAGCGGGGCTGGGTGGTGGAAGTGGGTTCGTCTCGGTCAACGGCCTCAGCATCGATGGACCAAGGGACATCGAGTTTGACCACGGAAGCCCCACGCATGTTCAAGGCCCACGTACCCGGCCGGTCCAACGTGAACGTGAGCACCAAACGAAGAGGTTCATCCTCCCACAGGACCCGCCCACCGGTGAGCGAGAGGGGTTCATCCTCCAACACGTAGGGGGCCGGGTTCGTTTGCGGAAGTTGATCCGCTTCGAAGGACCACTCGTTGACGCTTTGACCCAAAATCAAACGGGCATTGAGAGCGGGCCGGAACAAACTCCCCGCTTCGGTTTGGTGTTTGAAATCAATTTCCATCAGCGCCATCAGGTCTGGAAGCAATGCCACGTGGTGTTGGGGAGGGTCGGCTTGAAATTCAAACGTCAACGTTTCCGACTGAAAAGCGTTGGCTGAACTCTGGCCCGTCACAACCTCTTCGCCGATCGGCGTTGGCGTGAGGACGCAGTCGTTGTCCTCTCTGCACGACAAGAAGAGGTCGCCGCCGTTCTCTTCGGAGGTGAGGCCAGCGGATGCATGAACCAGCGTCCACGGCTGGTAGAACGACACCATCAGCACCCCGAGCACCAGGAGCGGACGCGTGAAGTTGGCCATGCTCAACACGACGACCACAGTGAACTGGTATATCATTGAGCGTCATGCACGGGAACATCAAGCAGGGGAGTTCGACACGTTCGGCAGATATATCTGCCGTTTCCTCGCTTTTGGCGAGGAAAACGCTGATCGCACGTGGAGCACGACCACATCCACGTGGCCCGATTCGTTCGCATCGCCTGCGTAAACGAAGGTCCGAGTCTGCGGGCAGCAGCATCGGGCCACAGGGCTTCAAGCCCTCGGAAGTGCATGTCGTGGGCTCGCCACCCGAGTGCATGAAGAAATTCGTGGTACAAGACAAACTTCGCATATGAATTCCAAGCCTCGCACAACAAGTTTGGATGCAAATCCACCGTTTCAACGACGAGGGTACCGTCGGCTCCCCGCCTCCAACGCGTCACGCCGTGCCGCTGCGTGGCGCTTCGCCGCAGGACACCAAGAGGCAGGTGTTCCAACGCCGATATGACTTGAACGCCGACCAACGACAGGTCTTGCATGGTCCCGAGGACGTCTTCACGGAGCTGTTCAAGAGCGACCTTTTGCTGAGGGTTCGCTCTGGCCATGCCGTTCGCCTCACGACCAGCGATGGTATGCAGGGTGGCCTTCCTTGACGGCGACAAAGAGCCCACTTCCGGTAGCGCAGGTTTTCCCGTTTGCTTCAAGCGAGAGTTCGACGTTGGCCCGGTCCTCCATGAGTTCGACCACACGGGCAACCACGGTTAACTCGGTGTCGACCGGCGTGGGGCGGCGAAGTTTCACTTCGTACGTTGCCGTCACGGTGCAGGGAGGTTCGTCCAAGTTGCCGGCGTCCATAAGGGCCATGGCGGCTGCCCAGTTGCCGTGACAGTCGAGCAACGTGCCGATGATTCCGCCGTTCACCATGCCTGGGAAGGCTTGGTGTTCTGGTTGAGGTTGAAAGGTCATCACGAGACCGTCTTCGGTTCTGTACGAATCGATTTGCAAACCGTGTTCATTCGCCGGGCCACATCCAAAACAGATGGAGTTGGGCGCATAGGTTCGCTGGACACCTTGCTCGCTCATGTCCACCCACGGGCAAGGACGCTTCATGGAGTTTGTTGCGGCTGAAGAGCGGAGCGTTGATGAGGACGACAACCGTCGAAAGGCCATGGGCGAGCGACGGAAGAAAACCGTCCGCAAAGTGCGTGTCGCTCACGAGTTGCCCAAACGGCGAAAGGTAGCGATTGAAGAAGCCATGAAAGCTCATCAAACCGAAGACCGACCCGAATGGGACCGCACATCAACATGGGGCGACATTCGGTTTTACCGCAAGCGGATCAAGCCCGGGACGCTTCGAACCGTCCACCTTCCGTTGTTGGATGTCAACCTTGGCGACCGCTGGCCGGTCCCGGTCACCGTTTTGCACGGCGCACGACCGGGGCCCTGCATCACCGTACTGGGTGCCATTCACGGCGACGAACTCACCGGCCCATCAGCATGCACCCACCTCCTGAGCAACGCTTTCACCGACTCAGGAAAACCGCTGGACCCCGCCACCATGGCAGGCACCCTCCGAATCGTGCCCGTCGTCAATCTCCCGGGCTATCGGATGAAATCTCGCTATTTCCCAGACGGCAGGGACCTGAACCGTCAATTCCCCGGCGACCCCGGAGGGTCCACCACCCGTCGCGTGGCGGACCAAGTTTGGTCGCATCTCGTGGAGGACAGCGACGCCATTATCGACCTGCATAGCGCAGCAAAAGGCCGAACAAACATGCCTCAGGTTCGGGTCGACTTGACCCATACAAGTTCATACTTACTTGCGAAATCCTTCGGCATTGAAATCCTCTTGGATTCCATCCCACCAAAGGGAACGCTGCGGCGAACCGCCAACAAACTCGACATTCCCGTCATCACCTACGAAGGAGGAGGGGCTGATTTTCTTGGAGACCAATCCGTCAAGGTCGCAGTTCACGGCATCCTGAATGCGCTTCGTTCCATGCGCATGATTCCAGGAAACCCACAGCGACCTAAGTTCCGGATTTTGGCGAGCGGCTCAACGTGGCTGAGAGCCGGCGAAGGTGGCCTGTTGGACATGTTTGTCTCAGCGGGCAGCGTGATGCGAGAAGGAGAGGTTGTAGCGACCATTTCCGACCCAGCAACCCCCGGGATGACGGTGGACATCGTTGCGCCAGAGGACGGCCTCGTCATCGGGGCGGCAACCAACCCGTTCACTTCCGCCGGCATGCCCGTTGGCCACTTCTTGCCGATCGCCAAACACTTCTCGCTTTTGCAGGAGCAAATTGACGAGAACGGGCGCTTCATCGTCAACGGCTCAATGGAAGAACGGGTATGGCGAGAAGAGCACGAAATCAACGAGATTTCGCTTGACGGCGAATGGATCGGTGGCGAGGTTGATTCGGAATGGATCGCCTCAAAAATCACCAACGAAGAGAAAGAGTTCGAGGAAGAAGAAGAAGAAGCAGCGTGATCATTGACCCGAGAAGGCAGCGACGGCCTCGTGGATCTCGCTCTCCAGCATGTTCCGTTTTTGGCTCTTCGCCACTTCAAACAGATGGGCGACCAAGTCATCGTTCGCCTCAATACCGTTTTGTTCAAGCCACCAAATGATGTTCGAGCGCCCGGACATGTGACCGATACGAATGACCTGTTTGAGACCGAAATCACCCGCAGGAACACCGGAATACACCCGGTCGGCCAGCCAGTGGTCGCCCTTTCGCATGGCTTTGATGACCGCCGAGGCGTGAACGCCCGTTCCGGTTTCAAAGGCGTCGTTCCCAAACACGGGGTAGTTTCGAGGCAGAGGGACCTCGATGTATTCGTTGGCCTTTTGCATGTAGGTGTCGAGCAAGGTGAGGTCGTTGTCAATGACGCCCATGAGTTTGAGATTCACCAGCGTTTGGTCAAGAGGTGCGTTCCCTGCGCGTTCACCAACACCAAGGGCGGTTCCGTGAATAACGTCGGCGCCCGCCTCAACGGCAGCGATGTTGTTGGCAACGCCCAAACCACGGTCTTGGTGGCCGTGCCAGTTGACCTCGATGTCTTGGCGTTGATACCCAGCGTCTTTGATGACCTCTTCGTCAATGAACGAGAGGAGTTTCTTGACCCCGTTGGGAGTGACGTGGCCGCACGTATCACAAACGCAGAGGCGGCGAACGCCCAATTCCATTGCTCTTTGGTAGATCATTTTGACATCTTCAGGGTTGGAACGGGTCGTGTCCTCCGTAACGAACATGACCGGAACATCGTTGTCAACGGCGTAGGAGACGGCGGCTTCCATGGTTGTGATCAACTTCTCCATCGTCCACCCTTCGGTGTATTGGCGAATGGGACTGGTGCCCAAGAATGCGGAAGCTTGGATTTCCATTTCGTGTTTGGCTTGCATTTCGACGAGCGGTTCAATGTCCCCCATCAAGGTACGAACAGCGGCGCCAGGGCGGATGCTGTAATCGTTGTCGTTGATGTGACTCAGCATCGCATCGATGTGGTTTCGGTGAAAAGGCCCTGCTCCTGGGAGGCCCAAGTCGACTTTTTGCAAGCCGAGTTTTTCCATGTACCCCAACAATTCGATTTTTTGTTCGATGCTGGGATTGCGTGCGCTTGGACTTTGCAGACCGTCTCGCAGCGTTTCATCGTCAAACCAAACACCGTGAGGATGGTTGGAGGGGTTTCGGTTAATGTCGTAATCCACAACGTTCCAATCGTAAATCAATGACCGTTCGTCCAAGAAACTCACCTGCGGAAGAAGAAACCCCTCGCAGGTTTGGAGAACACGCCCCCCCGTTTGAATGCGTCGCTTCTCCGCCCTTGCAAACAACGAGGCCGCTGCCCGCCCTCACTCTTCTTCATCGCCTGCAAGAAGAGCATCAACTTCGTCATCACCCTCGTCCAAGAGCGAGGCGGAAACTCGGGATGAGAAGATGATCTCATCGGTAAATCCGCCTTTTTCCTTGTCCCTGAACTCCATGACGCGCGTTCCTCGCGTGGCTTTTCCGGTGGTTTCTTTTGTTTGATCGACTCGGATACGAATCATCATGCCGGATTTGGTCAGCAAGAAGAGATGGTCGTTCAAATCTGGAACGGTTCGGACGCTGATGATGCTGTCTGCATGCTCTTCGTCAAGTTTCATCGTTCGCACCCCTTTCGCACCCGGGCGAGTGATTCTGTAACCGTCCGTTGTGAATTTGGTCTCACCGTCTTCGTTGGTTTTCACGTTGCCCTCGGCGTCGGTGTCGGGTATTCGGTCACCCGACCCCAGCACGCTCCGCTTGGCCATGCCGTACTTCGAAATGGTCAGGATGTATTCCTCAGCCTCCAGCATAGCGACCATGCCGGCGACCATGCCTCCTCCGGAGCCCTTCCTGTCGGCCACTTTGATACCGTATACACCGCCCGAAACTCGGCCTGAAGCACGGATATCGCCGCAGCTAAAGCGGCAGGCATACCCCGTGGTTGAGATCATGACGATGTTGTGCTCGTTGGTCGCTGAGCGGACGTTGACCAGCGAATCACCTTCGATTTTGAAACGAAGCGCGTATTTTCCGTTCCGGTTGATGCGGACGTATTCCGAAAGGGCGGTTTTCTTGATCAAACCGAGTTTCGTTGCGAACATCAGGTAGTGGTCGTCGGGCTCCTCGAGCAACTCCCTGGAGAGGGGAAGAATGCTGACGATGTTTTCGTCCTCACGCAAACTCTCGAGCAGGTTTCGGATGTGACTTCCTCGCGACTGTCGGCTTCCAAGCGGCGTTTCCCACGCTTTGAGGCCGTAGACACGCCCCTGGTCGGTGAAGATGAGCAAACGGTCCTTGCTGAAACAGGTGGTGATGAGTTGAGGGGTGTCCTCGGTCTTGGTCGTGACCCCCTTGAGGCCACGTCCACCACGATTTTGCGTTCGGAAGGTTTCAACCGGCATGTGACGAATGTAATTGTCTTCGCTCAACGTGATCACGATGGCCCGTTCTTGAATGAGGTCTTCCCGGTCCATCGAAAGCGGCATCGGGTCGATCATCGAACGACGTTCGTCTCCATGGCGGTCAACCAATTCGGCCAATTCATCCTTCAAAATATGAAGCCGGCGTGGACGGGATGACAAGATATCTTGCAAGTCTGCAATCACCAACTGAAGTTCGTCAAATTCATCCTGAACCTTGGTCACGTCAAGCCTGCTCAGCTGGTACAAACGGCGTTCGGCAATGGCTTTGGCTTGGGCTTCGCTGAAATCAAAGGGGGTGATACCGGCCATCGTCTCGTCGCCCCGGAGAACCGATTCAAATTGTTCTCGGCTTGAACTCGCTTTGCCGACGGCAACGACATCGTCGATGCGATCTTGGGCTTTGACCAACCCCTCGAGAATGTGCGCTCTGGCTTCGGCCTTTTCCAGATTGAAGACCGCCCGTCGTTCGATCACGTCCTCACGATGGGAGACGTAGGTGTGGAGCATCGTGGACAGGTTCAACAACACCGGTCGACCGTCGAGAATGCCCATCATGTTTGCAGAGTACGATTCTTGCAAACGGCTTGATTTGAAGAGTTGATTGAGAACAGCGTGCGGGTCGGCGTTGTTTTTGACCTCGATGACCACCCGAATGCCTTCCTTGGAGGATTCGTCCCGGATATCTCGGATGCCAACCACAACTTCCTTGTTGACGAGGTCGGCGATTTGGACCAGCATGTCGGCTTTCTTGACTTGATAGGGGATTTCGTGCACCACGATCCGTTTTCCATGCTCATCATCGAGGACATCGCATTTCGAACGAACATGGAAACGGCCCTTTCCGGTTGCGTACATGTCGACGATGCCGTCGATGCCGTAGATGGTCGCACCGGTCGGGAAATCCGGTCCTTGGATGTGCTTCATGTACTCTTCTATAGCGATGTTTGGCCGGCCTTTGGTACCGTTCTCCAGGATGGTGTCGACGTGAAGGTTCACGGCACCCGCAACCTCCGTAAGGTTGTGAGGAGGGATGCGGGTGGCCATACCGACCGCAATCCCGTCGCTTCCGTTCAACAACAGGTTGGGAAGCCGTGCAGGAAGCACCGTCGGTTCGTTTTCAGAATCATCAAAGTTCGGTTGGAAATTAACCGTGTTTTTGTTGATGTCCTCGAGCATGTGCTTTGCAATACGATCGAGCCGACTTTCCGTGTATCGCATCGCTGCAGGCGGGTCGCCATCGATGGAACCAAAGTTCCCCTGGCCGTCAACCAACGGATAACGGAGGGAGAATTCTTGGGCCATTCGGACCATGGTGTCGTAGATGGACTGGTCGCCGTGCGGGTGGTATTTCCCCATCACTTCTCCAACGGAACGGGCCGATTTGCTGAACTTCTTGTCCGAGGTGTGACCACCCTCGAACATGCCGTAGAGAACGCGGCGGTGAACCGGTTTGAGACCGTCCCGTGCATCGGGCAAGGCGCGCCCAATGATGACCGACATGGCGTAGTTGATGTAGGAATTTTTCATCTCGGTGTTCAACGAATGGTTGAGGATGGTTTCCCCCGAGGCGGAGGTTTCGGCGTCGTCGTTGTTGGTTTCGTCCTCAGATGTCAAGATTGGTCACCTCCTTGGCGTGGCGTTCAATGAACGCACGACGCTCGGGCACATCTTCGCCCATCAGCGTCTCAAACATACGGTTCGTTTCTTCGGCCTCACGAACCGTGACCTTGAGCATGGTTCGGGTTTCGGGGTTCATGGTCGTCTCCCAAAGCTGCTCGGGGTTCATTTCGCCGAGACCTTTGTACCGTTGAACGCCGATCTTGGCGTTCTCGTTATCGCCTTTGAGCTCGCCGATGATACCGTCTCGTTCTTCGTCGCTGAAGGCGTAACGGTTGACCTTCCCTTTGCTCAACTGATAGAGCGGAGGCTGGGCGATGTAAACGTGGCCCCCCTCGATGGCCGGCCGCATGAATCGCCAGAGGAAGGTCAGCATGAGGGTGCGAATGTGGGCGCCGTCAACGTCAGCGTCCGTCATGATGATGAGTTTGCTGTAACGGAGTTTTTCCGTATCAAACGCACCTTCGTCCTCTGCGTTGTTTCCAACGCCTGCTCCGAATGCCCGAATCATGGTTTGAATCTCCTGGTTTTGGAACACCTTTGCGACGTTGTGCATTTGGCGTTCAACGTTCAAAATCTTCCCTCGGAGCGGCAGAATGGCTTGGGTGCGACGGTCTCGCCCCGTTTTTGCTGAACCGCCTGCTGAGTCGCCTTCAACGAGGTAGATTTCGCACTCATTGGGGTCTCGGGACTGGCAGTCTGCAAGCTTCCCGGGAAGACCACCGCCTTCGAGAACCCCTTTTCTTCGCGTCAAGTCGCGTGCCTTGCGGGCGGCTTCACGGGCTTTCGAGGCCAAGAGGGCTTTGTCGACGATTAGCTTTCCAACCGAAGGATTCTCTTCAAAATACTCGTTCAATTTCTCGTAAACAACCGTTTGCACGATGCCGGCGACCTCGCTGCTCACGAGTTTGTCCTTCGTTTGCGAAGAAAATGAGGGGTCTGGATGCTTCACGCTCACGATGGCGGCGAGGCCTTCACGAACGTCATCGCCCGATAATCCACCGGATTTGAGCATGTTTTTCGATTTGGCATACCCGTTGATGGAACTCGTCAACGCCGTCCGCAGTCCGGAAAGGTGAGTCCCCCCGTCCCGATTTCGGATAATGTTGGTGTAACAGTAGATGTTTTCACTGAACGCATCGGACCACTGGAGCGAGAGTTCAACCGTGACCGGCCCTTTCTCAATCTCTTTTTCTCCTTGGATGAGAATCGGTTCGGGGTGAAGGGTTTCTCGACGCTCATTGATCTGTTTGACAAATTCCGAAATGCCGCCCTCGTAGTGGTGTTCAACAGCGTGCGGCTCGTCGGTTCGCTCATCAACGATGATGATTCTCAATCCGGCGTTCAGGAAGGATGTTTCCTTGAGGCGACTGTCGATCACGTCAAAGTCGAACTCGAGGATGTTGGTGAAAATGGTTCGGTCGGGTTTGAAGGAGATGGTCGTGCCGGTGTCGTTGCAGGTTCCGATTTGCTCGAGGTCGGTAACTCGCGCGCCGGCTTCGAAACGTTGCTTGTAGATCTTGCCGCCGCGATGGATGACGACGTCCATCCATTCCGAGACGGCGTTGACCGCTGAGACGCCGACGCCGTGGAGTCCACCGCTCACTTTGTAGGAGCTGTTGTCGAATTTTCCGCCTGCGTGAAGTTTGGTCATGATGACTTCCGCGGCTGAAATGCCAAACTCCTCGTGGGTATCGACGGGGATGCCGCGCCCGTAGTCTCGCACGGAGAGTGAATGGTCGGGATGCAGCGTTACCTCAACGACATTGTTGTATCCGGCGAGGTGCTCGTCTACCGAGTTGTCGACGACTTCCCAAATGCAGTGATGAAGGGCGGAGCCGTCGTGCGGGTCGCCGAGGTACATACCGGGTCGTTTTCGAACGGCTTCCAAGCCTTCCAGGACCTGAATGCTCTCTGCGCCATAATCGTCGGACATTGAATCACCAAATGGAGGGTTGTGGGCGCTTTGAAAACGGAGAACTGCGGGGCGATTCAGGCCGTTGGGAACGCTTCGACCTCCTACGGTTTTCATACCTCCCGACAGGGTATAAACATACCCCTGTTGAACCGACAAAAAACGCGTGATTGCGACGAAGTTTGGCCACCTCAGAGACGGTTTTTGAACCCTATTGGCGTTCATGGCTTGACCGCATCACCTGCGGCCTTGCCCCACACCACCTCAGGCGTGAGCGTTAAGAGGAGAGGGCAGGTGGCCGAGCCATGACTGGACCGAAAGTGTGCGTTTCCCTTGACGGTACGACCGTGAAAGCGATGGCTGACGAAGCTGCACGTGCCAACCTTGCAGGTGCCGACATGGTCGAAGTGCGCTTTGACCGCCTCTATCTCAAGAAACCCGAACCCGTTGAGGTGGAGGACGAAGAAGGCGAGATCAAGCGAGTGATGGCTCCCGAAGAGGAATGGCCGGTACGAGAAGAAAGCGAAGTCGACGTGGACGAAGCGATTTCCGCCCTCAAGGAAAGCATCCCGCTACCGGTGGTGTTCACCGTCCGACCAAGCGAAGAAGGCGGCTACTTCCCCGGTGACGAAAAGACACGCATCGCTATTCTCGAGAAAGCCATTGCCTCCGGCGTTAGCCGCATTGACTTGGAACTCTCCATCGACGAAAAGCAACGCTCTGCCTTGCTCTCGCAAGCCGAAGAAGGCAACGTCAACGTCATCTCGTCGATTCACAACACCACGACCACACCTTCTGCGGAAGAACTGGTCAAGATGGTCGAAGAAAACGCCAATGAAGGGCAGATTTTCAAATTCTGCGGCACCGTGAACGACCACCAAGACGCCCTCCAAATCATTGAAGCAAGTTATGAACTGCGAAACTCCAAGCTCGCCTTTTCCCTGATGGCGCTCGGCAACGGCGGCGACTGGACCCGCCTTCACGCACCGGTCTTGGGCCAAGACCTCGTGTATGCCACGCTCCGTTCAGAATACAAACTCTCCAACAAGGGCCTTGTGAACGTTCGGGACTTGAAGAACGCCTGGACGCTGCTTGAGTATTGATTCCTTAGCCATCGTCCCCTGAGCCCACCTGCTCGAGGTGAGGGACGGAGGTTGACGACGACAACGTCGATGTGTCCGCTCCGCCCAAACCCGCTTCCATGTAACGCTTGTTGAGCACGACGGGGACGATGATCAGCGTGGCAAAAATACCCAGCAGCACCAAGGGCACCGTCCAAGGAGGGAAAAGCACCGAACGGGATTCGGCGATGACGGTAACTTCGGCGAGAACCACCGTCCCGGGAGCAGGCGCATCGGTGTCATGGGTGTTGTTCCACGTATCGATGACGAGGTAGAAATCCTGCCAGTCATCGCTACCGAACAACGAACTGTAGACTTCAGGGCCGTCAAGACTCACGGAGAAGGTGGCGCTGGAGCGGCTTTCGTACTGGTGAACATCGCGATAACTCTGCCAGCCCGTGGGGTCAAAACTGCGCCATTCAGGTGGGATGTTGCTCAAATCCATATCCCCCTGGTCACTGAAGGCCGCATCCCACATCCACCACCCACCGTGGACCATTTGGTACACGTTTTCGTAGCGGTTGTATTGCGATTCCGTCATCAAATAAACATCGGCGTCCACGGGCTGGGTGTCGTTGCCGACAAGGGAAGAGAGGGTCACGCAAAACGTGGTTCGGTGCGAGCTGGATAGATTCAATCGCAGAGCCCCGACGCTGTCGTTGCCGACCTCCATCGTGATGTAATGACCTTTGGTAAAGAGGTCGAGGGCGGGCAGAGGCCACGACGGATTGTACATCCAATATTCCTCGGGGTGAAGCGCGTCGTTCGATGCAACCGAGGTCCCGCTTGAGGGGCGTTTTTCAACGTCCTCGATCCAAACATCGTCTTCGTAGTACGGTTCGTTCCATGAAGAAAAGGGGACGAGCGCATGCCGTTGGACGGTTTCGTTCCAAACCGGGCTCTCGATGGAACCCTCGCACCCTGTTGCCGCTTGGGCGGACGGCAGGCCACCCCCCCCTCCAGCGAAGAGTGGGAGCAAGAGGACCCCAAGAAGCACGTACGAAAGGCACCTCATGGATTCACCAACCTCAACGAATACTTGGAGGTTATAGGAGATTGCTCAACGACGGCGCAACGGCCGAACATAACCGCTGTCGTCGCTGCGTCGTTCGTCCTTTGAGAGAATCTTCGGTGCTGGAGGCGGTTGGTGGTGGTCCATCCCGAGCAATCCACCCTGAGATTCAACGTGTTCAATGTCCGAATAGGTCTCCGCAGCCTCCTTGGCCTCTTCCTCGAGTTGGGTTGGTTCTCGCATGACCAGCCATCCCAGAATAAGGGCGACCACGATCAGCGCCACGAAGGTGGCCAATTCGGAGCCCGCATCAGCAATCCAAGACTTCCATTCTTCGGCGCTAAACTCCGAGAGTGAAGGTGGGCCCTCGGGCTCCGGAACGATTTCGATGTCTCGAGTGAGGTCCGAACATTGACCCATGCCGTCGCAAACTTCCACGAGAACAGTGTAATATCCCGTCATGTCCCAGGTGTTGATGGCTCGGGTGGTTGAGCCGGCAACGGGGAGCACCCAGTCGTCATCCAAGACGCCGTTTCCGTCTTCATCCGTTTCGATGTCGAAATCCCAACGAACGGTAAGATCGGTGACAATTCGCTCGTCCCGCTCGGTAATGGAGCCGTCCTCAACATCGAGGTCTCGGTAAATCTCCATCGTTGACCCGGCTTCCATGTCGGAAACCTCGGCGCTAAACGAGGCCGATGATTCGGAAAACACGGTTTCTGGGACGAAAATCTCGGTCACGCTCGGTGGATGGTCAACGACCACCGTGAAACTCGACCGGGTGACATCGCCCGTGCCGAAGGCATCCCGCACCGTTAACGAAACGGTGTAAGTTCCCGGGAGGGTGTAGGCGTGCCAAGGAGATGCGCTGTGGTCAAGGGGGGTGGCGTCACCGAAATCCCACGTGTATTCAACCAAGCCGTTCCAGTCTGGAGATTCTGTTTCAAAGGGGAGGTACTTTCCTTCGAATTGGCGATCACCGTCCCGAGTACCTGCGGAGTCGAAGTACAGCAAACGATGAGGTGCCGTGACGGCGGCCCCGTCCTCGTTGAATGTGTGCGACCAAGCATCGGGAAGGGAGCCTTCGGGGAACACGGTTGAAGTCGTGATCAGCTCGCCTTCCAGCCAACCGTCAAGGATCCTGACGTTGACGATGGGCAACGGATTGGTGATGCGAACCGTCATGGTTCGAGCAAAACTCTGCTCTCCCTGCTTGTCGGTCACCACCAACGTCACCGTGTGAATGCCTGGAGTGGTGAAGGAGTGAGTGACTTGAGGTCGGTCGCCAAAGGTACCGTCGGAGAACGTCCAATTCCAAACTTCAATGTCGCTTGAATCGCCAACGAGCCCGTCGGGATCTTGGCTGTCAAGCCCGTCGAACACGTACGCCGTATCGACCTCTCCGTCTTCTTCACGGAAGTCGATCTCTCGAGAACCCATCGCTGAGAGGGTACGAACATCAAACGTCGCCACCGGGAGTTGGTTCATGACCACGATGTTGAGCATCGTCGTAGCATCGCTTCCATCGTCATCGGTAACGGTCAGGAAGACGGTTTTGTTCCCGGGTGTATCCCAGGCGACAAGGGGGTTTGAGGACGTGCTGGAGATGGTCGAGAAATCATCACCTCGTTCAGGCATGCCGGTGCCGAGACGCACGCCGTCGGTGAACGTCCAGTCGTAGGAGACGATTTCTCCGTCGTCGTCTTCGAAAACATCGGGAAGCACCAGCGTGGTGTAGGTCATCGTTGTCATCGTTTCAGCATAAATCTGCACAGGGATTCGGTTGTTGATGTGGACGAGGATGGTTTTGACGGCGGAATTGATGCCGTCAGAGACCGTGAGCGTGAGGTTGAACGTGATGTTCTCACCGTTGATGTCGTCCCACTCGTGTTGTTGGGCGTAGACGCCTTGCCCGCCGCTGCTGGTCCCGTCGCCCCAATCCCATTGGAAATCAAGGAACTCCAAGGGAACGTTGTCTGCCGTGCGGCCGGCTGAAAAGAGCACGCGTTGTCCGGTGAGCAGGGTAAGTTCCTGGTCAATGACCACGTTGTTCACCGTGATGATCGGAACGGGTTGGGAGTCATCAGAGACGTTGATGGAGAGAACCTGCGTTTCCGACCACGAACCGCCCTGGTCTTGAACCCTCAGCGTGGCGTTGTACGAACCGACATCGGTGTAGGAGCGCATTGGGGATTTGAGGTTGGACGAACCGTTATCGCCAAACACCCAAGCGTACGCCGTTGGCGCATCGAGATAGGGGAGACTGTTGTTGTCCACGGATAGGCCCCAAGCATCAAAGCCGCCACCAAGGAACTGGATGTTTTCCCACGTTTGAACGTCGTTCATCGAAACCGTGCCGTTGGCGACAGGCTTCATGTTGTTGAGAACCTGAGGCGATGTCTGGAGCGTATCGACCACGTCCCCAAGCATGTCTTTCATCACCATGGAAAAGGTGTATTGGTCGTTGAGTGGGGCGGTGAAATAAACGGACCCGGGAACATCAACACCTCCACCAGCAGCGATGCGATCCGTGATGCTGTCAACGACGTTTCCGGCGTTGTCTCGGACATGAATCTCAACGTCAAGGTCTTCGAAGAAAGCGTTGGAAAGGACGCCGTAGTTGATGTTCACCGTATCGTCGAGCCCGTCGCCGTCGCGGTCGGAGAGGACGGTGTTGTTCAGCGAGATGGTGGCCGGTGAGGTGATTCGTGCGGCCTCAACATCGACGATACCCGTCGGATAGGAAGGACCACAGGAGGTGTAATCGCAATCCGCCACCGTGCTCGCATACCAGGTGATGACCCAAACTTCGTCGGTGAGGTTCCCAAATCCTGGAACAAGTCCAGTAGCGACGTTGTTGACAAAATTCAACTCGCTCACCGACCAACGTCCGTCGGTTGTCGCTTTCGTCACCACAACGCCCTCAAATTGGCTCTTGTCCGCCGTGAGGCGAAGCGTAAGCGGTGCGGGGGAGGCGCTTCCCGGGGTGAATTTGAACGAGCGAATCCCCCATCCCTCAAGCGTGTTGCCGGTCGACGACCATGGGGCAGACCAGTCGCTGTTGGATTCCGTGGCTTGAGCACGGCAGAACGCCCCTCCAGTGCAGACAGGGTTCAAATCGAGGTTCGGGAAACCGTAGATCCCCTGGTCGGAATCCAAGGTCACGGCGACGCTAAAGTTCGCAAAGGCTTCGTTCATGGTTCGGCCCAAGAGGCCGACTTGTCCTGCTTGGGGCGAGAGGAGGAGGTTTTCAACGCCCCGTCCGCCCGTGGCGGAATCCTGAACCAGTTGCCGAACAGCCGGTCCGCCACCCAAATGTTCTGCGAGATACATCGTGAAGAGGTATCCTGCGCCGTAGTCCGCAATGCGTTGATTCCACCAGCGAACCGATTGCTCGGGTGAGCCCGTCCAAGCGTTCACGTGACCTCTCAGCGTCGAATCGGCACCGAAGCAGAGGTAAATCGCTACGTCAGCGTTTCCTTCATCAATCCACAGATTCTCGTACGGGTCGAGGGCGTTGTGCAACAGGTGTTCAAGTTCGTGAGCGAGGATGGATTTCCCCCAACTAAGGGTGATGTCAGCAAAGTCGACGAACACCGCCTCTCGGGAACTTGCGAACGACGGGGCAAAGTAGCCGCCGGTGTTGTAGGCGCCGTCGATGTCGTAGATGATGATCTGCACCTGACAGTTGTTGTCAACGTCCGGAGGAGCGAGCCCACGACCGTCTTGGTAATCCTTGCCGTAATAGGTCGTCATCGTGGGGTAGATGGTGGAGTCCCAGGTGCTTGCGAGGTTGTTCAGGACCGTGGAGGAGAGCGTTCGCCCGCTTTGAACGATGAAGGCCACGCTGGTGGTGGTTTTCGCAACATATGCCGAGATTTGTCCGCCGGCGGTGTTCACCGTCAAACTGTCCCCGACCGAATGAGGCGTGCACGCCCGGCCGCCGGAACGGCCCAAGGAGGGCTCAACCACCATTTCTTCGACGCCCGGACGGCCGGCATCAATCCATGCTTGACGCATGAAGGAGGTGGCGGAAACCACGGGCTCTTCTTCGTGAATAAACAGATACTCACTCCCTGTACTGTGGTCGAATTCGTCAAGGTCACCGATGACGAGACCACCGGCGTCGTAGGTCGGCGAGGAGGCGGATTCACGCTCGCCTTCTGCGCTGGCGCTGAGCGTGAAAGGAAGGGTGGTGGAAAGGACCATCATCGCCACAAAGAAAATCGCAAGACTAGAACGCCGTTCCGACAATTGAATCACCGTTGAGAAACGCAAGACAGGTTTCTAATTTGACGAAGCGAAAGGAGGTATTTAAGAGTCCGTGGTGGAGGCATCACCATGCATCAACGCAACCGCCCTCGTTTCCAACGAAAGCGGGCGACGGTGCTCTTCGTGCTCGCCTTAGCCTTGGCTCCGCTGAGCGGGGCCGAGGAACCGGCCGTCGCATGGCCGACGGATAGCGATCCACTCTGCGAACGAGTCGACGAACTGCTGTTCAACGGAAGCCAAGCAAACGCCACGGTGCAATGGCAGGTTTCGCTCGGACCTCGCGTGCCTGAATCAAACGCTTCGCTGGCCTTTCGGGAACACGTCAACGCAACCCTCTCCCAAGCGGGTTGGCAGGTCCAACAGACGGTTCACGAACGACACGGGATGAACCTGACCAACATCGAGGCTCGGTGGACGGCCCCCGGCTCACAGGGGCGACAAGTGGTCCTGGCAGCCCATTACGACTCCAGAAACATCGCCGACAAAGACCTCAACGAAACAAACCGGAGTCTTCCGGTGCCCGGAGCGAACGACGGCGCAAGCGGCGTGGCGGTTTTGCTCGAGTTGGCGACGATCGTTCCCGGCCTGAACTTATCGTACGACGTTGTCCTCTTCCTCAACGACGCCGAAGACCAAAATCAAAACTTCACGGTGGGCGCAGAGGCGTGGGCAGAAAATCTCTCCACGGAGGAAATTGCGAACACCGAGGCCTTTGTGTTGTTGGACATGGTCGGCGATGCTCACCTTCAACTTCGCAACATCAACCCCGGTAACGAGACCCTAAAAGAGCGAACGGTCCGCCTTGCTGAAGCCTTGGGCCTGGTTGCCGACACGAACGACTGCAACGGAGCGGCTGGACTTGACATCGTGCAATACGATATCGAAGTCGGCGTGCTTGACGACCATTACCACACCCATGTCCGCAACATTCCGAGCATCGACATCATGGACCCTGAATACGGAGAACCGACGCCCTATTCATTCGGCAGTCTATGGCACACCATGGAAGACACGCCCGACAAAGTCAGTGCGACCTCACTCGAGCAGGTCGGTCGCTTGGTGGAATTGGGTCTGCGAACCGGTGCGTTCGTGGGCATCGTCACGAGCGAAGATTCAACCGAACCTCAGCAAGAAGAGCCATCGCCCCCTCCAAGCGACGAAGAGGAGGTTGAGGGCGGCGGAAACCCGAGGATGGCGATGGCAGGATTGGCGACGCTGATCATCGTCAGCTTCGGCCTCTTGTTGCTCGAAACCAGCAGGAAAGGATGAGGAACATGCGCGGGAAACATGGAAAGAGGTCATATCCGCGCATGGTATCGTCGCGCTAGGAGGGGAATGCATGGACGAAGACCGTGAACAGCGCATGCTCGCCCTTCGCGAACGTGTCAAGGCAAAAAAAACAGCAAACCTCACCGGACAAGTCACCGTTGAAGCCGAAGCGGGAGAAGAAGAGCTCGTAGTCTCTCAAACCCTCGTTGAGGCCGAACAAGCGAACGACGAGTGGATGGAAATGCTCGATCGGGATGCTGACCGCTGGCGGAACCTCGCTGCGACGCTGATTCTTCTCGGGAGCATTTTGGGCATCATCAGCGGCGCACTCATTCTCCAAGGCAACCCCAGCGAATTGCTGAACACCTCTCTTTTTGCTGAACAAGAATCCGTTGACATCTCGGGAACAGCACTTGAGGACGTTGACGGCTCTGGCGTCGAGGGCGTCACGGTTCAGTTGCTTGAAGAAGGTTCGAGGATCTTGCTTCAGGAAGCCGTGACGGACCAATTTGGCCATTACACGATGGACAACGTAAAACAAGATATTCACGTCATCGTCTTCTCCAAAACCGGTTACGAAACCGTGGAAAGGACCTTCCTCCCGGACAACGTCGGTTTGGATCCCGTCACGATGAAACCCGGAGAGGGTACTCGGTACGAGAACAACGAACAACGCGTTGATGGATGGACCTTGGACAACGCCGTGGCGCTCTCAAGCGCCATCGGCCTCATTACGGTTATCGCTGCGTTGTTCGGCATCCAATCGGCGGTTGAAATACGACGAGGAAAGCACTACCGACGAAGCCAATACCTTGCTGGCTTGGCGTTGTTCAGCCGTGGACTCATCATCGTAGGGCCTGCGCTCATCCTGTTTGGAATGGTGATCAACGTCTTCGCAAGAGACGACTTTGAAGACCGTCGAGAGGACTGAACATGTACCTGATCTCGGTCGAGGGGGGAGACGGCTCCGGAAAAGGCGAAGCCGCACGAATCCTTGGCGAATTGCTTGCTGAGTTTCCCTTTCCCGAGGTCGTCATGACGCACGAACCTCGTCGCCACAGTGAATTGGGGAAATTGGCCCTCGCATCGGTCAAACTCGGTAACAAAACCCCGCTCGAAGAAGCGGGTCTCTTTGCCGCCGACCGATTGGACCATTCCCACACCTTCATTCGACCGCATCTTCAGCGGGGAGCGGTCGTGGTCTCGGACCGGAATATCCACTCCTCGCTCATCTACCAGGGCGTTGTCGGCGACTTGGGCGTTGAACAGGTGGCGAGCATGAACGCTGCCGCCATGATTCCCGACCTCGTGTTTTGGATTGATTGCGACCCCGAGAAAGCCATGAAACGAATCCGTTCGGGAACGCTGAGAATGACCAGCCAGAAGCAAGAATATTTTGAGACGGAAGAGATTCAAACCACGATTCGTCAGGGCTTTCACGAGCTTTTCGCCGAGGGGAGCACGGTTCCGGCTCCTTTCCACCAGTGCACCGTGGTCGGCCCGATCATGAACGAAGGGGGATTGGATGAACTCAAGAGCAAATTGAGAAGGGAGCTGCGACGATTCTTCAATCGAAAACCGGCCCCGTTAAACACCGATTTGGATCTTGTTGACCGAAATCTGCTGAACGGATTGGTACACGATGTCAAAAAACAACGACGCCTTCCCGGAGCGCCCCAAGAACGTACCGCCATTCATATCGGATGGCTCGGGGGCAAATCGCCAGCACAATGGATGCAGGATGCCGAGGACAACTGGCCCACGGCGTCCGCTCAAGACAACGACGTTCCGGCGACCCCAATGGCGCATTCTTGCTGGTCCATTCTCGGCACCCTTTCCTTGATGGTGGGTTCGAGCGAAGTTCCTCGCCTCCATGCCTCCCTCGGGCCCGTGAGAATGGTGACCCAACGTCACACACAACGGCTCATCAAGTGGCTTCTGGTGGAAAATTGGGTTCACAAGCAGCAAAATCACACGCCGTTTACCGATGCACAACTGTTCAAACTTCGGGATGAACGGCTTGGTTTCGCCCGCTTAACGCTCGCCATGTGGCCGTTGCGCTCCTCGCTTGCAAGCTGGCGGAGGGCGAACCCCACCGCTCCTTGGGAGGGGGCTCTAAGCGACGTGTTTTCCACCGCAGACGGGAAGGAAATAGCTCCTGCGCTCACCAAGGCTGCAAGCGACATCAGCCACCGCTTGGCCATCTTGACAAGCGGTCACGAAGGGTGCCCGCTTCCGACCACCCCAGCCGAACTTGAGGTGTGGTGGTCGATGCCACCACCGACTCATTCCTCGTCCTGATCATTGGCCTCGCGTTTTGCGAGCACAAAGGTAGCATTGCCCGGCAAAAGAACCTGCCCTGCCCCGAGGAAGGCTTGGGCTCGTGCCGAGAACATCCCGCACAGCAACACCCCTAGACCGAAGCCGAAGGGGATACCCGTGAGCACGCGTTTCAGGTTCGTTGATTCATACGAGGTCAGCAATTGGAGAAATCCGTCGAAGATCAACGGCATGCAAAGAAGCAAACCGCAAGCCAACCAAACCAACGTCCTTCGATTTTTTTCGTAGGTCGTTTTCAACCAAGCATCCGGAAAGAGGGAGAGGCACGTATCGCGAACCGTCCAGCGATTCCAACCCCTCCGTGAGAAGACCACGCCCCCGACAAAAAGACCCATGAAAATCCCGATATCGCGGGTGCAGACAGGAAGTTGGTTGTTGTTTACTTCCCAGGAACGTTCGTGTTTCTGGTGGCAGTTCAAATCCCCAAACCCGTAGATGAGGGCAGCGTACGGATTGATTTCACCCCACGCCAACTGCCCGTGATCGTGCTGCTTGTCATCTTCATGCGTGTGTGCAGGGACGGGTTCGTTCCCGCTTGAGCCCCAGCCCTCCGTGCCCAAGTAATCGATGGCGTTGGCGCGCGCCCCCAAGCTGGTAACCGTGCCCGGATCGAGGGTAAGGGGTGCAACAAAAAACGAGAGCAGGAAAAAACCGCAAACCGCCATCCCCCATCGGCCCACCTTTGCTTCAGCGTTACGGTGGTCCAAGCCGTTGGGCTCCATGGCGGTGTTTGGGTGCGGAATGACTTGATTCTTTGCCCGACCAGCCAAGACTTCAATGCTTGAGGAGCCTTCCCCCGCTTCATGGTCGTCGACCCACCCCCTCGTGTTGGTCTGGTCACCGGCCTGCAAGCCGGGGGCTTCATCGGGTTGTTCCTCGGCTTCTCCCTTGCCGTGGTCTCGGCCCTCACCCAACCGGACGAACTGATGCAGTTGGTTGAATTCATGTGCATCACGCCGCTGGTTTGCGCTGTTTTCCTCGGTCCGATGTTGGCGTGGCGGCGTGCACCTCCACCGCCCCCCGCCGACCCGTTGGAAGCGGTTCGAGCGGTGCTGGAACCGTACAACGAAGGGCAAGGAAAATGGAGGGCGTTAAGCCATGTGCGCAGCGATGGACGAAACGTCCGCATCGACCTGCACAATTCAACGCAAGCCTTGGCCATCGTCGCTGCGACGTTGCCTTTCGCAGAAGAGGTCCCCGTGAAATACATCGTTGGACGGGGTGAGGCAAGAAGCCGTGAGCCAACGCTCCGCCCCAAGGTCCTCGCCCACATCGAAGGGCGAGTTGAATTGCACCGTCGGCGCCGAACCTCTTCAACCATCGAAGTCATGCCGCCTTCGATCATCGAACACATGGAGGCGACCCACCGGATGCATCGCCGACTGTTCTACCTGCTCCCCATCATCCTGTTCTTTGCATGGTTGGAATTGCGGGCTTGAACGCAACAGGCTATGAGGGACGGCCACCTCCATCCAACATGGCGAGCGACATCGGCAAGGCGATGGCTCGGTTGCGCCACCGCGATGTTCGTACCCGTCGGCGGGCGGTGAGGACGTTGTTTGAACACGATGACCCCTCCACGCTTGAGGCCTTTGAAACCCTCTTGGACGATGAGGATGCGTGGTTCGTCACGAAAGCGCTTGATGCATACCGCCTATGGGCTCCCCAGGCCGGTCCAAGTGCGGTTGGAACGTTGATGGAGCATGCAAGCTTGGACGTTCGCCGATGTGGAGCGAATCTCTTGGTCGCCCTGGGAGAGGAAGGCGTTGGGCTGGCGCTGAAAGCGTTGAGCGACGAGGACCGCGTGGTCCAGAAGAAAGCAAGCCAAGCCCTTCTTGCCCACGGCGGTGCAGACGACGTTGCCGCCTTGCTTCAGCATGCTTCGCCAACCGTTCGAGCCATGGCCATGCGCCACCCTCTCACCCCAGAAGACGCCGTGCTTGCAGGATTGAGCGACCCGTCGTCCAACGTCCAAAGCATGGCGCTTGAAGTGGTCTTCAAGCGGGATTTGGGCACCTCGTTGTCAACCTTAATGCCCTTTTTTGAGGCGAATGTCCAACCCGTTTCCATTTTGGTTTGGGCGGCCCGCCATGCACCAGAGGAACTCAAAGGATTGACCGGGGGCTTGCAAGTCGGCCATGTCAAGGCGTTGACCGACTATTTGCGAAACGATGTTTCCACCAGCGACGACCCGCTGCTTCAAGCGCTCATCAGTGCCGGTCTGCTTACCCCCGTGGCCCGTTGGGTGGCGAAACAGGGAGCGGTGGAGGATGCACTGCGATGGTCGCTCATCAACAACAACGACCTCGACCTCATCGAGCGTTGCAAGTTGCTCGAACGCTTGGTCGGCCGAGCCGGTGAGCAGACGGTTCGTGCTGAAGTTCAGGCTTTGCTGGCTTCCGAGCCGGAGGAACTGCTCAAAGTGGCGTGCGAGAACCTATCAACCGCCGCAGACGAAGTGTCCCCATGAGCACGAACGCTTCGGGCCTCTGCTTCCACGCTGACGCAACCCACGGGGCAGAACATCGATTGGTGGCCGGACTCACCATCGACGGACCGTTCACGTCCACCTCGCTCGTCCTCCGTTTCCCTCGTTGGGTGCCCGGCTCCTATTTCCTCCGAGAACCCATTCAACACCTGTTCGATTTTGAGGCAGAAGACGAGAACGGCCTGTTGTCTTGGAAACGTGTCGGCGTGGACGGCATCACCGTACGCATGAAAACAACCACAACGAGGGTCAAGATAACGTACGGATTGCTGGCCAAGGAACTTTCCGTCCGATCCAACCACTTGGACGCAACACACCTTCATTTGATGCCCCCTTTCACTTGGTTTTGGCCTGAGCGAGGCATCGATGCTGCACGACTCCATCAAACGCACGCCGTTGAATTAACCGCACCGTCATCCTGGACACCGGCAACCCAACTTCAAGGAGAAACAAGAACGGGCGACAACGAATCGAATCGTTGGACGTACCGTGCAAATGGAAGAGACTTCCTCTTGGACAGCATCATTGAGGTGAACGAAAACCCAGCCATCACCTACGTGGTTGACGGAAGAGAACACCGTCTCAAGTGGTGGGACAGCGGCGGCCACGCACCGGACAAAAAGCGTCTTGATGCCTTTGTAGAGGACACCAAACGCATCATCAAAGAACACCACGCCCTTTTCGGCGTCCCTCCTTGGCCGGCCTACACGACCGTCCTTCACCTCACCGATACGGCAAGAGGAGGCTTGGAGCACATGAACTCACAAACCTCCATGATGCCCCGTTCGTGCCTGTTCCCCAAACATCCCGATGAATATCGAGATCTGGTGAGTCTGTTCTCTCATGAATATCTGCACCAATGGAACGTCAAACGCCTTCGCCCCAAGGCCTTCTTGGATTACGACCTCCAATCGGAAACCCACACCGACCTGCTTTGGTGGTTTGAGGGAGGGACATCCTGGTTGGGGGACATGATGTGCGTCCGGTCCGGCGCTTGGAGCGAGGAGGATTGGCGAATTGATTTCGAACGCAAGATGAAGCGGCATACCGTTCGCAACGGCATGCATCGAGAATCCCTGGCCGAGTCGAGCCATGATGCTTGGATTCACCTCTATAGAAGCGGCCCTTACACTCGTGAGAGTCAAATCTCGTACTACCTTGAGGGCGAGTTGGCCATAATGTGCTTGGATGTCGAACTCCGACGTCGAAACCAAAACGCGTTTGGGGCTTGCGACTTGATGGCGGAAATGGTCCGCAAGTATGCGCTGGAATCCGAAGAAGCGGAAGAGCTCGGCGTTGAGTATCGTGACATCCGGTCCACCCTCAAAACCTGTCCAGGGGGCGAAAACATGGGGCCGTTCTTGGACAAATTGGTCAAGAAACGGGCGCTGCCCAACGTTGCGAAGGCCTTGTCATCGTTTCGTCTCAAACTGACCCCCCACGCATCGGATGAACCGGGAACCGGGTGGCTGGGCATCAACTTGAAGGAAGCGGGAGGTCGTGTCATCGTCTCAAGCCATCAGGCAGGCTCCCCGCTCCGGTTGCTCACGCACGTTGGCGATGAGATCGTCGCCGTGGACGGGGTGCGTGTCCGCTCCACCAGCCACCTCAACAAGTTGATCGCAGGGCGAGCAGGCGAAAGCATCAACCTCGATCTCTCTCATGAGGGCATCCTCAAGTCCACGGAGGTCACCATCGGTGAATCGCTTCAGCACGGCGTCACGCTCAAAGGCAAAGGCAACGACCGTTGGCGGGCATGGATCACGACCCGTCAGGACCCGTGAACGGCGGGTACTCCCGCAACGTCTCGAGAGGGAAGAAAATCGGAGGCGTCTCGTCGGCGATACGGTGCCGGCTGGTCTTTGGAGGAAACACCTCTGGCGAGAGGCTCATTTCGATCACGTCGGTTTTGGTGATGCTCTCCCGGCCGCATCCCGGCCAAACATCAACCTCGATTCGGTCGTCCGTAAGGTAGTCAAGGCAGATGGCCGGAACGCGTTTCAAACCAAGGAGCAAACCAACGGAATGCCGATGATGGCCGTCAAGAATCGCCCCGGTTGCTCGGTCAACGATGAGCGGTTTGGTGTAGCCGTCCCACCGTTTGGTCATCTCGAGCAACTTATCCCGGTTCTTCTCCTTGATTTCTTCATGAGCCTTCAGCCACGTGAGAGGGACCAGCGTAACATCGGATTCGGTCCACTCCATGCCTTTGCGACGGTTGATTCTCCCATAATGCTTTTTCACGCCGTTCCGTGGATTGGCCCGGAGAGGCGGACATACGATGGTCGGCGAACGGTGGATTGCGGGCATGGAAGCGGACCTGCCCGGCGTTGATGCTCCACCTCACCTCCAACAATGGATCAAAACCCTTCCCGACGAGTTGTGCACCATCGCCAACCGTCTGTGTTCCGAAGGTTACGGGGTCTGGTTGGTGGGCGGAGCCGTTCGTGATGCGCTGCAGGCAAAGACGGTCGAAAACACCGATATCGACCTCGCCACCTCCTGCCCTCCGGAAGAAATGCTGGCGCTGTTCGGCGACCGTGCCGTTCCGACCGGTGTTGAGTTTGGAACCGTGACCGTGAAGGGAGAGACGCAAGCATACGAGGTGACCACCCTACGTTCCGAATCGCTTTACAGAGACGGCAGGCACCCCGAAAAGGTCGTGTGGGGGCGCTCGTTGAAAGACGATTTGAGCCGCCGAGATTTTACCATCAACAGCATGGCCGTTGACGTTGCACGCCAGCAACTCTACGACCCGTTTGAAGGCCAAAGCGACCTTGAAAAACGGTGCGTTCGAGCCGTTGGAGAAGCGATGCAGCGATGCGAAGAGGATGCATTGCGGATCCTACGGGCCTATCGCTTCCTTTCACAAGATGCGGTTTCCCTGTGGTCGATGTCGCCTCAACTTCGTCTTGCCGTTCGCCACCACCGAGACCGACTCGCCATGGTGGCCGTGGAACGGCACTGGCGTGAAATCAGGAAGGTCTTGAAAAATCCGTTCTCAGGCGCCATCGTCTCGATGATGCAGGACGACGGTGTCTTCCCGGTCGTTTTTCCTGCATCCCGCACGATTGAGGCACCCCTACTGAGGGCCGTTGACGATGGACACCTCCGCAACCTCAGCCCGATGCAGCGACTCGCTGTTTTGTTCATCCAACAACCGACCTCCACCTTCTTGGAGGAACTGCGGAACCTACGGACCTCACGGGAAGAACAACGGGAAGCAGCCACCTTCCACGAACAACTCCAACACCTCCCCGCTCCACTGCCGGCCTCCCTTCGGGTCTTTTCCTACGTCTTGGGACCCTCGGCAGCCTTGCACCTTGCCGCCCGGAAAGGCCTCGCAATCCACGGCGTTGAACTCCAAGCGGATACTGAAACGCCGGTTGACGTCGTGCTTGCCGCTTGGGAGGCGCTTCCGCCAAGGAAAAGTCCCGATGCGTGTCTCGTCGACGGGCATTGGCTGATGCAACGCTCTGGTATTCAACAGGGCCTTCGCTTGGGCAGGCTCAAGAATTGGCTGCACCGGTTGCAAATTGAGCACGACCTGGTTCGCGTTGAAGACATGGAACGGCATCTGAGTCAACTTCCGTTTGAACACGGTGAATGCGAGGACTGGCCGCAATTGGAATTCCCTTGAGCGCAGGCATCATCTTCATGACGATGAAGTCCATGGAGGGTACCATGGCAGAGATTCTTTTGCCTGAGAAACAAGAATTCGAACGCCGGGTGGATGCCGTTTCGCAACGCATCTCATCCATCAGCGAAAGCAACACCATGGCGAAGTTGCTCCACTCCAATTTCACCAATTGGCTCAATTCATCCGCCGTTTCTCCCGTCAAGCTCACGCAAGACCTTGATGAAGACAAGAACGGGATGATTTCGGGGGATGAATTCGCCACGCTGCTCGGAAAGATGACCGGTGAAAAACCCCCTGAATGGGTGGTTGAGGTGGTCTTTTCGTTCGTTGAAGCCGATACGGCGAAGGGCATACCCATTGCGGACTGGATGGCCTTCCTCGCTGCGAGTGGACTTGAAGTGCCCGATTCGCTCTTTGTTGCGCCGGTGATTATCACCGGCTCGTTGTTAATTGACAAACCCGAAATTCAAGTCGGAGAAAGCGTGACCATCACGGCTTCCTTCAACGAACCGGTCGAAGCGTATGAATTGAAAGTGACGTCCTCGCTTGGAGAAAGTGAGAACTTCGTTACTCAGCAAGCCATGATGGATTCACCAACCTTTGACGAGTTCCTCCTGGACGGCAACAACGCCGCCGATTACACCGTTGAACTCCTCCACCTGGGCGTCCGCTTGGACACCGGCTCCTTTGTCATCACCGAGGCGCCTGCGGTTGACCCCGAACCTCCGGTCGAGGAAGAAGCCCCTTCCGAAACGGAAAGCGTCGAAGCGACTGAACCCGTGCTGCCCTCGTCGCGTTCGTTTTCCGAGGTCAATGAATCGCTTGCCGCCATGCGTTTGCGCAGCGAAACGCAAGCCTACATCGCCTCTTGTGGCTCGCACGACCTTCAGTTCACGGTTCTTTCCATGGCGCGACCGTTG